>JACCDR011415737.1_pt1 | contig 63081 bp, 65 predicted proteins | sample 7446431 | NCBI WGS metagenome assembly JACCDR01 (sample SAMN15323443, study PRJNA562643) | freshwater metagenome | isolation source: river surface water | place: USA:Blue River Watershed | collected 2017-08-17 | reverse complement strand
TAGCTAAGTACCAAGAACTATGCCCTCACCCTAGTTCTACTAAAGAGCGCACGCACTACATGCCAGGAGGGTACGACCATGTATCTGAAGAACAGTTTGAGGACAAATGTGATCGTTGTGGTAAGGTATTACATAGTTATTTAGTGCGTGGTACCTATGCCTAAAGCAATTATAAGCAATAGAATATACTTAGATGTTACTCCAGAACAAAAAGTTCAAATAATGAATGCTCTTACATATAAAATTAAAAAGCCGCCTAGACCTGGCTTAACACATTTTAATATGTACGACATTATTAAAACCTATAAAGTAGTTGATAAAAATATTCTTTCTATTCCTGTTGGTAGGCTAGATCTTATTCCAGACGACTATGAAATTATTGACCGTAGAGTTACTATAGATGCTCCTTACCCTAAACCGTTGCATGCTTTAAGAGATTATCAACAACCTATTTACGATCAGGTTGAGGATATGTTTTTTCTTAATGCTAAGGTTGGTTGGGGTAAGACATTTTTTGCACTTTACGCTGCTATGAAATTGGGTAAAAAGACTTTGGTTGTGTGTCATACTACTGCTTTGCGAGATCAATGGGTAAATGAGGTAAATGGGTTATATGGTATGGATGCCGGAGTTATAGGCTCTGGCATTATAGACTATGAAGATCATGCTATCACAATTGGGAATATACAAACACTTGTAAAGGTTGCGCCAAAGATCGCTAAAGAATTTGGTACAATAATTGTGGACGAGGCACACCACTGTCCTGCAGTGTCTTTTACAGAGTTTCTAGATGCAATGTATGCTAGATATAAGGTTGGATTATCTGGTACTATGTTGCGTAAAGATGGTAGACAGATTTTATTTAAAGACTACTTTGGGCCTACACTATTTCAGCCTATACAAGCAGGTACGCTACATCCTAGAGTTAAGTTGCTAAAGACTGGAATCACTTTATCTCCGGGTGAGCCTTGGGTAAAGAAAGTGAATAACCTACTTTATGATCCTGATTACCAAAAGTTTATAGCTCAAGTAGCTAGAATACAGATGGATAAAGGTCACAAAGTGCTAGTAATTGCTGACAGAGTAGAGTTTCTTAAAAACGTAGGAGAATTAATTGGTGACGAATGTGTGTGCGTTGTTGGTGACACCGACTTTGATGATCGAGAAGCTGTCAAATCCCAAATTGAATCAGGAGAAAAATCGTGCATCACTGGTAGTAGGCAAATCTTCTCAGAAGGCATATCTATTAACCCACTATCCTGCGTCATACTCGCAGTACCAATCTCAGCACCCGCGGGAGCTGATGGAAACTTAGAGCAAATTATTGGACGTATACAACGTCAATACCCTGGTAAGTTAGAGCCTTTAGTGATAGATCTACAGTTTGCTGGATACGCGGATAAAAAACAAAACAATGAACGTATCAACTTCTATAAACGGCAAGGTTGGGAGATTGATGGGCTATGAATAACTTACACAGGCTTTGGGAACAAAAATCTGAACTTGTGTATCAAATTCAATTTTGATATAATATATGTTCTGAGGGTGATTATTGTGAACAGAGAAAGACTATTAGAATTATTGTACTATGACGAAACTAGTCCTACGTTTTTAAGATGGAAAATACATAGAGGCTCAAGAGCTTTAAAAGACCATCCTGCAGGTAGTAAACGAAAGGACGGATACTACACAGTACGTGTAGATGGTAAATTATATTTATCGCATAGGGTTATATGGGATATTGTTAAAGGTCTAGATAATAAATCTTTAGTGATAAATCATATAGATAATAATCCTAGTAATAATAGCATCAATAATTTAGAATTATGTACACATAAACATAATTCTAATAATATGAAAATGCATACTGGAAAAGACCTTCGTTCTGATAATGTAAGTGGATATAATGGGATTATTGAAATAAATAATGGTACTGGCAATAAATATGTTCAGGTATCATGGAAAGATCCCTATGGAAAAACTAAAAAGAAATATTTTAGTTACACTAAGTTAGGTAAAGAACAGGCATGGAATGATGCTATAAACTTTAAATTATCTTTGGAATAATAATTATTACGATGTGTTTATTTTTCGACCTAAACAAACTAGAGGATCAATCATGTAACGACCCTACAAAGTTTTTATACATGTTGTATTACTATTGGACTAAAGCTCCTTTAAATAAAGAAAATAGATTTGTACAGTCCAAAATATCGTTAGCTGGCCACTCATACATACTGAATCCAAGTGATTTATTCTACGACCAGCAAACTGACGAATTATTTAAGGTACAGTACATTAAACTAGCAGCCAGACGAGATTACAGTCTTTATAGGCAGTACAATTATTGTAGATTGCAAACCTCATACTTCCCCGATCTAAAAATAGATTCAATCAAATCGAATCCGCTATTAGACATTAAACAAACTGAAATTATATTTAAATACGAAGAAAGATAACTATGGCACTATCATTTAGTCAGACTAAAGGCAAGGCAGTTAAGAAGACGCACGACGCTTATGAATACAAGGACGGCGAAAACGTCGTTCGTTTGGTGGGAGGTATTCTTCCCCGTTATGTGTACTGGTTGAAAGGTACTAATAACAAAGATATTCCTATTGAGTGCTTGGCCTTTGATCGTGAAGCCGAAAAGTTTAATAACCTTCAAACCGACCATGTTCCTGCCTTCTTCCCTGATAAGAAGTGCAGCTGGGCTTACAGTATTAACTGTATCGATCCTAAAGATGGTAAGGTTAAGGTTCTTAATCTGAAAAAGAAATTGTTTGAACAGATCATGCAAGCCGCTGAAGATCTAGGTGATCCTACTGATCTTGATACGGGCTGGGATGTTGTATTTAAGCGTGCAAAGACAGGTCCGCTGCCTTTTAATGTTGAATACACTCTTTCAGTTCTGCGTTGCAAAAAGCGTGCTCTAAGTGCTGATGAACGTGCAGCTGTGGAAGCTTCTGAGTCTATTGACGAGAAGTATCCCCGTCCAACTGAAGCTGAAGTTCTTAAGACGCTAGAGCGTATGACCAAAGGCGGTGGTGAAGAAGAAGCCGCTGAAGGTTCTACGGACGCTGAAGCTGTTAACGAACTAGGTAGTTAATAAAATAAGCCCGTATGGTTTTAAAGTCATACGGGCTTTTTTGCCTGAGAAAATAAAATGTTTGATGAAATAGACGCTCTATATAAAGAAGCAAAGCAACGAAAAATAGATTTAACAAATCAGTATAATAAAGATCTTACTCAAGTAGATAGGGTTATAGTAAAGTTACGCATAGAGCGTCAAAAACATTGCAGTCATTCTTCTATTAGATTCGAGGAAGATTTTAATTATCACAATAATACTGAATGGAAAATCACGGTTTGTAATATTTGTGATAAGGAACTGGAAAGAAAATGAAGATACTATTCACAGCAGACGTACACATAAAGCTGGGGCAAAAGAATGTTCCAGTAGATTGGGCTAAAAACCGATATAGACTTTTGATCGAACAGTTAGTAGAAGCACAAAAATCAGCGGATATGTTTGTTATAGGTGGTGACGTGTTTGATAAGCTACCTAATATGGAAGAATTAGAAATTTATTATGACTTAGTAGCTTCTTGTGTTATAAAAACTATTATATATCCTGGAAACCACGAGTCCGTAAAGAAAGATACTACATTTCTTAGTCACCTTAAAACAGTGACAAATCGAATAAATCCTTTAGTTAGTGTTGTTGATGACTATACAACGTATTGTGTTCCAGATACTAATTTAAAACCTCTATTTGATATTATACCTTATAATAGATTAAAAGATTACGAAAAAAATAGGCCTGAGTTTAATGCACCTATTCTATTCACACATGTTCGCGGAGAAATTCCTCCACATGTAAAACCTGAAGTAGACCTTAGTATTTTCGATTCTTGGAAAGTGGTATTAGCTGGAGATCTTCATAGCTATGAAAATTCTCAAAGAAATATTCTATATCCTGGCAGTCCGGTTACTACGTCTTTTCACAGAAACCTGGTGGACACAGGCGTTATTATTTTTGATACTACTGATCTTAGTCACGAGTTCAGAGTTCTGGAATTACCCCAGTTACTACGCAAAACTATTGGGGTGGGGCAGGCTATGGATGCCGACCCATACCACCATGTAGTGTATGAAGTAGAGGGTGATATATCAGAACTAAGCAATCTAGCTGATAACGCTTTGATTGACAAAAAGATTGTAAAACGCGAAACAGATACAGCACTTATTCTCGACCCTAAGATGCAGATACAGGAAGAATTGAAGGAGTACCTCCTATACATTCTTCAGATTCCTGAAGAAAAGGCTGAAGTGCTAGTTAACATTCTAAATAACAACTTAAATAAGATTGAAGAATGATTACATTTAAAGAACTTAGATGGAGTGATGCTTTTTCATACGGCAAGGACAATGTTCTAAAATTGGACAGTAGTCCACTTACTCAAATTGTGGGTAAGAATGGTCATGGAAAAAGTTCTATTGCTCTTATTATTGAAGAAGTTCTTTTCAATACTAACTCTAAGAAAATTAAGAAAGCAGATATTCTTAATCGTTATTCAAAGAGTAAAAACTATACTATTGAATTAGACTTCGATAAAGACGGTACACAGTATACAGTGTCCACAAGCCGTACTAATAGTAGCAGTACGGTTAAATTATTAAAAAACGGAGAAGATATAAGTAACCATACTGCAACTGGTACTTATAAAACTATTGAACATATACTAGGTTATGATCATAAGACATTTAGTCAAATTGTATATCAAAGTAGTGTTTCTTCTCTAGAATTTTTGACTGCTACTGATACGGCTAGAAAGAAATTTCTGATTGAGCTTTTGAATTTGTCAAAATATACAAAAGCTGGTGAGGTATTTAAAGAGCTTGCTAGTAGCACATCTAAAGCTTTGGAAGTTGCGCAAGCTAAGGTTAATACGGTTAGTAATTGGATTAAGCGATATGAAAAAGAAAATCTAGAGCTTTTACCAATTAAAGACGAACCTGCTCCTCCAACAGAAGAAATTAAAGAAGCTGAGCAATTAGTAGAACAGTTGGCTAATATAGATAATATTACCAAGAAAATACTTCAAAATAATAAATATCGAGAAGTATTTCAAAACATGGAAGTTCCAGTATGGCCTGGATTTGAACCAAAACGCGATGATTTCTACAATGAAGCTAAATTGAACTTGTTAAAGGTTACGCAGGAACTAAAGGAGGGTTCTAGTTTAGCTAGCAAGTGTAAGGGCCCCGTAGTTAAATGCAATGCGTGTGGTCAAGACGTAGATAATCACACTATGTTTAATATGGCGCAAGAGTTTGAAAACAAACGCGCAGATCTAGAAAAGCATAGAGATAATTTGGCGGATACAATTGCTAAGTTTGAAGATACAGAAAAGAAGTATAATCAATATTTGGCTAAAGTTGCTGAGTACGAGAAATATGCTGGATTATATGATCCTAATATGTCCTCAGAAGTCCCAGATAAACAGACACTTAATAAACGTGTAGGCATACTAACCACAGTAATAAGTACAACCAATGCAGCTATAGAAGATATTCGTAGACGCAATAAAGCCGCATTAGAGCATAACGCTAAAGTTGAGCTTATTAAAAAACAAATGGAAGAAATGCGAGCAGAACTTGCCGAGAATTCTGCTTCAGTTATTTCATTAACAGAAGAACTATCCAACTATCAAGTATTAGTAAAAGCTTTTAGTACTACTGGATTAGTTGCATATAAGATAGAATGTTTGGTTAAAGACTTAGAAGAAGTTACAAATAATTATTTGACTAATTTGGCTGATGGTAGATTCCAATTAGGTTTCCAAATTACTTCTTCAGATAAACTAAACGTAGTTATTACAGATAACGGAAACGATATTGATATTAATGCACTTTCATCAGGAGAACGTGCTAGAGTTAACGTGGCGGCATTGCTCGGAATACGGGGTCTAATGCAGAGTCTATCTAATTCTAGAACCAATCTACTGATACTAGACGAAACTGTTGAAAACTTAGACGCAGAAGGTAAGGAAAAACTTATTGAAGTATTACTTGAAGAAGAATCTTTAAATACTTTCCTTATTAGTCACGGGTTCACACATCCATTACTAGAAAAGTTGCATGTTGTCAAAAAGAACAATGTTTCCAGATTGGATACTTGATGGTAGATTCTAGATCTAAAGGCGCTAGAGCAGAAACAGTTATACGAGACAGGTTACGCGAGCTCACTGGACTACAGTGGGAGCGTACACCTTCTAGTGGTGCTCTAGACCCTAAACATGGCCTAAAAGGGGACTTATACGTCCCAGGTGTGCAAAATTTATATTGCGTAGAAATTAAACATTACGCAGACGATCATCTTACTAGTAAAGTTTTAACTGATAATATACCACAACTTTTAAAGTGGTGGGAGCAAACAGTTAGAGAAAGTAATCAAGTTAACAGAAAACCTCTCTTGATTTTTAAGTTTAATCGTAGTAAAATATTTGTTGCGTTTGAAGAAATACCATCAGACTTGCCAAAATATCTAACATACAGTGACGAAAAGTATAATTTCTTTATCTCACTTTTAGACGATTGGTACAAGTATGAACAACCTAAATTCATATGAAATCATTTAAAGAAATTACAGAAGATAGCCCAAATACAGTACTTATTGTTGATGCCCTTAATTTAGGTTTTCGCTGGAAACATAGCAAAGCTATTGATTTTAAAGAAGACTATATGCGTACAGTAGATAGTCTTAAAAAATCATACAAAGCGTCCAAGGTAATTATAGCGGCAGATTGGGGATCTTCTACATATCGTAAAGCTCTTTATCCAGATTATAAGCAAAATCGGAAGGACAAGTATGAAGAACAGTCTGAGGCAGAGAAAGCGGAATTTGAGGCGTTCTTTGCAGAAATGCAAAAAATATATGAAGCATACGAAACGGAAGGCAAATACACTTTCTTTCGATTTGCTGGAGTCGAGGCTGATGACATTGCAGCATATGTTGTCAAGAAGCGTAAAAAGTTCGGATTTCAGAACATTTGGCTCGCCTCGTCGGACAAGGACTGGGACTTACTCATTTCCGAAGGTGTTTCTAGATTTAGCTACGTCACCAGAAAAGAGATTACTATAGACAATTGGTCAGAACATTACGAATATGAACCAGAAGATCACATTTCAATCAAGTGCTTACAAGGCGATGCAGGGGACAATATCCCAGGAGTTACCGGAGTGGGACCCAAAAAAGCTCAACAGCTTGTTCGAGAGTATGGGACTGCATATGATATCATGGCAAATCTCCCCATCCAGTCAAAATATAAATACATACAATCTCTCAATCAGTTTGGAGCCGAAAATATCGAACTAAACTATCGGTTGATGGATTTGTTAGAGTTTTGCGAAGATGCTATTGGTGAAGAAAATATTAACACTATTAACAAGGTATTAGAAAATGCGAGTTAAATTGAGTGCGGGAGCAATAGCTCCCACGCGAGCTAATCCAACTGATGCGGGACTTGATCTACGTTGCCCTGAAATGACTGTGCTATTACCTCAGTCAACTACGTTTATTGATACTAAGGTATCCTTTGACCTTAGTAATGGTGGTCGTGGGGATATGTATTATGTTGGATTAGTATTCCAACGATCAAGTTTTACTAAAATGAATGTAACCCTAGCAAACGGTGTTGGAGTTATTGACGCTAATTATAGAGGCAATATTATTGTAGCTTTGCGTAATCTTAATACTGAAGATTCAGTTACGATTAACAAAGGTGATAAGATTGCACAAATTGTATTTACACCTATCGCTATCCCTAGACTAGAAATGTTTGAGGGTGGTGACGAGGAATGGTTAAACACTGACCGCGGAAGCGGTGGATTTGGGAGTTCTGGACGATGAATGCAAGCACACGAGCACAAGTAATTACACGACGTACATACAATAGGCCTCTCAATGAAGCTGGTACGGAATTTGAAAGTTGGAAGCAGACGGTAGAACGAGTTATTGATCACCAACAATGGTTGTGGGAACGGGCTGCTAAGAGAGAATTGAATGATGTAGAATTCGCAGAACTTTATGATCTAGAACAATTGATGCTGGATCGTAAAGTATCAGTTAGTGGACGCACTCTTTGGCTGGGAGGAACCTCAGTTGCTCAAATGCGTGAAGCTTCGCAATTTAATTGCAGTTTCACGGAAGTTGAGACTGTGTATGATGTAGTAGATGTTCTATGGCTACTATTGCAAGGTTGTGGTGTAGGATTTAAACCAGTTGTAGGTACACTAAATGGATTCATTAAACCAATCAAGTCAATTCGCGTGGTTAGAAGCACACGCACCGAAAAAGGTGGCGTGGAGCACAACGTTGAATCCTGGGACGCAGAAACTGGAGAATGGCGAATCAAGGTTGGAGACTCTGCCGAAGCGTGGGCTAAATCCATTGGTAAGCTCTTGGCTGGAAAGTATCCCGCTAAGGAACTCGTCCTTGACTTCTCAGAACTTCGACCTGCGGGTGAAAGACTAAAGGGGTATGGATGGATTAGTAGTGGCGATAGTGCTATTAGTACTGCTTATGTTGCTATTGCCAAGATCCTTAACGGACGGGCCGATTCTTTACTTACTAGAATGGATATCCTTGATATTGTTAATTGGTTGGGTACCATTCTTAGTTCTCGCCGTTCGGCTGAAATTGCTCTATTTGAGTATGGTCAACCGGAATGGGAAGAATTCGCGGTAGCTAAAAAAGATTGGTGGCTGCACGGCAATGCACATCGTCAACAATCAAATAACTCTCTAGTGTTTAAAGAGCGTCCTGAATACTCTGATTTGCGTAAGATTTTCGATCTTATGGCAGATGCTGGAGGATCGGAACCAGGTTTCATTAACGCTGTAGAAGCTACTCGTCGTGCTCCTTGGTTTAAGGGAGCAAATCCATGTGTTGAAATTCTCTTGGGAAACAAGTCATTTTGCAATCTTACTGAAACTGACATTGGAAAGTTCAAAGGTGACACCGCAGGACTTCATGAAGCTATTAGACTCGCTGCAAGAGCTAACTACCGTCAAACCTGTGTCAATTTGAATGATGGAATTCTTCAGGAGTCTTGGCATCTTAACAATTATTTCTTACGTCTATGCGGGGTTGGACTTACTGGTATTGCTAAGCGTCCTGATCTTACCGGGTATGATTATGAATACCTAAAACGAACCGCAACAAGTGCTGCTATTGGCATGGCTGATGAGCTTGGTTTGCCTCGTCCTAAGAACGTTACCTGCGTAAAGCCTTCAGGTACACTAAGTAAGATTATGGATACAACTGAGGGAATCCATAAGCCTTTGGGTAAGTATATTTTCAACAATGTACAGTTTAGTAAATATGATCCGGTCGTCGAGAAACTACGTAACGCTAATTACAACGTTATTAATCATCCCACTGATGATACTGGCGTACTTGTTACTTTCCCTGTTAAATGGGATGATGTTCCTTTTCACAAAGTTAACGGGAAAGAAGTTAATCTGGATACAGCAGTGGAACAGCTGGAGAAATATAAACTCATACAGACTAGCTGGACGCAGCAGAACACCTCCGTGACTATTAGTTATTCCCTAGATGAAGTAGAGGACATTATTAAGTGGCTTCTAAACAATTGGGATTGTTATGTAGGCGTTAGCTTTATTTATCGTACAGATCCTAGCAAAACAGCAAAAGATCTTGGATATCTATATCTTCCACAAGAAGTAGTAACAGAGCAGGCTTATAACGATTATGTACACAGTTTGCTACCTGTTAATTTAGAGGATGTTAGTGGTTTCGATGAAATCACTGATGCAGATTGTTCAACCGGCGCATGTCCTATAAAATGATGGAAAACCACCAGCAAAAAACCATACAGTTAACTGTACCTCTACAAGCATTAGACATTATTGTAGTAGCTCTACGAAAAATGCCTTATGAAAATGTAGCCGATCTTTTAATGGATTTGGATAAACAGTACCGTACTTGGTATTCTCAACAACAGCAACAGCAGCCACCTACTGTGCCTGTAACACCATAAAGAAAAAGCCCCTATAGCTTACGCTATAGGGGCTTTTTTATTGTCAGAAATAATCGGTAGAAAACATTACAGAACCGTGTAAAGACGACCCTGTAACCATATCCCCATCGGCTTCAATTATAAGCCCTTGTCCTGGAGATAGCACAAATTTGCCATTAAAATCGAATTCAAATATATGACCTTCCGATCCTGTTCTTAATGCTAATTCAGTAAAGTAAGGATCAATAGTAGTACCGGTAATAGTTAAACCAGTATTACTTCTACGAATATCTACATTTATAGTTTTAGATTCAGTATCTAGTTTGGAATACAAAACCGCTGTGCCACCAGTAGGAGCTGTAGAATTAGCTCTTGCAATAGCAAACATACATTTAGTATTGCCAGATCCAGTTGTTGACATTGTCTGTAAATTAAGCTTATCTATATAAATATCACGAGCGTGAGTATTAAATAGACTATAATAAACAGTACCATTAGTTAGCGTCACTAGATCTAAATCTATAGCGCACATATAGTTAAACATATTAGTTCCTATAAGCCATAATAATAGCTTTGCACATCTTACTACGAACAATATCTTCGTCTAAGAAGCGTACAACTTCAATACCATCAATCCCTTCAAGTCTACGAACTGCATCGTCTAGACCGGAATTAGGAATATCTGATTGTTCAGTATCTCCACTAAAGATCATTTTACAATTCTTTCCAATACGGGAAAGCATCATCTTCATTTCTTCTTTAGTGCAGTTCTGTGCTTCATCAACTAAAACAATACAATTGTCAAATGTAGCACCTCTTAAAAACCCTAGCGGAATTGGTTCAATGTCTTTGTTTTTAAGAGCGTATTCATAAAATCCCTTGCCAAGAGACTTGGTAAATATAGTATCAAAAGGTAGTAAGTAAGGGGCATATTTTTCTTCCAAGGTTCCAGGTAAAAATCCTAATCCACGTCCAGTTTCAATATTAGGACGCGTTAGATAGATTTTATTGATACGTCTATGATAAAGCTCACTAGCAGCATAGGACGCTGCAACGTATGTCTTACCCGTACCAGCTGATCCAACACCAAACACAATATCATTATGTTTGATAGCTTCTAAGTACTCGCCTTGAATGTAATTTAGCGGATGTACTTCTTTAAAGTGTGCTGGTTGGTATTCCTCATGAGTCGCCTGAGTTTGTGCTCTGCGTGCCTTCTTACCACTATTTTGTCTAGCCATATTTACCTTTATGCAAAAAGTCTAGTTCCCGACGAGTCGATAACTAAAGCTTGGTTACGGTTACTACCGGATCTAGTGAAACTGATGTGTACCCAACGATCAAATTCCAAAATAACCTGGTCATAGTCAATATCTGAAGCCTGAATGGCTTTAACTATTTGTCTAGGAGTACCGAACTGAGGACAGGTAAAATCCACAGCTTCTCCTGTAAGATGCTGACTTCTTTTTGCTGTAGAGCCAACAGCTTTATTAACTTCCGGTGATCTATATCCACTACTAATTATTAGTGGTTTATTTCCTAGCAACTCTCTAACTAACTCAAGCTTATTAGCGGTATAAGTTAGATTCAATACAATTTCTTTACTAGGTGTGTTATCTAGACCTTTTCGAGCAGCTGTCTGGCTAAAAGTCAGCTCCTCTAACGTGAAATGTTCTGACAAATGGGTCATTTAATATTCCCAAATTGTTTTAATAGCTTTACACTATTATATTGTTTATTGGCGCAATTTCCATACTTTACAGCTAAATCACTATATGCTACAACTGCATCTTGGAAATTACGTACTACAAGAGTTTCATCTAGACTAACACAAAGATCTAGAGACTCTTTATCAATATGCACTTTATTTGTAGTAATGGCAGGAGGTTCTTCTTTTTTCTTGAAGTTTTCCAAAAACCCGCAACCAGTTAAAAAAATCGAAAGAATAAGGATAGGGATAATCTTCACTTTTGTGAATCCTTCATATTCTGATTGACGCGTTTGTTTATCTCAACGAAACTATCCGAAAATGTTGGAGATGGGACACACTCACCATTTTTTATAATATAAGTTGGTTTATTTTTTGAATTGGCAACAACGCTACCAATACTCTTACCCAAATTTTTAGCATTAGCACGAGATTCTGTAACTAGTATAGATGACAAGTTTTCAATGTTATCTATCTTTTTATTTAAATCTTGCTCATACTTGGCGATCTTTTGTTGATAAACTTGCTCTGCTTCTTTATACCCTATATCTTTGATATGAGTATATCCAGAATATCCAGCAATAAGAATAAGCGCTGCGCCAACAACGCTTATTACAAGTTTAATTAATACTGTACTAGGCATTACTTAAGACCTATGTATTTTGCAACCGTTAATAGCTTAGCTACAAATGGATGGCTCCATATTGAATTAGGCATATCAGCAAGTTTAGTAGAGTTATTGTCAATTTCTTCTCTAATTTGCACAGCCGTAACAACTGCGGGGGACTGTACTACGACAGTATTAACTAGAGCAGATACAACTGCGGGATATTGTGGACTATCTTGATCATTAAAATACGCAGTATCGTAGTTATCAGAATACAAAACTCCGCTTATTTTAACTTTTGTTAGATCTACCACCAGTTTCCAGTTATTTACTAAAAAGTAAACATCTCCTGTAAATCTGCCCCCTCCAATAGGATCACCACCAGTAGTACGTATAGCCATAAAATATTTTGCATTATCTCTAATCTGTACCCACTCTTTCCAGCTAGAGTATAGATCATTTTTAATATCAAAATCAGTTACGTTATTACTTACTACTATTTTTCTATTTATAGGGTCAAACGTGCATTTATGTCTAAGTGCCCAATCTTCCTGGTAATAGATCCATGACATTAATTAAGCTCCCTATACCCTAGTGTAGCATCAACTGTAACAGTTGTACCATCAAGTTTTGTAGCTACTATCGTAAACGTATATGCACCAGTACCGTCCGCTAGTACATGATATCCTTCATCATTAGTTTCATACACATCAGCTAAATTAATCGAATGCACACCCGGAGATAAATAAAAAGACCTAAATTTGTCTCCGCCGGATACAGTAGCTGTAACATCATATTGTGCTAACGATGTGGCATCAATCCAGGATGCTCCAGTTAGTGTAGCATCGTCTAAAATCATTATCTTAATATTACCACCTGATACAAACAAGTCCAACTTGTCTGGATAGATACCTGTTCTATTAACAAAACCGGGTGAAGCCTCTAGTTTAGGGCGCATAGAAAGCAAGTGTGTATTTGTGTCTATTGTGATAGGGGTAGGTGTACTAATATCTGCGTATCTCCAGTAAACGTAGTCAGTCTTTGATTCTGAATATACGGCGGCGCAAATCAGGTTCATATCGCTTGCACCAGAAGTTAGCGCAGTATTGAAATTTTCATAGCGAATAGGTAATGAGCCTGTACGCATGTATGCGGCTACATTATTATTGGGATTTTCAAATGTGTGACATACCCAGCGTGAACCATCAGAAGCTAGTACGCCAAAACGTACTGTTCCAACACCTAACCACGCATAGTCGATCCAATAGAAATTAGCTTTAGTAACGTCTAAAGTCATTCCGGATAAACCAGTACCATCAAGTTTATCGCCGTTCCATGAAGACTGTGGAATCCGGAATTCTGTACCTAGAGTAGAAGAACGAAGAACCACATTCATAGTGGTACCTTGTAGTTCAAAGAAAAGCCCGTCCAGTGTATCAAAATAGCCCCAACGTCTAGTATTACCTGCTTTACCAGAATCACCCATCGAGGTTGTAATGATAATATGATTACCTACGCCAGGTTGATAAAAATGCCATCTATTTGTAGTACGAGTTACGGAGCTGCCATTAGCAGATGTAGTACTAGATACTGTCTTTGCTGTTCCAGGAGTCCAGGTCAATGAACCGCCGTTTGTTGTTTGATCTTGAAACAAGCCTGCCTGATCAGATTGTGAGTACTCATACCCACCTAGAATGTGTGCATCTGCTACACGTAAACCTCCGAAAGCATCCATTGTAGGAGAACCTTCAGCAAATCTTACAAAAGCTTGTCCTCTACCATCAACAGATTGAATTTGGTGCGGGTTTTCGTGGTCTCCAAGATGAAATACTTGTGTTTGTACGGTACCACTACCAGACACTACATGTTCCATAGTGTATAATTTTTTACCTGTACCATCTGGTGGCACCTGTACATAAGAATTTGTTGACATCTATATTTGTCCTTGATTATTACTGGTAGTTAAACGTATCCCTAAGGCTGTGGCCTTAGGGATAATCCCTCTATAGAGGGATTATCCTGTACGAATTAATTACGCTGGGTTAGCGTAGTTACGTTCCTGAGCAGGCGCAACCAAAATAGCTTGGTTAGCAGCTCTAGAAATTGTAGAATCAACAGAAATAAACTGTCCACCGCCTAGACCAATACCTACTACTGTAATAGACGCATTGGTACCTGCTGTACGCTCTGGACCGCTTCCGTAGTCTGCAACTTCAGCGTCGTATTTAAACGTCCAAGGAACTGAAGTTCCTGAGTATGTACCTGCAATTGGGTTACCGTCTTTATCTTTAACAATACGTGCGTTAGTTTCGCCGTAATCATTGTTAGTACCTGCTGGTAATGTCTTATAAAACATCCAGTATTTAAAGTCGCCGGATGTAGCATTAGCACCAAAGTTAATTGTACCATTAGCAATGAAAGGATACAGAATTGGCGTAGCTTTACCAGTATCTGCAAGACTGTAATATGTAACAGCGTTCAGATATGCAGAATTTAGACCGTTAATATAAACACCAGGCTCACCAACTAATGTATCACCAACGAATAGTGCAATCGTATCAGCGGTAGTTCCAATAACGCTTGTAGCACCTGAAGAAATATCCGAGTTTTGACGCAATTGATATTGCATCTTTTCATAGATTTCTTGAGTGGTTGCTAGCTGAGACGCATCAGTAATAATATACTTGTAAGTCTCGTTTGTAGTGTCTTCATTAACGTCATGTGTTTCTGTACCAGATAGATAATCAATCGTAATGGCACCATGAATAGATGTAATAGCAGTAATAGCAGAAAGTGAAGTAGTTTCAGTACTACTGATAGCAAAAGCATTAGCAGTAAATCCAGTGGAAACAATTGTATGAACACCGTTCAAACTAGAAGGTGTTGCTCCGGTAATACGGATACGACCGCCCTGAGCAAAACCATGTCCAGTTTTAGCAAACGTATAGGTAGTACCATCGCCTGTACCAGTTAAACCGGTCATTGAGTTAATACTTGCAGCAATGTGTGTGTCTGGTGAAGTTGAAGAAATCTTCAAATCTGTTGCATTAGACAACGGGAAACGATATGTAATATATGTTAGCGTTGTAGCACCGATAGCTGTATTATTGGAAGTAGAATATAGCTTACCCTGAATACGGTTAAACAACTTTAATGAATCACCGCCGTCGGTATAATTAAAGTTACCATTAGAAGCATCACCATAGATTTGAATAGCTTCGTTAATAGGGCCAGGGAAGGTAAAGTCAGCTTTAGCGTCCGTGTTCCACTGATAGTAAGAGTAATCTGAAGCACCGATTGTACCAAGAGAAACAATACCCATATAAGAACGTAGCACTGTACCGCCAGCATTCTTTTCTGCCCATCCGCAAGTACGTAGTGACTTACGTGTAACATCGTTAGCTAAAGTCCAACCGTTAATGAAATCAAACTGTTCTGGCGTAATAGCTTCCATTGGGAATGGGTACTTAATATAAGTATCAGAATTCTTCCATACAATTTTCATTGCAGAATAGAGTGCTTGACCTGTAATACCATCTGCAAGAGAAGCATCGGGCATAACACCAGTACCAGGGGTAATTGTAATCGTTTTAGTTGCAACGTTTACAACGATAGGAGCCTTAAATGTATATGCTCCTGGAGTTGTCGAATCAACGATTACATCGGGATCCGAAATTGTGATAATAGCCATCTATTAGCTCCTAATCTATAGTTGTAGTTTCCTGTGCCGGGATCTCCATAGCTTGGAGCGTAAATGCGTAATCTACATTACTCAAACACACAATCCCGGTTCCTAGTTGTGTGATGTTCAGATCGTAACCAAGAAACATAAGTCTCTCTCCGACCTTAAAATTTGAAAAATCAAAGGGTATCTCTATATTTTTAAAATGAGCTACCGTAGACTCTAGTATCTTATAATTTATCATGGGTTTGCAAAGTTACGATCAAGAATTTGGGATACTAGTAGAGATTGGTCGCTAGTAGTATTTAGAGTATATGCTAAGAAATACGGTTGGTAGCTCTTGGCTGGTGATCCTAAATCTGAAGTATTTACTACCACTACGTTAACTGTCTCATTAAGAGAGTGTGCGTATGTCAGAGTATAGCGTCCGTTAGAGTCTGGTCCAGACACTGTTCCGCCTGTTGGTGATGAAACTCCAATCGCATCTACGCCTGCCAATTCCGTATCATCCCCTTCATCCGAAGTACCGTTTTTCTTATAAATACGAACTTCCGAATTATATACAACGTTAGTGATTGTAAACGTTTTAGAGGCAGATATAGTTGTAACAGACCCTGTGCCTACGTTTCTGACAGATGGTGAATCACCTCCTGCGATACTTAATGTGACTGATCCGCCAGATTCATTTAAAATTGCGGCAGAAGTAGAACCACTGTTCTGGGTTAAGTTAGTTCCAGCAGTACCACCATACCCGGTAAACTTATTACCTGTAAAAGTATACGTTCCTGGAGTAGTTATTCTAATAGCGTGTCCAGAAGTTCCAGAGCCACTAAAATTACAATCTATAAATATACTAGGATCACCCGTTGTAACAAGGTAGTTACCTGCTGTAATAGTAGTAGTATCAAAACTGCAATTATTGAAACTGCTGTTAGCATTTACAACTAATGAGCCCGACGTTGCAGGTGGTTCAGCAATAGAACAATTTGTTAAATCACTATCACTTGCGGTAATAGTCCCACAATTTGAGAAAGACATGTTATCAAAAATCATTACGTTACGTAATGTAACATTTGCATTTACAATAACAAGTCCTGTAAAGTCCCAAGTAGCCGCATTTGTGGCTGCAGAATTTATTTCCCAGTAGTATCTAGTTGGAGAGGTAATAACCGAATTAGTGTGTTTAATTACATCACCAGACTTTCCTGCATAAGATATACCTAATTTTCCATCAGCCGCATGATAAGAAATCTCTTTCTTAGCAGTATCGTACCTTTGAGGGAACTGTAATGCACCAGCATCAATTTGGAAATTTACTGCGTCACCACCACCAATTTGAATTGGTACATAAGATAAGATACCAGCACCACCAGATTTCTGAATAACTGGAAGCCTATATGATTTCCCTACTGATGCCATACCGTCTGTATCAACAGGACTAACAGCGTCACCTCCAGCTATTATATGTGCTCTTGCTCTATAAAATTCCGACCAAATAACTGTGGATGAGAAAGACGGCTGATTTGACAAACACTGAATATAGGTTGTACCTGATGCACCTGTATAGGAACCCGCGGTACCATACTGAGAACCAGTATATCCGGGCTGAATACAGAATACGGAACGAACAGCGGTAGATGGTGATGCGTCTTTAGCTGCTACTTGATATGCTTTCCATACAGAAGCACCAGTACCAACACGAACTACACAACCACCTTGGTTAATAGAACCTATACCGAAGGCACCCATCTTTGGCGTACCACCAATAACAGAGCCTACTAATAAATCGGTGGTAAAATCCTGGGTACCTACGTTAACCTCAAAACCTGTTAATGAAGTAGCTGCCTGAGTAGCGGACGTTTTAGCAAAACCAGAAGAGAATGGATTAACTCCTAAGTCAGCTCCATTAGTACTAGAGCCTGCTACAAATGAAGTTGTTTTTCCATTTGTCATATTACCTGTAAGAGTTAACGAACCTGATAAGGATACGCCATTTAATACAGAATGTCCACCAAATAATTTAGTAGCAGGCAGTGTAGAATCGTCTATGTATGCTGGTATAGTACCACTAGTAGCATTTCTTATAGCAAAAGTTGCCCTAGCGTATGCTCCGGATAAGCTAGAATCCCATGTTGGGACAGGTACGGCCGTCCCACCTGTTCTATGTTGACTCCAACATATGGACTGGGTTACAGCAGAGTTTGCATCGTTAGTACCTTGATTATCGTAAGAAATCAGGTGTTGAAATCCTGGAGGAGAGTGTACGGCTGTAGCTACACCAGCAACTGACATCATATAAATAGTCAATGTATTGTTGTTAGTAGGTGTAATTGCAACGTTTGCTGGAGCTGATGAGGCTGTTGTAGAGCCGCTTAAGTTTGGCGTAACATCAAAAGGTGTAGTACCATCCCAATCTCTTATAGAGATAATGGTACAACAGTAATCATCCGCAGTTGTCAAAGACAAAGTATTATTGTCCGCTGTAGCCTTTAACCATGAGTATCCAGAAGTATTAGTAGTAACAGTCGCGTTTGTTGTCCAAGTAGCCCAACCTGCAGTACCCCCTGTTCCTGTTGATGGAGCGCCAGAGTTTAAAGTTACAATTGCAAGAAGTAAATCCCCAGTTTGGTGCTGTGGCATATTACAAATTGTATTTGCAGCAGCTGCAGCAGCATATGTTACGTCATAGTCAACGATATAAGCCATTATGTAAGAATCTCCAAAGCTCTACCAGGACCTATTAAACCAAACTGCTCCAAAGCCTGAACTCCAGCAATTGTTCTAGGATCATCTAGATGTATTTCAGTGGATAATTTAAACTTTTCTAACCAGATTTCCACTGAAACATTGGATTTAGCTATAGTATATATTGTGGCTAATTCTGCATCAGTGAACCTATTCATATACTCTAATTTGGTTAGTACCCTGTCGAAAGGTTTTAAATCAAACGAACAAATATCAGGATTCCAGATATAATGGTTTTCAAGGTCAGATTTAGTAACTCCAGGTACTTCTGTAGTAGAACCATTTTCTGGTGTAGGAATTTCAAAATCTGATATTGATATAAGTTGACGTGTTATAGCATCGTATGAAAAATATGCCATATAATCCCTAACTATAAGTATACGTTAAACGATCTGCCCACGCTTTATCAAAACTAGCATTACCGTTAGCCCAGACTTCTGTAACGTCGCCGTCTGTACCTATAGTAATTTTTCTAATTCTCCAACTACTAGAACCTTCAGTACTGCCTACTGCAGCTTCTCCTCGGTATAACTCATTATCAGAGATAAAATCTACACGTTTAGCGTACACAATGTCATCCTCATTTATACCAGCAGGGCCTGTGGGGCCTATCATTCCAGTAACTACTGTTGTGCTAACAGGAGTTTCTACTACAAGATAGTCTGTTGTGGTAACTACTGTTGATGATACTTTCTCAAACTCAGTAACTGCGTAGCTTGATTCATCAACTAAACTTACGGTATTAGTAGTAGAACTAACCGCAACAATACTTTCTGGATTTGTTCTTACTAATACCTCTTCCATTATCTAGTCACTTCTCTTTCTAGTGTAAGCGTTCCAGTAATAAAAGGAATTACTTCACCATCACTAATAAGTTCCATACTATAAACTGCAGAATTAAAATCATATAACGCTGTATTTTCTGCAGCGATAACAATCATAATCGTTTTTGCAGTGTTATCAATAACAATACCACCATTTTCAGTAGTTAGTTCTTCAATAACTGTAGGGTCTGTGATTTTACCACGAATCTGCATTCTAGCAGTAACGTCAGTAAGATTAAACGGTTGATTATACTCTAGGACTCCGCCAGTGGTATAATTCTTAAAACCTAGAGAGTTAATGGCATTGATTGTTACTGTATCTGCTGTAGTAGCTGTAACAATATGGTAGGTCTCATCCGAGTTGATTTCTACCATACCACCCACATTAGTAATCTTTGTACGCCAGCCTACAGGAATATTATGTCCTGCTGCTGTAATTACTGCTGGGGCGGCTTTTGTAATATTTGTAATAGGGACATATACTTTTGTGGATGTTTCTCTACGTAGAACTTCTTTAAAAGTACTGCCTTGATAAACCTTAAAATTAAGTTTCACTGGAGAGGCCATCAGCAGGTATCCTTTTATTTTTAGGTACTTTATACTGTACCTGTGTATCGTCGTTTACTGGCGCAACGTTATTTTGCGACTTTTGTGCAAATATGTTCTTAGCTAGATTAACGCCAGACCATACTGCCATATATCCATAGAAGTAGTATTCTGTCAACTGGTTACGCTGAACTAGAACTACGAAGGCCCATGTACTAGTAACTAAAGCTGCTGCCTGTCCCATCTTGAACAAGCTTACTTTTCCGTCGGGGCCTTTCAAAACCTCAGTTAAATCAAAGTGTACTGTACCGGTTTGCCACTTGTATAGAAGGGTAGCAATCAGGATCGTTAACAAAACTAAGGAGATTTCGGCTAAATAAGGTAGATTCATAGAAACTCCAAAAATTTTGCGCTTTACTATTTTGCTATATTATAGCATATAGGCAATTTAGGGTCAAGACAAAAAAATTGGTACCCACTTGCGTGAGTACCAATTTTACGCGTTTGAAAACGCTTCAGTAGGTGGTGTAAAAGATGAAGTATATCTAGCAACATTTGCTGTTATTCTAAGATCGTCAATATATCCATTTAAGTACACGTTATCTCTTGGTTGATACCCTATGTAATTAAGTACGCCTGTTTGCCCAATTACATTAGTGGAAACGTTTGCAGTAGTTTGTAAATTACCGTTTACAAATAAATAAAGACTAGTACCATTTCTTACAACTGCTAAGTGATTCCATTGATTATTATTTACAGAGGAAGTGCCTAATATACTGACCAGCCCAGAACCATTATCGTAAGTAAATTCTAGAACGTCTGTAGCACCTCTTACTTTAAGTGCCCAGGATCCTGCAGTAGTAGAACTTGTGAAGTTATGACTAATTATTGGTGCATGGTTAGAAGGCGCTACACCATTATTATTCCACCAGGTCTCTATTGTAAAATTACTAGCAGCAAAATAACCAAAATTATGTCTGGCAATTATATTTATGGAATCACCAGTACCATCAAAATAAATGGATGAAGATCCAAATTTTGTAACTGCCACCATTGTCTTAGTATCGTTAGTTACTAATAAATTTATTTTTGCAGCAGAATCATATATTGCTGAATTTGTAAACAATAACAATAAAGAAGTATTAGTAACGGACGTAGGTGCGCTTGTAGGCAAAGTAAAGTTGGACGTATATAGTGCAGTATTTTTTACAATACGAAGATTAGATACATATCCAGGCCAATAGCTAGTAGAAGTATTCCATATACCTCTAGCAAGTAAAAACGCCGTACTACTTAGAGTTTGCGAATTAGTAGCGGTACCTTGTAAAATTCCATCAATAAATAATCTTAAAGTGGTACCACTACGTGTTACTGCTACATGCACCCATTGATTTAAAGTTAGTCCTGCCAAAGAAGCTATTAACAAGGCATTTGTGTATATTCGTAACCTTCTATCAGATGCATTGTAAGAAATAGCGATCCCATTTGCACTTAAGTCTGTAGCTCTTGAATCAAATAAAGCCCCATCACCTGATTGTGCATTAGCTGTGGGATATGCCCAACATTCTATGGTAAAATCATTAGTATTAAAAGTGGCAACACTATTAGCAATATTTAAGTAATCACTAGTACCGTTAAAGTAACATGACCCACCATGAATTTGTGATGAATAGGGTACTCCTGAACCTAGTTGAAACGGGTTTAGCGATCCTTGTGCTGGTGAACCAAATTTAGTAATAACTACTGATGATGGACTAGAATCTAAAATAGTGGAATTATTGCCATTATTACTACCATCTCCGTGTAATAACAATGACACATTACTCCAACTAGCATCTACAGGTACAATAGAAATATTATTTCTACCGGAAGCAAATGTTTTACCAGAATACTTTCTATTTGAATATGAAAATAGACTCATGTTATTTCTGATCCAAATATACTAAAAGACACAGTGGCAGTATTAGTTCTAACCGTCACCACATCTGTTGCCGCTAGTGTTACTCCGATGGTTATTGCAACACTGTCGTTTGCAGGCACTCCAGTATCGTATGCAATATAGTGTTGGGCGGCTAAAGTTACCCCTGCTGGGCGGATTGCAATTCTAAAAGTTGCTGCTGATGCTGCCTGATTGCATACGTTTATAGTACTAATAACCGTATTGGTACCGGAAGGGGTCGTATAAATATTAGTATCGGTATTTATTGAAGGATTACTTTGTCCTAATACTTTATATGTTACTGGCATCTTATGCTCCCATCAAAAGAAAAGTATTTTGATAACCTACTGGAGCATTTACCCAATTACCATTGCTATATTTCAAAGTATCTTCATTACTTGGAGTAGATACCTGTACATTAGATAGACTAGATAAAGAATGAGTATGACCTGCGTCGGCTTTACCTGTCTGTAACGCCTCTATTTCAATTTTAGCTGCTGAAAAATTGTCTCTTACGGACTGTGTAGTCGGATTTCCTGCTACTGGTTTTGTTGCGTCTATATTACTACTCATGTCCACTCCGTTAATCCGTCATCCCAATATGAAGGAGTACCTAAATTCTGATCCCATATAACTAAAGAAGTATATTCGGATATTAATCCGTTTATAATTCTTAAATTATTACCTGCTCCACCGGCTATTAAATTTCCGGAGTTTATCCTAAGCTTTGGATAAACTCCTGCTTCTGCTGGTACTTCTTCAACAATCTCTCCTGCTTTAAGAACCAGTGGGTATACCATATTATGCTAGGACTACTGGGGGTTGAGAATGGAAGTTAAGGGCGGTTGAACTTACTGCAAAACCTACTCTTTGTACAACATTGCCTGATGCTGTTGGTGCTGTAGTAGTACTTAAACCAGCTGTAGTACTTAGAAATTGTACTCCAGGAGTTAGACCAGTTACAGCGGTATTAGTACCTTCAAAATATACAGTACCTACCGCACCGTTTGAAACAGACGCCAATACAAATCCGTGAGCCTCTTTGCCTGCAACAGTAGCATCCGCTTTACGAATTTTAGCTCCTGAGCTGTTCCATACGTTAATAAGGTCACCTGCAGCAAGTGCCTCAGATGCTGTAATACTGTAAGTATCTGCGCCAACACCTACAGGTAGCATAGTATTATCTATTCGGCCAGAGCCATCTAAAGCCACTACTTTTCCTGAATCTCCAGCACCTGCACTAGTTGTAGTACTATTAACAATACTTGCATCTAGAACACCACTTGCATTTAAGGCTGGTACAGCGTTTGCGTCACTAACTCCAGCACTTGTTGTTAAGGCAGGTTGTTCAGTAAGCTGACCTGCGTTATTTTTAATAAATTTAGTTGTACTAGCTGTACCCATTATCTACTCCTACAAAAAGATTGCAGTTTGAAAATTAATATTAATCTTTGTAGCAGTTAATGCTACACCTATTGTTTTTATAAATAAAGCAGAAATAGGAATGCTTTGGGTAATAGTCCCGTTTAACCCTAAAAATACAGGAGTATTAGGTGTAAAAGACCACCCTGAGTGTTCTAAAATACCAAACGACTTTATATCAAGTGTACCAGATATTACTGCAGCATTTTGAGTTATTGCAGAACAGTACGCGTCTTGTAATACATCGCAAGACGCAAGGTACGCTAAACCGTCCTCTCTTAGGTTAATGACGGCATGACCACCTATGTTCTCTCCTGCGATAACGGAAGCTACCCCAGTTTCTCCAGCGGGACCTCTTTCACCTTTTGGACCAATTCCATTAGATATTAGTATATAGCGGCTTTCTGTACTTGATATTACATTAGTAGCCATTAGTTTCCTAACCCTTTCTTAATGTATTCAAAGAAGCCTACTGCCATAAGTCCAAATACAAACGCTAGAGCAATATTTATTATTCGTTTCGTTGCTGACTCTTTGTAGGATTCAATCAATTTTTCTGAAGTGGCTAACTTAACATGATCTTTTCTGTGGCCATCATAATCAGGCTCACTAAATTCGTTTGGTACAAATGCCCTGGATTGCGCTTTTAAAGTAGCAATCATATCTAACTGAGTACCACGTATGTCTTTTAACATTTGTGCTACATCAGGGTTTTCGTCTAGCCAAATGCTATCTGTAGACCTTCTGTTTTTCGGCATCTGAGGAGGTATAGTATCCGGCACGTCTTATTCCTTCCGTTAAAATATAAGGGCGTATCCAAATCCATCCAGCTGCAAAAGCTAACGCTATTTCTCCTGAAATAGCTGCCGGTGGTGGGTATACAGATAATAACATACCTATAACAACCACAGCCCATAGGGTTGCATTCCAAGCAGCAAAATATCTGGCGAATGCTGTATGAAATGACTCTTGTAAAATAATAGTTATTTGAAAAGCAGAGCTAATAGCAAATACAAAACCCCATGCTTGCTCATTCATTATATGAGCCATAGCGGCATATGTAGGTCTGCCAAAAGTGTCGCCGGGCCAAAATAGCATTACAGCCCAAAGAAACTCAGCCCAAGCTAATAGTATTCTAGATGCTATTAAATCCGAGTCAAAAATTGCTCTGGACATAGCAGATATAATTCTTTTATTCACTTTTAGCGTTCCAAGTAGGTTAATAAAAGGTACCAAATTTTAGGCACATTTAGATTTTGTACTATTATAGCATAAGAGGTCAATATCGTCAAGACAAAAAAATTCCAGCCTCAATGGGCTGGAATTCTTTAGCGCATGTCCGGTGGCAGATTGAGTTTAGCCATTTTATATGCACGTTCGCAATGATTTTTATCAAAGAATAATATAGTGTCGATTATTGGGCGAGCATGTCTATAAAATTTATTGTTTAGTTCGGCTCTATATGCTGCACTAGAAAAAGATTCATACGGGTATGCTTTTCCTAATGTGACTAGAGAAAATAAAAAACAATCAAATGCAAATAAAATGTTTATAACTCTATTTAACATTACGACCCCCATGGCACACCACCACTATTAATAGCTAGATTTGATTTATAGGATTCAAACTCTAGTTTTGCATATTGCTCAAACATAGGTACTGACGTATCAGTCTGTTTACCTAAACCTTCCGTAGTGGTTTGTTCATATATCCAATCAACAATTTGTTGTTCGGACAGTTCAGTATAAGGTATGAAACTATTTCCAGGCTTTGGGAATCCTGTTTGATAAAATAATATCAAAGAATGTGTACCATCCGAAACTGTAATATTAAACTGTGCCGATGCTACTACTCCTTCAGCATTTTTTTGCACGTTTACAATATTAAATATATAACTTAAATTCTCTCGTGTTATAGTAATGGCCATGACAGCTCCGGTAATAAGTTTTCAATATCTGAATATCCAGAAGGAACGGGTCTTAAACCTTCTGTAACTTCTTGTAATATAGAATAAAGTGTAGCCCAGGTTTCTCCCCGTTTTTGAACACAGTATTGTCCCTCTTGCGCAAACTTAGGATTTGGATCAGTAGCATATGTACATGCTGATAAGATATTATCATAATTACGACTTTTTGCAAAATTGTCAAGTCGTTCTTGAACTAATCTTATAATTGACTCTTTCAAATACTCTAATCTATTAGCCTGGGCTATTAAAACTGCTTCGGGTGTTAGCTCTTGTACGCTCCAGGTTTGTTCCCAATGCCCTTTGTGTGTTAAAGTCGGAGCACCTTCTACAACATAGTGCGTGAGCGCGGAGTGCTCCGGTTTAGGGGCTGGAAATACGTAGGCATATTCTTCTGTTGGAGTAAAGGGTGTTGGAAAACTAGTATTCGAATACTGGTTTCTTATATCCTGCTCTGAAACAGGATATTGTAAAGTTTGTGTATTTATATACATTGAATATCCTTATGCCAAAGCTAAGTAAATGTAAGTGGAAGTATTAACATTTACGTTAGTAGCTGCAACTTGATTAACTACAAAACCAGAAGTATCAGGATCTATAGTATCGTCGGAGGTTACTTCCAAAACCGTAGTATTTATAGATAAATGTGGATCATTACCAGCAATTATACCTCTAGATGTATCCCAGAAATACCAATCTCCTGTACTATCTGTACGTTTTATTAGGACAAACCTTGCCCCAGTAGTAAAACCACAGTTTATAGTTTGATTAGTACCATTTCCTGTATACGACCCTACCTTGCTAATCCCAGCTCTTGTAGCAAATAAATATACTACATATTTATATCCGTTATTTAACTCATTAGTAGGGTTTGAAAGTGTTATACTTGTACTTGTTGCAGAACTAAAATTAAAACTATTATATCCGGCATATGTAGAAAATGACACACTATCATTAAAGTGCCCAACATTAGATACATCTTTATGAAAAACTTTCCAAGGTGTAGTAGCAAGATTTGTTGATTTAAAAATCGCTAGTTCTGGTTTTACACCTAAGGAATGATTAACAGTTCCTGGAGATCCTGAATAACATACATAATCAAATACTCCTACAGCTCTGCGAAATGCTAGTAGAAGTCTTGACTCATTAAATTGATTATAATAAATACTTTGTAAAGCTATTCCATTAGTATAATCTTGTAAAGGTGCTTGTGACGTAGTTAGAAACGTAGCTTCTGAACCATTACTAGAAGTACCTAAATAAGGCGTTTGTCCTCTCAACCTGTCAAATAAAGCTATAGTTTGTTCTGTACCTAGAGCTCTTAGAGCTAACATGTACATATCTACTTGAAAATTAGTAACTAATTTTTTATCAGTTAGTTCGTTCGCGTAAGTAACAGGAGCAAATACTTGCGTACCTACTGTTGGTGGCTTATTTGATCTACGGATAGCTAAATAAATATAAGTAGCCCCATTAGCATTAGTATTTGCATCATTGCCTGCTTTAAATCCAGTTGAGTTAGGTCTAATAGCTAAACCACTAGAAGAACCTGCACCGTTTGATAGATTTGGGCGTACGTATTCACCGTTTCCATTTATATCCATTCCACGCACAGAATCCCAAATAAACCAGTCACCAATACCACTAGACTGTTTAACCCATACAGTTTGAGGTTCCCAGTTAAGAGGTACTTGTGGACCCTCAGTAGTACCGTTACCAGTATAACTACCACACTGAATCAGCCCGTCTGTTGTGGTGTCGTGGGCAAAAACATACGCCACATATTGCGCAGAAGCCTCCAGCGCAGCCATTGTGCAATCAGACGCGGTTGGCGTACACCATGCCAGCCCCTGATTTGACTGTGCTGCAGTGGTATTCATAATCAGAGCATGATTAGCAGTCAGCGAACGGTGCCAAGTGATCCAGCCAACGCTGTCGGTTCCAGACACGCGCTTGAAAATTACCATACCTGGACTTTGTCCGAGCGCATGGGAGAACGTGGCAGTGCCGCTGCCATTAGTAGTAAAGGTGGTTACATCGAAAAATTTTGGGGCTTTGCGGAAAACATGCGAAACCCATAAAGTATTTGTACCATAATTTGCAAAAGCTGTTGCAGTAAACCCTGTTGAAGAAACTGCTGAAATTGCTAAATCAGAGGAAGTTCTTTGCGCATCAGTACGATTTGTAGATAATACACCATAGACTCCGCCAGAAAATCTGGCAGTATCTGATACTAAAAAATTTACAGGGGTAGCTGGTTGTGGTAATCCACCATCTTGGCTAGTTCTTTGTTTTAAAAGAACCATACCACCTTTGGTTAAATCTACATTTGTTGTAACTACCTGTGAAGACCCATTACCAATATATGTATTAGCATTGTATACATCATCTATATACGTAGGTATAACGTCTTCGGCCCCGCCAGACATTATAGTATTTCTAATAGTCATTATTTACTATCCTTGGCAATAACCGCTGCTCTCCAAGTCGTTCCACCGTCATGCGTATAGAAAGATAGTATATCTACTCCTGACGCAGTAAGTGTAGGTACTGTGCCACCCGCCCATTTAATACCAGACCACCAGGTAATAGTTGCACTACCACCATTGGTTAATTCTAATATAAAACTAGTAATATATCCGCTAGTGGCAATATTACTTAAAGTTAAAGTTGTTGCCCCACTAATAGTTTTTGTGTATACAGAGGCTAAAGAACAGTCTATATCATTAGCTGGTAGAGCTAATCTTGCTTCACGTATAGCTCTACCAAACCATGTCATTCCTGCAAAAAAATTAGGGGCAGTTCCTGCAGCATAAAAATTCCATCTATTAGCAGCACTAGATAAGTTACCATAAAAACCATAGTTATTGGTTGCTTGGGTTAACCCACTTGACGCAAAAAAACCATATTGGCTTGTTACAGATGCACCACTTCCCCAAGTATTAGCACCAGCTAAAAAATTATATAAATTGTTAGTAGTAGCACTTGCAGCTACTGTAGCATATGAACCTACATATGTTGCTGTAGTAATTGACGTTCCAGAAATACTTGGCTCTATGTCAGCCCCCCAAACACTGGCAGAAGAATCATAGGACCCTGCTAAAGTAAATCTAGTAGTTGAAAAAATACCACCTATACCGACCTTGCCTGCAAAATAGTTATCAGCAGTTCCGTTAGCATAAAAATTCCATCTACCGGTTCCTGCTGCTATATTACTAAAAATACCATAGTTATTAGTAGCAAAAGTCATATCACTATCTACTCTAAAACCATAGTTATTAGTTACATTAGAGGAACTACCTAAAGCACCGAACTCGGCGTAGTAATGGTTATATGTAGTTAGTGCAGTATTATTAGCTGTATAAGCTATACTTCTGAAACCAAAATATGAAGCAGTTACTGAAGTAGGTACATCTGGTAAGTTTATAAAACCATGCCCAGACGTACTACCAGTATTACATTGATTATTTACATATGAATACGTAAAACCACCGGAATAATTTAAATTAAATCCAGTATTCCCGCTAACTAATCCAGTAAAACTAGGAGAATTAATATTTGATTTTAAATCTATAGAATCCGATAACGATTTAAAATTTCCATCTATCTCATCGTATGTTAAAGGGGAGCCTTTTACCGAGGTACTAATAGGCAGTGTTGGACTTAAAGTATTTCTATATAATAGATTAGGCATTTGGACTCCACAAATAAAAAATCCAGCCGTACGGCTGGATTTTTATAACCACCGCATTAGGTTGGTTGATTACTAGTATAAGTTATAGTCGGGAAATTAATAGTATTTCCTGAGGTAATAGGCTGATTACTAGTTTCATCTGTTACCCAAATAACGTTTGTTGCTGTAGTGGTTCCATCCGTGAACGCAATATGTAAATCATCTGCAATTCTGTATCCGGATGTTGCATCAGGAGCGACAGCCCAAGCAACACTTATAGTTAAAGTAGTAGCAGTATTAGATGAAATTGTTCCAGTCTGGTTTACTCCAGTTCCTGAAATAATTGTTATAGCTCTACCAGCGTGTACATTAGTAGTCCAACTCTTAGAAGTGTCTACTAATGTGGTTGTAGTACCACCTGTTGCTGTACCGGAATCATATTGTTGAGAGTTACCTACTGCTGTAGGTGAACCTAGTCCGGAAGCGGTTAAAATTCTGTTATCTCCTGAAGATGTAATAACAAAGTTACTTGTAGTTAACCCACTTTGATAAGCAATAGTATTAGCATTTACAGTTGATACTGAGTCTCCTGCAGTATACGACTTTAAAAGAGCCACCCGAACAACATTATTTTTAATATCATTAAGTCCGTTATCTAAAACTCCGGATCTTACCCATTTTGCCATATTATGCTCCTTATAGTGTGGCCGCCTGAGTAAATAACTGGTCTAGATCAGTTTCAGACATTCCTAACGATGTGGCCAACATCTGGGTTAATGCGCTATCACGAGAAACTGTGGTAGCATATTCCCATTCTATTTGGGCCTGCTCTTTTTGAGGGCTTGGTAAGCTATCTATCGCAGAACTAACAAGGGTTAATTTATTAGCAGATAAAAGAGCTAATCGTGCCTGCCTCATTGTTACCGAGAAAGGTATTAGTTCTTTAACTTTATTTGCGGGATCTATATACTCAGCGTACTCCGCCTCAGTCATGGTACGGCTAACGCCGTTTTCGGTAATAAGAGGTAGATTAGTAGGTTGGGTCATTTTTCAGTATCCCATAAACATCACAATACACTGGTGTATTGTAGTAGTAGCTAGTAGAATATCTAGGATTAGTTATAGCCGGTGTGCTAGGTCCTCCTAAAGATATTCCGAAATATTCTTCCCCAGTGTATAAAGGGGTATTAGTAGCTACTCCAGAACCACCAGACGATACCATATCATAAGTACCTGTGGCAAAATGAATAGATCCAATTGGCAACGTAGTGCCATTAGACAATGCTACATAAGAATCAAAACCAAAAGCATCTAAAGTTATTTCAACCAATCTTGCACCTGCACTAGTTGTTAAATAACTTCCATAAGATATTTGTATATTCTCTGCATTGACAGTAGTATTTGTATTAGTATATACTAATGTTGGTGTAGCGGCAGTAATAGAATGGCCTTGAAAATATACAGTGGGATTTGTAGCACCGGGTCCTACTATTCTTCCACCATTTTTACGTGGCATAAAATATAAGTTTCCACTGCTTGCAAACCCCATTTGAGAAAATCTAAACTTAATAGATCTAAATTTACTAACTGGGGCTTCTGGAACATCTACTACAATTCTTGCAACACTATTAGCTGCTGCCGAACCTACAGGTGTACATTGAACAGTTTTGATAAATACGTACCCAGGTACGTATTTATCTTGCGTAATAATATCTGTATCTAAGGTTTGTAGTAGAGGATTAATCTGTTTTAACTTCATTAGGCCTCCTCAACAACTGATAATAATGCGTCTAATGATATAGGTAATGTTGATTTCATTTTTACAGAATAACCATCAGGAATCATATATGTATCATTAGTTCTAAACGATGCATCAGTTCTAATAGTTTGTCCTGTTATAGGAGTAATATAGAAATCATTAGTACCATCATTAACTGTAATGTATACTTTATTTGTTAGATCTGGGCCAACAATAGTATAACTACTATTAATGTTTTGTGCGTATACATTAAATTTAACCTGGGAAACAGCATTCAAAGTAGTATACCCATTATCGGAACTAGCAGTTAAAGTTACTCTAGGTGTAGTAATATACACATTAGAGTCAAAAACAAATGCTTGTTGTGAAATATATGCGTTTGAAGTGTTGCAAGGAGCAATAGCATAACTAAATTTAGTTGCTACAGCATTTACAAATTGAGCATTATTTGTAGAAATAATGTTAGTACCTAATACACCTTGTACCAATCTACCATTATAAACGGTATGCATTGTTACTGCTGAATACTGTAAGTTGTACGTATATACTACTGAAAGATTAGTTGTTGCACGTTTACCTATTGCATAGCTAGGAGTAGTAGTGCTTAACGCAGTACCTGCTGTTAGAGAGCTAAACTGTCCTTCATTATAAGGTGTGGCACTAATATAATATCGTGTCATATTTGCAGCACTAGAAAGTGCTGTGCCACCTACTAACCTAAATAACCCTAATTGATTTGTTGAATCAGCTGGACTATCTTGAATCAGTCTCCAGTTAGGTCTATTACCGTAGTGGAAGCTAGCATTTTTTGCTGTTGCTGACAAACCATACGCGCCGCCCGACTGCCACTTAGAACCATCAAATGTCTGATAGTATAAGGATATATTAGTAGCATCAGAGTAAGCGCCAGTTATATAGGCCCTATCAATATTATTAGCATCAGTAAAGTGTGTAATATCTGCTGGAGCGTGACACGTAGAACTTTGTGTTACAGTACCAAGTAAAGTAGGCTTACTTGTTAATTCTGTGTAACTGTTCAAAGTATTCAAAGCTGCAAGCTGTGTAGTACCTACCATACTGTCCCAATATTGTCCAAAATAATAGGAAGTATGAGCACCTGTTTGATGTGCCGCAAAAAGTATTTTACCTGATTTAGTAACAGTTAGCAATCTAATTGCATATGTTAAAGCAAAATTAGGGCTTAAATAAATAGTATTTAACTCATTAATTACTCTACCAGTAGTATCTAATGCGTAAATACGTCCGCCAAAACCAACAAACCAACATTGAGCTTGATCTGACCAAGCATAGTGTCCACCATAGTTATGTCCGTAAGGTAAATAATTACCTGTCTCTGTAAGAACACCCGTAGTGCCTGATCCAGCACCCACTCTTGCGTAATATTGCGCAATCTTTGTACCAGTTAAATTACTTGTTTCGTAAATTGTGTACAAAGGACGAGTATCAAATGGGAACCAGAATTGTACTGCTCCAGCTAAAGTAGCTGTAGTAGTATAGGTGGCTGGCATTAAATTTTCAGCGTTGGTAGATGAGTTAACTGATACTAAAGTATTTCCAAAACCTGCAAAAACAGCTTTTGTATCGCCCCATTCATATGCAGTTGCCAAACCTCTAGCACTTGAATGTTGCAGTGCAGTTGTTGTTGTATTGTTTTGCGATTGTGTTAAAGAATTTTGGAATAAGGTATAAAAATTACCATAATTGCCAGTATCAATATAACCAATTACAGCATTAGCAGTTGTATCTGTTGATAAGGTTTTTGATTCTAAACCATTAAACGCTGTAATAGCAGTTTTTGTAACTGCGGAACCTACAACCGCCATAGCGTCTGTACTAGTATTTAAAGTAATATTTTGAATACTAATAACAGTGTTTGTTGTTGTAGTACCGGCAAAACTATACGTAATTACACCACCTACTGCTGCTCTATTTAATGGAGTTATCGTGCAATAATAAGCAGTTGCAGTAAGTCCAATATTATAAGCCGTAGATCCAGTAATTGAACCACCTCCTGAATCAGGAACTGTCAGTACTTGTGACACCCATGTGCTACCGTTGGACCCAACGACCATCATTTTATTAGTTGTACCAGGTACTTTAGCAATATCAAAAGGTAGAGCTGAGGTACTATTAAAACTAGCGGCTTGAGTTAAATCATAATTAGCACTACTAGTAGGGGATACTGCATTAACATTAATATCTAATCTTACAGCTCGGAACGCAGTTCCTATTCTGTAAACAAACATAACCTTACTTGGACTAAGTGTTACTAGCTTTGCGGCATAATGGGTGCCAGCTGTACCGCTACCTGGTTGTGTAAATAACCCGTTAGTAATCGAGGTAAAAGGCGCTGTAGGCAATGTAACATTAGTAATTGGTCCGGCAACATACTTATTAGTCTGCCATTCCATAATCTGGCAATGAATAACACTGTTACCTAGCCAATCTACTCCGCTACCTGCATGGGTATGGTGTGGTGTCCATACCAATAAAATTCTATCTGTAGATACTTTAATTGCTAGAGGTGTTCCACCGTGGCAATCTGTGGCTACAGAAGTTGTTGCAAATTCGGCGTTATTTGTGCCAAAAAACGACCACTCGGCACCTTCACCAGTTGTTGTAGTCATTACAGTGTTATCTGCAATACCGTTAATATTAACAGCCTTTAGAAGAGCACTTCCACCACTGCTGTTTGTATATACAGCCGTTAAGTCTGTAGGTACATTCTTGTATATAATTGACTTTACAGTTGACATGTATATCCCTTATACGTTTAAATCAATATATTGAGTAAATAGGTATTTTGGAACCCAAGTTGTACCTACACCATCGTTGCTTAATAATTTAGTTTTTGTACTATTTGTAATAGCTGGAGTACCTGGAGCACCTGCTGCCATCATAGACAAATTGCCATTACTAATATCTGTAGCAATACTACCACTAGATGTGAAATCGTTTAGTGCAATGTATGTACTAGAAGTTCCATCAAACACTAGATCATTGGTAATATATGCTGTTCCTGTAACCCAGGTTGCTCTCCATCTTACACCACTACTAAATTTAGTCCATTTATTAGCTGCTAAATCAGTAGCAAATGTTGTAGCTACGTGAGCTACTGTTGCAATATATGTTTGCCCACCTCTAGTAACAACATCATTTAAATAATATTGTGTTGCCGTAGCCCAATCGTTTCTGTACAAAATACTTGAAACAAACACATCCCAATAAGTAGTATTTGTAGGTAAATTGCCGACCGTAGTTTGTTTACAAATATAAATATTTGCGCCATAAGCAACTAAGTCGTTTTCATAATACGTTATTGCATTATTATAAACTGTTTGATACGATACGCCTTCTACAAACCTATCCCAGTATGTTACATTAGTGGGCACATTGCCAAGTGTTGTGTTCTTAGCAATATAAAGATTACCATTACCGTACGTTACAATATCATTCTTTTGATATGTCGTACCATTAGAGTACGTACCTTCCCATTGAATACCATCAGCCAATAGTGACCAATACGTACTATTTGTAGGTAGCGTATTAATAGCAGCATCTAAAATACATACGTATACTTTTCCACCATATGCTACAGCGTTTCCTGGCTTATATGTAGTATTTGAATCATATACTCCAGAAAAAGCAAATCCTGGTACCATTAACTGCCAGTATGTGGCGTTAGTAGGTAGATTACCTAAACTAGCTACTGGGCTTGTATATACGTAAACATTCCCGCCGTATTTTACTACATCATTTACTTCATAGGTGGTTCCGGAGGCCCAATCACCTGCAAACTGAAAACGTAGTTTTCCTAAATCAATAATTTGTCCCATGTTTGGTCCTTAATAAACCGTCATCAGTAAATGACCAGTCTCTGAAAAACTAAAAGACAATGTATTAGTAGTCCAGACCCATTGTTTGTAATCGTTAGCATTTATAATGTTTTCTTGGGGCAAGGCTATTGGAGTATCTCCATCTATCTTTTCTATATTAAGATGCCCTGTAGAATTATTTAATCTAAACCCATAAAATACATTATCAGGCAATGTGGAAGGAATACTAACTCCACCAAGTTCTAAAGTGCTCATTAGGTATCCTTATATGCTGATATAATGCAATTAAAACCATCCGATAATACAGTTTTTGAATAGACTACATCACCTGATTTAATTGCGATTTTAGAACCTTGCAGTACGTCAAACGATCTTCCTGCCAATACTCTAGCATCAGTAGCCAATTTAACCGTATCAGCACCACGCTGAATCCAGCAAGAAACTGGTAACGTTCCAGTTGTTTTATTAGTAAGAATAACAGACATGATAACACCGTCTGTTGTAGGACTATATACGGCAATGTTACTAGTACCAATACTTGGTACTTCTATACTATCAAATAATCCTGCCATATTATAATCCTAGAATCGCTAAAGCTTTTATAACCTTTAATTGATCAGCAAGTGTTTCCGTAGGAGTATCTATGCCTAGATTGATACGAGCTTCAGAAGGATTACTAAGGTCACTAAGATTATTTGTTGTTTCCAATTTGTATTGATTTAAATTGGAAAAGTTTGCATCATGTTCTTCATAGGTTAATGCACTACCTTTTTCAGTTCGTAATACAAGCGTAGCCATTGTATCTCCCTATAAAATATGTGGAGGTAAAAAATACCTCCACTATTAATTTGATATATTATAGCATAACCCCAAATCTAAGTCAAGGCTAAAATTTGGGGTACCTAGTTAATGTACTTCTTCTACTGTTAGATCGTTTGCGTACATTCTATACATAGGATTTGTAAGCGTAGCACTATTAGTTATTTTTCCGTATACTTGATACATTTGTTCCTTATTTCCATTCGGATCGTCAGGGTACATTGTTACATAAATAGGATACTTAGTACCGGCTAATTTAATTATGTCAAAAAGCCTATCTTTATCCCTTTCTGTAAGGTGTCCCATACTCATACTTATTTCTTTATAAAGTATGCCCGTATTTAATAATTTATTACCGTTTGTAGTTTTTAGTATATTAGAAGTATCTGTAAATTTAAGATCTACAGTACCATCAACACCGTATCGTGGAGACCATACTGGACCGGCCATTAAGTTGGACAGTTCTATGTATCCATCAACATTATTTATATCATCAATGTTTATCTTCAAACATTTAACATTTTTAGCACTTATCCATGCTCTTGCTGTTTTACCAGATGAATACGAATTTTCTATATACCGTGTTTGTGCAGTCGTGCCAGGCATTGCTAATTGATTAGTGCTATTCACCATTGGTATAGTGCCAGCAGTATCTGCGTATGCCTCTAATGAAATAGTGGCGGTATTACTAAGGTTTGTATTATGTAATATAATTCCGTCTATATCTTTTCCGCTTGCCCAACTTAGGGTAATTATTGTATTAGTACCAGTACTTCTCCAAACTTTGGAGATTGTTTCACTAGCTACATTGTATATACTTAAACTACTACTATTAGTTGCCGCAAGTGCTGCTGAACTTACATAATTAGTATACATTATTCTTAGTCTACTACGCTGTATTAAGCCTTCTTCATACTCAATAAATACAGTACCAAACTGATTATTATAACTATTAAACTCTAGGTTTTGTTCTCTTGATACTCTTACTGGAGGTATATTTACAGTAATATTATCGAATATATCAACAATATTATGTACTGCGCTTATTTTACCTGTTGAAGATATTGAAGTATTAATATTAAATGTATTTAATATATTATGTTCTTGATAAATAAAAGCCAAAGCACTTATTGCGCTTTGATATGTTGGTAAGCCTTCTATAAATGTATCTAACCATACATTAACATTCGGTACACTATTTATTTGTTGAACATTGTTATACAATATATATTGTACGGCATAAACTTTATTCTCAGAACTAGTATTAAATTGTATTAACGGGTCCGTATACAGAATCTGATCTGAAAGAACATTAGCTACATTAGAAGCATTAAATTGAATATGATTATTGGCATATGTATTCTGATCTACATGAATAATATCAGAACTTGAATAATTATAATTTATTACATTATTATAGTTTATATATTGAGTTAAGTATATAATATCAGTAGAAGAATAGTTACTTTGATAACTATTAGCAATACTTACAGTGCTATATAAAACTACCCTACTATCACTAACAGTATTTACCTGTCCAGAATCTCCACGATAGTCTACACCAACATAATCTGGATATAAATAGCCAAAAGTGTCATAATTAGTATATTGTGAACTACCTACTAAGTTATGTACATTTGAGTATCCTACAAATATAGAACTTCCTAAACTGTTTGATCTCTGTATTAGACTAAACCCTGATAAAGCTGATATGCTGGTTATTTTACCAGTGGTTGTTTCATTAATAGAAACTAAGGGGTAATACTGTATATTTATATTTTGTTCAATGTTATTTGTTAAACTAAAATTATAAGATATCAACGGCTGAGATTCAATATTATGCAATAAGTTTACTCTACCATTAGATGATATACTGTATTGTACTATATTAGCTCCATAAAGTATTTGACTACTATTAATTTCATGTGAATTAGATATAGAGTAACTAATATTATCCGTGGAAGTAGTATATTGATTTTGTACTAAATTAGCGGTTGTAGTATATGAATACGAATAATTATTAGTACCTAATATAGCTTGTAAAGATGTTATATTAACAGACTGAACTTGACTGTACGAGTAATTTACTATACTTGTTAGTATTATCGGCATATTAGATAAGTCTATACCAACAATAGCCGAGGAACTTGTATTATATTGGGCACTATCTCCACTATAATCAGTACCAGTATACCCTGGTATAGTATAGTCTATTGAAGAATAATTTGAATATGGTGAGCTACCATATAATTTTGAGGTGCCTGTTACTTTTAAATCTGTCTGTAGATAACTAAACTGTAAAGAATAAGTACTACTAATATTTTGAGGGTAGCTGTTATTTACATCAGCAGAAGTACTACTAGTACTGTTAGAACCACCTATTAAACTTATAGAAACTGATATACTTGAACTTTGAGAACTGTTTGCATTTGAGGATGTAGAGCTTAATAAGTAACTACTTACTAAAAGCTGTTGTAAAAGTTCACTATTAGTTACGGAAACATTTCCCGTAACTAATAAACTATTAAACGCAGTATTTACGGATTCTGATAGACTTGAACCAACATTGTTGGTAGCAGTTAAAGTTATCTGTTCCAGTTCTCCATAACCATTTTCCCAATAACCTGGTACCGCATAAGTCATTATACCTCCTCAATACTTACACTGGAATTATAAGCTATTGGATTTGCATATGTAATACTTGGTACTGTGGTTAGTTTACCATATATTTGATAGATTTGTTCTTTTTTGGCATCACTATCTTCTGGAAATAGGGATACAAACATGGATTTTTTAGTACCATTTAATTTTATAATTTGGTACCAAATATCTCTATCTGTTTCGGTTAAATAAGGTAAACTAAATTCTAATGTTTTATTTACTGTCCCATTATCGGTTATTAAGTTACCTGCTTGAGATCTTTGTGATTTTGACGAATCTACAACACCTACCTGTAATCCGTACTCTGTATTGTATTTAGGTATAAAACATGGGCCTATAATTAAGCGACTTGCTTCAGCTATACCACTAGTAACATTACCTGTAAGCGTAATTGTTGTTGAAGTAGAAGTTGCAGTAAAGTATCCTGTTAAGTATTTTGCATTTCCATAACTATAGGCATACACACCTGTTGCAGCAGAGTTAGTAAATAAGTCTGCTGCAATTGAGGGGACTGTAGATATATTACTACCTGCTGATACAGATAAAGAACCAGAGGTACAATTTGTAAATGCAAATACTACTGCGTATTTAGTACCAACAACGGTAGTAACCGTTGTTGAAACCGATAGACTAGTGCCAGTAGCTTTACATACAGTTCCTTTATTGTCGTTCTTTAAATTATCTAACGGGAAAGATGCATTTACAGTACCTGATAAAGTTGCTGCATCTGCCAAATTAGTATATACTATTCGTAAATTATTACTGGCCATAGACTATCCTTATTGCTGTGGTTGCTGAGCTGCGTCTCTTTCTTGTGCAGTCTGCAAATACAGAGAGTACAAATATACATACAGGTCAGCATGTGTAATAGTTTGACCTGTTGGTTCCCCTGTGGAAGGGTCTAGTACGGTTATTGTAGCACTAGGGTCGAATGATTTCAATAGTCCTGAAGATGGTACAGGTGTTTTTATTACAACATTTTCTTGCACTAAAACCACTTTTTCTTCTCCGAAAGATATTTTAGGCGTAAGGTCTCTAGTATACCCTGGCGGAAATGTGGTTTGTATTAGCTCATCAAAGCCATTTAAAGGATTTGATATTGATATATGTGAACACCTAGTCCACGAAGTTCCGTTTATTGATGTTTCTTGATAGTTCATATTTACCTTTTAAGATTGCCAAACAGCAATATAGTATGTAGTACCACCTAAGTTTATAGGATACCATAAATTATACGCAGGAGTAGATCCTGGTTTATTGGCTGAAAGATATGCTGCGGAAGTTCCTGTGGATAGAGGGGCGCTATTTAGCCACAGATCTGTACTTTGCCCAGCAAAAAAGCCTCCTACTCCACCAAAGCCTGAATATGCTAAACCAGATACTCCATAGGCAGTAGCATTCCCAATTACTCCTGCACCTCCTGATGCACTGGGGTTACTATATCCGCGAACACCTACACCGCCTGTTTTTGCGTATCCAAAAATACCCCCATAATTACCTTCAGCATACAGGCCATAATCTGAACTTGATGTTGTGAATGCTGCAACAAATGTATTTGCTCCAAAGCTAGGAATTGTTGTACTTGCAGAACCACTAGCTTTAATATAGCCACCAGAATTTAAACTAACATTAGCAGAAATTGTACCTGCGGCAATTCTATCTGCCCCCAATGTGCCACTAACAACTAAACTTCCATCAATAAATGAAGATACGTTACCCCAGCCATAGTTATATACTTTAGCTCCGCCTGTGTAATAAGCAATATCGCCGTTAATAGGAGAAGTAGGTGTAGAACCTGCAGCACTAGCTGCACTTGCTATTAAACTGTTGGCGGTGGAGTCACTCCAGCCACCATTAAGATTAACTGTCAAATTACCACGAATACCTTGTGACCCGTTACTACCTGATGGACCTTGTGGACCTTGTGCACCATTTTGTGCTACAACTACTGGACTAGACCATGAAGTTAATGTAACTCCTACAGTTGGTGTAGTAGTTGCTGCTAAACATCTAGTAATATATGTTGGTGTTGTACTGCTTGCCGGTTGTGTTAAAGACCATCCAGCAGTTCCTCCAGTAACGCCACTAATAGTATTAGTACTAAAAGTATAAGTTACACTTGTAGGTTGTGTAGGCACTGATCCTGCTTGTAAGTATAACTGAATTATATCTCTATACTCACCATTAGTACCATTTACGGCTTCTATATACGGAGTACTCCAAGTTCCACCACTTACCGTAGCAGTTGGTGCTCCAACAAATGTAAAATCTGTGGCATACGTAGGAGTTGTAGATGAAGCTGGTTGTGTTACAGACCAACCACTTGGAGCAGTTAATGTAGCCGTAGAAAAGTTGTAACTTCCGCCTGTTGGTGCCGCAGGAGCACTACCAGTCTGTTGATATACTGTAGCAGTGTAGGTTGAATTACCTGTAGCACCTGCTTTGGCTTTTAGTACAGCATATTTTGCAGTATAAGTAACAGTGTTATATATTGCATTTATATTAAATACTTCAGCATCAGTAGACCAACTACCACCACTTACTGTTATAGTCCCACTAGCATTAATAGCTACAGTTAGACCATTTTTAGTTGATGATGCCGTTCCTTCTACATTATATGTTATACCACTAGTTAATAGAGTATTTCCATTATATACGGAAGCCGAAGCAGAAGGAAAGCTACCGTCTGGTACACCTGCACTAGTCGCTGGTACTAGTCCCACGTACGAATTTAACTGTAACATTACAGTATTAGACACCTCTTGTTGGTACCCAATAAGTATCGTCTGTACACTGTTTGTGAATCCTGGCGCAGATAATATTACTTTATACTCTACACCAGAAGCACCAGTACCTAAATGAGTAATAAAGGTACTATTTGTTACAGTTATAAAATTAACTGTAGTTGAAGTACTAATAGGATACCAGGAGGTCGAGTTATTTGGTCTATAAAACCATTCTCTCAAACAATTAGAAGGAAAACTGGCTGTAGGGTATGTAATATCCGTCAATAAAGTACTTATTGTAAAACTACTCGGCGTTACAACACCTTGTGCATCCATTTTTATTAAAGTAGAAGTGCTATCAAGAGTATTTGATATATCTATTTTTCTAGTAGAAGACTGTAAATACAGATCTCTAGCATTAACTATAGCTGCCATTAGATAAACACTCCTAATCTAGTTATTCCACTATCCCAATTTGTGGATATGGAAACTACTTGTCCATATTTGCCGGAAGACATTCCGAATCTATAGTACTGTAAGGTTATCATTTCTCCAAGCTGTAGTGTAATAGCTTTTGGAGTACATTCCATTTCATATATAAACCTAGGTACTTTTCGCATATTTAATCTACGCTCAGCTTCGTTAGTTACCTGCAACCCAGAATCAGTTATCATTAGGGTAGGGACGGCTTCTACTTTGTTACTAATTTTGTATTTATTTTGTACAGCCGAATCAATGCTTTCTATATTCAACCACTCTTTTGCCATTTCTTCTTTATGTGCTGAAGGTATTCCCGTAACTAGACCTTCTTGAATTGTCCAGTTCTTTGCGTATGCAAGTTTTACGGCACAAACTACTTCTAGTTTTTCTGAAACAGCTAAAGATCCTTGTAAAATATCTTCATCATTGATTATTTTACTGCCGGCGGAAGGTATATCTAATCTAATTAAACTTATTTTACCAGAACGAGTAGCTACTACTTGAGCTCCTATAGAGGAAGCTAGTTGTTGACACACATCTATAACATTCGATTTATCTTGAATAAAAATACCTACAGGTTGTGTATACGTACTAGAAAAAGTATTGAATGTCGTTAGATCTAGATCGCTGTCAGTTAATACATCGTTACCATGTGTTTTTAGTATATATTTTATAATATCCGATACTTTATTACTATACGTTCCGGTATTAACTTTTACCCCTTGTACTGAACAAGTTACTGCTCCGGCAGGCATAGTTAAAAAGTAGATAATACCTTTAGTCAAATCTACATTATAGTTTGTACCCTCTGTTAAAGGCATACCATTATCTCTAACTTCAATTACTCTTTCTATAGGCCCATTATTAACCATATAGATAACGTTATTTGGATCTATTAATAAAGGACTAATATTGAACACTTCTCCAAATACTAAAGGTAAAATAGTGTCCTTATCTTTTGATGCACTAAAAGTATAGGTATATCCCGGTATAAGTCCAGAAGCGATTGTTGGGTCTATGTTTTCTATAGTAGCTTCTGTTATTGGACAATTAAATCTTTGCATAAAATCACGTAGGCGAAGATTTATCGAATTTACGTCTTTTGCGCCAATATCGGAAACATACCCGCTGTATATTTTAGTGAAATCATCTGTAGAGTGCTTTAGTGGATCTCCTATATATACTTGTATAGGTCTATTGGCCCACACGTACTCTAGATAAGAATCATTAACACCATTAGTATTGTCAATGGATAAATCACCAAAACTTATAGAAGCTGATCCATCTAAACTAATACTCTCAGTGTACTCTAGACCTACCCCAACAATAGGATTAAAGAAAGTATTTGCAGGTATCTCACCAGGTTTACCTGTGCTATCAGCAATATAATTTCTATTTGAAAAATATACTGTTGTGTCCGTAGGTCCACCATCGTTATATTGTGCAACGACTAGAAGGCACCGTATTGCTGATGGGTCTTCTAGCCACTGTTGAAACTGTGTTGCGTTTAATGCCATGTTGTCTCCATCTATTTCTTTATAAGTCTCATATATAAAGAAATAGCACCGCCGCAAGGGCGGCGCTATTAGTTATTTCAAAGTAAGTGTATTTGCTGTTTTATTAGCCCATACTTGCTTACTAGTCGAACTCTGAACAGTGCTTACAATAGCTTCGGCATTTTGTGCTTGCGCATCGTAAGTTGCATTAATAACATGACCTGTCTCAATGCGTTGCTGTTCTCTTAACTGTTTAATTTCTTCTCTTAACTGTTTAATTTCTTGTACGATCTGTCTATTTACATCAGCCATATTGCTTCCGCGGAACATACCTTCAGTCTGTGCCGCAGTATATACGCGACCAGGATTTGTAAAGTCTACTAATTCTGGACCATACTCACCAACCATAGACAGGCCTTGAGCAAGACCACCTTTAGCATAAGTGTTTATACCGTAAGAATTATGTAAACTATCTAATTTAAGTTTTGTAGATACATCTGCTGGCTTACCGTCTGGGCCGTATATATAGCTAGAAGGTAGGAATCCTGACACTCTACTTACATAGTATAGATTTTTACCTTCTTCAATTATTTTGTTCTTAAGTAAATTTAAAAATACTTGAGCCCCAGATGAGGTATTTGCTAATTGATATGGTACTGCTAAAGTGGCTTCTCTTATAGAAGCTTTTGTAGCTTCATCTATTTGTTTCCAGACGTCTACAGCGGTTTGAGTAGTATATCCTGTAGAAGGAGCTACTCCTGCACGTGCAGCTAAACTTTGCATATCAGCTACTTTTAGTTCTGGAACTGCTCTTTCTAACTGTGATAAAGAAATACCAGCAGTTTGTAGACTTTCCATATAACTCTTAATAGCAGCGTCTTGTGAACTCGAATCTGTTTTTGTTACGTTTATCCAGTCGTTTCTTAATTTTGTAATAGTATCTGCTGAAAGACTTGAACCACTTGTGACGGCTCCTGTACTTGTTCCTATACTTGTTCCTGTTCCTGTTCCGGTACTTGTTCCAGTACTTGTTCCACCAGGAGTACTACCTTTGTTAGTAGCAGCTATTAAATCATTAATTAAAGGTATTGCAGCTTCTGCAGCAGCCCTTGTTCTATCTTGAGCTGCTTCTAACTTTTGAGTTAACTCAGTTACAGTATTAGAGTTATTTTTCATAATCTCCATATATCCTGTGCTTGTTTGTAACTCAGTTAGCTGTTCGCTGGCAATATCCCGTTCAGCACTTAGTCTGGTCTCAGTACTACTCATATATCCTGTAACTTGATCAAAGATACTAGAATATTCTGTAGAACTGGCGTAGAACGTTCTTGCTGCGTCTAGATATTCGTTTGAAACTTCGGGTAGTTTATTAATGGCTTCGTTACGTGCTTTGATCGAGGCATCGTCTGTCTTACCTTGTAAACTAGAAATAGTCTGCTTTAGTGCATCATATTCTGTTCTAGCTGTAAGCATTTTCTGCTTAGGGGTTAGAGTAGAGCTTTCGCCTAACAATAGGGCTTTTCTAGCATCTTTCAAGGCTTTAATCATACCATCAAAGCCTTCGATTAATCCCTTAAGCCTATCTTCCTCTTTCTGGTAAGCTTCCTTCAGTTTGTCTTTAATACTTTGTTCGTCTTGTAGAGCATATAGGTATTCATAGAAAGGTTTTAAAGAAGCATCTATTGTAGATAGTTCTAGATTTCTTTGAATAGCAAGTGCTTCTTCAGACTTACCAAGTAATTGGTATATTTCTACTACTTTATTTAATTTAGACACATTCAGAGAAGCTATTTTCTTTGCTACTTCGTCAACAGAATTAGCAACACTTGAAAATACTCCTTGAACTAAGGACATTAGTTCTTTCTTATCTTCATACGAAATAGGTTGTGCCGTTACTAAATCAAATACAGACTGTATCGCTTTTCCAAGGTTACCTCCAGCATTTTGTAGTAATATATTAACGTCATCTTCAGTAATTAATGAAGCTTTAGGGTTAACTTTATTCTTAACAAAGAAATTTAAGTTATCAAAAGAAGCTTGTTTTAAATATGCAGCTTTTTGCTCGTTAAAAGCATCACTACTAATACCCATTAGTTTAGATATAGAAGAACCTAAATCAACAGTTACAGACTGTATTAACTTAGTAATCTCAACTAATTGTTCTTTTGCTTTCTTTTCATCTTCTAAAGAGTTAATATATCTTTGACCTGCGCGTAAAGAAGCATCCAGTGCTTGTATGTCCTTTTCACGTTGAGCAGCTAAAGCTTCTTCTGCTCTACCTTGTAACTGTAAGACTTTTATATTTTGATCAAATTGTGCATTAGCAAGTTTTTCTTTATATGCATTTAATTGATCAGCGGCTTCGGTAATATTCAGTAAAGTTTTATAAGATTCTGCACCCACTTCACTAAAGTCTGTCCAACCTAATACTAATTGTTTCAAACTTTCCTTGCTAGAATCAGTACTTAAACCTAATTTAGTAAGTCCTTTAGTTATTTCACTTTCTTTCTTAGTCATTTTTTCGGCTTCTGTTAAGTAAGTGTTATTAAAACTTACTATAGCAGACGAAAATTCCTTAGAAGAACCAAAAGCTTTTACAAGGTTTTGAGAAGCATCTATTTGACCAGGTTTAGTTAGATTACTAAAATCTGTTTTACTTATTAGATTAAAAGACTTGTCAATAATTGCAATATCGTTAGAAAGTTTTAATGCAAAATCAGCAATTGAGGTATTTACTTCACCGTATTTTTCCCACAATTCAGTAATTGCAGGATCAATCTTCATAATGGCTTGATCCATTAATATGCCGATCTGCTGTTCAATCTGTTGTGCTTGCTTTTCTACAGAAAGAGTAGTATCTACTTCTAGAGCAAACCTTGTATTTTCTAATACACGATTAATTTCATCTCTATTAGAACCTAAACCCTCCATTGTGGTCAAGATAGCGTTATTAAAACTTTTTACTGTACCTGTAATAAATTTCTGTAATTGAGGGTCTTCGTTAGGATTTATAACCTGGTACTCGTAATTAAGATTGCCAGATTGATTAAATTTAGCAAACTGAGCTATACCATTACCGTAATTTCCAGCTAGCAAATCTTTAGTATTTCCCGATATTGCTAAACCTTCGCCTATTTTTTCTAAACTATACCCGCCAAATAAATCTTTACTAAAGTTATTTAGTATATTTCCTATACCCTTACCAAAAATACCGCCTAGTGGTAAATTACCCAGTATTTTTGCAAAATCAACATTAAGTACTTCACCTGTTTTTATTCCTGCAAAAGGGCTTTCTCTATTAGTAAGAATGCCTCTTGTGGCTAAAAATCTGGCCAATCCTGAAGTATTATCTCTAATATCTAATAAGGCTTGGTAGGTACTACTTGTGTTAAACTCATAAATATCTTTATTTATTGAATTTAAATTATTTAGAGCAGTTTCAATAGTTTTGGATTTTTCAGTAGGACTACCGATAATTCCTCCACCATTATTTTCGGTAGTTCCAGTTTCTGGATTGAACGATTGACCAGTACCCAAAGTATCAGGTATACTTATAGGTGCTGAGCCTTTCATACCGCCGCTTATAGACGATACCATAGATATCAATGCAGCTGCACCAGCAAAGCCAGCCCATCCACCTTGTTCAAACAGCTTACTAATACCAGTAGCCAGGGTGGTTGGTAAGGCTATTAAAGACTCCATTTGAGCCTTAGCTGCTAAAATACTGCTTTGTATTGCTGTCGCTTTTTCTACCGCGGATATTGCTTTATAAGCTGCGGTTTTTTCTCCGAACATCTTTTTAGATGCGGAAGCAACTTTCTGTACATTCTTAAGTTCTGCCTGAGTTAGTTCCTCTTTTAGGGCTTTCTCAGCTTTAGCTTTTTGTTGTGGGTCTAAGTTTTTATCATTTGCTATTGCTGCAGCCCTAGCAGCGTACTGGTCCTGTGCAGCTTTTTGATTCTTAGAAAAATCAATTAGTGCAGTAACGCTTTCGCCTATGGAAGTCCCTAGTTCTCCAAACAATAGTCCAAGATTTTCGGTTAAACTATTTGAAAATTCTAATAACTTATTGTATTTTATTTGAGCTATTTCTTGTTCTTTAGATATACTAAGTATAGCTAACTTTTTTCCATATAGCTCATCGTTTAATCTACCTTCGGCTGTAAGTCTTTCGATTCTTTTGTTGTCCGCGTCTATAGCTTTATTTCTAAGATCAGCTTTGGCTTCTTCCGGTATACCGGAAATACTATTGATAGCGTTTAGATCTGCTACAAGAGTTCTGGAAGACTCAGATTTTTTTCTCTGTAATTCCTCTGCTTGCTTGTTATAAGCTTGTAATTCTTTTGATATTGCCAATTCTGTTCTAGCATTGACAAGATCTTCATCACTTAGAGATTTTGTAATGCCTGCCAACTCTAACTCTACAGACATTATCTCCAGTCTATTTTCAATTACAAAATTCTTATAATCTTCCTCTTGTTTCTTTAACTTATCGTAAGCATCCAACTGCTTCTTAGACTTTTCATCTGCCTGTCTTGTTTCTAGTACATTTCTATCAGTTGCTGCCTTAGAACGACTAGAATCAAAATCTTTCCATAATTCTGTAACGGTTTCGATGGCACGTTTTTGATTATCTCCAGTACTGTTAGCAATTATTATGGCTTGAGCTTTTATTTTATCAACAATTTGTAGTTGCTGTTCTTCAGCGTCTCGTTGTAATTTAGTAATATCTAAAGAGTTTTTCTTAACTTCTATGACTTCACTGTACCCTTCAAGTGTTTGTGATAGATAATCATAAACTGCTTTTTCTTCAGCAAGTCTTTGATTAGCAGTATCTCTTTGTTTAGCTCTATCAAAAGCAGGCTTAGCAATATTCTCCTCTATTTTTAGTTTTACATCGTTTTCACGCTGTTTACCAACTATAGAGGCTAACTGAGTCTCTTTGCCTATTAATTGAGTGTACACATCCATTAAACCAAGCAAAGCATTTCTTGAAGTACCTAGGTCTGTTTTTGCCGACTCTCTTAATTCTCTTAAACCGCTAGCACCTTTAGATAAAGCTTTTTGTTGTGCCTCTATTTCTTTTACCTGTTCACCAGCTACAATATATTTACCTATGTTCGATTTAGGGTCTATACCGCCTCTGAAATCTGCCCTTGTTTTATTTTTATCTGCATCACTTAACGATCCAGCTAAATTCATTTGTTCGCGTTTAGCTGAATCTAAGGCTATTGCAAGACTTAATCTCTTTAGCTCTAACGTGTTTTGATATTTTGCCTCAATATCACGTTTTTGCATTTCGAGTGCCTGATTATCATACTTTATTTCAAGATCGCCAGTAAATCCGCCGTATTTTGAAATTAACCCCGACAAAGCCTTATTAAAACTTATTGCAGCATTTGCTACAGCAGTACTAAGTCCTTTTTCTAAAAACCTAAGCCCTTCTATTTGTAAAGTTTCTGATAAGGTTGCAAAAGTTTTCTTTAGCTTTTCTGCTTTACGTTCTTGAGCATCTTGTGCTATTTTTATTTGATCTGCTGCACGTTTTTCTTGATTAAAAATTTCTTGTGCAGTTTTTAACCTATTTTGTGCTGTCTCTAAAGTCTTTTCGTCTGATTTAGTACGAACATTATTAGAAGCTAAATCTACCTGTAATGATGCATCTTTGACAGCTTTTTCCTTCTCTAGATAAGAAGTAGTGGATACGCGCTTATTATATTCTGCATTCAATAACCCTAATTGAGTTATAGTATCTTCAATCTCTTGTTTATTATCTATTAACTCTTTAGCAGCTTGGGGGCTAATAATAGATAAAGTTTCCATGCTTCCAAGGGTTTCTTTTAATGCCAATAAACTGTCTTTAGCATTAAGAGTTGTAAGACTTAGGTCCTTAGATAGCTTCATCAAACCCATTCCAAATTTTGAAAAAGAGTCTGTTGGTACTAAGGTATTATTATAAGTCTGTACTTCTTTTGATAAATTTTTAATATTTTCTTTATAAGAAGATAGAGCTGCTGCAGAATTTTTAGTATAGGAAACTGCTTTGTTTTCTAAAGTTTGTACAGTATTACCAAAATTTAGTATTTCTCTTTCTGGTAAATCTTTGAAACTCTCTTTAATAGTTTTTATGTTAGTAAAATCTATAGACTTACCAAGACTATCTGAAACAGATTTTCTAAATTGTTCTGCTTCTGGACCATTACCAAGAACTTTTAAAGTATCACTAATAGAAGCTGCAATATTGGTGGCTAACTTATCTCCCGCACCCATGCCAATTTTATCCCACATCCAGTCAAACATAGACTCCCATGTAGACCGGGTAGATAGCATTTTTTCAAAGGAGGATAGAAGATTTTTTAAACTATCAGTAACATTGTTTATAGCGGTTGCCTGAGCTTGTAAAGATTCAATACTAAATAATTGGTCTGGCGTCTTATCGTTAATGGCGGATAAAGTATTACTAAGAGCTTCAGAAGCATCATTTGAGGCTGTTATAGCTTGTGAGAATTTTTCCGCTTCTTTTGCTCCAGTTGACATGTACCCATCTAAAACCGAAAAAGCTACACCGGCTAAAGCTATTGCCTGTCCCCATACACCAAAAGCATTTATTGCATTACCGATAGCAGTGGTTGCAATAGCAAAAGTACCTTTGACTTTTGTACCAAGCTTACCTAATTTAGAGTCACCAGATTCATCTACTTCGCGCATTAACTCTTTAAAAGCAACTACTGGCCCAAACGTATTAGCCGTGTCACCAGCATTAGCAATAGTAATAGCACGTTTTTCTAATGTTTCTAACCTTTTTAGATATGTTTCTTTTTGCTTGTATGTAGTAAACCATTTTTGGTCGTTGGCTTCACTGGAATTAGATACGGCGTCTCCCGCTTCTACCATCTTTTTAAATAAATCATCAACAGCTTTTTTACGTTTATTAAGGTTATCTAAAGCTATTTGTTCGGATCTAGTAAATGCACCTTTGGAGATTTTTTCATCCAACTCTTTATGCTTGTCTTCTATTTTTTTAATTTCATCAGGTGTTAAATCAAAGGGGCTTTTACGCAGTAAACCTTTTATTTCTAAACCTACTCCAGCTTTACTAAATTCTCGTTTTTGCAAAGAAGCTATCTTATCCATAGTTTCTTTGGAACTTCTGAATTCTTTTTCTGCTCTCTGTGCCGCTATAGTATCCATCATAGCGGCGGCATCTTGTTGTTCACGTACCTGGTTTTTAACTCTTAAACGAGTTTCTTCTTCCATACGTTTAGCGTTTTCTCTAAACATACCAAAAGCAGGTATAGCTTGTTTTAATAGAACGCCTGCCAATGCAGCTATAGCTACAGATAACCCAGTCGGGCTTGCCGCAAAGTATTTAACTATAGGCTCTAATACTTTGTTAATAAGTTCTAAGCCTGTTTGTGCTACATTAGCTAAAGAAGCTGAAAGCTTGGAGTACGGATTAGCATCTAGATTTAGGGCACTAAATTTCTTTTCGCCCTCTTCTAGAACCGCATTTGCAAAGGCTTGTCTACGCTCAAAATCTGTAAGTGCTGAAGCAGTCTTACCTACACTTCTAGCATAATCTTGAGTTGCTTTTTCTATCTTTGTAAAGATACCTAATTCGTCTAATAATTCTGGTTCTAGTTTGGTAATACCACGACTTAGACGACTCATAGCGTCAGTCATATTAACACCTAAGGCCTGGGACGCCTGTTTTGCAACAGCACCCATTCTTAGAATAGCACTGTTAGTCATTCCAGCAGAACTAGACATAGCTACGGCTGACATAGCATCTCTTAAGGATATAGCTCCATCAGTAGCTAAAGCTAATTGCTTGCTTAGACTACCAAGAGCATTACCTGTTTGTGCACCTAGCTGATTTAAGCCTTTAACCATATTGGTTGTATCTGCTGCCTTGCTTAAAGCATTAAAAGCAGCGGAAACAGCAAATATATTAGCAGCAAATGTTGCGTAAACGTGTACAAGACCGCCCAAACCTTGGGCTTGTTTTGCAAAATCTCGTCCTTCTGCCCCTGTTTGCCCACCTAAACCTCTTGAACTTCCAGAATCCCTACTAGCCTGTCTTCTAGCGTTTGCTACAGCTCCGCGTTCAGCAGCTTCCATAGCGCGCATTTCTCTATGAGCTTTTATAACGCTTGCAGTTATTTCGTCGTACGTACCGGCCAACTGTTTAGCACTTTTTATTACTTTGCTAGTAGAACCGTTGTCCGTAACGTTAACTGTATGTGTACTTGATGTATTTGTCATGTACTCTCCGTTTAAAGAGTCTAAAATTTAGACTCGAATTTTCAATTTAACACATTATAACATCGTAGTTACTTTTTGTCAATAGGTAAATTTTATAGACCACAAAAAATAAAGCCCCTAAACTCAAGGCTTAGGGGCTTTATCGGATTTGATTTTATCGTTAACAGCTTTTGTACGATGCTTATCGATTATACCAATAAGATCATACACAGTTTTTCGATCTTCGACCGGTACGTCTAAGATATCAAAAATATCTTTGATACCTGAATAATTCTTACCGTAGTAAGTACCACTCATAGAGTCCCACTCGTCTTTTAACTTAAAGTATATCTGCATTGCCTCCTGTACATCGACTATTAGGTCTTCGTACTCAACTGGCATTTCAGATTCGAGCGGTTCGCTTCCCATCATTTCGCACATATCTAGGTACGCCTCTTTAGACATACCTAGCTCGCTATTGTTGAAGAAGTTTTCTAACTGACGATTTACTTCGACGTACTGGTCTTCGTGAAATTTGTTAGCTCTGTAACAGTCTCACTAACAAAGGCATCAAAATTAACTGATGATTTCATCAGGAACAATGCGTTTTCTTCGTTGTATTCTAGTTCAGATTCAGGATCTTGTCCAGAAATATCAACAGGTGCTAGTTGTTCAAGAATACTAAGTTTTAGACCTTTCCACCCTTTAATAGCTGCTTGTACGTACAACTGCAAGAATAGATTATCATCAAGCTCTTCTAAAGGTTGACGATTTTTCATTACAGTCTTAGTAGCTTTCTTACGAATATTAACCAGCGATTCGCGTGACAAGAACGTAAGATTTACTTTAAAAGAAGGGTATCCAGGAAACTCTACCTCCGTGGCTTTGCTAGATACTAGAAGCGACTTAAGAGAAAGAGGTGATGTGGTAGTAGCCATTTAATTTTGTCCTTTAATTATTATAGAGACGGTTAAAAAGAAGTGCCGGTGATCACTCCGGCACCTATAAAATATTATAGAGACAAGTAACGAACGCTTAGGTCGTTAGTGCTCTCAATATCAAATCCAGCTGTTTCGCCTTGTACTGCGTCAGAACCCTGAGCAGTAAAGTTGATTGTCGTTGACATAACAGCCTGTGCGTCGATTGTAGGAATCTGTAGGAACGCTCCAGGTGTTTCAACTTCAACACGAGTACCGTTGGTATTTCCACCGATCTCGATCTGCATGTTAAACTTAGGTTCAACACCCGCTGAGGTAGCAGAAGCTGCTAGAAGGTCAGACAATAGACCTGCTGTGTTTGTAGAACCTGTACGTAGGTAAGCTGTAACAGAACCGCTAACAGCACGGGTACCAGTAAAGTAACCGATAGGTACGTTAACAACGCCAAGGTTAGCAGGAGTTACGTAAGTAATGTTGTTAGCAATAGTGATAGAACCACCAGTAAGAGCTAGAGTGTAGCTAGTGTTACCAGTACCAACACCACCGATATTCTTAGTCAAGCTGATTGTGCTTAACTTATTAGTGATGTAGTTAGCAGTTGTATTCTTACCAGTAATTGTACCAGTTAGACCACCACTTAGAACTGGGTTGGTAGCAGAGCTGTAAACTACGTTGCTTGATAGCTGACGTAGAGCAGTACCCTTACCAGTCCACTGAACCATCGCAATACCGTCTAAACCGAAGTCAATAACAGCCTGATCCATAGCGCAATTGTCGATAGCGTATGTAACACCGTCAACAGTCATAACCATACCAAAAGGTAGAAGTTGGTTACGGTTAGACATACCAGTAGTAACTAGACTATATGCAGCACCTTGACCATTGTACTGAGGAGCTGTGGTATCTGCTGTGATAGCAGGCATAGCGTTCCATGCATTTTGTACCATCTTAACAGTTGCTGACCAGTTAGCTTGGTTTACAGCAGTTACTGGCTTAACTAGATATTGTGCAGTGATTTCAGTTGCACTTGCTGTAAGAATACGAACAGGAGTATTGAACTCTGCTGCGCCATCGCCGGTTACACCAGTAATCTGATATACACGACCAACTGTTAGACCAGTTACAGTCATACCAGTTCCGCCAAGTGTTAGAACACCCGCTCCAGAAACTGCTACAGTAGCTGTATCGATGCCAGTAGCTGTGAAAGCTGCCGTAGCACCCATTTCTACTGAACTTAGAAGAGCATTCCATAGAACTGCTTCTTCTGCCTTAACAAGACCGCCATCAAGACGTGGACGTACATATGTTGAGAACGAGAATTCAACGTTAGCAAGACTAGTGTTGAAAGAACGTTGACCACGTACAGGATCTGTACCAGCTTCATTAATATTAATCGTATCAGCGTTAGACTGTTGCGAGAATGTGAAACCGTCTAGAACCTGGATTTCTTGCGAGTTAGCAGTTGTAAAGCCGCTACCAGCAATGATACCAGTTCCCGCAGATACGTTTGTCGTGAAGAACACACGACTATTACGAACTAGATTAAATGTTGCCATTTATTTTCCTTTATTTATATGTATCTTTGTGCTAGGACAAGATATTTATCTGCGGTCGCACGTTGATACGGATTTTACGGAAGTGCGTATCGCACCTGTAAATTTATTTCACCAATGGCATAAGGCGCTAGTAGACCTTCGTCAGTGGTTATAGAGGTAATTAGAATCTCTGTCGTTTCGTAACCGTTGGTTTCGTCATAAACTAATACGTTATTTGCATCAATAACGCTTTCCACGTCTACTAGCAATTGTTCTAATTCCTCTTGTGCGAATTCTCCACGGCAGTATAACTTTAACGAAATACCTAAGTATCCCCATTTAAAACTTGCTGGTAAATATTCTCGCATTTCGGAACCGGGTGAACTATAAATACAGGGGAAATCCTGAACTTCGTCCCAGAACTTTAGCTTTGGATAAGCATTTCCATGAATGTTAGAAGTATACTGGGTTCCATCAATATTCTTCAATTTCTCAGCTAAAGCGTTTAATATACTTTTACGTCTGCTCATAGTAGGACGGCCCTTAATCTTGTTATTGCTTTGGTAGCCGCTATTTCCCGAATTGATTTAGAGATTAACAATTTAGGGTCTCTAGATCTAGGGTATTGTTGTTTGCCGCCTTCTGAAAAGGTAGCATACGGATATTTCATATAGGTATAGAAAGCGGTGATCATTCCCTCTCTCGACTGTGTTAGTCGTTCTACCCTTGCCGACGCTGCCAAGCGTCCGGTTCTGTAATTTAGTACTTTTTTATCGTTACCGTTGCCCATGTTTGCAGATATAACATCTTGTAAGTGTTTATCTAGTAGGGCTTGTAAGGAGGATAAACTAGGTTCTTCTACAGAAATCTTTTTACTAGACTTTTTTGCTGGTACGACTATATCATTTTTTGCTTTTGATATATTCGTATTTTTTGTAGTTGTAGAAACTTCGGTCAACTTAACTTTCTTTTTAGTGCTGACCGACTTTTTACCTTTGGCAGCTTCTGCAAATCTAAAAGATATTTCCTCTTCCATATTTCTAGAAAACTTTATTTTTGCTAGAACGGCTTTTATATCTCTTAGTAACTTTGCTTCCGCTTTTCCGAAAAGTTTGTTTTCTTGGGCATTTTGAATAATAACAATATTAGCATTTACACTCACTAAAGAGTCAGTAAATTCTTTATCTAATTCCACCTCTATAATTGCCTTATATTGATGCCTATTTTCAAACTTTACAACTATCTTTTCCATCTGTGAAAGATACTTCTTTATCTCAGGAGTCTCTTCTAATTTGGATAATGCAGCATTAAGTACGTTATATGCTTGTAACTGGCTAGGGCTTTCAGCTAGGTTATTTCTATCTGCATCCTGCAAATTAAGGTGGCCAACATCAAAAAACTTACTACCGTATTCTTTATTTAAATATCTAAATAACCCAGAATAAACGGAACTATAAGAATTATCAGTACTAAATAAAATACCTACTATCTCATTCCCTGAATATACTATTGCTGGCGTATTTTCTTTAATATTCGTACTAGTTATTTCAGTACCGTCATTATCGTATAACTTACCATTTTTAGAAATTATTTGATTTTTATATTTATTGGTAAGAAATGTTACTACTTTTTTATGGAAAGCAGGTAACTGTCTCCCATCAAGTTTTCCCTGCAAAGTCAGTTCTAAGATAGATAACTTTAAAGGAACGAAGTGAGGCCTAGCATTGATTCTATTGATTACCGACTCTCTACCTGATAAATATTGTTTTAAATAATTTTGTACAATATAGGTAGTAGTCATTAAATATAACTCGCAGTATAAAGATCAAGAACACGCTTAATATGTGCAGGCAGATTAGTATTTGTAACATACTCAATCTGAACAGTATTAGAGCCTTGTGCTCTGTTACTGTGTACAGCCATATCATTACGCAGGTAGTAATTAACCAAATCTAGTACAGCCAACTTTAAATCTGCTGGTAGTACTTCATAACCACCAGTATAAGTTATACGATAAGCATTAGGCTTATTATCAAAATCGCGTCCAGTAATAGATCTAAGAGTATCATCGCGTCTGTTCCAAACATAGTCTGTATATTCTTCCAGTGTTACATACGTAGCACCATAATCAGATGAATACTCTAGACTTGCAATACTAATGATGGGCAGCTCTGTTACATTCATTAACATAGCTCCGCCATCTAAATACTCAACCTTAGCGTCGTTTACATAGTCTACAAACGAACGGTTGCAAAGACTTTTAACCAACTCACTGGCTTTGGGGATAATACTATCAATGATTGAATCCTGAGTAGTACTAGTAATACCAGCGTAAGCTTTAAATTCTGTTTTTGTTACTAAAGGTAGTCCCATAATTATCCCTCATATCTTTTATAGAGCCTCGTTGAAGCTCTATAAAAGATAAGGGCCGAAGCCCTTATCAGATTTGGATTAGCTCCAACGTAGAGTAGAAACACCCATACCGTTAACGGTAGACAATTGAGTCATACCAGTACGTAGAGATGCAACTAGAACCTTACGCTGAGTTTCAACTAGATCCTGTGTATCGAAGCGTAGACCGCGCTGATTACCAACTAGGAAGTTAGCAGGAGCGATAGCAACAGCACCGATGTTTGTAGTAGCAGTAGCAGCACCACCAGCCTTAGAAGCGAAAGCGTCGCTTACTAGAACAGGAGTGTTAGCTAGAACACCAACTTGACCAGTCAATAGGGTAGCTTGTGGGCCAACCTTGTCCATAGTCTGGAACGATGTGTCATCTAGCAAGTCATAATAGATCTCGGTAGAAACAACGTAACGAACTTCAGAAGGATCAAGACCCCATACGCCTAGGTCCTTACGTAGAGCACGTAGGTTAGCGATAGTGGCTACACCAGTATTAGTAGGAGTTACTACGGAAGTGGCGTCATAAATAGCCAGACCCTTAACAGGATCAGCACCAGCACCAGCACCTAGCAACATTGCCTTGTCAACAGCCTTGGCAACACGACGAACCATAGCGTCACGTACGATAGGCAGAAGAATAAGGATAGAATCTTCTTGTTCTTCGTAAGCCATGTATTCACGCGTAGCAACCTTGTAGGCGTTTAGCGTGATTTCCTTTAGTTGGTGAGTCTGAGCAGCACCAGGAGAATCTGTAGTACCGAACTGAGCGTTAGTAACCCATGTTGCGAAACCAGCTTCTGGGTTCACAGGGATAGACATAACGTTGGTCTGCATGTTGATGCTAGTGATTAGAGGAGCAACAACTAGACGACGACGGATTTCGTTCTCCATTGTTAGAGAAACTTCTAATTCCCAAGGAGTAGCGCCAGGTACGTGTGCACCGGCCTTCTCGATTAGACGCTTACCGAAATCGGTAGACTCTACAGACTTGCCAGTGATCTTCGATAGAAGAATGGCTTTTTCTTTGTCTTCGTAGCTAACACCAGCTTGATCTGGGTTGCTGAATTGCATCTTGCTCTTTTGAATAGCAGCGATTTCGGCAGCCTTCTCTTTAAGAGCAGACTCAAGACCTTCGATCATGCTCTTTTGGCTATCAGCTTGAGCAGCAAAGCGAGCTTCGATATCCTTTAGAAGCTTTTCAGCACCTGACTCGCCAACCTTGATTTGAGCTTCGACAGCGGCTTTAACGCGAGCGTCGATTGCTTCTTGCTCTTTAGCAGCCTTTTCAGCAGCAGCCTTTTCAGCAGCTTGGGCTTCTAGAAGAGCCTTAGTGGCTTGCTCAGCAGCAGCCTTAGCAGCGTCGGCAAGCATTTTTTCCATTTCTTTAGGATCCATTTTCCATTCCTTTTTGATATCGCTCTTATTCCCGTTGGGAGATTCTAGCCCTTTAGCTGTTTCGCCTTTAGGTGCAAATTGAGCTTTGAACATTTTGTAATCATTAGCGTCGTCAAACGCTTTTGATAAACTAAAAATTGTGTTTTGATTGCAGGGTACGGAAACTACCGAAATCTCGATAAGTTCCAGCTCCTTGATTACGAACAGCTCGGTAGCTGCGTTATACTCAGCATCTAGTACCCTGAATCCAATGCTAAATGCTGTTAAAACTTCATCTTTGATAAGACTGAAGACTTCGGCTGCTGCCGAAATTCTGGCTTTAATCCATAAGCCCTTACTATCTACCTTATGCTCAATCATACGACCTATAGGGTCATCATGATCGTGCTGAGCTAGAATGATTGGGTTTTTAAGGTAGTTTTTCATACCCTTTTCCCAAACACCTGCTGGAACTACATCGCCAGCTCTATCCACATCGTTTGTACTTGCGTAGCCTTCGATAAAAATAGAATCGATCTTTTCATCAGCAGTAGGAAGTTCTTTGGTAAAAGCACTGTTTAAATACAGAACCTTATTTTTATCCATGTAACTCCTTACTTTGGTTCTGGAGGCTTTTTAGGCGCTCCACCTGTGCTCGGGTTGGCTGCAGAACCTGCAATATTAGCTGGTACACGCAGTTTGTCAGACTCAGGGTCTTTGTCCTTCTCGTAGCGCAGTTCAACTCTTGCCTCATTTGGAGTAAGAACCCCACCATTGACTAAAGTTGTATAGTAAGCAGCCACATCTTTCAACTCTGGCTGCAACGCAGATACGTTAGCTGTTATAGGAGCTAGGTCGTATCCAAAATATCTTTCCAATGCCGATGTTAGCTTAGTAACAATTGGCAATACTGTTTCTAGATAGAACAGTCTTAAATTAGGGCTAATATTAGCATTGTTACCACCATCTAAAAGAATAGGCGGAACTCCTAATGATTTAAGAATCTTAGTGTCATGTCGTTCGATACTAGTATCAAAATCCATCTCTTGAAACGAAGGTGCGGCAAAAGGACTTGGCTTTAGTCCGCTATCCAGAATCATCGGTTTTCTAGCACCATTCTTGGGGCTATACTTCTGAGTCCAGTTTAGAATTGTTTTGTCTTTTGCTGACTGACTTAAAGTGTTGTCAGTAGTAAGAATCATACCAGATACAGCACCATTCTCAAAGAACTGGTCTTGGAAGTTCTGCATCTTGTAAAGAATCTTAATGTTGCGATCAGCAGAGGCTAAACGACTAGTACCTCTATAGATTGATTCGCTACTTAGATCCTTAACGTGAATGATTTCTTCTGGAGTAAACTTAATATGATTATTATAAGTATATCCAGCTATATGCACTTTAGGGTCAGACTGAATTTGTACATTTGCGGCTGGCAAATGATACAAAAACGTACCGTCATAGTAGAGAAATATATTACCTTCTAAAATGAAGTCTGTAAATATATTGTCTCGGAATTCTTGTGTAGACTGAAACGGGTTAGGTCTGTAGTTTAGCAACGTGTTCAGAGTTTTAGCTCTAACTGCTCCAACTACCCCGTCGTTAATCTTGTCTTTAATATCAAAGTCAAGACTAGCACACGCACTAACAATCATGCTAGTACCGCGGTTTACAGTCTCTAGTTTATCAAAAGCCTGGCGATATGTAATTAACATATCGGAGCCTATATTCAGCCCCTGCTCTCGACTAATTTCTTCTTGTGCTCGGTTAGCTTTTTCGTTGTTGCTAAACCAAGTTGATGGGTTGTACCAGGTCATATAGTCCTCAATAGAAATTACTAAATGCACCTAATGATGAACTTTTTTCTTTAGACTCAGTACCGTTAAGACATTTTTCTTTTTGCAACTCGATCCACCGTTTTTGTTTATCTACAGAAGAAGGTGCCGGTGCTTTACCGTAGACACCGTGCAAGCGAACGTGGTGTTTGTTACACAACGTATACACAAGTTCGTAAATCTCTGTATGATGTTCTTCGATAAACTGGTCACGAACTTCCAATATGCCTTCATCAGTAGATATATCTAGATTATTCTTTTCAGCCCAGGTGTTTAATAAAATTGTTATGGAATGTAGGTGATGTAGCTCCAGATCTTCGTCTGTGCCACATATATAGCAAGTATCATCTTTTGTATACGCTTTTTTAGCCTTGTCTCGCACCCACTTTACACTTATACGGTTATTACCAGTATTTTTTGCCATTATTTATTGTATACACGTGTTATAGGATGTTGTAATTATAGCATGCTAGCTCATAATGGTCAAGTAAAAATTTCTAATACCTCCAAACAAAATTTACACTTGCCAGTTAAATACTATTTCTGTATAATGGGTATATTGATTAAAGGAAGTTTTATGACAATAGGCATATACTTATTAAAATTTAAAAATACGGATAAAGTGTATATTGGCCAATCCATAAATATTGAAGATAGATACACTTCACATTGTACTAATTTGCGTTGTGGTAATTCGTCTAAAAAATTACAAGAAGCGTTTAATATATACGGTTTGCCCGAATTAGAAATACTTATAGAGTGTGATAAAAGTGAGTTAAATGATTTAGAGAACGAAGCTATTATAATATATAATTCTGTATCAAATGGATTTAATACTATGAGTAGTTATGGCTTTTCTTCTGAATTATGCGGCGAAGAATGTGGTAATGCAAAATATACAAATGAACAAATATATGAAGTTTTTAAATATTTAATATACTGTCAAGATATGACGCATAAAGATATAGTAAGTATTACAGGAGTATCTAGAGGGGTGGTTAGTGACATATCCTCATGTAAAAGATACCATTGGTTAAAAGATACGTATCCAGAAGAGTATAGTATATTAGAAAAACTTAAACTAACACGAAGAAAAACCAGAAGAACAGCCAGTTCTAGAAATCTTGAATATCCTGAAATACTTTCTCCTGATGGCACTATATATAAAATAGATAGTATTAGGGGTTTTGCTAGGGAGCACGATCTTAACCCTAATGCGTTAGGCAGGGTTCTTAGAAAGCAAAGCAATTCTCATAAAGGTTGGGTACTGGCGTAAAAAAGCCCTGTTAGTAAAATACTAACAGGGCTTTTTATTTTAACTAAATAACCGCTTCCACCACGGCTTCGATAGTTCCTTAATTTTCGCTTCTCGTTCGTCTAGAAGTTTTTGTAACTTTGCTATATCTGTGTCTTGTTGCTGCAACTGAGAGTCCAGTTCCTCAACTAGATCGTTTAAATTACTAATACGATTTTCGATATCTGCTGCGAGTTCTTCTTCATTACGTTTATTACGTATTTTCATTAGTTGAGCTACTAGCTCATCGTTGTACTTTTTAGCAGCTTGCAACTCTTCTTTTGTGATAACTAGATTCTCAATATGTGATAAAGTGCTTTGCTTGAAGTATTCGATTACGGTATCAAATTCTTCATCATATACTCCGGGCATTCTATCTTTAGGACGACTAGTATTCAGTATCGGATCAAGTCTAGCAATTAGAGTTTCCTCTAGAATGTCGATGTGATCTTCATGGCACTCTATTAGCAATTCAGCTTTGAAGTCTCTATATTTATCCCACTTCATCTGCATTGGTTTAGCAGCGGTACCTTTTTCCATCTTATCAATGTGTTGCCGCCAGCGTTCTTCTACGTTAATAGATTTGCCAATGTAATCGCTTCCATCTGGAAACGTAATTCTATAAATTCCGGTTGTCATACTGTAAATGTGTAAAGAGCATAACGCATCGCGTCAGCTATGTGAGACTCGGGTCCATGCTCTGGCTTTTCAATTCCAGTCTGAACATCTGTTTTCCAACGATATTGGTCTAGCATTCTAAGTGTTAGTATACATTTAGGATCTACTAATAGCCGTCCCTGTTCAACAATAGTTTGGCAATATGCAATACCTTCATTAACCTGCTTCTTACCCTTAACTGTAGCAATATTATAAGTATACGCAAGGTCGGCAGCAAACTGTGCTCCGGCAGCGTCGATAAAGATAGGGTCAATACTATATTTTTCTATCAATTCGGCAAACTGTTCCGCATGTTTAGCAGTAACGCTTTCCGAGTTCTGATATTCGTCCACCACATGAAACTTGTCAATTTTAGGGTCGTATGCTATGACTATAAAAGCCGTAGGGTCTTTATAACCAGGGTCCAGTCCAGCAAAGTACTCAACCCCATCCGAGTGTTCAAAGTCTTGAATCCACTCATCTTTAAAGTGATAGATCTGTCCCTCAAATGTAGTAAATGACGCCATGTACTCTTGCTCGAACTCGGCTTTCGACATACTACGTCTAGCTTCCGCTACATCAGACTCTTTCATTCTAGCGTTCTCGCTATAGTCAGCCGATATAGAACACCACTCAGGAAAGTCGTCGCTAAATCCACGCTGAAAGAACTCACTGAACCAATTATTCTTACCACGAGGCGTAGAAATAAAGATCGCTTTACTATTCGGTTTGTCTAGAGTAGGACGTAACGACACGTTAAAAGCTTCTCTAGCATCACCCCCTAACGCAGCTTCGTCAAAGATAATTAAGTCATACGAACGTCCAACGCAACTATCCACAGTAGATAACGATCCCATTCTAATCGTAGAACCATTTGAAGTTTCGATAACTCTGTCTTTTAAGTTATCTTTCTCAACTTCTAAGTCAAACGACTTAATCAACTTTCGCTGTATTTCAAACGAAATCGAAGACAGATTATAGTTCGGAGACATAATAAGTACATTACATCCCGGTATCAGTGTTACCATCTGTCCGATCACGTTAGCGATAAAGGTCTTACCCAACCGTCGTGCTAGCGCAGCACATACGAATCTGTATTTAGGGTTATTAACTGCGTTAATCAGTGCAATTTGGGGTCTATTAATCTGCTCCCAAGCTGTAGATTTCTCTCCAGTTACAGGGTCAGTAGCGGGCAATAATTTCAAGTACGCTGCAACTGGCAGTTTAATAAACCTCAAAGCTGCTGGAAACTCGGTTATTTCGTCTCTATCAACATCAGGTCTAGAAATAGTTAACATGGTCTACAAATTAGGTTATGCGAAGCATAATTCCTATCCCATACATTACGCTTCAATCCGAAGTAATTCTGCTCACGATAAAGCGTAGGTTTATGATCTTCTATCGTATATTCCAATGACGTGATAAATTTCCGAAGCTCCGCAGAGTTGGCAGGCCGGTCATCTTCAATATACATGACAGGACGGCATCTCTTAATAGTCTCCACAGCACCATGTAATACCTCCAACTCAAAGCCCTCAACATCCATCTTAATGAATCCAACATCTAAGCAATAGGAGTCTAGAGGCTCTATCGGCACTTCGTACGATCCGTAAATACTAGTAAATCCAATACCTAATCCGCCAATATTATTCTTCTCGCCGTAGTACACCTTAGGCATTACTCCTACACCAAACTCACGTCCAAGCCCTACGTTATGTACTACACCTTTAATATTTTTACGCAATACCGACGCTACCTCCGGCTGAGGTTCGAAAGCAACAACAGGAAACCCCGCACTCTCTAAAGCCTGCGATATGCAACCAATATTAGCTCCAATATCTAAACAAGGTC
>JACCDR011818828.1_pt1 | contig 63085 bp, 33 predicted proteins | sample 7446431 | NCBI WGS metagenome assembly JACCDR01 (sample SAMN15323443, study PRJNA562643) | freshwater metagenome | isolation source: river surface water | place: USA:Blue River Watershed | collected 2017-08-17 | reverse complement strand
TACATTGTGTTTAAACCAAGTCCTTCGTTGTCATGCTGCATCCAAAAGTCGGTAATGGTATAAATTACTTCGGTCTTTCCATTTTCAGGACCAAATTGATAGTCTGTTAGGAAACAAACCTTTTTTATGGGCGAGTTGTCAAGTGCAATTTTTAGCAATTTGTCTATATCAGGTTTGAATTGTTCTAAAAACTTAAACCTAAATTGTTGGTTCACTCCACTATTGTATGTCGGGTCATTTTCGTCATATTCAGGAATAATTATGTTACCTGGCTCAAAACTCCAGTCAACAATAGCTCCTGCAAAATAACCAGCGTTTTCATCGTCTTTGCAGTCAGGATTGCCAATGTGAACAATTACACCGTTTTTTTGTCGAAGCAAGTCATAAAATAGTCCGCGATGACTTTCGAGTTTGTTTTCTTCGATTATAGCAACGTCAAAGTCTGCTTGGTTAAGTCCAAGTCCTGTTGAGTTGATTGATGCGATTTCTATTGTCGGCACTATTGTCTGTTAATTGTTAGTTTCTCGGTTTACTAAGGTTGCACATAACGAACAAGCATTTATGAAGAAGGGGATTAAAAGCCATTAAAAAGCACCTTAGCCCAAATTTAGCACTTCTACCCCTTTTTCATAAATGCAATGTTGGCTGATGTTTATATTTCGCTTGCTATTTGTGCTATTGTTATAGTTAGGATGTTTTCAAGGTGCAAACGTATGTTTTTCTCTTTTGATGAAACTTCATCTCTAATTGAAATTACATAAGGTTTGATGTCAAGTGGTATTATTGTGTTAATGTCTTCATGTGATAAAACACCTTTATACTCTAAAAACGCACCAATAGCAATAACACTATCATCATAACCAAAATGATGTAAAGTAATTCCCAATTCATACTTTTTACCTTCAAACTTAATTCCAAATTTAAAATATGATTTTGGTAAAGTTCTGTTAAAATAGTAATTATGTTTATTTGCATAACTAACTATTTGTTCGTGATAATAATGTTGTTTTAACATATCGTCTGGTCTACCACTCGCCATATACAAAGAAACACTATTATCAAATTCTGTTTCAAGTTTATATTTATATTCATTAAGAAATTGATTACAATATTCAAATACTTGTAACCTATTATCTGCAAGTAGTTTTTGATATTGCTGTTGTTTCTCTTGTTGTTTTTTCAGTATCTTTTGTTTGAAAATGTTTGTTACTTCATTTAAAGATGTGTTACTCACTTCTTTAATATTGAGGGCTTCTTCAATATTTCGTTTTTGAATTTCAGCAAAGTAAGCAACTAATTTTTGCGGATTGTCATTGTCAGCTTCCTCTAGTGCCTGAATATATTTTGCTTTGGCTTCTTCTCTTAAAACTGTAATTGGAAAAAAATTATTTTTTATTAAAATAAGACTTGCAATTAGCCTAACAACTCTACCGTTCCCATCTTGGAATGGATGAATAGTTGTAAAGGCGTGATGTACCCAAGTTGCAATGGTAAGTGGATTTATGTTTTGCTCACAGAGTTCATTATAAATTTCAATCAATTTATCCATTTCTGCTTCCACGTGTTCTGGCGGGCAATATAAAATTGTAGTTCCGTCTTCTCTCGTAGGGTTGTTTTCTCGTTCTTTAAATCTTCCTTTGATAAGAGGTATCTTAGTTTTATTTCCAAATTGGTCTCTGCCTTCTGCAAATTCTTGATGTCTTGTTGTAAGTTGGTGCAAAGAAAGAATAAAACCTTTGGTTAGAGGTCTATTTTCTTTGACAACATCAAAAATAAAATCAACTGCGTCTAGATGGTCTTGTAAGTGATTAAATAGTGCTTGTTTAGGTATGTTAGTGTCTCCATGACTTACTAATGAAGAAATAAATCCTTCATTGATAAGTGTTTCAGTAACACCTTTGTCTATATCGTACATTCGTTCTACGATACCTGTTTCTATGGCGTGTTTTCTTTTTAGCCTATTTATAAATTCTTCGTATTCTTTTGAGTTTTCTCGCAGGATTTCTCTGCGTGCAAACCAAGAAGGTGCGATATCATCTAGTAATGACGTATCACAGTTTTTCCAACTATCAGAAAAGGAAATGTATTTCCAAAGTCTAAGTATCATTGTTTTGATTGGTTTTATTAAATATCAGCCAACATTTGCATAAACACAACCTTTGCGTTTATGGATTAAAACCTGCGTTTATTTCCGATATATCTGCCACCTTTATAGACTTATCATGCATGATAAAGCTATTGGCAATGATTTGAGTGACATACTGTTTGTTACTCATTTTATCTTTATAGGCTCGGGATGGCTACGTCCTTCTGGATCTTTGCCTAGGTTTCCAAGACATCTTACTTTGTTTAAACTGCGCAGATGTACTGTTCTTCTATCCTTAAAAAAAGGATTTTTTGTTTACATATCCAACTGATTCAGTGGACTTTTGATCTGGTCAAAGCCTTTGGTAGGGGATTTTCTGTTTTGTATCGCCTGCATCTGGGTTGGATTCGTTTTTTTTCACTGTCTCACGGATGTGGGTATTTTGTTTTGTAAATATTTCACCCCAACTTGCAGGGCAGAAAAGGGGGTAATTTTTCTCATTTGTAATACACTTTTGCATGAAATTCAGAATTGGACAGGGATACGATGTACATCAGTTTGAAGAAGGCATACCACTCACGCTAGGAGGGGTACAGATTCCACACACTCATGGACTGAAAAGTCATTCAGATGGAGACGCATTGACACATGCCATTTGCGATGCCCTACTGGGAGCATTGAGTTTGCGGGATATTGGGTATCATTTTTCGGACACAGATCCGGCTAACAAAGGTCGGAATAGTCTCGAATTTCTGACGCTGGTGACTCACATGATTCGGGAAAACAACTACGAGATCGGTAATATGGATGTGACCGTGATTCTGGAAGCTCCCAAGATTAATCCACATGTTCCTGCAATGAAAGAAGCCTTGTGTAAGACCATGGCGATTCGTGAGGAAGACCTTTCGATCAAGGCTACCACGTCAGAGAAGATGGGCTTTGTGGGAAGAAAAGAAGGAATTTCTGTATTTGCTGTGGTTTTGCTTTACCGTGTCATGGAAAGCCATACAGGTATCTAAGGCATATCGTATGTATGTAGGCAAAGATATTGTTTGAAGAGGAAAGTATCCTGCTAGTAACAGGATACTTTTCCAAAAAAATCTTGTATGAGATGTTACTCCCACTTCAGTTCAGTATCCTGGCTTTCACCTTCTTCGGCCGTACTTGCAAAGTCTTCTCTCTCAAATTGTGAGAAATCAAAATCTGGCATTAAGTCGGTTTTTACATGATCAACTACTTCTTTTAGAGCTTCGATAAACTTATCAAAGTCTTCTTTGTATAGAAAAATCTTGTGTTTTTCATACACAAACCCGTCTTCCTTGAACCGACGTTTACTTTCGGTAATGGTGAGATAGTAGTCGTTGCCGCGCGTACTTTTCACATCGAAGAAATACGTCCGTTTGCCGGCTCTCACACGTTTGGAGTACAATTCAGCTTTTTCTCTTTGCTCTTCCACAATCCTTGAGTTTTAGTGTTTAACTAGTAAGTAATAGTTTAATTATATATCGGCTACTAAAAAAGGGGTTTGTCAGGAGAATTGCAAATTTAAACGTAACAATCTTTATTTTTTTTATATAGTAACATGCCTAGTCTAGTGAAAATAGATTTCGTGCACATGTAATTTTATAGGTTCGACATACATCGGGTTGGTTTTTTAACAAAGATTTTTGTATACTTCTTATCTGAATGTCGTGAAATGGTAAGGCTAGTTGTGAGAATCAGTAAGTTAGAGCTGAATAGACATACTCAGAAAACAGACAACTACCTATAATAGCCTTTCTTACACTCAGCGTAAATTGTGCATTACTACACATAAACTTGCATGCAATATGAGAAAAATGAAAGTGCAAATGGCAGGAGTAGTCGGATTTTTTTTAAGAAGTGTAACAATAAATCTGACTTTTTTGATGGTTTTGAGCAGTCCATCCTATGCCCAAGACCCTAGTCCGGCTTACAAGAAAAAAGGAAAAGCATCGTTTTATGCCCACAAATTTCAGGGCTGCCGCACTACCAACGGAGAGCGATATGACAAGCAAAAAATGACTGCCGCCCATCGGACATTGCCTTTTGGGACGCTGGTAAAGGTGACGAATTCGCAGAATGGTAATTTTGTGATTGTGCGAATCAATGACCGAGGCCCTTTCGCACACAACCGCCTGATTGATGTCTCGTACAAAGCTGCACAGGAACTCGGAATTGTAGGAGCTGGTGTTGCTTCTGTCGAAGTTGAAGTGGTTGGTCAGGATGCTGTGCCTGTGACCCAAAACGATGAAATGCTTGTGAAGACTATCCCGCCCATTGCCCCTCGAAAACCTACTTCCCAGTCTACTGCAGCTGCTTCCCGTCCTATTGCTTTTCCTGAACCTGTTCCTGTATCTGCTTCTAAAACGTACCAAGCTGGCAAGATTTATACCTTACAAGGGGCACCTGTGGCCATGAAAGGCTTTGGAGTACAGGTAGGAGCTTTTCAGGAGTTGGATCATGCCTTGACAGTCTGTAAAAATCTGGTCAATAACCAGGCAACGCAGGTGTATATTCTGGTTGAGAAAGTGAAAGATTCAAAATCATTCTGCGTGCTGACAGGTAAGTTTCGCAACCGTACAGAAGCACAGACGTATGTAGCCTCATTGCGTGAAAAAGGGTATACAGATGGATTTGTGAAGAAGTATATAAACTAGTATAAGAGTGGGCACCAACGCCCACAATGCGTCTCAATAGAGCCTAAAACAGTTTCCTTGGATATGAGAAGATCAACGGTGTCGGTCTTGTATCCTAGCCGACAAGGTAAGTTGTGTTACTGCAGGGACGGTATATTTATCAAAAAAGAAAGGCTTCCTATATTACAGGAAGCCTTTCTTTTTTGATAAATATACCGTTTTTTCTGGTTTTTCCTCTAGTGATAAACACTATACCTATTTTGGTTTTAATGGTTTGTAGGTAATTTTTAAGAAACCTGCTGGTTTTTTTTGCCTGTAAAACAGTGTATGTGTCCTCTTTTTGAACAATAGAGTTAATAATTTACACAATAGAGAGATATGTATGTGATTTGATTTGTATTTTTTTGTGTAAAATTTTAAATAAAGAATTATAATGTTTGTGTAAAATTATTTTAAGGTAATTATTTATATAAATAGTTAAATTTTCATTTAAAATTGACGATTATTTTCTCTATAAGATTGAAGCTTAAATAAAAGCTAGATTATATATAGAGAGAAGTTATTTCCTTTTGGTGACTATTTTCTTAGCTACCTGTAAGGACTCTGATAACATGTAAGATGTGTTTCGGAGCTTTTGAACATCATTTTATCACCCTACTTTTTTATTACATTTTAAACCTTATTTTTTTATGAACAAGAAGATTTTATACACAAAAAAGATCATGATTGCCCTTTGTGCCCTGTTTGTATTTGGGAATACATCCTTTAGCCAGACCATACTTACAGGTAATATTGGTGAATATAAACTCACCAAACCTGGAACATACCAGATTAGTGGAAAGGTAGTGGGCAATATCAATATTAAATTGACTACACCTGGTGCTGTAATTATTGAAGGAATTGGAACAAATCCATTCTATGAAGGCATTCCTAGGCCAGGTGAGATACGGGCGGTTGGACATATTGGTGGTGAGATTGATGCTCCCAGCACACTCACCATCCGGAATGTAACCCTGGCTCATAATGTACACCATATCGTGGATTTTGGAGGTAGTGGGTATAAGTATATCAAAAATGTGACCTTTATCGGGCAGGAAAGGGTCATTAATGGTAAAACCGTTTTTGGGGTTGCTCCGGGTAATATGGGCGGCAATGGCCTGATGGAAGACTGTGTGATGAATTCTGGAGACGATGCCCATCAGGTAACCTCGGCAGGATCTACCTATAAAAACAACAAAATTATCATGTATGGAAATGGCTCGGTTTTTCAGTTTGGCTGGAATAACCGGTTTGAAGGACGGGTACATTATGCAGATAGTATTGAGGTAACGGGTGTAATCAAACCCAACATTACTGGACGTACCAATACCGACAGCAACTCAGGTCGCTGTGTGATTGGAGGTCAGTTTAATAATCCAGGAGGAGATATTAAACTGACCAATCTGAATTTACAGATTCCTCAGTACAATCACCTGATTAAGATGGTGGTTACATCACCGATAGATGATATTCTGATTCAAGGTACCACTACCAGTGTATACAATGCTGGCGGCACCGGCAACCTGAAGGCTATCGTGATTGCCGCCAAAGCAGGCGGAAGCGTTCGTGGAATGGTGGTTGATCTGGGAGCAGAGGCAGCAAATCCTAAGAATCATTTTATTCAGGGAAATGTAGATGTGAAGTTTGTGTATTGTGGTGGTACTAAAGTAGTGGAATACAAAGCCGGACAACTCATTCGGAATGACGGAGCCTGTACATTAGCAGCTAAAGTGGGTCCTACTCAGAACCAGAACCAGACACTGGACATGGCAGTTGTACAAACCTACCCCAATCCGTTTGAGAATGAACTGACGCTTGTTACTCAGGTGCAGGTAAAAAAGGTATCGCTGATAAACCACCTGGGACAGACTGCTGTGGTTCCGTTTGTAACTTCGGCTAATGGCGAATGCCGCATACAGGCGTCGCATCTGACTACTGGCATGTACGTGCTGAAAATTGAAAGTAGTAACGGAATACATATCGTAAAAGCTCTGAAACGATAGGTTCTTTACGTACTTTTCTGTCTTTTGATACGCAAAGTGGCTCTGGCAACGGAGTCACTTTTTTGTTGAATGGGACTTGGATAGACGAAAATAAGGCGTATGCTTGTCAATTGGTTACAAAATGAGTAGTTTTATTCGGTCTAGGGTAGGCAACGCTAGTAGACCAAGAGAAAGCAATGGGTATAGGTGTGTCTTATGGGTTGTCTTTCGTTACATTTTAAACAGGTGATTGAATGGATTTTAAACAGATTCGGGAATTTGGAAATATTGAGTTTCTGGCACGACAGATGGTGGAAGGGTTTATTACAGGGCTGCACAAGTCGCCTTTTCATGGGTTTTCGGTTGAATTTGCCGAACACCGACTGTACAACACAGGAGAAAGTACCCGGCACATTGACTGGAAAGTATATGCCAAAACCGACAGGTTGTACACCAAACGGTATGAGGAAGAGACCAACCTGCGGTGTCAGTTGCTGGTAGATGTGTCGCCGTCTATGTTTTATCCACAGGAGAATAAAGGCAAGATTACTTTTGCAGTAATGGCTGCGGCCTGTCTTTCGTATCTACTTCAGAAACAGAAAGATGCCGTAAGCCTGTGTACGTTTGCAGACAAAATTATTACGCATACACCCACCCGTTCAACACCTTCGCACGTACACAAGATTTTCCTGCTCTTGCAGCAACTCTTACAAACCGACAGACCCGCCAGTGGAACGGCTGTGGCAGGGGTGTTGCATGAAATTGCTGACCAACTTCACCGACGGTCACTGGTAGTGATTTTTAGTGACATGTTTGACGACATTGCCCATGCCGAACGTATTTTTTCAGCGTTACAACATCTCAAGCATAATCAGCATGAGGTATTGCTTTTTCATGTGATAGACAAAAAGACGGAGGGAAATTTTGAGTTTGATGACCGCCCCTATGAGTTTATTGACCTAGAAAGTGGAGAGAAAGTACGGGTGCAGCCAGCTCAGATCAAAGATTATTACAAAAAGTATATCCACGACTTTACTACCCAACTAAAGCTCAAATGTGGGCAATACAAAATTGACTTGATTGAAACCGATATTGCCGAAGGCTTTGACCATATCCTGAAATCCTATCTGGCCAAACGGGCTACGATGCGATAGGTTGTCTGAACCTTGATTGACAGGATTTCAGGATTACCATGATTATAACCCTTAATTCTACAACAGATTTATGTATTCACAGGATATAAATAATCAGACTCAGCGTTGAATTTTTGTGCAAAAACTACACAATCAAGATAATCCTATCATCTTTTTAATCAGGGTTCTGATTTTCTTCTATGTCTGCAAAAAAAGAGTTTGAGAAAATGCCTATGGTAGGCTGGTATAATGTTCGGCAACTGACCTATACAGGCATTCGAAGTGTGATTTCGGGTATGTTTGGCAACTATTCAGACCGAAGAGAGATACAGGCAGCCTTGGATGTGGCAGCTGAACAACACAATCAGGTGGAGATAGCTCCAGCAGAAATTTGGGTAGACTATATTTCGGATATCGGAGATGGGTTTAATGCGACCTATACAATGGCTGACTTGCTGGCCCAGGAATCTATTCAGGTAGAGGCAGACGGCTATACGCACACCTTACCCAAAGCGTCTATTCTCATTATGGGCGGTGATGAAGTGTATCCGACACCTAGTCTGGAAGAATACAACCGCCGCACCAAATCCCTATACGAAGCAGCTTTTCCGGCGAAAAAAAATGGACAAGAGGTTGAGAAAACCTATTTGTATGCCATTCCTGGCAACCACGACTGGTACGACGGGCTAGGCACGTTTCTGAAATTATTTACGCAAAAACGTAGCTGGGGGAGTTTGCAGACACGGCAGAGTCGGAGCTATTTTGCCATAAAATTAACCGAAAATGTCTGGCTATGGGGCATTGATGTACAACTGAACTCGGACATAGACCAACCACAACTGGCATACTTTCAAGCCTTGTGTGTGTCGGAGAAGATGAAAACTGGTGACAAAGTGATTCTGTGTACCGCAGAACCTTCCTGGGTCTATCACACCCACCACCTGAGGGATCATTCGTACGAACGACTGACATTTTTTCAGAAAAAATGCATCGAAGACCCTGGCTTTGAACTGATTACTATTCTTACGGGAGACTTGCACCACTACGCCCATTATGCGGGCACAAGAGACAATGGAAAGACGGTGCGTCCGATTCATACCATTACGTCGGGAGGTGGTGGGGCTTTTCTGCATCCAACCCATTTTCTGAAAGAAAACTTAAACGGACTGGATGCCAATGGGATTAGGGAGGAAATGACCTTGCAAACCTGTTTTCCCAATGCGGCACAGTCGCGGCTGCTGTCGTTTCGGAACTTTCTGTTTCCTTTTCTGAATCCGAGCTTTGGTCTGGCTCTGGGGACTTTTTTTCTGCTGATTGTCTGGCTGTTGCAGAGTTCTGCTCCCATTGGTAGCCGCTCATTGATCAGCTACTTATCCCGGACAACGGATGTAGAAACATTTTTTAAACATACTGCTAATTTCCTGCAACACAGCCCGATGGCTATTGTGATGGTTGTGATTTTGGTGTGTGGATTTATCGGTTTTGCGGATAATCAGACCGGAGAGAAAGACCGAAAAAACTATTTCAAGGTACTCGGAGCCTTTCATGGACTGGGACAAACACTGTTGCTGTTTTTCTTTTTGTGGGGACTAAGTTGGTTTAATTTTTACTTGCTAGAAAAAGATGTGACGCAGATTGAACGGATATTTATGGACAGAGATAGTTTTATTTTGCTAGGCTTGCTGATTGTGGAACTGGTAGGTGTAGGCGGATTTCTAGGGGCTTTTCTGATGGGTTGCTACCTGTTTTGCTGCATTTATTTTTTTCATATTCATTATAATGAGGCATTTTCATCATTCCGATACGAAGGATTCAAGCATTTTCTACGTATACATGTTACACCGGAGGCTGTGACAATCTATCCAGTCGGGGTGCGGAATGTGACGACTGACTGGCATATGATTCCGCAAACCGAGACAGATAAGCTTCACTTTAAAGGTAAAACTGCTGCCTGTGAACTGATTGAAAAACCGATCCGGATTTCATTAAACTCTATTGGGTAGGTAGGCCTAGCAGGATGCGTAAAAAACGAACCCGTCGGATGATCCATTCGTAGAGAAGCCAGGTAGAAAGGTAGGTAAAGCCTGTCAGTATCAGAAACTTCCAGCCAATGGGCCATGCTACAGGTACCAGATAGTAGCCAGCTATGATAAGAACGGTCTGGTGCAAGATGTACACAGGAAAAAATGCCTGTGATGTATAGGCTAATACCGCATTGCTTGTATGGGCATAGAAATAGGCATAGCCACACAACACAACAATCCATGTCCAAGCATTAAATCCTTGCCAAGCTACAAGTAGCCTGTATGCCATATGCTGATCCGGTTCAGGAAGCCAGCCATAGAACTGTAGCAGGTAAAACAATCCTGTGCCAGTTATGCCTAGTACCAATGCTCCATGACGACAACGAACCAATAGTTGATATAAACGTGGTTGTGACGCATACCAGAACCCATACAAAACCAATGCTAGAAAGAAGAAGAAATTAGCCCAGTCGCTGAATAAGTTCTGGTTTCCATACGGGTATGCTGGACGAAGAGTATATTCTATACCCATCAGGGGAATAGCCCATAGAAATACCTGTCCTTTCCAGGTGGAGAAATACTTGTTTGGTGTGGAGCTGCTCCGTTTTTTTAGCCAGGCGAAGAGGGGTAATAGTAGCAGTGAAAAAACCAGCAGGTAGGCTATAAACCATAAATGTGCCCATGTAAGGTTGCCATTGGGATAAATACCATCAAACAAATGCAGATAAAAAGCTCCGTATGTTCCGCTGAACTGATGCTTTTGCAGCCGCTCCATATAAATCTGTGGAGGGATAAAGATAAGCATACCTGCCAGCAGCGGGATGCCCAGCCGTCGAAACCGTTCTTTGGCATACTGCGTACTGCTCCGAAACTGCAAGGCATACCAGGCTCCCATTCCCGATAGAAAAAACAGCAGCGGAATATGCCACATGCCAATCAGTTCAGCAAATACCTGAAATGCATTGCTGGTATGAGGGTCTTTGACAATGTAAGGGCCTGGTGCATAGACCAATGCACAGTGGTAGGGAATCAATAATACCAGGCATAACACTTTGAGCCAGTCTATATCATATCTTCTTTGTTTCAGAGCTGGGTCCTGCATGTGTATAGGTACTTGTTTAAAATGCGTAGATTTTTGATTGTCAGTGTGTTATTTTGTTTTTTTCATCTGTAGGTATGTCATAAGACAAAAAAGTGGTAAAGGCACGGTTAAAGGCTGATAGCATGGTGCCAGCCAGCAATGCAATGCCGCAGGCCATGAGTACAATTTCTACCCTTTTGTCCAGCAGATCCAGCACCAGCCCAGAAATACCCATGGATATAGGCATGAGTCCGGAAGTAAGGGTAATGAAATTTCCCAACACCCTTCCCCGGATGGCTGACTCGGTACGGAGCTGAATGATGGTAATAATAGAAATATTCGCATAGCCCAGCAACAGACCAATCAGTGCCAGGGTAAGCATATTCAGATAGACCTGGGGAGTGAGGCCGAAGACAATGACCAGTAGGGCTGTTAGAATCAGAATCGTAACAATGACATAGCTGCGGGTTTTGCCACTGGCTGGCAGGACACTGGCTGCTACATAGCCAACCACAGAACCTACCCCAAATGCCCCGATCAGAAAGCCATACCAGTCTATAGAAACCTGTAAATAGTCTTCTACATAAAAAGGGAGCATAACTAAAATAGGCGAGATAAAAAAGTTCAGGAAAGAGGCGGTACTGACCATGGCACGTAGCCCTTTGTCACGCCAGATATACTGAAACCCTTCCATTGTTTTGACCCTCAACTCTTGAAGCGTAGCTTTGAAACCGATGGCTTTTTCAGGAATTTCTTGGGGTATCTGGATAAAGAGGGCACAGATAGCTGAAAAAAGATAGGAAAGGCTATCAAACAGAAATAGATTCATGGCTCCGAAAATACGGTACAACACGCCACCAGAGCCTTGTCCCAGAAAGACAGATGCCTGTACAATTACCTGATTAATACTATTGGCACTAGCTACCTGTGAAGGATGTACAATGCTAGGAATTGCTGCTTGTATGGCAGGTGTAAAAAAAGATTTGATCACAGACAGTACCGCAGAGATGACAAACAGCCAGACCAGGATAAAGATTTTTGTGTCTGGAAACCAAGCCAATAGTACAAAAAGGGAGCCTACGGACACAAAGCTCAGCACATCGCATATGATAAGCATTCGTTTGCGGGAATAATAATCGGCAAAGGTAGCTCCCAAAGGACCCGCCAGAATGCTCGGTATCAGGGATGTCATAAGTATAGTTCCTACTAGTGAGGCCGATTCTGTCTGCTGTTTAATCCAAAATACAAGAGCAATGGTAAAGGCCTGTGTCCCTAACTGACTGACCAGCTGCCCTTGCATGAGTAGGACAAAATTTGTGTTAAAAAGTTTTTTCATGAATACGTTTAAAGAGAAAATATAGGATGAACCTGAATGAAACGATACTGTTAGATACTGTTTTAAAACGGGTATTCCTTGGTAGATTTGGCTTTAGCCGAATTCACCCCCCACTCATTGGATTCGGCTAAAGCCAAATCTACCTCTATCAGCCCATTGATCAACCCTTCCAATCAGGTTTTAAAACAGTTTCTTAGGCTTGGGCTACGAGTTTGAGCCACTGTTGCCAGGTGGTTTCCAAACGTTGGTATTCTGCCAACAAGGGAGAGATCAATGTTTGTAGTGTAGGGTCTGTGGAAGGAGGGATGGAGCAACTATCGAATGTGTCTTTTGGAAATATCCCTTTCTGTCCCATTTGTTTTTCCCAAGCTTGGATGCGTTCGGTTTCGGTAATGATATTTTCAAGCTGGTGACACATTTCCCACAGGGTAGTAAGCCGTCTGACATTAGGTATGAAGGGAAGCCAGCCAATAAAGGCATTGTTGTTCAGGTCTGTCATGACAGGATGCAGGTAGGTTGTATAGAATTGCCATCCATCAGCCTCTTCTTTTTCCTGAAAGAAAGGAAGCATGCCTGTTTGACGGGGCAATTGCTGCGTGCCAAATGTACGGGCAAGGCGTTCAATGACTGGTGCTAAGGCTTGTTTGTAGGTGCGACGGAGTATGAGCAGGCTTGTGTCGTCGTGTGCCAGGGCGGCTGTAATAACTTTGGTAGCTTCGATGATCTTTGCCTGCCGATACCCGGCATTCGATTTATGGTACTGAAAGTTAAGGTACATTCGCCCAACCAACAGGGTGGTGAGGGCACTGGTAAAGATGGTAAGTAAAATACCCATGGACAGAATAAAAAGAAATGACAATAGAAAAATGTGGCTCAGGCTCAGGAGGGGACAGCCATAGAAAGCTGCTCGGCGGAAGCTTCTTTCTGGGACAGACGTTGTAGGTACCGAAAATGTGAACGTATTGCTCCTGCCAGTGAGTGACTTTTATAGACCAGTCCATACCGTGGAGCTGTCTGACGGATCATTTCTGTAATGGTCGGATAATGGCAGTGGCAGATGTGTGGAAACAAGTGGTGGGCTATATGTGTATTGAAGCCACCAAACAACCAGCTAGCCATACGGCTTCTCGGTGCAAAATCTATGGTAACCAGTAGTTCATGATTTTTCTTGTTATTGAGAATATATCCCTCACTGTCTGGTTCGGGAAACACAGATTCGGCAATTTGATGATTCAGTACGCCTACGATACTTAGTATAATACCACCTACCACCTGCATGAGTAAAAATCCTACCACTATTTTCCACCAGGCCATATCTAGTACCAGCATGGGAATTACAAGGATATAAAACAAATAAAACGCTTTGAATAGATACAACTTAATGTATTCCTGACGGGCATGGACTACTGGACTGGTATTGCCCATTTTTTTTCTTTTAAACCAGACAAAATCCATAGAAAAGATCAGAAAAAGGCTAAATAACCCATATACAAATGGGGCATAGTACACCTGGTATTTGTGTAGAGACTGGTAAGGTTGATTTTGCGAGAGTCGCAGAATGGAAAACTCTTCTATAATCACATCTTCGCCTTCAATGCTGGTAAATACATGATGTACTCGGTTGTGCAGGTAGTCAAATATATAGGCATTCATGCCGATAAGTTCCAGCATTCCTACTAGTAGTTTGTTTAGTGTACGATTAGGAAACAAAGCATGGTGGGCCGCATCGTGGGCAATGTTCAAAAATATACTTGGATAGGAAAGCCCCATCATAACTACTAGAAATAGCTGCGCAAAAACCGGAAGTGGATAGAAAAGTAATAAACCGTAGGAACCCAGATACAAGCTAACAGAAACGATCATTTTAAGGATCATTGTACGGTTGGCATACGGTGTCTGGCCTGTATGCAGAAAATACTGGTGAACCTGTTGTTGTACATCCAGGTAAAAGTCGGAAGTGGTTCCGTACTTGAACTTAACTTTAGACACAGACATGATTTTTTTAGAAAAGTGGGTTTGTTTCTAGATAACCATCTTTATGGCAGTCTTCCAGTTGCAACTTAAAAAGAAAATAATATATTTGTCTTGCTTTTACAGCTCTATTATTAAATTTCAAACTTTTACACTATCTTACTATCTGTTATTTGCGAATAAGACAGTAGTAAATAAGAATATCCAGTATACTTGATTTTATGCTAAGTCCTTGATTTTATTCTAGATGAAAGGTATAGAATATTTTTATGTATTTCAAGAAGTTAGTATAGAAAAAACAAAAACAACTTTCTTTTTAGAATAGAAATAATTGGTATTTATTTAAGCAAATTCTGAGAATAAACCTTTATTTTTCTGTTCATTGCTGGATATGCAAGGCTGTTCAGGTTTGTATATCTATCACAATATTTTTTTTAGATAGTACAACTCAGAAATGTATCTACCAACCATCGGTCGTTTACATACGATAGACTTGTACACTAATAGATACACGAGTACATAATCAGGTTTGAGCATTACGTAAAAATTACATCTTTTTTCTTCTGGAAAAGGTATACTACACCTATGAGTAGCTAAAAGGCCTGAAACGAGAACATATAAACACGATCAACCTTGTAAATTTCTTGCGTCTTTGAAAAATCTGATAGAGATACTGTCCCATTGGGCTGTTGAACAAGGCTCAAAAATAGCTTACACCTATCTGCACGACGATGGCGTTCGAACAGAAAATATTACCTACAAACAGCTGTTTGCTAAGGTGCAAGTGATCGGTAATCAGTTGATTAATCGAAAGATTTCCGGAGAACGGGCGTTGTTGCTTTATCCGTCAGGTCTGGATTATATTGGTGCTTTTCTGGGCTGTCTGTATGCAGGGGTAGTTGCTGTGCCAGTATATCCACCCCGTAAAAATCGTTCGATTGAGCGGATTTTGGCTATTATTGCCGATGCCAAACCTGCTATTACGCTTTCTACCACAGACATAGGTTCAGATAGTGAGAAAAAAATAAAGGAAGCTGGAATTGAACACCTAGCCTGGCTGACAACCGATGCAATGATTTTTCCTGCCGAGCCTGTCTGGGAAACACCACTGATAGACTTACAGTCGCTGGCATTTCTGCAATATACGTCTGGTTCTACAGGCACACCCAAGGGTGTCATGGTTTCCCATGCCAATCTGATGCATAACCAGCAAATGATCCAGCAGGCGTTTGATGCCAACCAGGATACCGTACTGGTAGGCTGGCTGCCTTTGTATCATGACATGGGTCTGATCGGAAATGTCCTAGGGTCTTTATATACAGGTGGCCATGCCGTGTTGATGTCGCCAGTGGCTTTTTTGCAAAAGCCCTATCGTTGGCTACATGCCATTAGCCAATACAAAGCTACCCATAGTGGTGCACCTGATTTTGCCTATTCGCTGTGTGTAGAGAAAATCACACCCGAACAAAAAGCTACACTAGATTTGAGTAGCTGGCGAATAGCTTACAACGGGGCTGAACCGATCCATGCCGCCACTCTTGACCGTTTTGATGACGCATTTGCTGGGTGTGGATTCCAGAAAGAATCCTTTTACCCCTGTTATGGGATGGCAGAAGCCACATTGTTTGCTACAGGAGGGAACAGAAAAATGCTGCCGCTCATCCGAACGCTTTCTGCGGCAGCATTGGAGCAGAACACCGCCGAATGGTCTGCCCAAGACGTATCCGATGCCCGTACCCTAAACTTGGTAGGATGTGGACATGCCTGGCTGGGTCAGGATGTGCGGGTGGTACATCCTGATACGCAAATATCCTGTCTGGAAGGTGAGATTGGTGAATTATGGATATCCGGGCCAAGTGTAGCCCAAGGATATTGGGGGCAACCTGACCGAACAGCAGAAACGTTTCAGGCCCAATTGCATCCACCTACCGAAACTACCTACTTACGTACTGGAGACCTGGGATTTTTTAAAGAAGGACAGTTTTTCATTACCGGGCGACTGAAAGATTTGATTATTGTTCGGGGGCGGAATCATTATCCACAGGATATAGAGAGAACCGCAGAACAGGCCCATCGGGCTTTGCGGCCTACGTGTGGGGCGGCTTTTTCTGTGACCAGAGACGGGCAGGAAAGGCTGGTGATTGTACAGGAACTGAAACGGGAAGCCATGCCGCATCTGAATGCAGCACAGGTCATGCAAGCCATTCGGCAACAGGTTGCAGTGCAGCATGAGGTACCGATAGACCAGATTGTACTTATTCGTACAGGAAGTATTCCTAAAACCTCTAGCGGAAAAATTCAACGTAATGCTTGCCGACAATTGTTTTTACAAGATTCCCTGGAGAAAATAGCTGAGTGGTCGGCAGATACGACGGATATACCTGTCGCCACTGATACAATGTCTGCCGAGCCTACTTTGGTACTTGCTGTGCCTACACAGGCTGCTTTGCAGAACTGGCTGGCTGCGCAGATTGCCAGACATGTACAGCTGCCACTGAGCCAGATTCAATTGGACGAACCTTTTGACAGCTACGGACTGGATTCGCTGATTGCCGTACAGTTGTCGGGTGAGTTGAGTGAATGGCTGGGAAAACCTGTGTCGCCTACGGTGGTCTATGATTTTCCTAACATCCAGGCACTGGCCAGGCATCTTTCACAAAACCCGACTGCTTCAGTAGAATCAGAACAGCCTATGCGGGCCACTGAGGCTTGTCCTATTGCGGTGGTGGGTATGGCGTGTCGGTTTCCAGGAGCTCCTGACTTGACTGCGTTTTGGGAGTTGCTTTCACAAGGCAAAGATGCCATTACCCGTACCCCACCGGGTCGGTGGGATGCAGCCCTGCCAGGCCTGGAGGCAGAAGCCGTCCACTGGGGTGGGTTTCTGCCTTCTGTAGACCTCTTTGATGCCGATTTTTTTGGTATCTCACCACGCGAAGCTGAAAAAATAGACCCGCAGCAACGAATGCTGATGGAAGTGAGTTGGGAAGCCTTTGAACAGGCAGGAATAGCTCCAAAAACACTGGCAGGTAAGGCTGTGGGTGTTTTTATTGGCATTAGCAGCAATGACTATGCCCGCCTACCTCAAGCCATGCCTGACCTGGATGCATACTATGGTACAGGTAATGCTGGGAGTATTGCCGCCAACCGACTGTCCTACTGGTACGATTTCCGTGGGCCGAGTGTGGCCGTAGATACGGCCTGTTCATCGTCACTGGTGGCAGTGCATCAGGCTTGTCAGAGCCTGCAACAGGGTGAAAGTGAACTGGTAGTGGCCGGAGGGGTGAATCTGTTGCTGCATCCGGATCTATTTGTGGTTTTTGCACGGGCGGGCATGTTGGCTTCTGACGGGCGTTGCAAAGTTTTTGATGCACAGGCAAATGGATACGTGCGGGGTGAGGGATGTGGAGTGGTACTACTGAAGCGGCTGGATGATGCAGTTCGGGACAACGATCCGATTCTGGCCGTTATTAAAGGCTCTGCCATCAATCAGGATGGGAAAAGCAACGGACTAACTGCACCTAATGGACCTGCTCAGCAGGCAGTTATCCGGCAGGCTTTACACAAAGCACACCTACAGCCCGCCGATGTATGCATGGTAGAAGGACACGGTACTGGCACCCCACTCGGCGACCCAATTGAGATACAAGCTTTGCAGCAGGTATTGTCAGAAAACCGACAGCCAGAACAAGTATGCTACATCCATTCTGTCAAGACCAATATCGGACATCTGGAAGCGGCAGCAGGTATGGCCGGACTCATCAAAACGGTGTTGTGTCTCCAACACCAGTGTGTTGTTCCACACCTGCATTTGCACACCTTAAACCCACAGATTCCACTCAACCAGACATTGTTTCATATTCCGACAATGGTGATTCCTCTACCTGCTTCTGCACAACCTTTGGTGGCGGGTGTGAGTGCCTTTGGATTTGGAGGTACCAATGCACACCTTATTCTGGAACAGGCTGTTGCTTCGAAAATTTCTGTTCCTAGTCCTGTCTACCAAGAAGGGCAGCTTTGCATCTGGCAGGGACATACGCAGGAAGCCTTGCAGGAACTGGTTCGGAAAACCATTGTTTTTCTGGACAACAACCCCTCCCTGGCTCTGTACGATCTGGCAGCCACACTGGCCACAGGCCGGAATCCGCTGCCCTTTCGCCTGGCAGTAGTAGGACATACGCTGACGGAAGTAGTGGACAAGCTTCGGATGTATCTGAATGAAATACCAACTCCTGGTCTGCATGGCCATCATTGTGGCGCACAGAAACCTACTAGGAAAGTATTTGTCTGGAAATTGCCTACACAGTCAGTTCTTCCCAATCCAATACAGATTTTCAACCCCTCATTCAGACCTGTGGTCTGGCAGATAGACAGAACGACTAGGCTGAGCCATTTGGGGTGGCTTTATACACACGGATACACCGTTGACTGGTCGGTGGTGTATCCGCGTCACAGTTTTCAACGTTTGTCGTTGTCAGGTTATCCCTTTCAGCGGACACGGCACTGGCTGCCTCATACAATGGCCTTTGCACCTGTATCTCCCGCACATACGATGTTGTCGGAGCAGTTTTGGCAGGACGTTCTAGAGAAAATACACCATACCGCTGCCCTGACCGCTGAGGAACAAGGCTACGCTCAGAAACTTTTGCCTGTCTTGGCTGGGCATTGTAGGCAGGAACAGGAAGACGAGGGTATCCGAAAAGATTTGTATGTACAAACCTGGGAACATCAACCCCTTGACTCCACCCTTGCTACCTCTGCTCGGGAGGCAGTATGGGTGGTTTTATATCCCGTACCCGAAGAAGCCTGTCACTGGCAGTTACCTGTAGGCGAACAGACACTGACGTATATACATGTGTATGCAGGAACGCAGTTTGAGCCATGTACTGCTACCCACTGGACGCTGGATGCCACACAACCCAGTCATTTCCAACAACTGTTTGCCTACCTGCAGCAACAGGCCATACAGGTGGAAGGAATTGTATATGTTTGGCCAGATACTGTTTTGGGGGCAGACCTATCATCCGTTACTGCGGAAGCTTTGCATACGCCCCTGACAGATTGTTGCCGTTTCTTATACCTGATACAGGGATATGTAGCCACCCGCATGAAAGCCAGGCGGTTGGTGGTGGTTACCCAACAGGCACAAAACCTGCCACAGGATACCTCACTTTCTGTCCATCCAGGACAGGCCGTTGCCTGGGGCATGGGTAAAGTTATATCCTTGGAAATACCTGACCTACAGACGGTTCTTTTGGATATAGATCAGTTTAATGACAGGACTGTACCGTTGCTGGTGGCTGAATTGCTGCATGCTTCGGATGAAACACAACTGGCTTTCCGAAACGGACAGCGGTATGTGGCTCGTTTGTCGGCGGTAGAAGTTAAGCCACCGGTGCGTCAGGTCGCTATTGAGCCGGATGCTACGTATCTGATTACCGGAGGTACGGGAGCTTTGGGTGTAGAACTGACCCGTTGGCTGGTGGTGCGTGGGGCTAGACATGTATGTTGGGTGGTTAGAAATGGGCTGCCTGCACATTTACAAGAAACCGTTGCGCAATGGAAGATTGAAGGTGTTTCGCTGGTTGTGTGGCAGGCAGATATTGCAGACCAGAACCAGTTGGCCGCAGCACTGACACTCCTGACTCAGGAAGCCTACCCGCATCCGCTGAAAGGAATTTTTCACATGGCTGGAATCCTGGAAGATGCCTTTGTATGGAACCAGACCCCAGACACATTTGCCTCTGTTTTCCGGTCAAAGGTTCAAGGCGGCTGGAATCTGCACTTACTCACACAGGCTTTGTCATTGGATTGGTTTGTGTGTTTCTCCTCAGCGGCTTCTTTGCTGGGTTCGCCTGGACAGGCCAACTATGCGGCTGCCAATGCTTTTCTGGATGCACTGGCCGTTTTTCGTCAGCAGGCAGGACTTCCGGCTTTGAGTCTCCAATGGGGACCTTGGCAAGGGGAAGGAATGGCCGCAGGAAAAGACATAACACACCAAAGCGGATTACAGAAAATAAACCCAGTACAGGGATGGAAAACGCTGGAGTATAGCTGGCAGAGAGGCATACCTGTGGTGGCTTGTCTGCCTATGGATCAATCACGGGCTGCGCACCTGCTGGGCAATCGTCCATTTTGGCGTTCGGTGTTTCCTGTGGCAGCGGCTACCTCTGTGGACAATCATACGACTCCTTTCCGAGATACCCTGCAACAAGCTTCTGAGGCACAGAGACTGTCGTTGCTGGAAACCCATCTACGTCAGACGGTGGCGCAGGTGCTTCGTCTGCCTCTCTCCAAACTTCCCGACAGCACCACAGGTTTTGCAGACATGGGCCTGGATTCTCTGATGGCTGTAGAAGTAAAAAACATACTTGAAAAAGAATTAGCCATTCCCTTGTCTGCCACGGTATTGTTTAACTATCCAACCATACAGGAACTGGTGTCTTACCTGCTACAGGAAATGGGACTCCCACTTGGGCATGCTACTGAAAAAGCACCAACTATGCCAGTTTCAAAAACTGAAGCGATTGATCGCACAGAACCCATTGCCATTGTGGGAGCCGGCTGTCGGTTTCCTGGTGGTGTATCGGATCTGGAAAGCTTATGGAGCTTGCTGGCAGAAGGCAAAAATGCCCTGGTAGAAGTACCTATGCAGCGGTGGGACACCGCAGACTATTTTGATCCTGTTCCGGGTACACCCGGAAAAATGTACACCCGTCAGGGGGGATTTCTGGATCAGATTGATGGATTTGATGCCGACTTTTTTGGCATAGCTCCCAGAGAGGTGTTGCCTATGGATCCGCAGCAGCGGCTGTTGCTGGAGGTAACCTGGGAAGCCTTGGAGCATGCAGGATATACGCCTGCTGACATTCAGACTTGCCAGACTGGCATTTTTGTAGGAATCGGGCAGAATGAGTATGCACCACTGGTGGCAGGAAGTGATGCGACACGTGTAGATGCCTATGTGGGTACTGGAAATGGAGCCTGCTTTTCTGCCGGAAGGCTGTCATATATATTGGGCGTACATGGGCCTAGTATGGCCTTGGATACGGCTTGTTCTTCCTCATTGGTTAGTATACATTTGGCCTGTCAGAGTCTGCGGAATGGCGAGTGTGACATTGCCCTGGCAGGTGGCGTACAACTCATGGTTTCTCCGGCTACGCAGTTGTTTCTTTCCCAGGCACAGGCGTTGTCTCCGACAGGCAAATGCCACACTTTTAGCAGCGAGGCGGATGGGTATGTCCGGGGCGAAGGTTGTGGTATGGTGGTACTCAAGCCGTTGTCTGCTGCGGTCAGAGACAAGGATTATATTCTGGGTGTGATCAAAGGCTCTGCCGTGAATCATGATGGCCGCAGCAGTGGGCTGACCGTTCCCAACGGAAACGCACAGATGCAGGTAATTGAAAAGGCCTTGCGACAGGCAACTATACTTCCGCAGGAAATAAGTTATGTGGAAGCACACGGAACAGGTACTGCACTCGGTGATCCGATAGAACTGGAAGCCTTGGGCAATGTATTGGGAATCAACCGACAGACACCTCTGTGGGTAGGCTCTATCAAGACCAATATCGGACATCTGGAAGCAGCGGCAGGTATTGCGGGCTTGCTTAAAATAGTAGTAGCCATGCAGCATCAGGCTATTCCAGCACACTTGAACTTCCACTCGCCAAATCGGCTGATTGACTGGAAGAAATGGCCTGTACAGATTCCTGTTCAGATGACTCCTTGGCCGTCACGCTCAGACAAACGGCGGGCAGGTGTGAGTTCGTTTGGACTGAGTGGTACCAATGCCCATGTCATTTTGGAAGAATACGTGCCCATCCCTGCGGCTGCCTCTGATGGACCCGAACGTCCCTGTCACCTGCTGGTACTTTCGGCCAAAAGTCCAGCAGCTCTTGAGGCATTGGCCCAACAGTATGCAACTTGGCTACAAGTTCATCCGCAAGTAGCTCTGGCAGATGTCGTCTATACCGCTAGTACAGGGCGTAGTCATTGGACACACCGCCTGGCCTTAAAAGCCCATACTACCGACGAACTCTGTGCTCAACTAAATGCCTATCTCTCTACAGGTTTGCAGCCAGCAAATACGATTTTTCGGGAACAGGTACAGGCTGGAAATGTCGTATTCGTCTGTCTTGGGTACACCCTTCCGTACACAGATAGGGGGCATGGACTGTTTCAGACAGAACCTGCTTTTCGCCAAGCCATACTTCATTGCCATACATTTCTGACAGAGACATTTCAGCTATCGTTGCTGGGTGTACTGTATCCGGATGCTCCTGTGGATATATCCTCTCCACTGACACACGCAGCAACTTTTGCCTTGGAATATGCCTTGGGGCAACTGTGGCTTTCATGGGGTGTGCAACCCAAACAGATAGTTGTACATGGCTGGGGGGTGTATGTGGGTGCTTGTTTGGCAGGTATATTGTCTGTGGAAGATGCCCTGCGGCTGGTGATGGAACGAAGCCGACTGAGGCACGCAGATCCTACTCAGGTTGCCTCTCTACAAATTTCCTTTCAAGGTGTATGCCAACAACTTACGTTTCGGAAGGCTACAGTAATCTTGGTTTCTGTTTGTACACAGGCTCCTGAACAAGAGGCCATGCAGCAGGCTTCGTATTGGATACAACATGGATTGTCGCCTGATCCACCATTTGCTGACTGGCCAGAACGACCTCATCAGGAGAAAGGAATCTATCTGGAGATAGGAGCTACCCCATTGCCTACAGAATGGCAGCATTGGATGTGTAGTCCTGCTGATCTATGGATAGATGGACTGCGAGAAAAACCATCGGCTATTGAGGCATTGCTGGATGGGTTAGGCACGTTGTACACCGCAGGAGGCACAATAAACTGGAAAACCTTTGCTACCGGACAAATCTGGCAAAAAACAGCCTTGCCTACCTATCCTTTTCAACGGAAGTCTTATTGGGTGCAACCGCCTGATACACAAGGAGAAATCGGGTTGTCTGAGCCTGTGGTTTCGGCAGATGTGAATCTGTACCAAACCGTATACATAGAAAAACCTTTGGCTGAAGAAACACTTCTTTCGCCAGAAAAAATAGCTGGACGATACATTCTTGTCTGTTCCAATCAGACGGATACACCTGACCGATACGCCTTATTGGCGGCTGCTACTGGGTGTACCCTTGTGTTTGCCTTTCTGGGCGAAACCTATCACCAGGAAAATGCTACCCGATTTTACCTCCATCCGGCACAGGCAGAAGATTTTCGGCAACTGATAGAAGCCCTTGCTTCGTATACCTTGCAAGGAGTGTGGTATGAGTGGGGCATAGACTCCGAAAGGTTTGTTACAGGAAAAATCTCTCTGCCTGTACAGGTAGAGGCTTGTCAGGGATTGTTGCATCTGGTACAGGCATTGTCCAGTGTTCCATTGCGTATGCCACCCAGACTTTTGATCGTAACCCGACAGGCCGTACAAGCCTCCACCGCAGATCCCTTACGTCTGGATGTGAGTCCGTTGACAGGTATGTGCAAATCCATTCAGCTGGAACATCCGGAATGGCAGGTGGTATGGGCAGATGTAGCCGATAATCTGCTACCTTTAGATGTGCTGGCACAGGAATTTCTGACAGCCAACCCCGAAACCCAACTGGCTTACCGAAACGGAAAACGTCTGGCTGGTCGGCTACAACCATACGCATTGCCAGAAGAAACTGCTTCTTTTCAGATAGACACTACCGCCTCCTACCTGATTACCGGAGCTACCGGAGCCTTGGGTAAACACCTGTGTGCCTGGCTGATCGGGCAGGGTGCCAGACACCTGATTGTCATTCATCGGTCCAGTGCCGCAGAGGCACTGGCAGCCTTGGCTGATGAACTGGCATTGCATGGAGGCACGCTGCGGATATATCAGGCCGATGTGGCAGACTATACTGCTATGAAAGACGTTTTTGAGACCCTGCAAACTGATGGCATATCATTAAAAGGTGTTTTTCATCTGGCTGGTACACGTATGGATCGCACCATCCAAAATCTGACCTGGAATGATTTTACCGCTGTTTTTCGGTCAAAAGTTCAAGGTGGCTGGAATCTGCACCTACTCACACAGACTTTGTCGCTGGATTGGTTTGTGTGTTTCTCCTCGGCGGCTTCTTTGCTGGGTTCGCCCGGACAGGCCAACTATGCAGCCGCCAATGCTTTTCTGGATGCACTGGCCGTTTTTCGTCGGCAGGCAGGACTTCCGGCTTTGAGTATCCAATGGGGGCCTTGGCAAGGGGAGGGAATGGCTGAAGATGCGTCCAGTCACCAGCGGCAGGGAGCAGAGGTGATCCAAAAAACCAGTGCTGTCCACAATTTGCTGCGCCTGGGACAGGTATTGTCAGTTTCGTCTGTACCGCCGGTCATTGGAATGGTGGCCTTTAATCCGAATATTGTTCAGGAACTGGCTGCGCAGTTTTCATTCTTGTCATTGGTGGCTGAGTCTGATCATACAAAGGTTGCAGGCTTGTCTGATTCTGAGGTGACTCGGTTTGGTCAGCAGTTACGCAGTTTGTCGGAGGCAGAAGCCCGTCGTTCTCTTTTCCGGTTTATCGGCGAAACAACCGCTCATATTCTGGGCAGAGCGGCTACAGATATTCTTCCTCCTTCCCAAGGATTGGCTGAAGCAGGACTGGATTCACTGATGGCCGTAGAACTACAACGCCGCATCCAGCAACAGGTACAAGTCTCCTTTTCTCCTGCAATTTTGTATAGTTATAATACTTTACAAAGCCTGACAGACTATGTATTTTCATTGCTGATGGCGGAAACTTCTGTACCTCTAGAGGTACACACACCAGCAACTTATCTAAAACCGATGACACCCTTGGTCTCTACGCTGGATATAGACCAGCTTACGGAAGAAGAAGCTGAGGCTTTATTGTTAGAAAAACTGGAAGAAATGAACCTGTAAATGCTTGTTTTTTAACCGAAGGCTTCGTTGGAGAAATGTCGGTTTTAATGCTTGATAATCAGTTTGAGGTAGCATGAGTTTTGCATGAGTCTCGCACCAGACTTGCTCATTTTCGCATTCTTATATATAAACGATGAATCCACAACCCCGTTCAACGATCAAGCGTGCCCTCCATGCCCTGGAACTGATGGAGCAGAAACTTCAGGCATGGGAACAGTATGCCCATGAGCCTATAGCCATTGTTGGAATGGGGTGCAGGCTTCCTGGAAATATCCATACGCCGGAAGACTTCTGGAAATTGTTACAGAGCGGCACCGATGCCATTACCGAAGTTCCTTCCGAACGGTGGAATGTGGCTGATTTTTATGATCCAGACCCCAGCAAACCCGGTAAGATGTATGCCAGACATGGTGGATTTTTGGAACGGGTAGATGAATTTGATGCAGCCTTCTTTGGCATTTCACCTAAAGAAGCCCTGTTTCTGGATCCCCAGCAGCGGTTGTTGTTGGAAGTAACCTGGGAAGCCTTGGAAAATGCCAATATTTCGGCCACAGACCTTGCACAGAGCCAGACGGGCGTATTTGTAGGCATTGGACAGAATGACTATGGCTATTTGGCTGTGCAACCTGGGTTTATTCAATCACTGAATGCCTACTATGGCACCGGCAACGGACATTGTTTTGCTCCGGGACGGCTATCGTATTTTCTGGGGGTGCAAGGCCCTTGCCTGGCAATAGATACGGCTTGTTCGTCGTCATTGGTAGCCATTCACATGGCCTGCCAAAGCCTGCGGCTGCGAGAAAGTGATGTAGCCCTGACCGGAGGTGTACAACTGATGCTGGCTCCTGTGATGAGTGTTTACTTGTCTCGCACACAAGCCCTGTCTGCTTCCGGACGATGCCGAACTTTTAGCGACGATGCCGACGGATTTGTACGAAGCGAAGGTGCTGGTATGCTGGTATTGAAACGCCTGTCTGATGCCCTGCGTGACGGAGACACCATTGCGGCGGTGATTCGGGGCTCTGCCATCAATCACGATGGCCCAAGCAGCAGTCTGACTGTGCCTAATGGGTTGGCCCAACAAAAACTGATTCGAGCAGCTTTGAAAAATGCACAGGTCAGCCCTGCCGATATTCAATATATCGAAGCCCACGGCACAGGCACCAAACTAGGCGACCCGATTGAGCTGGAAGCCCTCAAAGCTGTATTTGGCACTGCAATGACCCAGAAGCGGCCTCTGTATGCGGGTTCAGTGAAGACAAATATCGGACACTTGGAAGCAGCCTCTGGTGTGGCTGGTGTGTTGAAAGTAGTGCTGGCTTTGCAGCACCAACAACTGCCCCCTCACCTGCATCTCAACCAACCCAACAGTCACGTTGACTGGACACAGATGCCTGTACAGATTCCAACACAGGCTACCTCGTGGCCGTTTCCTGGGCAGTCGCTTCTGGCAGGTGTCAGTGCTTTTGGGCTAAGTGGCACCAATGCGCATGTCATTCTGGAACAGGCTCCTGTCGCTGCGCCAAAATCTGCCGTGCCTTTGCCAGTGTCTGTGGTAACGCTGAGTGCCCGTACCAACGAATCCTTGCATGCTCGTTTGCGGCAGCTAATTACCTGGCTGGAAACCGAGCCGGAAGCTTCTCTGGAACAACTCGCCTATACAACCAATGTTGGACGTACTCATTTTGCGCATCGTCAGGCATGGGTAGCTACGGACAAAGCAACACTGTTGATCCGCTTGCAACAGGCACTAGATGCAGACAGTAATCCTACCCAAAGAGACATACGGACTGCGGGGTTGCCCAGAAAGGCATTTTTGTGTACCGGACAAGGATCCCAGTATACAGGAATGGGATATGACTTGTACCAGACCTATCCTGTATACCGTGCTTGTATAGACCACTGTGCAGAGATTTTACGCCCCTGGTTGCCCGAACCATTGACGGATCTGCTTTTTAATGCACCTGCATCAGTAATAGATCAAACCAGGTATACCCAGCCGTTGCTGTTTGTGACAGAATATGCAATGGCTAGGCTCTGGCAATACTGGGGCATCCAACCCGATGTGGTATTGGGACACAGTGTAGGTGAATACGTGGCGGCATGTTTGGCAGGTATATTTTCACTGGAAGACGGGCTACGCCTGATCGCAGAACGTGGACGGCTCATGCAGGCCTTACCTACTGGAGGTGAAATGTGGTCGGTAGCTGCCGAAGAATACTTGGTGAACGATGCTTTACAGGGACTGGAAGAGATTGCCATAGCAGCCGTAAATAGTGTCAGACAAGTGGTTATTTCTGGAAAGTCTGAGGTAATACATATGGCTTTGAAACGACTGGAAAAGAGGCAGATACGGGCTGTACAACTCTCGGTTTCTCATGCATTTCATTCGCCGCTGATGGCTCCCATGCTGGATGCCTTTGCCCAAGTAGCCCATTCGGTATCCTATCAAACGCCTTCCATTCCAATCATTTCCAATGTAACAGGTCAGATAGAAACCCACGAAATGAGTCAGGCGGCGTATTGGATACGGCATGTATTGGCTCCTGTCCGTTTTTATGAGAGTCTGTACCAACTGGAGCCTTTGCATATACAGGTTTGTATAGAAGTAGGCCCGCAACCCGTACTGACTACACTGGGCAAACAACACAATGCCTTGAATCAGTTATCCTGGTTGTCTAGTCTGCGAAAAAACCAGTTGGCCTCTCAGACACTGTCTGAAAGTCTGGCTCAGTTGTATCGGTTGGGCGAATCTATAGACTGGAAAAAGGTGCATGAAGGATATGCACAGGCAAAAGTACATTTGCCTACCTATCCGTTTGCTCGGCAGTCGTATTGGCTGGAACAGACCCAATACATGCATCTGCCCCATACATTGGCACCTAAAGACCGATCTGCGTGGATGTACCAGACTGAATGGGAGCTATTGGCTGGGGCTGAACTACCACCCGTCACAGAAGCCTCTTATTGGATGATTTTTGCAGATTCGAAAGGGGTTTCTCAGGCTCTTTTGGACAGCCTAGCCAACCTGCCTGATGCCCATTGCTTGACACTGGAAACGGGTGAGTTTTGTCAGCAGTTGGCTGAAAATCATTGGATTGTCAATCCTGAAAATCCTACAGATATACAGTCGGTATGGCAGGAAATCTCTTGGCCACCGGATGGTCAGAAATACACCCTTGTCTACGCATGGCCTGTAGATATGCCCACCGCAGATACCCTGACTACAGATCAGCTGAACCACTCCATGCACAGAGCCTGGAAAGGATTGCTGCACGTGTGGCAACAATTGATTCACTTGGATTTGCTTGACAAAGTACAGCTATATGTACTGACACAGGAGGCAGTGACGATACGTTTGGAAGAAAAGATTCCTGGAATGACTCAGTCCCTGCTTTGGGGCATGTGCAAGGTACTAGCCCTGGAATATCCGCAGACGTACAAAGGAATCATAGACTTGGATACAGAAACAGCGGCTCATCTTCCTGCTTCGTTTGGGGCGGCATTGTTGCGCCCAGATCAGGAAACGTTGGTTGCCTGGCGTTCTGGACAGCGTTGGGGAGCCCGTATTGTTCCACATACAACTCCTAGCAATGCACACACCATTCCTGTGCGAGCAGATGCTGGCTACCTGGTTACAGGGGGAACGGGTCATCTGGGACTGCAAACCCTACAGTGGCTCGTATCCAAAGGTGCCCAAACGGTGTGGCTCACCAACCGGAGCGGTGTACCCGATTCAAAAGCCCAGGCGGTATTTGGCCACTTACAGGCACAGGGAGTAACCATACATCTCTTACCCGCAGATGTGGCACTGGAAAAAGATGTACAACACCTGTTTGCACATATACAAGCAAGCGGCATTCCACTGGCAGGAATTATTCATGCGGCAGGTAGTACGGGGCTAGTAGAACTGGCCGACCTGGACAGCGAAGCATGTGAGAAAGTATTGTCCCCCAAAGTGATGGGAAGCTGGCTGCTGCATCACTACTCCTTGGCTGCCCCTATAGATTTTTTTATCTGCTTTTCATCCATTGCTGCCGCATGGGGTTCTCGGGGACAAGCACACTATGCCGCTGCTAACCAGTTTATGGATGCCCTGATGCAGCATCGCCGGAGTGTGCAACTGCCTGGGCTAAGCATTCAATGGGGGCCTTGGGGTGGTGGTGGCATGACCTCTGCCAAAGGAGTCGAGTGGCTGGAAAAAGCAGGCATTCACGCCTTACCACCTGCCGAAGCTATTGCGATGCTGGATGCCGTTTGGGCTACCCATATACCCGTAACTATTGTGGCAGACATAGACTGGGCCGTATTTCAGGGCTTGTTTTCCCAAAAAGGATCATACAAACTGCTGAACCGCATAAAAACTATCCCTGCACCGACACCGGAGTCCGTTTCCCGGACAGACACGACCCTGATAGCCCAGTGGAGACAAGAACCCGTGCCTCGTCGCCGGGCGGCTGTGATGGGATGGCTTCAGCAACAGGTGGCCGTTGTATTGGGATATCCGCCTGGGCAGCAGCCGGAGGTACAGGAAGGTTTTTTCGAAATGGGAATGGATTCCCTGATGGCTGTGAGTCTGAAAGAAAGGGTACAGCAGCAGCTCGGTTTGACACTCGCAGCTACAGTTGTCTTTGATTTTCCGTCTATTGAGGCCTTGGGGAACTATCTGCTAGACCTCCTGATGCCCAAACCAGCCACTGTCCGGGATACGAGTCATAGGAGACTGCCCGCCCGAAAAAATATAGTTCCCACAGAAGTCACAGACTGGGATAGTATTTCCGTGGATGAACTGATTGATATATTAGAAAATGAAATTGAACGACAGGAATCACAGATTATATGACTACTGAAACGCCGCCACTGTACCAGACACACTTGCTGAAAAAGACGCTTCAGGAACTAAAACGCCTGCGAGAACTGGAAAAACAGCAGCATGAACCTATTGCCATTATTGGCATGGCCTGCCGTTTTCCGGGTCAATCAGATACACCAGAAGCTTTCTGGCAGTTGCTTCAACGGCAAACAGAAGCGATGACAGAAGTGCCACCTGACCGATGGAATGTAGCCGACTATTATCACCCAGATCCTGACAGGATAGATAAAACCTATTCCAGACATGGAGGCTTTTTGGCACAGGTAGACGAGTTTGATCCTGCCTTTTTTGGTATATCTCCAGTGGAAGCCATTGCGATAGACCCCCAGCAGCGGTTGTTGCTGGAAGTAACCTGGGAAGCATTTGAACATGCTGGGTGCTTGCCCCAGTCGTTTGCAGGAAGCCAAACAGGTGTTTTTGTAGGTATTTCTCAGGTAGACTATGTACGGTTGCTGCAAAACAGCCAGCCAGATGAAAAATCTCTGCCCTACTACAGTACAGGAAACTCGCTGAATGCAGCCGCTGGACGAATGGCCTATGTGTTTGGATTACAAGGACCTTGTATGGCTATAGATACTGCTTGTTCTTCTTCGTTGGTGGCCTTGCATCAGGCCTGTCAGAGTCTGCGCAGCCATGAATCCCAACAGGCTATTGCCGCAGGTGTAAACCTGATTCTGACACCAGACAATACGCTCGCCATTTCTAGGTCTCGCATGTTGGCTGTAGATGGCCGCTGCAAAACATTCGATCAGGCAGCAGATGGGTATGTACGGAGTGAAGGGTGTGGAGTGGTGCTGCTCAAACGTCTCTCTGATGCGCAGGCACAGGGAGATCGTATCCTGGCTGTCATTGCAGGTAGTGCCATTAACCAAGATGGGCACAGCAGTGGTTTTACGGTTCCCAATGGATCTGCACAGCAGGAACTGATACGCCAGGTTTTGCGACAAGCCCACTTGCAAGCAGATCAGATTGATTATGTAGAAGCACATGGTACAGGAACAGCCCTGGGAGATCCGATTGAAGCCGGAGCCATACACGCTACCTATGGCAATGCCACACACCGAACGCATCCGCTTTGGGTAGGAGCTGTCAAAACAAACATCGGACATACAGAGGCGGCCGCAGGTATCGCAGGAGTCATCAAGACCGTGTTGTGTTTGCAGCACCAGCAGATTCCGGCACAAAAGCACCTGCATACACTGAATCCGTACATTGCAGAGTTGAATCCCGCCTTTTCCATTCCACTACAACCCGTTGCCTGGCCTGTCAGTGACCGGGTGCGGCGGGCGGGTGTGAGTTCGTTTGGATTCAGTGGCACCAATGCACACGTCATTCTGGAGGAGGCTCCTGCTTGTCCGGCCGTTTCTGTGTGGCCCGAACGTTCCCTGCATCTGTGTGCCCTGTCTGCAAAGTCGCTACAAGCCCTAGATGCCCAATTGGAACAATACCTGACCTATCTGACCAAGCATCCGGATACGTCTGTCGCAGATTTTTGTTATACCGCCAACACCAGACAAGCACATTTTGCCTATCGGGTAGCTTTCTTAGTCACCTCTTCCGAAGACTTGAAACAACAAATCCAAACCCAGCGGCAGACGTTGACGGACATTCAACCGATTCAGCCTTTCCGTACCTCCGCTGCACAAATTGCGTTGCTGTGTATAGATCCGGAGCATTCAAATACAGAAAGCGGACTTGTGTTTGATCCATCATGTTTTGTTTTTCAGGAAATTATAGAGAAATGTGCAGATGTTTTGTATCAAGCTACGGGTGTGTCCCTATGGGAAGAACCCACCCACACAGCTATAGCCCCTGAGATCGAATCAGAACGAAAGGCGTTTATTCCTTTGTATCATTTTGCCAGACATTATGCATTAGGCAAATGCTGGGAAGCCTGGGGCGTACCTGTGCAGGTTATACTTGGACACGGCACGGGTGCCTATGCGGCGGTTTGTTTGGCAGGTATGTGTACGGTAGACGAAGCCATTCAGATGTTGATTGTGGGATGTCAGTTGGGATTGTTTGTTTCTGAGACGGAGACTAACCCTTCCCAAATGCCCGCATGGCATACGTTTCAGGAAGTGGTACAACAGATAGACTGGCAGGCTCCTACGTGTACCGTACTGAATATGCATACAGGCAAAGCCATCGGTGATGAAATCCGTACACCTGCCTACTGGCTCACACAGGCGTGGACTTTGGGCAATAGTGAGGCAAGCAGGCAGGCACTACAAGCCGAGGCGTGTACCTGTTGGATAGAAACGGGTAAAGCTTTGGCTGTACAGCTGAGCCATACACCTCAACCGTCCCCTAAACCTATCGTGATCCACCTGACACCGCAGTGGGAATCTCTTCTGATGGGTATGAAAAGTTTGTATATGGTTGGTTTTCAAATAGATTGGAAAGCATTTGATCGTCCATACGGGCGAACACGCCTTGGGTTGCCTTCGTATCCTTTTCAACGCCAACGGTATTGGCCTAAACCAAAAGTTTCTGCACAAACTACTGCTTCTATCCGTGAGTGGCTCAGCAAAGACAGAATCCTGCACGGGCAGGTATCTGGAATGTTTTCAGAAGCCCAACAGCAGTTATTGCCTGGTTTGGTAGAACTGCTGGCTCAGTTGGCCACACCCGAAACAGTTTCTAAGGCAGATTCCGAACTACTATACAAGCTTTGCTGGGAACCAACAGATGTTCCTGTGCTTGTACCTCAACCCATACAATCTGAAACAGTGTGGGTGGTTCTGGCAGATGAGACAGATACAACTACGCCACTCGCAGCAGCTTTACAGGCCGTGGGCAAGCCGTGCAAGGTAGTTTATCTGCCGACGGCTTCACTGGCAGATGAGACGGTTATTGGCACAGTCATGCAGACGGCCCTGGATGAGGTACAGGCTGCCGGACAGCAACCCGCAGGCATTTGCTGGACTCTTTTTGACACCAATCCATCAGCCAATCCCTTTGACTTGGAACGAGTGGTGTCAATAGTAGCCCAGTTGCGTACATGGCTGGTTACGTGTGGGCAGGATGTACGACTGGCTGGATGCCGCTTGGTACTAATAACCCGGCAAGGCTGGTGGATACCCTCGTTGCCAGAAGCTTCTGTTCAGCCTGTACAACGGGCTTTGTGGGCCGCCTGTCATGCATTTGCAACCGAATTCCCTTCTGCCTCACTGTTGCGCATAGACATACCACAGGTTGCCGAGCCGAAAGATTGGATAGGCGTGGCACAGCTCGTACAGCAGAATGCCTCAGAAAATCAATGGGTTGTACGGAATGGATGTTGTTTTGTTCCCAGACTGGCTCGCTATGCAGCAGAGGTACAACAACCCGTTTCGGTGGTACCTATCCAGGCAGAAGCCGTTTACCTGCTCACCGGAGGACTGGGGGGAATCGGTCTGGAAGTGGCCGACTGGCTTGCCTATGCTGGGGCTCGGCATCTGATACTTGTCAGTCGTAGCGGAATTACCCAAGAATCACAAAGGCAAAAGATCCAACAACTACAAGACAGAGGTATACATATACGCATCGTGCAGGCCGACGTTTCTACGGTGACGGGTATGGATACATTGTGGCAGACGGTAGACGAATCAGCGTGGCCACTCAAAGGAATTATTCATGCCGCTGGTGTGATAGAAGATGCTTTGCTGACGCACCTGACATCCCGCCAGCTCACGGCTGTCATGCAACCCAAAGTGCAGGCTACCTGGCTGTTACATACCTATTCGGCGGCAGCTTCGTTGGACTTCTTCATCTGCTTTTCTTCCATTGCTTCTTTTATGAGCATGGTCGGACAAACGGCCTATGCCGCAGCTAATGGATGGATGGATGCCTGGATGCAATACCGCCGACAGCAGGGATTGCCTGCCCTGGGTGTACACTGGGGACCCTGGAAAGTGGGAATGACCACCCGCCTCTCTGACAACTACCAGCAATTACAGGACTCGCTGGGTATTCAGTTGCTTGCCGTTGGAAAAGCCTGGCAAGGATTGGATGCCATGCTGGCACCGCAAGTAGATGGCGAACTGATTGTGGTAGACGCAGACTGGCACCGCCTGGCTAAGACTTCCTATCGGCAGTCACCGGTGTTCAGACGTGTGCTTCCGCAGGAAGTCCTGTCTGCAGACGAGCCTGTGGCGTATCGGGTGCTTTTACAAAACAGTTTGCCTGAAGACCAGCCGGCCTATTTGCATCAGTATCTGTGTACATTGGTTCAGGAAGTAGCCCGGTTGCCGCTGGCAGCTGTATCTGCAAACGTATCGCTGACTTCGTTGGGCGTAGATTCGTTGATGGCTGTCCGGATGCGTCATGCTGTGATGATGGATTTGGGGCTGGAACTGGACATTGCCCAGATTATGGAAGGTGCCGATATGAGTAGCCTAGTACAAACACTGGTAGTTGCTTGGCAGAAACAGCCATCTTCTGGGCCATTATCCGCTGACCTACCATCTGCGGCCATTTCTACTACCGAGATACAGGCGGAAGAAGCCAAGCATCTTCTGACCGATATAGATACCCTTTCTCCCGAAGAGATGGATGAATTATTGGCTCATTTACTGAAACAGTCTTAGGATCGTAAGTACCTACGGGTATTTAGTTGATACTATTTTGAATCAAAAAAAGAAACAACCATTGAATCGGTTTTTGGCGGTTTAAGTGGATGATAATTAAGTATTTAACTCAATAAGTATATATGGATAGCTCAGAATTAGCACAGATGTCGCCTGCTGAAAAAGCTGCCTTCCTCAAGGAACTACTGACAAAAAAGGCATCCCAGGAAGCAGGTATGTATCCGTTGTCAGTAGGGCAGCAGGCCATGTGGTTTATGCACCAGACCGACCCAGGTAGTCCGGCGTACAATACTGGGTTTGCGGTTCGTATACAGACATCCTTGCATACCGATAGTTTCCGAAAAGCCCTGCAAAAAGTCCATAACCGACATGCGGTATTGTCGTCTGTGTACGTGTGGAAAAACGATGAACTGGTGCAGCAGGTTCAAGGATTTCAGGAAATCTATTTTCAGGTGATAGATGCTTCTGAATGGGATGCGGCTACGTTGCATGCCCGTGTTACGCAAGCCTATCAGAGGCCGTTTCAGCTAGATACAGGCCCTATTACCCGTTCTTTTTTGTTTCAGTGCGGTTTGCAGGACTGGGTGTTTCTGTTTTCGGTACACCACATTGCCTATGATGAATGGTCTGCCCAAATTTTACTACCCGAACTACTGACGCTGTACGAAGCCGAGCGGCAACAGACCACTGCCAAACTTCCGGTGGTTGCAAAATCGTACCTAGACTATGTATCCTATCAGAAAAGCTACCTGGACAGTGAAAAAAGTCAACAGGATTGGCTGGTGTGGCAGCAACTACTGGCCGATGTGCCTGTACAACGGCTACTTCCGCCCGATAAAATACCCGTCAATCCGCTGCGTTCATCTGGAAACTCGGTGCATTTTCAATTGTCTCCGGCACATACCCAGCAGCTGCGACACTTCTGCCAGCAGGAAGGTGTGACTGTTTTTACGGCCCTACTGGCTGTTTTTCAGGTATTGCTGCATCGTTTCTCCGCACAAAAAGACATGGTGCTAGGCATTCCTACGGCTGGACGCAACCAGACTGACTTTTACCAGACCATAGGCTATTTCGTCAATCTGGTTCCTGTGCGTAGCCAGTTGCATACACCTGTTTCGTTCCGAACGTTTCTACAGCAGATCTATCCGTTTGTTACCCAGGCATTGGCCTGTCAGGACTTTCCCTTTCCATGGCTCGTTGACAGACTACAGCTCCAGCGAGAAGCAGACATGCATCCGTTGTTTCAGGTTGCCTTCAGTTACCTGAACCACAAAGACATGGCCCATCTGTTCCCTGCAGAGGCTTCGATGCCCATTTCTCCCTATCTCATTCCTTCCCAGGATAAAGCTTTTGATCTGATGCTGGAAATGAAAGAAGAGGCCACACACATACAGGGCATTTTCAAATACGATACAGATTTGTATGAACCCGCAACCATACAGACCCTGTGTACGCATTTCTCAGACCTGTTGCCCAAGGTACTACAGGCTGCTGACGTACCTGTTCAGGAGATTTCGCTGGTTACCGAACTGGAGCAGGCACAGATCCGGCAGTGGAACCAGACCACTACTGCCTATCCGCGTCAGTGTTCGTTGGTGGCATTATTTGCCGAGCAGGTACAGGCTACGCCGCAGGCCAGAGCCATTGTCTCTCAGGATGATACCTATACCTATGCCCAACTCGATGAACAGGCTACCCAACTGGCCCATTACCTACACAATGTCTTGCAGGTACAACCGGGTCAGCTGGTAGGACTAGTGGCCGACTATTCGCCCTGGCTGTTGATAGGTATATGGGGAATTTTGAAAGCCGGAGCAGCGTATGTTCCTATACTGCCAGATACGCCCGAAAGCCGTGTGCAATTTATCTGTAACGATACCTGTCTGTCTGTGTTGCTGTGTGACCATGCTACCTTCGCGGCCACCCATGCCACTGTGTCAGCTATCATTTTTGAGTATCGGAAACAGTGGCAAACCATAGCAGGCTATCAGTCCGTATCGCCGCTACCTGTATCTATGCCGACAGACCTTGCCTATGTCATGTATACCTCTGGTTCTACGGGTACGCCTAAAGGGGTGATGGTAGAGCACCGAAATGTGGTACGGTTAGTCAAAAATACAAACTATGTGTCTATCCATGACACCGATCAATTACTGCAACTTTCCAACTATGCCTTTGACGGAAGTGTGTTCGATATTTTTGGAGCTTTACTGAATGGTGCCACCTTGCATCTGATGCCTACAGATGTGGTACTTTCAAGCCAGGCTCTGGCAAACTATATTCAGAATCAAGGTATTACCAAAGCTTTTTGTACCACGGCTTTGTTTCATATTCTGGCCGAAAATCAGCCCGAATGTTTGCGTGTATTGGATGTGCTATTGATTGGAGGCGAAACCCTTTCCATGCCCATCATTCGTCAGGCTCTTGCGTACCAAAAAAGAGAGGGTTCGCTGGTGAATATCTACGGGCCTACGGAGTGTACCACGTTTTCTACCTTTTACCCCATTCTATCTCTCGAAGCTCCTATTCGTGCGGTTCCAATTGGCCGTCCTGTAGCGAATGGAACCGTCTATATTTTGGACGAAAACCAGCAGATACTCCCACCAGGCATGATGGGTGAAATCTATATTGGTGGAGATGGAGTGGCCAGAGGCTACCTGAATCAGCCGGAACTGACAGCAGAGAAGTTTATCCAGGCTCCCTTTGCACCCGAAGAACGTTTGTATGCCACTGGAGATCTTGGTAAATGGCTACCAGACGGTTCGGTGCAGTTTGCTGGCCGACGCGACAACCAGATCAAGCTGCGTGGCTACCGCATAGAACTAGGTGAGATAGAAGCCATGTTGCAGGCCTGTCCGCTGGTGAAAGAAGGTGTTATATGGTATCAGAAATCCGAAGAGCAGTCGGGCTATCTGGTTGCAGTGGTTGTTCCATATCCTACAAACGTTTCTGCTACAGACATTCAGGCGTACCTGAAAACTGTTCTGCCCTCCTATATGATTCCGTCGGATGTGCGTATACTACAGGCGATGCCGCTCACGGCCAATGGTAAAATAGATCGTCAGGCTCTGTCTGCAATGCGTGTACGGTCTGGGCAGACATCGGCTGGGTTTGTGCCACCCCATACCGAAATCCAGCAGCAGGTGGCGAAGATCTGGCAGGAATTATTACAGGTGCCAGCGGTAGGGCTACAGGATGATTTCTTTGCACTGGGCGGACACTCGTTGCTGGCTGCACGGATACTGGCTCGTCTCCGCAGTACATGGGGTGTGGAAATACCGATCAGTGTGCTGTTCCGCTCGCCAACTGTCGAGACTATGGCTCAATACATTGAAAAGCAACAACAGCTACCTGCTGAGCAGATGGCTATTCCACGGGCTTCGCGTGAACAGTTCAGGCGCAAAACGTAGCTATTGGGGAGGGGTTGGGTGTCAGAATAAGAATCTCGCACCAGACTAATCTAGCATTTACGTTAAAATAATACTTATATCCATACATCCATTATACAACTTAATTCTCATGAAAGATACCCTGCTACCTGAGGTCTATGAATTTCCAATTTCTTTGGCACAGAAACGGCTCTGGATTCTGTCGCAGTTTGAGGGCGTAAGCGTGGCCTATAACATGACTGGCCTGTTGTATATGCAGGGCGATTTTCAGAAAGATATATTTCTCCGCTGTGTGGAAGAGATGGTAACCCGCCACGAAAGTCTTCGCACCTCGTTTGAACATGCCGATACGGACGTGGTACAGGTTGTACATCCAAACCTGAAGCCTGATTTCAGGTATACAGACATTCGATCACTGCCAGAAACCGAAACACAGGACTACATTCGGCAACAGACCGAAGCACAAACCCGGATACCTTTTGACCTGGAACAGGGCCCTTTGTTTCGGATTCAACTGGTGCATTCTGCTGACCAGACGTATGCCCTGATCTTCTGTATGCACCATATCATTGCGGATGGGTGGTCTATGGGCATTTTTATTCGGGAACTCTCTCAGTTATATGCTGCTTTTCTGCATGGCCAGGATTCGCCGCTGAAACCTTTGGCTATTCAGTATGCAGACTTTACGCTCTGGCAAAAAGAATGGGCCGAAAAAGGAGGACTCAACACCCAGCTTGCTTATTGGAAAGAAGCCCTTGCAGACGTTCCATCATTGCTTGATTTACCAACTGACCGTCCGAGGCCTGCGGTACAAACCTATGGTGGGCAAGTAGTCTCGTTTCGTTTGGATGCTTCACTGACCCCTGCCATACAGGCCCTGTGCCAACAGCAAGGCGTAAGCAGTTTTATGTTTTTTCTCAGTGTGTTTAACGTGCTGCTGTATCGGTATTCACAACAGTCGGATATACTGGTTGGGTCGCCTGCTGCGTACCGCAACCGACAGGAACTAGAACACCTGATTGGCTTCTTTGTAACGACACTGCTGTTTAGAACCCGCTTGGATGGAAATCCTGCTTTTCAGGAACTACTGCAACGTGTCCGAGAAACGTCCTTGCAGGCCTTTGATAACCAGGATGTATCTTTTGAAAGCATTCTGGAAGAAATCAAGCCCGAACGTAGCTCTAGCTACCATCCCTTGTTTCAGGTGATGTTTAGCCTGGAAAATTTTGGAGAAGAAACCGTAGTCTGGGAAAATGTAACCACACAGTTGCACCGGATTGAAGGGCGGTTTGCCAAATTTGACATCACCCTTGCCATGAAAGAAGAGAAAGGTGTCTGGAGTGGAAACTGGGAGTACAACACCACACTGTTTGACGAGTCTACCATTAACCGGATGGCTGAACAGTTTACACATCTGTTGACAGAGATATTGAAAGATCCGAGTCAGCCTATAGATCAGATTCCTCTACTCACACCCGCTGCTGCGGAAAACCTGCTCGTACAATGGAACCATACCGTACAAGCATACCCTAAACACCTGTGTTTTTACCAACTTTTTGAGAATCAGGTTGTACAAACACCTCACCAGACAGCTCTACTGACACCTGTTACAGAACTCACCTATGACCAGCTCAACAAAAAGGCCAATCAGTTGGCTCATTACCTGATGGCACAGGGTATTGCCTTGGGTAGCTCGGTGGGCGTCTGCCTGGAACGAAAAGCTGACATGCTGGTAGCTTTGTTGGCTATCATGAAAACAGGGGCTACATACATTCCGCTCGATCCTGCGTATCCGGCAGAACGCATTGCTTTTATTGTGCAGGATGCACAGGTACAACTGGTTCTGGCACATACTACTACAACTGCGTTGTGGGAAGAAAGTACCGTGACGGTTGTTTTTCAGGACCAGCTGCCACAGACGCTGATAGACTTACCTGATACCAACCTGTGCCTGTCTGTTCCAGTTACAGGGCCTGTGTATACCATCTATACCTCTGGTTCTACAGGGCAGCCCAAAGGGGTACGGGTGCCTCACCAGGCACTGGTCAATTTTCTGTGTGCGATGGCACATACGCCCGGTATACAGCCCCTCGACAGACTGTTGGCGGTTACCTCCTTGTCATTTGACATTGCTGGACTGGAGCTCTACCTGCCTTTGCTGGCAGGAGCCACGGTGGTGCTGGCCAGTCGTGAAATGACGCAGGATGGCTACCAACTGGCAGAGGCACTGGATCAGTACGGCATTACACGTATGCAAGCCACACCTGCTACTTGGCGTATGCTGTTTCAGGCAGGGTGGTCAGGAAAAAAAGACCTGCATGTACTTTGCGGCGGAGAAGCCTTTCCGCCAGACCTAGCTGCGGAGCTGGTTCCTGTCTGTGCGTCTGTCTGGAATATGTATGGCCCTACCGAAACCACCATCTGGTCTGCTGTGCATCGGGTAGGTGCATCGGATAATCCTGTACCTGTAGGGCGACCCATTGCCAATACCGAATTGTATATTCTGGATGCCAGTGGGCAACCGGTGCCAATAGGGGTACCCGGTGAATTGTACATCGGTGGCGATGGTGTGGCACTGGATTACTGGAACCGTCCAGATCTGACGCAGGAGAAATTTATTCCGCATCCGTTCAAAGAGTCGCCTGCACGGTTGTTCAAAACAGGAGACTTGGCTCGTTTTCTGCCGTCTGGAGAGGTGAGTATTCTGGGAAGAAAAGATTTTCAGGTAAAAGTAAACGGATTTCGGATTGAACTAGGTGAGATTGAAAGCCAGTTGCACCAGATTGCCGGAATCAAAGAAGCCGTAGCCGTTGTACGGGAAGACCAACCGGGTGTACGACGGATTGTGGCATACCTGCACACAGACCCAGCCATACCATTGTCCATAGAATCACTGCGGGATGCACTGCTTGCCAAGCTGCCTGCTTATATGGTACCTGCTGTTTTTATGTTTCTGGAGGCATTACCCCGTACGCCTAATGGCAAAACAGACCGAAAGTCCCTACCCGCACCTGACCTGAATCGTGACCAGCTGGCAACTGCCTACCAGGCACCGTCTACACCCGAAGAACGCCTGTTGACCGAAATCTGGGAAACCGTACTCGGAATATCAGATATTGGGGTGCATGATAACTTTTTTACACTGGGTGGTGCTTCTGTGCAGAGCATTCATGTGGCCAACAAGGCTACAGAAGCCGGATTGCTGATGAAGCCAGAAACCTTGTTTGAACACCAGACTATTTACCAATTAGCCTTGCACGTAGACAAAATCAGTAGTGTCAATACCGGAAATACCCGGATCCGTCCCGAAGAATTTGTACTTACCTCTGAGTGGATCTATCAAAGAGAAGCCGACCAACTACAGACTGCCGCCATAGCCAAAGAAACCATAGGCATTGAAAGCATTGCGTCTTATCTGCCTGAAAAAATAGTGACATCTCGGGATGTGGTAGACAACTGCGTCAATCCGATTCGGTTTCCGTTGGAACGGTTGACAGGGATTCATACACGCCGCATGGTGAACGACAACCAATACGCCATTGACCTGGCTATACAGGCTATGGAAAAGTGTTTTGCCCAGTCCCGCTACCAGCCACAAGACATTGACCTGCTTTTGTCCTGCAATGTATTCCGGATGGATGGCCCTCAGCAGATAACCATGGAACCGAGTACGGCTGTTCGCCTGAAACATCATTTTGGTTGTACACAGGCGGTTGCTTTTGACATTTCCAATGCCTGTGCAGGTATTTTTACGGGCATTGTGCTAGCCGAGGCCTTTATTCGTACAGGAGCCGCTAACCGGGTGATGCTCGTCAGTGGTGAATACCTGACCCATCTGACAGGTACTGCACAAAACGAAATTGTGGATTATATGGATACCCGTATTTCCGCCCTAACTGTAGGAGATTCCGGCCTGGCCATGATACTCGAAAAATCAGCCGATCAGGAGACTGGTTTTATAGATATTGACATGTTTACGATGGGCGGCTACAGTGATCTGTGTATTGTAAAAGCTACCAGAGAACCACACGGAGGACTGATACTCAATACAGATGCTATTCGGATGGCAGAAGCAGGACACATAGAAGCCTCCCGTCATGCCCTGAAAACCCTGAAAAATAACAAATGGACAGCACAAGATGTGCAATACATCATCATGCATCAAGCATCCAGCACCACTACTGCCAATACTATCCGGGAAATCAACCGAATTTTTAACAGTTCGTTTGCCAATCGTGAAAACACCATTGATAACATTCGGGATCGGGGCAATACCGCCACCACCACACACTGGCTGGCTTTTCTGGATACCCTCGAAAAAGGTAAATTCTCGGCAGGTGAACGAATTACCTTTTGTATCAGCGGCTCTGGACTGAATTTGGGTACGGCTTTGTACAGACTGGATGACCTGCCTGAACGTATCCGTCAATATACCGCATCTCCGGCTCCGGTCGAAAAGCTGGGTTTGGTCAGTCGTGTCCGCAAGAGCCTTCCGCCAGGCGTACAAAACCGTGTGCAGTTGGAATGTATCGGAACCTTGTCGGGGTCAGATGCGGTGCCTGTTCGTACACTGGATTTGCTTACTGCGGCGGCTGAAACCTGCCTTCAGCAGACAGATACAAGCCGGGAAGACATTGACTTAGTAATTTATAGTGGTGTGTACCGGGATGAATGGCTTTTTGAGCCAGCAATAGCTGCTCTGCTGGCCGGAAAATTAGGTATCAACGCAACCGTCGATACCCTGAAAGAAGGAAAACAAAGCCTTGTCTTTGATATCTTCAGTGGCAGTACAGGTTTTTTGCAGTCGTGCTATACTGCCACTCAATTGCTTCTGGCACGGCCTTCATGCACACATGCCTTGCTGGTAGCAGCAGAAGTAGAAAACAATGCCCACTTGCCTGTGCAGGACAGGCTGGAAATAGAAGAAACAGGATCTGCGTTGCTGCTCCGGAAGGCAGAAGCATCAGCAGTTGGTTTTGGTACGTTCTTCTTTCAAGACTTTACGGAATATCTGACAGACTATCATACGTTTGCCCAATGGGATCAGGCAGAGGTATGTTTACAAAAAGCCATACACCCCGACTATCATCGTATACTGGTACAGTGTATTTGTCAGAGTTTGCAATCATTGTCCGAAACTGAAGGTATGGAGCTGGAAGCTGTCCAGTGGATTTTTCCGCCACAGATTTCTGGTGATTTTCACGCCTTACTGGCTGCGGCCCTAGGCCTGCCGCTACACAAGCTGGTGCAACTGCCCGAATTGGAAAAAGACTGGTTTACTTCGTCTATGCCGCAAGCCTGGAACTATGCCAGGCAGCAAGGAGGCATACAACCCGGCGACATTGGGTTGTTTATCAGTGCAGGCTCAGGGGTGCAGGTAGGCTGGGCTGTGTATTATTTCTGAAAAACAGGAAAATGCATGAAAACAAAAAAAGCCTTTATAAAGAAGTTAGTACTTACGCAAACTTAAAAGCCCTGAAGGGGCGTAATACACTAGCACAGGGTGTAGCCCTGTGAATCTGAAAAAATATAAACGCAACCACTATGTCTATTCAATCCTATCTTCCCACCTTTCCGATACGTATTGTTACAGCTACTTCTCTTTTTGATGGACATGATGTAGCCATTACGATTATGCGTCGGATTTTACAGGCATCAGGTGCGGAAGTCATTCACCTGGGGCATAGCCGTTCTGTGGCCGAAATTGTACAATGTGCCATTCAGGAAGATGTACAAGCCATTGCCCTGACCTCGTATCAGGGGGGACATTTGCATTATTTCAAATATGTCTACGATCTGCTTCAGCAACAAGGTGCCGGGCACATCCGTATCTTTGGGGGTGGGGGTGGTACCATTCTGCCCTCAGAAATAGACGAACTACACGCCTATGGCATTTGCCAGATTTATTCGCCCGATGACGGCAGAGCTATGGGATTGCAGGGCATGATTAATGATGTACTCCAAAAAAGTGATTTCCCTACTATTCAGGCTGTACCCGTGGAAGCTATGGCTGCATTGCCTCGCAAAAATGCACGACTGGTAGGTTCACTTATTTCACTGGCCGAAAACTGTCCTGATCAACTGAAACCCCTGCACCAAGTATTGGCTCCGTTGCTCGCACAGGCAAACGTTCCGGTAGTAGGTGTGACAGGGCCAGGCGGAGCTGGAAAATCCTCTTTGATTGATGAACTGGTGCGGAGGTTTCTACAGGAGTTTCCCGAAAAACACGTGGCCATTCTGAGTATTGACCCCACACGAAAAAAATCAGGCGGAGCCTTGCTCGGCGACCGCATCCGGATGAATACCCTCCGCCAGCCACGTGTCTACATGCGTTCGATGGCAACTCGGGATTCCGGACAGGCTATTAGCCAACATGTACAGACAGCCATACACATTTGTAAAGCAGCTGCTTATGACCTGATCATCGTGGAGACCTCTGGCACTGGGCAGGCCGATAGTTCAGTGACTGCTTTCTCAGACGTATCACTCTATGTCATGACTGCTGAATATGGTGCCCCTTCACAATTGGAAAAAATAGATATGCTGGACTTTGCTGATCTGGTGGCCATCAATAAATTTGACAAAGGGTTCTCTCTGGATGCCTTGCGGGATGTCAGGAAACAATATCTTCGAAACCATTCCCTGACCCCTCTTTCCGAAGAAAACGTACCTGTGTATGGAACCAATGCGGCCATCTATAACGATGAAGGCGTAAATAAGCTTTATGAACAGTGGATCAGCTGCATCCAACGTAAGACCGGAGGACTAGCTTCGGGGGGTGTTTCGGTAGGCTGGCAAATATCACCTCCGGTATCTATCATTCCGCCCGAAAAACAAAACTATCTGGCTGATATTGTGCATATGCTGCACGAATATGACCGTTTTGTGGCTGACCAGTCGGCTGTGGCACGCCAGCTAGCTGTATCAGGTAAAGCAGGTAGGGCAGATGTTAGCCTCCCGCAAGGCAAAACTGAACCCTGCCATGAAACATGAGACTGACCTGTCTATAGCCGAAGAAGAAACAGGCGTTTGGACTGATATACAGGAACTCAGTGCAGAACTGTCTGCACGGCTTTTGCCTCAGTCTAAAGCTATACTGGATCATTGGCCTGCCCTGAAAGAAAAATACCGACAACCCGAACTTTCATTTTCAGTTCGGGAACAACCCATGCAGATGCCCCTGTACTTTACGACACTTTCACACTTGAAAGTACCCAAAATCAGTCTGCCTAAGTATCAGGACTGGGGAGATATTCTCACATGGGCACTGAAAGAAAACGCACCTGGAGAGTTTCCATATACCGCAGGGGTATTTCCTATGAAACGGGAAGGGGAAGACCCGATCCGTCTGACAGCCGGTGAGGGCAGCCCTGAACGGTCTAACTTCCGCTTTCACTATCTTACCCAAGGACTGAAAGCCAAACGACTCTCTACCGCACATGACTCGGTGACTTTGTATGGCCATGATCCGGACTATCGGCCAGATATTTATGGAAAGATAGGTAGCACAGGCGTGAGCATTTCTAAGGTAGATGATGCCAAAATCCTGTATTCAGGCTTTAACCTGACCGATCCTGCTACCTCTGTTAATCTGACCATCAATGGCCCTGCCCCCATGATTCTGGCCTTTTTCTTCAATGCGGCTATTGATCAGCAGTGTGAAATATACATCCGGCAAGCGGGGCTGGTAGAGGAGGTAACGCAGAAGATAAACCAGATCTATCAGGAGAAAAACCTGCCACGTCCAACCTATCAGGGTGAGTTGCCCCTAGAAAACAACGGCTTAGGATTGTTGCTGTTAGGCGTTTCGGGAGACGAAGTATTGTCGCCCAATGTTTATGAAGTAATTCGTCATCAGACCCTTACCAAGCTGCGGGGCACGGTTCAGTGTGACATCCTGAAAGAAGATCAGGCCCAGAATACCTGTATCTTCTCCACGCTGTTTGCCCTGAAGATGATGACAGACATACAGGAATATTTTATCAGACAAGACATCCGAAACTTCTATTCCGTGTCTATCTCCGGCTACCATATGGCCGAAGCAGGTGCCAACCCCATTACCCAGCTGGCCTTCACACTGGCGAATGGATTTACCTACATTGAGTACTACCTGTCCAAAGGGATGAAGATTGATGACTTTGCCCCCAACTTCTCTTTTTTCTTTTCCAACGGAATGGAGCCTGAATATGCGGTGTTGGGCAGAGTGGCCCGCCGCATCTGGGCCAAAGTACTGAAATATAGATACCAGGCCAATGAACGGTCGCAGAAGTTAAAATACCACATCCAGACATCTGGCAGGTCGTTGCATGCCCAGGATGTAGGATTCAATGATATTCGCACCACCCTGCAAGCCTTGTATGCCATCTATGACAATTGTAATTCCTTGCATACCAATGCCTATGACGAGGCTATTTCCCTGCCTACCGAAGAATCGGTACGTCGGGCTATTGCCATCCAGCTCATCATTGACAAAGAACTCGGCTTGTCTAAAAACCAGAATCTGCTACAAGGATCGTTTATTATCGAATAACTGACAAATTTGCCGGAAGAAGCGGTTTGCCAGGAATTTGTACGACTTTCCAAGCGGGGTGGGGTACTGGGTGCCATGGAAACGATGTATCAGCGGTCACGCATTCAGGAGGAATCTATGCACTACGAGATGTTGAAACACAACGGTGGGCTACCCATTGTGGGTGTAAACACCTTTACCAGTGCAGAAGGCTCACCCACCCTTATTCCTGAACAGGTTGTTCGGATCAGCAGTGCCGAGACTAACCGGATCATAGAGTCAGTACATACCTTTCAGAAACGCAACCAGCACACAGCTCCAAATGCCTTACAGAAGCTAAAGAAGGCTGTACAAGCCAACGAAAATGTATTTGACTGCCTGATGGAAGTAAGTAAAGTATGTACACTGGGTCAGATGACAGAGGCATTGTACGAAGTAGGAGGGGAGTACCGACGAAATATGTAAATGAGTAAATGAATGATTTTGTAGGGGCGACTCATATTCGCCCGGTGTCCAGCACAGACATGCCACAAAACCAACCGAACGTTTGGAAACCATGCATGATTGTCTGGACAATCGGATGGGCAAAGACCGGGCGAATATTATTCACCCCTACAAGGCTAATCCAGAATTTACACTCATTTTAATACTGAAAAAAGATTTTTATGAAACGAATTACAGCCTCTATTACGGGTGTGCACGGCTATGTGCCAGATACGATCTTAAGCAACCAGGATCTGGAAAAAATGATTGATACTTCAGACGAATGGATTGTGAGCCGGACAGGTATATCCGAACGTCGGATTCTGAAGGGTTCTCTGAAGGGAACATCCTGCATGGGGATACAAGCGGCCAGAGGCTTACTGGAAAAAACCAATACAGATCCGACTACACTTGATGCCCTGATTGTAGCTACAGTTACACCCGATTATGTACACTATCCAGGGTCAGCCAATATTATCCTTAAGGCTATTGGAGCTACCCGTGCCTTCGGATTTGATTTGCAGGCAGGCTGTTCCAGCTTTATGTTTTCCCTGACCACTGCGGCTCAGTACATTGCCAGTGGGTTGTATCAGAAAATCATGGTGGTAGGAATGGATAAAATGTCCAGTCTGGTAGACTATACTGATCGTTCAACGTGTGTATTGTTTGGAGATGGGGCGGGGGCTGTGCTGTTGGAGGCATCAGAAGAAGGATATGGGGTGATAGATTCTTTTCTGCGTTCAGATGGCACAGGTGTAGATTTTCTGAATGTTCCCGCAGGTGGCAGCCTACGACCAGCTTCTGTGGAAACGGTTCAGAACAAAGAACACTATATGTTTCAGGATGGTACACCTGTCTACAAAGCGGCCGTAATCTCTATGGCAGATGCTGCCACACAGGTATTGGAACGCAACCAACTGACCCAAAACGATGTGACCTGGCTTGTGCCGCATCAGGCCAACAAACGGATTATTGAAGCAGTGGCCCAAAGGCTTCATTTTTCGTCCGAAAAAGTGATGTACACGCTGCACAAATACGGCAACACCTCCAACGCTTCTATGTCTTTGTGTCTGTGGGAATATGAACACTTGCTGCGAAAAGGAGACAATTTGTTGTTTGTATCATTTGGGGGTGGTTTTGCTTGGGGAGCTATCTATGTCCGATGGGGATATGATGGCAATAGCCAAGCACACTAACAAAAGGCTTCAGATCTGGAACTGATGTTAATTGAACGTGAATTTAGGATTAATCGCCCCTACAATGCGGCGATTATTTGATGGGTAATTTATTCATAATGAATGTATTACAAATAGTTTAATCCGAAACTCACGTTAACGGACAATCTTTTCCAGCACATCTCCAACGTAGTAGGCTACAGCTGCTGCACAAGTTCCTAAAAATACGGTTTCTGCCACACCTTTCCAGCGGCTGGTTTCGGTCACGTAGGTTTTCAGAAAGCCGACACTAGCAAAGGCAATGCCTGTACAGATACAGGAAGATAGGAACAGGTTTCTTTCTTCAATGGAAAGCAGAGAAGCCAGTACATAAGGAAGCATAGGTATTAGTCCTACAGTCAGGAACGATAGAAACGTGACCCCGGCAGTCATCAGGGGTGATTTATTGGTAGGGATCAATTCCAGTTCTTCTTTCATCATTACCTCCACCCAACGGTCTTTATTAGAAGTAATGACGGTGACAATCTCTTCTAATATCACTCCTTCAAATCCTTTCTTACGAAAGATTTCTCTGATTTCCTGGATTTCTTGTTCGGGTACAGTTTCTATTTCTTCGTATTCAATCCGTTTGTGTTTGTCGTAGGTATCTTGTTCAGCTTTGGCAGAAAGGTAGCTGCCTATAGACATAGAAAAACCATCCGCAAACAAATTGGCAAAGCCTAGAATAATGACCACCGATGGATCCAGACCGGCTCCGGTAGCTCCAGCTACAACCGCAAAGGTAGTTACGCTGCCATCAATGCCTCCAAACACAAATTCGCCTAGGTATTCTTGTACACGGCTACCAAAGGAGGTGGGGTAATGAACAGATGCAGGAGAGTCGGTTAGGGTTGACACAAGAGTGGGGTTTAATAGGTGGTAGGTTAGTTGGTTGTACTGTAGGGGCGAAAAATCTTTCGCCCTGGTGTTTGCCCCACCGACCGCTCAGACAATCACGCATGATTGCGACACGTTTGTGTGCGTTGGTTCCCTGGCAGTCGGGTGCTGGACACCGGGCGAATGTTTATTCGCCCCTACAGTACAACTCATTCACTTGCAACCTTTTATTCAATGATAATGTTCACTTTATTGAGTTTGCCTTTTTGTAGTACAGAAGTTTGGGTAGAGCCGCCAGAATTGTCTTTGTCTCCTTTGACAACAGTGACAAAGTACATCACAGGTTCTAGATCCCGGAATATAACAAAGCCTTTGTCATTGGTAGATTGGGCGGCCATTACCGGATTCTGTTCTTTGTCATAGTCCTGCTGGTTTTTGTACAGGGTTACTTTGGCGTTTGCCTCTAGGTTGCCAGCATCATTCAATACATTGATCCGTAAGGAAGTGGGTAGTCCCTGATGGTTCGGAGACCGGAACGATACCAAAAGAAGGGTTACCACTACAAAAAGGCTCAGAACATAGTTTTTGTACATGCAATTCATGGTGTGTGAATGTTTTTTTGAGTTGTCTGAAAGATAAAAGCTTTCCAAAGGAAATCACTGAGAAGTAAAGATACAAATCTGCCAGCGAAAAGCCCAACGCCAGCGGATTTGCACATTTCGTATGCCAGCTTGTTGAAGCAAGTTTTCCAGTTCTTTTCGAGTAAATCCTCGTTTGACAGACAAGCGGGCATCATTTCGTACCATATAAGATTTGGAAAACAGCTGCGTTAGCCAGCTGATAGAATGGTAGGCAAACCAGTGGCGGTGCAGGTCGTTGATGACAATGCCAATACGAGTCTGTGTGTGCAGGCTACGAAAGAGTTGGATGAGTTCTTCGTCTGTAAAATGGTGGCAAAACAAGGTACAGGTAACAATGTCGTAGGGTTGTTGCTGAAATTTGGGCGTAAAGATGTCTAGGTGGTGGTAATGAATATTGGAATAGTTAGCTGTTTGATTTTCAGCATATTGAATAATATAAGAATTGGCATCAATGCCTGTCAGCTGGGCTGTGATTTTTCTTTTTTTTGCCCATTCGGCCATTAAAAGCAGCATGTCTCCACCTCCACAACCTAGGTCAGCAATGGTCAGAGGTCTAGACTCCTGTATTGGAGTCTGAGCTATCATTCTGTCTAATCCATCGGTAGTAACGGCATTGCCACCCAGCCATTTGTTGATAAACGTAATTTCCCGCAGTGTCTGTGCCATAGCTTCACCACCGAGGTCAAATTCATCCATGATTTCTTTTTCATAACTACGTGTCTGCATAGGAAGATTAGGGGTGAAGGTTGGAAAATTATAGGTTACTAAGAAACTGTTTTAAAACCTGTTGAGAAGCCGTTGTTGGCGTCCCATGTGCCGTTGGCGTTCTGGCCAACCACTCCCAAGGCTCGGTTTGTGCCTATACGGGCTTGCTGGCGAGGACGCCAGCAACGGCTCCCTTGATTCCAATCCCGTTTTAAAACGCTTCCTAAGTTGAAAGTTTGAGATTTACAGCCAACCTTCCAACCGTTTAATCCAGATAATTGACTTTCAGGAGCATAGATTCCAGTGTCAGGCCTGGGCCAAAGGCGAAGCTCAAAATATAGCTGCCATTGTCGCTGGGTTGTAGGTTTTTCTTCAATTCCTGAAGCACAAACAATACCGTGGGTGAAGACATATTTCCATAATCGCGTAGCACTTCGTACGCATACCGATTGGCATTGGGTGGCAGAGCTAATTGTTTTTCAATCACTTCCAGAATTCGTTTTCCGCCAGGATGAATGGCAAACAGGGAAATGTCCGACAGGCCGACTGGAAGGTTTTTGAATAGCTGCTGTGTGAGTGTACCAATTCCCTGTTCAATCAGGTCAGGCACATAGGCAGAGAGGGTCATTTCAAACCCAAAGTCAGAAATATGCCAGGCCATATCTTTTTTTCCTACCGGAATCAGGTCGCCGTAAAAGGTCTCAATCTGTAACGAGGCCTCTGTCGGATGGGGTTGTACCAACACCGCCGCTGCACCATCGGCAAACAAGGCATTGGCTAGCAGGTGGTCGTCGGTAGGGTGTTTTTGAAAATGCAGGCTACACAGCTCTACACACACCACCAATACCACTGCATCAGGATTAGCCCTGCAAATATGGTCGGCAGCTTTCAGGGCTGGAAAGGCCGCATAGCAGCCCATAAAGTTGATGGCTGTTCGTTGGATATGGGTGGGCAGCCCCATTTCTTCAATAATCTCAATGTCAATACCTGGCGCATACATGCCTGTACAACTGACAGTAATCAGATGGGTGATCTGCTGGCGAGTGACGGCTGTTTGTGCTTGGAGGCATTGTTCAATAGCCTGGATACAAAGCTGGCTGGCATGCCGACGGTACAGTTCCATGCGTTGCGAAATAACTGGAAAGGGTTCCATGGCTACGCCATTGCCATAAAATTCATATTCGCCAGGTTGCCGGCTGTAGTCCTCCAGTACCGTATAGCGGCTCTGAATACCCGTGGCTCTATACAAGGCTTTGAGTCTCTTTTGCTCTATTTCGTTTAGTTCCAGGGCTGTAGCCATAAAATCGGCAATCTGCAGCTGGGTAATTTTATAGGGTGGAACAGCTGTTCCAATGGCTGTAATATGGCTTTTCATGGATATATATATGTTCAAAAAAAATCAGGTTGTGCAGACACATACGTATGTGTCTCAAAAAAACATCGTTCTTGTGTAAAAATAACACCAAGGCAAAGGTTAAAGAAAGGTGTCTAAAAGTACGAATTTTCAAAGATTCTGGATGCATGTCTCCGCTTTAAATCCTCTTTTTGAAATGCCAGATGGTGTCTGTAGTTTATAAAATAAAATAGGTTTTCCACTACTTTTGTTTCAGAGAATTATATACTTTATTCAACTATTGGTAAAATTCATCATTTACGTTAAATAAATAACATATTTTCGGAGATAGATTATGTATAAAGTATAATCCTAGCTTGTTTTAAGTGTAATTTATGTATTTGCATATTTAGATAATGCAATTTGTGGAATAAATGAATGGCTTTTTGTAAAAACAGTTATTTTCAAACCAGTCAACCATTTAAGCATGAACTTGCGTTAAATAGGCCTGTAAGTAGCTATCGTATTTTATCTCAATCAAAAAAAAACATGATTAGTCGTTCGACATTGCTTCACCTGCGTATTCCATTCTCATTCTTTCTATTACCCATATTCCTGTTTGCCGTTGCTGTGTCGCCTCACTGGCAAGGCTGGCGGGTAGGATTGGTATTTTTTATTTTACATTTTCTGCTGTATCCAGCTAGTAATGGCTACAATAGCTATTATGACAAAGACGAAGATAGCATTGGCGGATTGGAAAAACCACCACCTGTCAGCAAGGAACTGTGGTATGCGTCACTGGCATTGGATGCAGCAGCACTGTTGTTAGGGTTTGTACTTGGCTGGTGGTTTGTGCTAGCATTGCTGGTCTATGGCACAATCTCAAAAATGTACAGCCATACAGACATCCGGCTCAAGAAATATCCGATTCTGAGCTGGTTGCTGGCAAGTTTTTTTCAGGGAACATTTACATTTTTTATGACCTATCAGGCAGTTAATCAGGTGGATATTCAGGTACTGGGCGACATACAAATTTTATTTCCAGCTGTATTATCCATGCTGTTTCTGGGTGGCTCTTATCCGATGACGCAAGTATACCAACATGCCGAAGATGCCCGCCGTGGTGACCAGACACTGAGCCGGATGCTCGGCATTCGGGGTACATTTCTCTTTGCCGCTATTGCCTTTCAAATTTCAGCAGCGGGCTTCTGGTATTTTTTTCATACGTGGTACAACGACTGGTACTTTGTGGGGTTTCTGGCCTGCTTGTCGCCAGGACTGGTGCATTTTCTGATCTGGACTACCCGTGTCTGGAAAGACCCCGCTGCGGCTGATTTCCGAAACACCATGCGTCTCAACTGGCTCACTGCAATAGGTTTGAATGTGTTTTTTGTGGGGGTTTGGTTGCTGTCTGGAATGGAAGGAGTAAGAATAGGATAGTAGTAATAGTGATAGCGAGGCTCAGGAAGAATAAAATAGTACAGATAGCTTGGAATTTAGTGGGTTACATGTAAAAAAAAGTATGCAAATCCTATGAGGAAAATGCGAAAATTAAATCTACTCACACCATTTTTCTGTATGATGAAACAATATTTTGAATTTCAGGACGATAAATCTTCTAAATTCTGGGAAATTATCCTGAAAGATGCCAAACTAAAGACCCGTTACTGCAAAATTGGTTCTGAAGGGCAAGCCACGGAAAATCATTTGATTCCCAAGAAAAAGGCCAGAAACAATACCTATATGACGATGAAATAAATGTATGTATACAACCTCCAATGGTGCGATGGAAACCAAAGACGGAGAAAAGAAAAAAGTGGTGTTAGTGCCATTAGGAAACACAATCATGAGAAAGACTTCGTTTGCAAAGAAAACCAAATAGATACGGTTGAAGTCTGCACAGACTTACCTGACAATAGGTCTACTATTCAAAAGCATAAAAACGCCTCTTTCTGTACAGAAGAGGCGTTTTTTATTCTATTTCGGGACAAATGGAAAAAAACAAACACAACCTTTTTTTAAATCACCACATTGACAATCCGTTTCGGAACGACAATCACCTTTTTGGGTTCTTTGCCTTCTAGCCATTTTTGGACGTTTTCTTCGGCCAGAACGGATTTTTCAATCTCTGCCGGAGGGGTGTCTACTGGGAAAGTCATTTTGACACGAACCTTGCCATTAATGGAAATGGGGTACTCAAAACTATCTTCGGTCAGGTAGCTGGCGTTGAATACTGGAAACGTAGCCTGGGTAACACTGGTGGTATGGCCCAGTACTTCCCAAAGTTCTTCGGCAATGTGCGGGGCAAACGGCGACAATATCACGACCAAATCCTGTAAAATAGCCTTTTTGTGGCATTTTTGGGAAGTCAGTTCGTTGACACAAATCATAAAGGCACTGACAGTCGTATTGAACGAATAGTGTTCAATGTCGTCGGCTACCTTTTTAATGGTTTTGTGTAGGCTTTTCTGTTCTTCACGTGTAGGTTCGTCATTGGTGACGAGCAGTTTGCCGTTTTCTTCATTGTAGAACAGCCGCCAGAGTTTCCGCAGAAAGTTGTGTACCCCACTGATGCCGTTGGTATTCCAGGGTTTGGCATCCGTCAGCGGGCCAAGGAACATTTCGTACATGCGTAGTGTGTCCGCTCCGTACCGTGCCACAATGTCGTCGGGGTTAACTACGTTGTAGAACCGTTTAGACATCTTATCTGTTTCCCAGCCGCAGATGTATTTTCCGTCTTCCAGAATAAATTCAGCCTCCTGAAAATCAGGCCGCCAGTTTTTAAAGGCTACAATATCCAGTTCGTCATTTTCTACAATGTTGACATCCACATGAATGGCCGTTACATCGTGTTCTTTGCGGAGGTTATAGGACACAAATACTGGTTTTTTGCCTTCTCCTTCCGATGATTTCAGCCGATATACATAATTGCTTCGTCCCAAAATCATCCCCTGGTTTATCAGCTTCCGGGCGTATTCTTTTTTCGGAACTAAGCCTAAGTCGTACAGAAAATGGTTCCAGAAGCGGGAATACAATAAGTGTCCAGTGGCGTGTTCAGAGCCGCCCAGATACAGGTCTACGTCTTGCCAGTATTCAATGGCTTCTTTGCTAGCAAACGAGCCGTCGTTTTGTGGATCCATGTAGCGGTAGAAATACCAGCTCGAACCTGCCCAACCGGGCATCGTACTGAGTTCATATTCATACTGGCCTTTGTACTTCCAGTTTTCGGCCCGTCCGAGGGGTGGTTCTCCGGTTTCGGTAGGTAGGTATTTGTCAATGGAAGGCAGTTCCAATGGCAAATCAGACTCATCAATCAGGTAGGGGAGTCCGTTTTTGTAATACACAGGTACCGGCTCGCCCCAATACCGTTGACGACTGAATACCGCATTGCGTAATCTGTACTGTACCTTGCCTCGGCCCAACTGGCGTTCTTCCAGCCATTGAATTAGGGTATCCGTAGCTTCTTTGTATTCCATGCCATTGATGATGCCTGAGTTGATGTATTTTCCCTCTTTGGTGGCATCAGCCTGGGTATCTGTATCTTTTTGGGTGTCCAGAATCGGAACAATAGGCAGGTGAAAATGGGTGGCAAAGTTCCAGTCACGTTGGTCGCCGGAAGGTACGCCCATAACGGCACCTGTGCCGTAGCCTGCCAGTACATAGTCGGCCAGATAGATGGGAACCCGTTCGTTGCTGAATGGATTAATGACGTAACTGCCTGTAAATACGCCTGAAACTTTCTTCACTTCTGCCATTCGGTCTACATCTGAACGGGATGCTGCCCACTTGACATAGGCTTCTACTTCTGCCTGATGTTCGGGAGTAGTGAGTTGGGTGACATAGTCATGTTCGGGAGCCAGTACCATGAAACTCACCCCATAAATCGTATCTACACGCGTCGTAAACACCTCAATGCGCATATCTTTTCCGTCTACGGCAAACTTTACCGAAGCTCCCTGCGACCGTCCGATCCAGTTGCGTTGCTGTTCCTTAATTGAGTCTGACCAGTCAATATCGTTGAGTCCGTCGAGCAGGCGGTCGGCGTAGGCAGTGATCCGCATGGCCCACTGTTTCATCAGCTTCCGTTCTACAGGATAGCCGCCTCGTTCAGATACCCCATCTTTTATTTCGTCGTTGGACAACACACTTCCCAAGGCCGGACACCAGTTGACAAACGACTCGTCGGGCATGGTGAGGCGGTATTTGAGCAGCACAGTCTGTTGAGCTTCTTCAGACATTCCGTTCCATTCGGTGGCCGTGAAGGCAGGTGTTTCTTCGTCGCAGACAGCTTGTAGGCCTGTATTTCCGTTTTTGGAAAAATAGTCGGTTAGTTGAGTGATCGGCAGGGCTTTGTCAGCAGCTTTGTCATAATAATGATTGAACAACTGCATAAAGATCCACTGTGTCCATTGATAGAACTTCGGATCAGATGTACGTACTTCCCGATTCCAGTCGTAGCTGAAACCGATTTTTTTGAGCTGACTGATATAGGTAGCAATGTTTTGCTCGGTCGTTACAGCCGGATGCTGTCCTGTCTGAATGGCGTATTGTTCGGCGGGTAATCCAAAGGAGTCAAAGCCCATTGGATGTAGCACATTAAAGCCTTTGAGGCGTTTATAGCGGCTCACGATGTCTGAGGCAATGTAACCTAGCGGATGACCAACATGTAGGCCTGCTCCGGATGGATACGGAAACATATCTAGCACATAATATTTAGGCTTGCTGGTATCTATGTCGGTTTTATACGTTTGGCGTTTGTTCCATTCGTATTGCCATTTTTTTTCAATATCGCGGAAGTTATATTCAGACATGAGATGCGTATAAGATTACTATGGAAAATAAAAAAGAAAGCAAAAATAGGATTTACTACGGAAAGAGGAAAGCTATAGAATCTCGATTCAGAAAAAAGTGTGCAGAAAATAGGAAAAATGGATGAATAACTCAATGATTTGGAGCATTTGACATTGTTTTATGTGCAATGGTGCCCAAACATTTGTGTGGAGAACGAGGACGAGGGGCTGATAACTTTTGTGGAAATGAGGTTTTGGGTGTTTTGTCACCCGTCATTCAGAGCGAAGCGAAGAATCTCCAAAGATGAAAGGCTTGCTTTCGGGGGTGTTTTTACCCATTCACCAAGCCGAGCCTTGATCCAAACGCTTTTTTACCGAGCCTGTGCCAAGGAGATTCTTCGCTTCGCTCTGAATGACGCACCACTTTTACGTTTTCACCCCCTTTTCCAGATAAGATAGCAGACAGGATAAGCCATAAGGGTCGCCCCTACTTTAGATCCTGGGCTTTAATATCCCTTGTCCATTTTTCCTGACCTTGGGTATCATAGACATGAATGGTCATCACCCGGTTTGTACGGGGGCCTTTTACGTCAATAATTGCAAAATTCCGTTCGCTTACCACTGTGCCAGGTACTGTCAGTGAATTTTCATCTTTTTTGGGTTCGTACGTCCCGGCAGTTAGTGGCGAAATGGTAATGTCATAGAGGGGATATGGAGTTGATCGTTCCATTTTAGACAATACCGTATGGTGGCGGTCTCCATCCAGAAAAACAATACCTGGAATCTTGGCATCCGTAATGGCTTTAAGGAGTTTTTCTCGTTCCACGGCATAGTCGGCATAATTCTCTTCGATCTCCGCTGGGTTGAGCACTTGTCCGCCAATGGCAATGACTTTAAATGTAGCCCGACTGTAAATCAGGGCATCAATGAGCCATTGGAGTTGCTCTGCTCCCAGCATGTGGCGTTCGCTGAGGCGGTTGCGGTCGGGGGTACGGAAGTAGCGGTTGTCGAGCAGGAAAAACTGTACATCATTCCATTGAAATGTGCCTGTAATGCCTCCTTTGTCGCCAAAGACGTAATTAGGATTTGACCAGAAAAGTTTGAAAGCTTTCAGGGTTAAGTCCTTGTTCCAGAAGCTATGGTCTGAGTTGTCGGGGCCGAAGTCATGGTCATCCCAGATGGCATAATGGTGGGTTGAACCTAGCAGGGGCTGCATTTCTGGCAGGCTACGGGTATGGGTGTAACGGTGCATAATGCCTGTCCAAGAGTTCCAGTCTACTTCGCGGGTGTAGGTGTTGTCGCCGAGCCAGAGCATGAAATCTGGTTTTTGTTTGGCAATAGTCGTAAATATCTCATACCCACCTCCATAAGGTTTACCCGGACGGTCATATTCAGGTTCGTTTACATAGGCACAACTACCCGTTGCAAATCGGAAGTCAGGTGGATCGGTACGCCACTGCCACAAGGTTTGGGTTTGAAAGGTAAGGACATATGGGCGAACTACCTTTTTGTTGTTGATATACAGTTCATAGGTATAATGTTTGCCAGGCTGCACTTGGTCGGCAATGAGGTGTGCAGTAAACGCAGTGGCCTTTTCCGTGTGTACAACATCTGTTTCCAGTCGTTTGGCTTCTGGTGTGGTCTCAAAATAGACAATTTTGACATCGGCAGGCTGGGTGGTTTGTACCCAGAGGCTTACTTCCTGGTAATCTGAATAGCCTACCATCGGGCCGGATTGTAGCAGGGATGATTGGGCAAATGCTGCTATGGTACAAAGAAAGAATACACTAAGGGTTATACACTTTTTCATATTTTGTAAGGGTTTATGCGTCGGGAAATTAGAGATACTTTTGAGTAATTGTCAAGATAGTAGTAAAATAATTCACCCATACACCTGTTCGGAGAGGAGAGGTACGCTTTAAGCGAAGCCTTCAGACAGTCACGATTTTCCATACTTTCGCACAAAGTACCCAATCCCACTGATCGAAATACCCGTCAGCCCGATCAGGGCGAGTCGCCAGGGGAGAGAGGTATCCGGATTTTGAAGCAATGTGTACAATGCACGGGCTTGTGTACCTGCCCATATTGAGAGCAAGGTACGTGGCAGCATACCCAGAAAACTTCCCCACAAAAAAGGCCTCAGCTGGATCTTGAGCACAGCAAACACTGCATTCATACACGCAAATGGCAACACCGGCGACAGCCGGGACAGCACAATAACACCTAGTGAACCCTGTTGCAAACGTTCAATAAACTGTTGGTAGCGTGGGCGTTGGGCAAGAAACGAAAGCAGATAGCCTCCATCCCATGCAGACATGGCCGTATAGCCCAACCAAGAAGCTGCCAAGTAACTGATACACAACGGTAGCACAGCTCCCCAGCCTAATAAATACCCACTCAGTAAGGCTATCAGTGTGGTGGGTGTGAGGGCAAAAGCCATAGTAAAGGCTGTGAGCACATACAACAGCAGCCACTGAGGCCACTGAAATTGGGTAATCCACCGTTCGTTTGTCAGTACCCAATAGGTGGCCAGTGAGCTACCCGCCAGTGGTAATACACTCAATACCAGAAAATAAAGCAACGACAAAATAGCTTTTCGGGACAAATAAGACATAACAGAGAGATAGGTACGAGTAAACGGTAAAGGTACACGTGTTTTTTTGTAAAAAATGCTATATCTTGAGAATGGTTAAGTCTAAATGGGGTATGAGTGAATGGAAACAGCATGTCAGTCTTTCAGGATAATGGAAATAAGTACTTACGGGTATTTAGTTTATTCTATTTCGAATTATTTTTTTCTTTTATCTAAACAGGCTAGGCTGTATACTTGAATGTTTGTTTGCGTAATACAATTGTTTCCTGGCAGTCAAACCGACTGTCAGGTGGTGGTAAACACTGTCTTGTTTACGAGTAAAATCTAATTTAACCACATGCTACCTAAAATCAATACACTCAGCGGGTATTTGTATGAATACCAGAAAAGCATTGCCAACCCAGAGGCATTCTGGGCTACCATAGCCGACCATTTTTACTGGAGAAAAAAATGGAGCAAAGTTGTAGATTGGGACTTTCATCAGCTAGATGTTCGTTGGTTTGTAGATGGAAAATTGAACATTACCGAAAATATCTTTGAGAAAAATCTCTTCATTTTAGGAGACAAGCCAGCCATCATCTGGGAACCCAACAATCCTGCCGAAACCTCTGTGACCATTACCTACAGGGAGTTGTATGAAAAAGTATGTCAATTTGCCAATGTGTTGATTCAGAGTGGTGTGAAGAAAGGGGATCGGGTCTGTATTTATTTGCCAATGGTACCTGAAGCGGCTGTGGCGATGCTGGCTTGTGCACGTATTGGAGCTGTTCATTCGGTGGTATTTGCTGGTTTTTCGGCACAGGCCCTCTCAGACCGGATCAATGATGCGGAAACGACAGTCGTATTGACCTCCGACGGAAACTTTCGAGGAGCCAAGGCTATCCCAATCAAAGCCGTGGTAGACGAAGCTTTGCAGTCGTGTGCGGGTGTGGAGAAGGTGATTGTGTTGAAACGCACAGGAATGGATATTTCCATGAAACCAGGTCGGGATGTGTGGTGGCATGATGCCATTGCGGGTGTATCAGCTGAAAATAAGGCAGTTGAAATGGATTCTGAAGACATGCTGTTTATCCTCTATACCTCCGGCTCGACAGGCAAACCCAAAGGCGTGGTGCATACCACTGGCGGCTATATGGTATATACAGCTTATACCTTTGCCAATGTGTTTCAATATGACGTAAACGATATTTATTTCTGCACTGCGGATGTCGGATGGATTACCGGACACTCGTACATTGTGTACGGTCCACTGCTAAACGGAGCTACAGTCCTTATGTTTGAAGGTGTACCTACGTATCCAGACGTAGATCGGTTCTGGGATATTATAGAAAAGCATCAAGTAACACATTTTTATACGGCTCCTACAGCTATCCGTTCTCTGATGGGCTATGGTACCGAACCGATTGAACGGCACAACCTGCGGTCACTTAAGGTATTAGGCTCTGTCGGAGAACCGATCAACGAAGAAGCCTGGCACTGGTACTACACACACGTGGGCAAAGGCAACTGTCCCATTGTAGATACCTGGTGGCAAACCGAAACTGGTGGAATTATGATTTCTCCTATGGCTGGAATCACGCCTACCAAACCTGCCTATGCCACGCTGCCACTGCCGGGCATTCAACCTGTTATTGTAGACAATGAGGGTAAGGAACTCACAGGCAACAACGTAGAAGGCAATCTCTGTATCCGGTATCCATGGCCGGGCATGATCCGCACCACCTATGGCGACCATGAAAGATGTATTCAGACGTATTTCAGCACCTACAAAGGCCTCTACTTTACCGGTGACGGGGTGAAACGGGACGCAGACGGCTATTACCGCATTCTGGGCCGGGTAGACGATGTCATTAATGTGTCTGGTCATCGGATGGGTACGGCTGAGGTTGAAAATGCCATTAATTCACATCCACTGGTGTTGGAATCCGCTGTGGTAGGCTACCCGCATGAGGTGAAAGGACAGGGAATTTATGCCTATGTGGTGTTAGATGCTGCTAGCAAAACCCATGATCCTGAGAAGATCAAAGACAGTTTGCTGGCAGCTGTTACAAAAGTAATTGGCCCCATTGCCAAACCCGATAAAATTCAACTGGTGACAGGCTTGCCCAAAACCCGTTCCGGCAAAATTATGCGTCGCATCCTCCGAAAAATAGCCGAAGGTGATGCTACGAGTCTTGGAGATACTTCTACACTGCTCGATCCAGGTGTAGTGCAGGAAATTATTGATGGGGCATTGGTAGAAGTAAAGCTATAGAAAAATAGTTCATTGTCAGTTGAAGTTATGTGTATGACCTAAACTTCCAACCAATCACTATTTTTAGCTCTTGTGGCGATGGTGATTGGCTGATTTTTCATTTTTTATTTTCTTTTTAAGACCAGCCTAGAATTTTGCTTTTCTTACAGCTCTGAATGAGTATAGTAGATAAAGAATAATTGTAGAAGAAAAGATATAATAGTAAAGTTTTTAAGGGATTGAGTGTTTTGCTACAGAGGAGTATAGGAAATATGAAATTAAGTATTTTTGCTTAGATTTTTTTTAGTCTCTTTGATGGAAATCTATGTATATAATTTTTTTTGAAATCCATCATGTTTTACTTTTCTGTAATAAGAGGATTTTTTTTCATAAAGTCCTGATTTTTAGTTGTTTAATTTTGTGGAAGTGGAATAATGATAGGATTTTTTTGAGAATTGTAAGGTTGTGCAGTAATACAAAAGTATCAAATAAAAAAGGGATATTAGAAAGAAATCCTGATAATAGAATAGAAAGGTATGCAAGAATATCCAGAAAATTGTATTTTCACCCTGCAAACCTAACCCTTACCACTTAATTTCATATGAATGATTCGTCAAAAGACATCAAATGGCTCATTACTGGCCTTTTGATAGGGCTTGTGTTAGCCCCTCTGTTATTTATTGCAGGTATGTATTTTTACAAAAATCAGAAAGAGAGTTCCACATCATCTGAGCCTATCGTTGAGCGTAGCGACTTGCCCGTTACAGAAACCGTGTCAAATGTGACCGTCTATCCTGAAAATAAGACCAATGAAATGTATCAGTGGTTATTTGAAGAAGAAGCAATGCAAGTCATTCCACGGCAATTCAAAAAAGCTATTGTGGCTACTTTTCAGCACGATGCCCATTTCAAAGATAATCTGTACGACTTTCTGGATTCTCCAGGTGCCAAAATACTAGCCTATGGAGATTTTGACAACGATTATAAACAAGACTTGGCCTGTCTGTTTGAGAAAAAAGATTCTGGCTCGGCGGTGCTTACTATCTTTGCCTATAAGCAAAAAAACGAACAGCCCTCGCTATGTTACTACAAACACCTGACAGATATTCCGTCTATTCAGACAAGTAAAAAAGGGGAGAAGGTTTTTCTAAACAGCCAATACCTTCATCCAGCACCTTTAGATGGTATTATGATAGATTATGGCTACCAAAAAGATCTTTTGCTGTTTCATGCCAAATCAGGAAATTTCCGCGTGTATGACCAACATCCTACAGATCTTTTTGCACCTAAAAAAGCAGGTACTCAAGGAACTTCGTTACCAGAAGAAGAATGGATTGAACACGAAGAAGAACTAATCGAAGACGAAAACTAAGCAACAGAAGCTCGATCGAATACTGCACACCATTTGCCCTTCTTTACTTATCCTCTAATATATTTCTAATTCTTGTATCTATTATACATTTATGAGTGCTTAGGCTTGATTTTTCACTAAACAAGTTGTAAATGATGCATTTATTGTGTAGAAACGTATAGTTTCATTGAAAAACACAGACTACAAAGAATTAATGTAAAAGCTTAGGCATACAACCCCAACAGATCTAAAAACGTATAAGAAGCATCTTATCCCCCGCCACAAACAGATGGAGATCCCTAATGAAATAGCGTTATTACAAGAGTTGGTAAGGAGCCT
>JACCDR011373862.1_pt1 | contig 63158 bp, 53 predicted proteins | sample 7446431 | NCBI WGS metagenome assembly JACCDR01 (sample SAMN15323443, study PRJNA562643) | freshwater metagenome | isolation source: river surface water | place: USA:Blue River Watershed | collected 2017-08-17 | reverse complement strand
TGAGGCCCGTTAAGGTCCTGCCCGGCTCGCAAGCCCTGCAGAGCTTTTTCAAAATCAAATTCTATTGGCATGGGGTGTCACCTCTATCTGTAGTTTAAGGGTGACACAGATTTTTGAACACTACCGTGTAGTCCAGCGTTTTGATTACAGTACCGCTTGTATCTACCTTGACGTTGCCATTGCTGTCGTATTGGAAGCTACGCGTGCCGATCGTTTTTAAGGCTCATTGTATTTTCAGCCCTAAACAGAACCTGATCGCAGGCCCTAACAGCGTGCTCCTTCCAAGCGCCCATCACCTGAACAGCTGACTTACCTGACCCTGCCGCTTTCTCTTTTTGTGCATTAGATAGCTTTTAACATCGCCATTGCTAATACCGAGCTATCGTTAACTCGAATTTCCTTTACGACAATAACAGCAATGGGCAACGCAATTAGCGATGAGGATTCATAATTCTTATGCCGCGGCAGTAGAAAAATAGAATTAAGTAGCTCTCCATTAATCAATACTGGCTTATCTAGCAATACTTTGATTTGTTGAGATCCAGAAGTTTCATCGCATGAGGTTACTGTGCCAGTAATATCTTTAAATATATCTTTTTCTGGCCCTTCCGCGTGGTAGACCTTGATCTTCTTCCCTACTATGCTCCAGTGAAAAAAGCCCACGAACAATCTTATTAGAAAATTAATCATTGCTATTTCCAGAATGGGATAAGTCTGTATTCAATTCCACCGCCAGTGGCGTGAGCGCCAAAGGTTGGTTGCGGAGCAACTGTTCGAGGACCCCAAACAAATTTATACCATGGTATATTTGCAGCCCTAACGGCAGTGGCCGGATTATAGGCAGGCAAGGCGAGTTTTGAAGCTGCAACTGATCCAATCGGATAAGGTGGTTTCCAACCCAAGCCCCTAGTTACCCAGGTTGAACTATAAGCTGCGTTGCCAGCAGGATAGTACTGCCAGAATGGGCGCGCGGCATGTAGTGCAGCAAGTCCTCCCGTACCCAAAGTAAAAGCAGTGTTAGCCGCAGTTTCATCAGTCCACAATACAGAGAAAAATAAGCCGGCCCTCGCTACGGGATCTTCGTACCATTCTGAATTTACGACACGATCAGCCCAATGCTGCGCAGCATTGTCACCAGCTTCAGTACCAACTACTGCAGCTATATTTTCCGCCACTTGCTCAGGCGAATAATTTGGCCCCCTCCCCGCTTCAGGCCTCCCCCCGCCTTTCTGCTCATTAAAAATATTCGCAAACAGGGTGGTATAAAAGCCGCTGGCAAACTTGCCGCCGGTGAGGTCGGAAATGGTACCGCCTAGCAAACCGGCTATCAAGGCTTCCGTGACGTTAATGCCAAGAATGTGAGTATTGCCTATACCCGCGAAATAGGGCGTTAGACCTTTGGTGATGCCTGCACTCCAGAAACCATGCGCAAACTTGCCGCCATCCAGATCGCTGATAATACCCCCCAGCGTGGCATGGCTGGCAATGTGTAAAACACCACCTTCGCGCAACCAAATGCTGGCTGACTCCACCTGGGCAAATATTTGACCCAAGCCAAAAAAGGCTGCCGAAGACAGCCCCGCCTTGAGAAGGCTTTTATCCCTTTCAGCGGTGGGCAAATTATTCACCACCGCATTTCCCCCGGCAGAAATAAGACTCATCGTTAAAAGCGGCACAAGCTGCGTTAAGCAAGCTGGGCACATAAACGCAAATGCAGTGAATAAAATCGCACCCGTATAGGGCTTTATCTCTTGCAGGCCATTATTGATTTCGTCTTCTAAATTAAAAAATCCTGTCGGGTCCGTTGAATTCAGTGGGTTATTTTTAAGGTAGGCATACCGATTAAACCCACCCACCTGAGTGGCGCCGTCGATATGTGGATCCGCCTGCAAAAACCGGCCGAGGGTGGCGTCGTAGATGCAGACGATTGAGATGGCTGAGCTAGTCCGCCCAGGTTATCGAGAGCATGCCGTGTCGAGACTGCCCAGGGAAATAACGTTGCTCGCCAAAAGCGACATCGGCAAGATCGGCGTAGCGGGCATCGAATAGATTGAATAGGGTGGCATTTAGAGTGAGGTTTTTATTGATACTCCAGCTGGCGCGCCAATTTGCCAGGGTATGGCCTGGGTAGCTAATAGTATTTTCAGGGTCGATAAAATACCGGCCCAAACGAGACACCTCAAAAAAGCCATTAAACATCGCATTGGCTCGCCAACCGATTACAAACGCGTGTGTGTTTTTCGGCGCCGTATCGATAAGGTTGCCCTGAATATTGGCTGTGCTACCTAATAGGTTAGGGTTATTGCTGTAGGTGTGCTCGGCAAAACTGCCCGCCAATTGCAGCGTGATCCCATTGCCCAGTTTGGCTTTTAGCTCGTATTCAAGCCCTTTATGTTGCGATTTAGCTCCGCTGACATTGGCGCGATTACTGTCTTGGAAAATACCGTTTTCCAAGTTCATGTAGAAAAGCGCGGTTTGGTAATCTATTCCGGCGACAGAACCCCGCCAGCCCCACTCAAGGCTATGTAATTTAACCGAATCGAGTTCAGCAAGATCTTGCCCCTGCTGCAAGCGATACAATTCTGCTGCCTGTGGCGCACGAAAGCCCGTCGCCATATTGGCAAATAGCGAATGGGTAGGCGCTATAAAATAGCGCGCGCCTAAGGCAATAGACGGATTATTAAAGGCATCTTGTCGATCGGCTGGGCGATAAAAGCGGCAGCCTGTCACCGCAGGATCGCAGGCACTGCCCGCAGCAACTGCGGTGCGATAATGATACTGCTGGTGGTCGCCACGCAAATTGACATTGAGTAACCAAGGCTCCGAAGGGCGCCATTCTACACCGCCTAGCAGGGCGGCCATTTGTGCATCAACGGCATAATCGTAGTGGGCCCCAACGGGGATGCGCTGCCGATCAAAAGGGGCTTGGTCAGATTGCACTTCCGATAATTGGGCTTGCGTCATTTCAAGATCAAGCCCAAAGCGTAACGCCACACTTGGCGACAAGAAATGCTCGGTTTGTAGCTGCGCACCGAGCGAGCCATGGCGGTTATTTTCCACCGGTTGCCAGGGCACAAAATGCATCAGAAATTCCATGTCAGCATAACGAAAATAAGGCATCAGGGACCATTTCGCATCGCGACTCTGCCACTGCCAGCGATGGGAGCCGCGCACCGACGTGGCTTTTCGATAAGCCTCTGGATTGGAATTTTCTAAGCGCAGCCGGTCATTTTTATAGGCCTCTTCGCCGTCGACATACCCTGCGGTTTGCTGATTTAAATGCGTAAAGCTCAGGCTAGAATCCATGTGGCGACTGCCGCTTACCGCTTGCTGTTTGAGGCTTATTTTTTGTTGCTGGTAACCGGCACTAACACGCTCATCGGTATTGTCTGTGAATGTCGCAAGCGCGAGCCAGCCCTTATCATTCGACACCGCAAACGGTGCCGCTACCTTAAGGCGATAAAAATCCTGAGTTGATATATCCAAGGATACCGCGGAGCCGTCAGCCGCCATTGGACGCGGCAAACGCACATCCACAGTGCCGAATAAAGCGTTACTGCCATAGAGCGCCGAATTGGGCCCTCGTTGCACCTCCACTGCGGCAGCGGCTTCATAATGGCTATCAAAGAGTTGATTGGCATTACAAAAGCCCGACGCCCGCAAAGGGATGCCATCTTGGCTCATTTGAAAAGCGCCGCAGGCTCCAGCGCCGGTAAATATCGGGGACCGAATGGCCGTTAAATGCTCCTGCCCGCTACCGCGACTTACCCAAGTCCCTGCCGCTTGTTGCATTAACGCGTACATATGGTCGGCATTAATGCGCTGCAAGCTGCCCGAATCAATAATGGTCACGGCTTGGGTCGCATCGCGCAACGGGATTTCATTTCGCTGGGCAGTCACCACGACTGTCTCCAGATAGTCTGTATCCGAGTAGTCTGTATCCGAGTAGTCTGCGGCCAAAGAGTCGCTCACCAATACAGAGGGCAAAAACATGCCATCGGTTAGCGCAGACGCCACTAACACAAGGGCCAGTATTAAATCCCTGCCCGCTACAGACATAAAATCCCCGGTTAATTATTCTGCGGCGGCAGGCACCAAGCGATAAATTGCACTGCCTGTTGCGCCGCCCAAGTCGAACGCCAGATAAATAAAACCCTCAGGCCCAAGAGCCCAATCGCGAATGCGGCCTTGGTTTTTCAGCAATAGTTCACTACCGATAATTTCGCCGTTTTTGACCTCTAGCCGATGAAGCTCTTGCTGGGCTAAGCTGCTCACCAATAAATGGTGACTCCAGCGTGGAAAGGCACTACCGGTATATTCAGCGATTGCCGTTACTGCAATAGACGGCACCCAATAATGCTTTGGCTGCGCCATTTCGGGCGCACTGGTTTTATCCGTCAGGGGCGTACCGTCGTAATTCATGCCATAGGTAATGATAGGCCAGCCATAATTGATGCCCTTTTCAATCCGATTCACTTCATCACCGCCGCGCGGGCCATGCTCAGTTTGCCATAGCAGCCCATCCTGGCTCATGGCCAGGCCTTGCGCGTTGCGTGAGCCATAAGCCCAAATACTTTTAATGGCGCCGGGCACTTTTACAAAGGGGTTATCGTCAGGGATTCGGCCATCGTCAAACAGGCGATGAATCTTGCCGTTAGGCCGACTGAGATCTTGCGCCTGTTGGCTGTCACCGCGATCACCCACACTGAAAAAGAGATAACCCTTATCTAAAACTATACGCGAGCCAAAATGGTAAGCGCTATGGGTATGAAATTTAGCGTCGGCTTGATAAATAATTGTTGAATCAACAAATTGATTATTTTTAATTTTCCCACGAATAATCGCCGTCATAGCGCCTTTATCACTGGGCTGGCTATAACTCAAATACACCCAAGGGTGATTACCGCCGTCAGCTTGTACGGCAACATCCAGCAAGCCACCCTGTCCTTTGGACCACACCTTCGGCGTTCCCGTGATAAGGGTTTTAGTCGTACCCTGAATAGACCATAGTGCCCCTTTGCGCTCAGTAACCAATAGGGCCCCGTTTGGCAAAAAATCCAGCGCCCACAGCGTATCAAAACCGGTCGCTATGGCTTCCATCTGAAATGTATGGTGGCGAGTCGAAAAAACGCCAGCAGTCGGCTGGACGCTTTGAAGTAGCATGTCCTTTTTCGCATTAGCGCCTTGCTCGCGAATGTAAATAATCAGCGCGCGAATATCTTCATCAGAGAGTGTCTTCTGCCAAGCCGGCATCCCTTTTTCAGCAATACCATTTTTAATGGCCTGCGCTATATCGGCATCGCTGGCGCCATGCACCCATTTATCGTCGACTAAAGAGCCGCCTAAGCCGCCTTGCATATGACTGCCGTGGCAATTTGCACAGTGCTTTTTGTAGGTCTCTTCGGCTTTTTCCGCCCGAGCGGAACAGGCGACGCTCAAATAGGCCATCAGTAATGGTGCGCTGAGCGCTTTGACCTTCACCATCATCACTCCCCCTCAATAAGATCGCTCTCTTCAACAAGGTCGATCGCTCTCGTGTGATGGCATTATAGTGCATCAGCCTGCGGCAGAAACCGGTGCCGCGTGACGCTCGTAGAGGAACTTTAACGCGGCAGTGCGGCATTTTAGGTAGATAGGATCATCCACCAATTCAACTCGCATCCTGGGTCTCGCCAAAGGCACATCGATAATTTCACCGATGGTTGCTGAAGGACCATTGGTGAGCATGACAATACGATCGGATAGCAAAACAGCCTCATCTACGTCATGGGTAATCATCAAAATGGTGTTTTGCAACTCAATTTGAATACGCATCACTTCATCTTGCAGTTTTGCGCGGGTCAGCGCATCCAGGGCGCCAAAGGGCTCGTCCAGCAATAATACTTTGGGCTCCATCGCCAGTGCGCGCGCTATGCCCACGCGCTGCTTCATACCACCTGAAATTTCCGCCGGGCGCTTGTGCAGCGCATGTGTCATATGCACTAGCTCCAGATTTTTTAAAATCCAGTCATGGCGCTCGGCCTTGGTTTTTTTGCCCTTAAAGACTTGATCGACCGCTAAAGCAACATTTTCATAGACGGTCAACCAAGGTAGCAGCGAGTGATTTTGGAAGACCACGCTGCGATCCGGGCCCGGGTCGTTAACTTCTTTCCCATCCAAAATGACCACCCCTGATGTTGCCCTCAATAAACCGGCAACAATATTCAGCACCGTGGATTTGCCGCAACCCGAATGGCCAATCAGCGATATAAACTCACCGCGATTGACTTTTAAATTGATGTTGCTAAGCACATTGCTGGACTTTGAGCCCTTGGTGAATGTCATATCGACATTTTCAATTTGTAGGTAACTCGCTGACATGACTATTCCTCGTTTTCGATAGGTCTCTTGTAAATCGTATACAGCATGCCTTGTATTAGCATGCCTTGATTAGCGTATGAAGGGCTGCATGAAGGGCTATTAGCTGGCAGCCACCTAGCTAGCAGCCACATCGCGCGTCACCAGACGGCCGACATAGGCAACGATACGGTCCAGAATAAAACCAACCACACCCACATAAATCAAGGCGAGGATGATGTCGCTAATCAATGACGAGTTCCAGGCATCCCAGATGAAAAATCCGATTCCAACGCCACCTACCAGCATTTCAGCCGCTACAATCGCCAACCAGGATAAACCAACACCAATGCGCAACCCCGAGAAAATATAAGGGGCTGCGGCCGGTAGCATGATTTTCCAAAAATAGCCCAAACCCCTTAAGCGAATCACTTTGGCGACATTGCGATAATCCTCGGGAATGTTGCGCACACCGACAGAGGTATTAATGATAATCGGCCAAATCGCGGTAATAAAAATCACAAAGATGGCAGAGGGGCGGCTGTCTTGAAACCCGGCGAGCGATAAGGGCAACCAGGCAAGGGGCGGCACCGTGCGCAGCACTTGAAAGAGTGGGTCAAGCCCTTTCATGGCCCAGGAAAATTGGCCAATTAACACGCCAAGCGCAATCCCCACAAATACTGCAAAACTGTACCCGTAAGCGACACGTTCAAGGCTTGCCAGAATTTGCCAACCCAGCCCCACATCATTGCCGCCATAATCGTAAAACGGGTTCAGAATCAGCTCGCTCGTTTCACTTAACATCTGCGTAAAAGATGGCAAGGGTGAGCCCGGCTGTGAACACAAGAGCTGCCATAGCCCTACAAGCAGCGCTATGACAATCAGTGGCGGCAGCACGTTATGCAAAAAACCCCCACCCAAACGCGCCAAAAAACTGCGCAAAGGCGAAGCCGCCGCCGCAGACCCTGCGAAGTTTGCCTTAACAGCAGGCGCCGCGTGGCTTGCGTCACCGCTCGTGGGCTGCACGACATGGGTAACAGCCTGCGCTGCAACCGATACCTTGGCAGCCGGCTGGCTGTCCAGTTCACGCAAAGTGGGGATTGAATTCATAACGCCTTACTCCGGCAATAATACAGTCGACATTAGTACAGTGGGTCTTGGTACAGTGAGCATTAGTACAGTGGGGCACAAGTACAGTGGGACACGCAGTGCGAGGTCACAAACCCTCGCGGTTAATGGCAGGTTTTACACCATATTTTTAATGGCGAGACTATCGAGATAGGCTTTGGGATTTTCCGGGTCGAAGACTTTGCCATCAAAAAAGGTTTCTTTGCCGCGCGAGCTAGTCGCTGGAATATCACTTTGTGCAACACCCAAATCTTTTGCCGCTTTGCGCCACAGGTCTTCGCGGTTAACTTTGTCCACCAGCGCTTTGGTATCGGTGCTGGCCGGCAAATACCCCCAACGAATATCCTCGGTCAGGAACCACAAGTCATGACTCTTGAAGGGGTAAGATGCATTTTCACTCCAAAAGCGCATGAGAAATTTACTGTCTTTTACGACCTTGCCAGTACCGTAATCAAAATCGCCTTTCATGCGATCGGCCACATCGGTTACCGGGGTGTTCATCCAGCGGCGTTCGGCGCAAATTTTGGCGACTTCGGCTTTGTTTTCGGGCTTTTCACAAAACATTTGCGCTTCTAAAACGGCCATGGTTATTGCGAGCGTTGCTTTAGGATATTTTTCGATAAAATCAGCGCGCAGCGCCAAGGATTTTTCAGGGTGGTTATTCCAAATCTCGCCCGTTGTAAGGGCGGTATAACCGATTTTTTGATTGACCAATTGCGCATTCCACGGCTCGCCGACACAGAAAGCATCCATATTGCCCACTTTCATATTGGCCACCATTTGTGGGGGCGGCACCACAATGGTCGAGACATCTTTATTCGGGTCAATAGCACCCGCTGCCAGCCAGTAACGCATCCAGAGGTCATGTGTGCCCCCCGGGAAAGTCACAGCCGCATTGACGGCTTTGCCGGAGGCTTTTTTCGCTGCCAAGGCGGCTTTAAACGGGGTTGAATCCACACCCAGTTTTAAGGCTTCGTATTCCTTACTCACCGAAATACATTGGCCGGCCAAATTTAAGCGCGCCACAATTTGCATGGGTACGGGAATATTATTGGCCGTGACAGCACCGGTGGAAATCAAATAGGGCATAGGCGTTAAAATGTGCGCACCATCAATGCCATTCTTATCGCCACCCAGCACTAAATTATCGCGCGTGGCACCCCAAGAGGCTTGTTTGACCACCTCAACATCGGGCACACCGTGTTTGGCGAAAAACCCTTTTTCGACTGCCACAAACAGCGGTGCCGCATCGCTTAATGCAATAAAGCCGAGTTTTGCAGTTTTCACTTCCGGCGCACCGCCGTCAGCCGCCCAAGCGAGGCCGCGCATACCAGGCATCATGGCGCCCGCGAGCGATGCCATAGCCACCGACTTCAATAGTTGCCGGCGCTGAACGCTAGGTGCTGTCGTCAGTGAATTTTCAGTATCGGAAGAAACTAAGGTGTTCGATTGGCTATCGTGCTGCTCGTTCATCGTGAAATTCCTGAAATAAAAATGGTCGGCGTTAGCGCAGGCAGCGCGAAAAAGGATGTGCAGTGCGCTCTACTCGGCCAAGCGGAAGCACTTGGCGTCGAGAAGTACAATTCAAGGAATATGCCAAATCAGATTTACACGATATTCAGCCGCCAAACCGCCTTTAAGCCGCTGTTTTTAATCGTTTTTTTATTTTATGCACCAAAAAAATCAAAAAAGCCTCATAATGAAGCGTTTGAAATTGGGTAAATCTGGTTTAATTGGGTGCGACCAGGCTGCTTGCGCACTTTATTGGCGCACGCCTAACGACTAGCGATTTACAGCACGGGCGGGCGACGAACGATGATGCTGCCATTGAGCAGCTCATCCAGCGTCAGCTGGTAACTAGGTACAAAGAGGGCTAGGAAGGTATCTACCTCGGGCATGCCGAGGCCCGCCAAACGCGCGGCTATGTCTTCAGCGGCTTTGGCAAACTCCTGATTGCCGGTTTTCAGCTCCGCTTGGCACTTCAAATAAGCCGCTATGGTGTCAGCACCTTTAATCAAGCGGTGGACGGACGGCGGCACAGCCGCCGAAATCAACAAGGGTTGAAAAGCCGCTTGCAGGTCGCCAGGCAATAAATTGAGCAACTCCTTCTCGGCCTGCAATTCCACCGCGCGAAAGGCTTCTTGCATGCGCTCAGAATGGTATTTGATGGGTGTCGGCATATCACCCGTGATGACTTCAGAGACATCGTGATACAGCGCCGTGGTCGCCACCAGATTGGCATCATGCGCGGCGCCATAACGGGTATTGCCGATAATGGCGAGCGCATGGGCGATAGTCGCCACTTCCCAGCTGTGTTCCATCACATTTTCGGGGATAGCGTTGCGCTTCAGCCCCCAGCGGTTAATCCAACGAATTTTGCTGATGTAGGCAAAAAAGTGGCTGATCATCGCCATGGTGCTTCTCGTTGCATAATGGCTCGCTGCATAATGGTTCGTTGCATAATGGCTCGCTGCAAAATAACTCGCGGCATAAAATGGCTAGTGGTTTTGAATCCCCATAATGGCATTATTGCCGGCTTCTATGTCAGTTTTGGCGGCATCGTTGCGGGCGGCGTCGAGGCGCGCAAGATAGGCTTCATCCACATCGCCTGTCACATAATGGCCGGTGAACACCGAGCAATCAAACGTTTTTAAATCGTGGTTGCCTTCGCTTGAGGCCCAGAGCAAATCGTCTAAATCTTGATAGACCAACCAGTCGGCGCCAATTTCGAGGCAGATTTCCTCATCGGTGCGGCCATGGGCGATCAACTCTTTCACTGACGGCATATCAATGCCATAAACGTTAGGGTATTTGACGGCCGGCGCCGCTGAAGCGAAATACACCCGGTTAGCGCCCGCATCGCGCGCCATTTGAATAATCTGCTGGCAGGTGGTGCCGCGCACTATGGAGTCATCCACCAGCAGCACATTTTTACCGCGAAATTCGAGGTCTATCGCATTGAGTTTTTGGCGAACCGATTTTTTGCGCAGCTTTTGCCCCGGCATAATAAACGTGCGGCCGATATAACGGTTTTTCACCAGCCCTTCGCGAAACTTTACACCCAGCGTTTGCGCCAAAACTTGGCCTGCGACGCGACTGGAATCGGGAATGGGGATGACCACATCGATATCGTGGTTGGGCCTAAGGCGCAGAATTTTTTCCGCTAATTTTTCGCCCTGACGCAACCTGGCTTTATAGACCGAGACCCCATCCATAATCGAATCGGGGCGCGCAAAATAGACATGCTCAAAAATACAGGGCGTAAGCCTCGGATTTTCAGCGCACTGCTGGGCAAACAAGGCGCCTTCGGGCGTGATAAAAATGGCTTCTCCCGGCGCCACATCGCGAATTAATTTAAATCCGAGCACATCGAGCGCCACACTCTCAGAGGCCACCATATACTCGTCCCCTTCCGGCGTGCTGCGTTTGCCGAACACCAAGGGGCGAATGCCATTGGGGTCGCGAAAGGCCAATACACCCTGGCTGGCCAGCAACGCGACAACCGCATAGCCCCCACGCGCGCGCTGATGCACAGCGGCCACCGCTTTAAAAATATCGGCAGGGCTTGGGCGCAGCTTGCCTTGCGCCTGGATTTCGTGTGCCAGCACATTTAATAACACCTCGGAATCGGAATCGGTATTAATGTGGCGTAAATCGGACAAAAACAAATCTTGGCGCAGTTCGTCGGTATTGGTGAGGTTGCCGTTATGCGCCAGCGCAATCCCATAAGGCGAGTTGACATAAAAAGGCTGCGCCAAAGCGGGGCCGGAACTGCCGGCGGTGGGGTAGCGCACATGGCCTATGCCCATTTTGCCCTCCAGCCTTTGCATATGGCGCGTGTGAAAAACATCCTTCACGAGCCCGACCGCTTTCTGCTGCGCCAAGCGACCCTGGTGACAGGTCATGATGCCGGCGGCATCCTGACCACGGTGTTGCAACATGGTCAATGCATCATAGAGTGCTACATTCACGGGCGCTTGCCCCACGATTCCTACAATGCCACACATATCAAACCTCTCGGATTAAAGCGGATAATCGCCATTTAGCCCTCACTGACGTCAGGGCTGAAGGCGACCGTAAAACAATTAGCCTGCAAGTTAGTAAGGCAGCTGAGTGCGCTACAGCGCCTGTCTGACACAGCACCAGCCTGACTAAGCAACAGCGCCCGTCTGAGTGCGACCCCTGGCGCCTAGGGCTTATCGACTGCCGCCCAAAGTGACTGCGCCAGCTGCCAGACTGTTGTCAGAAACTCGCGAACGGCAATCTCACTGGTTAAAAACAGGGGGATGAGCTTTGAGCTGCGCCACCAGTCATCTTGCTCGACCGGTACAAGATTCGGTAGATAAAGCAAGATGACCATCACCAGAATAAACCCGCGCCCGGCACCAAACACCAGCCCTAACAGGCGATCAGTCCCCGAGAGGCCCGTCATTTTGACCAGGGAGCTGATTAAAAAATTGACCAAAGCGCCCAGAATCAAGCTCGCAATAAACAAACCGGCAAACGCTATCAGGTGGCGAATCGAGGGTGTGGCAAAGTGTGGTGACAAGAGCGCAGCCACATCAGCACTGAAGAGCTTAGCCACCACCAGTGCCGCAACCCACACCACCAGCGACAAGGCTTCTTTAATCAAGCCGCGCACCAGGCCAATGCCGGCGGAGAGCCCTAACAGGCTAAGCAGTATCCAATCGGCGGTATTCATCGCAACGCACTCATGTTCATAAATTGCTGGAGAGCAAAACGTGTTGGAGAGCAAAACAGCCCCACTCAAGCGCATTCATCGCAAATGTATCATCGGGGGCGAAAGGGCGGCGATTTTAACAGAGCCTGAGCAGGCTCGCAGCGCAAGATCGCGAAATACTAGTGGTCAGCGCCGAATAACTGGACATTGTTACGGCCTGATTCCTTAGCCAAGTAAACCCCTTGATCCGCTTGATCAATCAAAATCTTAGGGGTTTGTGTGCGGCGCGGCACCATGGCGCTGACGCCAATACTGGCCGTCACCCGCAAGGCATGCTTGCCCGAGGTAAAGGTTTTTAAATCAAACTGCCGGCGAATCGATTCGGCAATGCGCTTGGCCATCTCGGGGGAGGTGTTGGGCAGTAACACGGCAAACTCTTCGCCACCGTAGCGGGCGACCGTATCATTGCCGGGTTGCACGGCGCCATTGATGATGGCGGCTGCCTGCATCAGGCACTCGTCACCGACGAGGTGGCCATAGGTATCGTTAATCTTCTTGAAAAAATCGATATCGATAAACAGCAAGGCCAGCCAGGTGCCCTCTTCGGCACCGCGCACCCATTCTCGGTCTATCGCTTCATCGAAATAGCGGCGATTGAACACTTTGGTCAGGCCGTCAGTGCGGTTTTGGCGTTGCAGGTCACTGTGCTGCTGAACAAAATCGTTTTCGTTATCAAAGCGGCTGCAATACTCGGCATGGAATCGCTGCAAAATCAGCAAGGAATAAAACCAATAGACCACTACCATAGCGCCCGCAGCCAAATGCGCCTGACTCGAAAAACACACGAGCACGGCTGGCAGAATCAACACCGAGGTATAACTCTGGGCCACCCAGCGGCTCGGCGCAAAATTACTGAGCCCGAGATTGGCTAGGCCGGCCGTCGCGAGCGTCACCGGCAGCTGCAAAGGCGACAGTATCGGCTCAAAAAAGCAGGCTGTGAACAAGGCACTCCAGACCACCGCATTGACAAAAATACTGCCGAAAAAACACAAGCGCCAAGCCGCGAGTGAGAGCTTATACAGTTTGGCCTGACAGGCAGCCAGCAAGAGCTGAAAAACAGCGACACCGCCAAAAATAGCCAGCAACCACAGGCTTAGCTCGCGCTCGGCGCGATAAAACCCGGTCAAGCCTAGAATGCCCAGCCACAAAAAAACAAACGCCGGGATCATCGGCAGGCAACGCCTGTAAATATCCTGATCGATGCGCTCTGCCACGCCAAGCGGCACCGGGGGCTGCGCCACGAATTCCTGTTCAGCCGATTTTGCCATGCGATACGCTCAGTAATGAAACCTCACCCAAGTGTAGCCAAGGCCCAAGGCCCGGTTAAAAAGCGCTTAGATTGAATGTTTCTTGTATGCGCATTAAGGGCTGACCTTGGTAATAAAGATCATATTGGCGCCAGATTGCATCAGTGGACGACTGGCCCAACGCAAAAATTTTGCGGTAGGTCTCCAGCTCCAGCGCGCGAATCAGGCCGCCGATGCCCAGCTCGTCGGCTTGCAGCGCTTTGCGCAGTGGCTTGGGCAGTCGGGTAAAGCGCACGACCGATTGCGCCTTGGCATAACAGGTGCCCGTCTGGCGCCCTAGCAAGTCCACCTCGCGCCGCCACAGTGGCTCAGTAGTGGACATCACCTCGGGCCAGGGCGGTGGGCTCTGCTCGTCGTCACCGGGCGCAAGCTCGCGTTGATTCTGGCACTTAACCTGTACCGGCTCCCAAAAATAGGCCTCTAAACTTTTGGTCACAGTGCCATCTGTTGCGAGCAGCACACGCACAAACGGCGGGATGCGCGACCAATCCACCGCGCCAAAATCTGGCTCAAAACCGGTCGTTTTAAAGTGCTCACCCTCTTTCATAACAGGTTAGAGCGCCAGGGCTTTATGAATCGTCAAGCCACCCAAGATGATAAAAATCACGCCGGCGGCGAGCGTCATCCATTTGGGGTTGAGTAAATTGGACAGCAGCTGCCCCGCCACTACCCCAATCGCGGCCGCCGTGACCAAACCAAGGCTGGCCCCCGCAAACACCCACCAAGGGTTCACATCCTTACCGGCCGCAAACATCATGGTGGCAAACTGGGTTTTATCCCCAAGCTCCGCCAAAAACACCGTCACCGCAACTGTCAAAAAGAGCTTGATATCCATCGAAAACCTGCCAAGAAACCACACCAAGGCGCAAGAGGACCGTTATAATACTGCCCCTTTTGCCTGCGAAAACGGCAGGCACGCCCAACCAGAACGCGCACTTTACGCGCTTTTCGGCATTTGTTTAAGCCCGACCAGAGGACATCACCGTGCAACTTGCCAACGCCACTCACGATCAACTCATCGCTTGGGAATCGGCCCTGAGCGCTGACTATGCCGCCATTAAAGCCCAGGGGTTAAATCTCGATTTAACGCGCGGCAAACCCTCGTCTGAACAACTGGATCTTGCCGATGCATTAGATGGCATCTTAAAGGGGGATTACCTGAGCCCAGGCGGTGTCGATACTCGCAACTACGGCGGCCTGGATGGCATTCCCGAAGCCAAAGCCCTGGGCGAGGCCATTATGGGTGTACCCGCCAAACAGGTGATGCCGGCCGGCAATAGCAGCCTGACCCTGATGTACCAGTGGCTGACAGCCGCCCACTTTTTTGGCCTGACCGGCCCCGACAGCGCTTGGCACAAAACGAGCGCAGTCAAGTTTTTGTGCCCCGTTCCCGGCTATGATCGCCATTTTGCGATTTGCGAACAGCTCGGCATCGAGATGATCACCGTGCCCATGAACAGCGACGGCCCGCTGATGGACGAGGTCGAACGACTCGTGCAATCAGACCCCGCTATCAAAGGTATTTGGTGCGTTCCCAAATACTCCAACCCGAGCGGTGTAATTTACAGCGAGGAGACCGTCAAGCGCATGGCTAAACTCGCCAAAATCGCCGGGCCGGACTTCCGCATTTTCTGGGACAATGCCTACGCCATTCACGACCTGTCTTTTCCTGGGCCGCAACTGACCAGCCTGTGGGAGGCCTGCCTCGCCGAGGGCACCCAAGACAGCGCCCTGCAATTTGCCTCCACGTCCAAAATTACCCACGCTGGCTCAGGCGTTGCCTTTGTGGCAGCGAGTGACGCCAACCTGAAAGGCTTCCAAAAGATTTTAGGCATTCAAACCATTGGCCCAGACAAGGTCAACCAGCTGCGCCATATCCGCTTTTTTGACGCGCCCGGCAGCCTCCTGGCCCACATGAAAAAACACGCTGAACTCTTAAAGCCGCGTTTTGCGTGCGTGCTCAAACACCTCGAAGAAGCCTTTAGCGACAACCCTTTAGGACGTTGGGAATCAGCCGATGGGGGCTATTTTATTTCGTTTGACACCTTACCGGGGCTCGCCAAAACAGTCGTAAAACTGGCCGGGGAGGCCGGAGTCAAACTCACGCCGGCTGGCGCCACCTACCCCTACGGCCAGGATCCGAGCGACAGCAATATCCGCATTGCACCCTCTGTACCCAGTGTGCCGCAAGTGGATGCTGCCATGCAGGTATTTGTGACCTGCGTGAAACTCGCCAGCGTGCGTCAAGCCTTGACCCAGCGCATGGCGCAGTCCTAGCGTATTGGCGCAGTCTCAACGTATAACACAGTCCCAGCGCATGGTTTAGCCACTGATGGAGCCGGCCGCCAACCCCTTCGGCAAGCTGTTTTTGGGCTTGAGCTGGGTCTTTTTGCTCGGCGGCCTGACGCTTTATTTTAATGAGCACCTCAAGGACGAGGCCAACCCCAACCGCAATCCCGAGAGTTTTCTCACGGCGGATTACGCCGAAGTGCGCCTTGCGAGAAATCAGCAACACCATTTTGTCGCGACGGGTCGCATCAATGGCCAGGAAGTCACTTTTTTGGTCGACACGGGCGCAACGCAAGTGGCTCTAAACCCGGCTTTAGCGGCGCGTTTGAATCTGCCAAAAGGGCGCGAAGGCTTTGCCAATACGGCCAATGGCGTCACACCCACCTTTGATACCCGCATCGACAGGCTGGATCTGGGCGCGATTACCTTAACCGCAGTGCCCGCCTCCATTACGCTTGGCATGCAAAACGATGAGGTTCTACTGGGAATGAGTGCGCTGCGGCATCTGGATTTACAAATGCAAGACGGCTTGCTGACGCTGCGCCAAAAACGCAATAGCACATCAAACTGACCGGGAGGACATCAAACTGACCGGGATTGACACTGCCCCGGCACCTAACGGATCACAGGCTAGTCATACGCCAAGGCTATTTCGCCAGCACCGGCGCGCTTTGCCGCCTGCAAGGCCAAGTGAGCGGCTTGAATGGTTTCAGCCAAGGAGCCTTGCTGCCAGCGGCAAATGCCAAAATTGAGTTTGAGCCCCGAAAGCGGTTTGTCGGATAGGGTAAAGCGCTCTCGGCCCACGGCCGCACACAACTGCTGGCAGCGTCGGTAGATGTCCTGACGATTGCCATGCCCACACAACAACACAAACTCATCGCCGCCCCAACGGGCCAGGGCCTCATGCGATTGCAGTTGCGACTGCAACCAGCGGCTGATATCGCACAGCAGCTGGTCACCCTCGCGCGGGCTGTGGTGTGCATTGAGGCTTTTAAACCCCTCGATGTCGAGCACGCAGAGCCAGTAAGGGGATTCGGTCGGCGTCTGGCGCAGCGCATTCATGAACCGCTCCAGCCCTGAACGGTTCAGCAAACCGGTTAAAGGGTCTGAATAGGCGGTGGCTTCCAGGTCGCGGTAATCCTGCTCCAACGAATGGAATAGGCGATCAATGCGCTCTTTTTCGCGCCCGATGCGCAGGGCTCGCCACAATAGCTCCATCAGAATAAATACCACCCAAAACCCCACCAGCGCCGGGTACAGCTCCGCCGCTGGCAGCCATTCACCCACCGCATCAATTTGGCGAATTTGAATAAAGTGGGGGCCTTTCGGGGTTTGACTCGGCAGGTGTACGATCATTTCCATGATGCGATCGAAGGCCGGACGCGTATTCTCGCGGCGAATAGCATTTTGGGTGATCCACCAGTCCGAGACATTGAGCAGATCAAAATCGATATAGACAGGCTTGCCGTACTCGTCGGCTTCGATATAGGCCTCAAGCTGTTTGGCGCGCTGCAAATCGAGGGTTTTTGTCAGCGGAAACTCCACATTGCGCAACGCAAAGCGCAATCGCGGCGCATTGCCGCCATAGCCGATGTCGAGCCGCAAACCATCAAAACGGCTTAAATCAACCGCTGTAATACCTTCGGCATCGCTTTGGTTTAAGGATGCTTGGGGTATTTTGGCTCTGTCGAAAAATTTAACGGCAACACCGCAAAACGGATAAGGTGCTCCATCACGCAAAGTGCACTCGGCGCTAAAAGTGGCTGGGTCTTGCCAGGTTATGCGGCTTTCGCCCCGGTCCCACTCATCGCTGTAAATATTCAGCTGAGTGCTGGGCTGCGGGTGCAACTGCAACACTTTTGGCGGTATCCAAGGGCGCACGACCAGTAACACCAGCGTCAGGACTATGGCGGCATAACGTATGCCACGCAACGTGACCCGCCTGTTCAGCCTAACAGCCCCTAAACTCACAGCTCACCATCAAAAAACACCTTGGGGACAAGCGCCCTGTCATTCAGGCTGTAAACAGTTACAACGCAATATACCTGCTCAGTCGCGAGGCAAAAGCGATCTTAGTGCCAAGCGAAGCAATCTTAGTGCCAGAAAATAAACGTTTTCTATCCACTGATCCGCCTCGCTGCAAACTGCGTCAAACCATGGTCACCTGCTCGACACAGACAGCCTCAACCGGCGTTTCCTGGAAAAAAAATGTCACATTCCAACACCTTAACAACGGCAACGTCTGCACTCTGAGGTGGTAGCGGCGTGTAGTATCGCGCTGATACGCCGGCCTTGGATCCTGTTGCAGCAGCTGCTCTATGAGGGTCTGGGGTGCTTCAGCTGGGGCAGGATGCAGCCAGATCACAGGGCGCAGCTCCGGCGCCGCTGGCGCGAGGGTATTGACGGCTTGCTCCGGCCTGTCGGCATAAGGCACATACGGTTTGATGTCATAGACTGGCGTTCCATCGAGAAGGTCATGCCCTGCAATCTGTAAGCGCACCAGCCCGTCAACTTCAGTAATGGCGAGCAACTGTACAACCGACAAACCCAAACCATTGGGACGATTGGGGGAGCGGGTGGCAAATACGCCCACACGCACATTGCCGCCGAGGCGCGGTGGCCGCACTTTCGGGGCAAAAGGCTGCGCAGGCCAGGCATGAAAACCAAACTGCACCCAGATATGGCTGACCTTTTCCAAACCAGCAAAGGCCTGAGGCTGGCCAAAAGGCCCTAAAAATAAGATCTCGGCTGTCGCAGCGGGCGCCAACCCCGGTTGGCGCGGTATGCCAAATTTCTCGATGAAACAGGACTTTACCCAGGCTATTGGGGCTATCGTGATGGGGCCAAAGGGCGACGCGTGCATTTAACGCAGGTCTCCGACGAGATGCTCTATCCAATCAGGGCCTGACGCCGGGCATTGCAGGTCAGGGAAATCAGGATAATCCACTCCGACAAAATAGAGCCCGGTCGCGGGCGCTGTCGCGGCGGCAGCGGCTCGCTGCCTTGCCGCCAATACCCCTTGCACCCAGTCAGCCGGCTTTTGCCCGCGCCCCACTTCAATCAAACTACCCATGATGTTGCGCACCATGTTGTACAAAAAGGCATTGGCTTTGATTTCCATCAGAATAAAGGGCCCTGACTCGGCAAAGCGAATGCTGTGCACCCGGCGCACCGGGTGTGCCGCTTGACATAATCTCGCCCGAAAGGAGCTGAAATCGTGCTCGCCCACCAAATGCTGAGCCGCGACACGCATGGCATCGAGATTCAAACGGTGCGGTGTCCAGGCCGCACTGGTCAGCAAATGAGGGCTGCGCAAGGGGCCTGATTGCAAAACATACCGATAGGTGCGAGCCCGCGCCGAAAAGCGCGCATGAAATGTCGGCGGCGCATAGCTCACCCGGCAAACGCGCACCGTATGCGGCAAGCCGGTATTGACGCCTTCCCGCCAAGCGCTATCGGGCCGGATGGCGGGCGTATCAAAGTGCACCACCTGACCGGTTGCATTGACACCGGCATCGGTGCGACCGGCGCAAACGAGCGTAACAGGGTGATTGGCAACGCGGCTGACGGCCGCCTCTAAAACGCCTTGCACCGTGCGCCTCGCCGAGGCTTGGCGCTGAAAACCCTGAAAATCCGACCCTTGATACGCAATGGACAGCACCAGTCGCTGCATGCCGTCTGGCCATTGCCGAAGGTCTGTCACTTCACCAGAAGGCTCATAAGTGGGCAGCACCTCAGCAGGGCTTGCCACAGGCGAGGGTTGAATAGGGGGCACATTGAGGGTCATCACATCTACACACGCAAGTACGTACAAATAAAAAAGCCAGTCATTGACTGGCTTTTGCACCGATTGGCCAGAGGGCTATCCCAGTTCTGCAAATAGCGCTTCGGCTTCTTGTTGTTGCGCGACCGTACCCTCTTCGCGAATTTCTTGCAGGGTATTGCGCGCCGATTCACTATCGCCCATATCCACAAACACGCGCAGCAAATCAATTTTGGTGGCCACTTCGTCACTGTCTGTTAAAAAGCTCGGCTCTTCGCCGTCATCCAGGTCGGCATCAAAATCGGGCGCGTCAAAGTCAGGCATGGGCAGATCATCGAGCGACTTGAGCGCGGCGTCAAAATGGCTGGCTGCACTGCCGCCTTGACTGGCAGACGCATTCGCTGTGAGGGCAGCCGGTTCTATAGCCGTATCCAGATCGGCAGCTAAATCCCCCAGGTCGCCATCAAAGCCCGCTGACAAGGACTCCAATTCTTGATCTAACGCCTGCAAATCCACATCAAGTTCAGCATCCGTCTCAAAGCGATCGCTGAGCGAGAGCGTCTCGCGGCTGGCGTTGTCCGTCGTCAGGCTTAGATCTGTGGTCAGGCTTAGCTCGCTCTCCCAAGTGGATTCGTCCACATCGGCGAGCGCGTCATTCACGCTAAGATCATCCCCCAGGGTCAAATCATCATCCAAGACCAAATCATCACCCAGGGTTAAATCATCCCCGAGCGATAGAGGTGCCGTTTGAGTACCAGGTGATGCGATAAGGTTGTCTAAATCCAGCAAATCATCGTCATCTGAGACGCCCGCCGTCGAGCGGATAGGTTCTGCCAGGGTATCGACGTCAATGGCATCAAACGTCAGGGTGTTTGACGGGCTCACCATGTCTTCATCGGTCAGCGCGATACGGGGCAGGTCGTGATCTTCGGGCTCTTCCGGGCCATCCATGATCAGGTCGTCAGACGCGAAGCCCAGATCGTCGCCGAGAGCCGCATCATCCAGCGACAGATTATCAAAATCCACTGTGTCGCCGGATTGCAGCCCAGCCGCTTGCGCTCTAGTCGATACCGCAGGGGCCGAGGGCTCTGGCAAGTCAAACGACAGGGTGTCGTACTGAGTTGAACTTGGCGATCGAGCCGCCACCGTTTCGGGCATCTCATCCAGTGCGGACATGTCATCCAATGAGAGCTGCAAGCTCGCGTCCAAATCGTCCAGCGATAAATCGCCTGAACTGGACTGCGCACGGATATCCGCCTCCGTAATCGCATCGAACTGCAGAGTTGTGTCTATTTCATCAAAATCGGGTTCATCAAACGCAGGCTGAGCCGCTGCTACACCGGCGGTGGCCGTTGCCACAGCAGCCCCTGCAAACAGGGCGCGCAAACCCTCTGCCTTGGCGACGACCGCTTGCGGCGCACTGGATTTCAAATGGCCCAGCGCCTGGTTAAAGGCGATCACATCATCCTGTTTGGCAAACACTTCCAGGCGCTTGAGTTGGATGTCGGTGGTATCTGGGCTGCGCTCCAAGGCGGCGAGCGCAGCTTCAGCGTCCCCCAGTGCCAAATGGCTATCTGCCTGACGCAGAGCATCGGTGGGTGTCAACAGGGGTTTATCGTCTTGCAGCAGCGCCGAACTCAGACTGTCCAGGCTGATGTCGTCTTCGGTGGCTGAGGGGGGCGTTTCGAGCAGGGTATCGGTCAGAGAGGGCTCTACCGCCAGCTCGATCGGATCACCAACATCGTCATCATCCCAGGTGAACTCTTCTTCCTCTTTGGCGCGACGGCGCTTAACCAGCCAAAACGCCAGTCCCGCTATCGCCAACAAAAGCCCGCCGGCAATATACAAAATATTACCCAGAATTTTATCCAGTAAACCCACAGGGGCGGGCGCGGGGGGCGGCAGCTCGGCAACGGGCGCGTCATTCACGGGCAGATCGGACGCCGCCGCACTCTCGGCATCAAGCGACTCTGCCGCATCAGGCGCAGCTATCGCATCAGAGTCGTCTGCTGCTGTGACGTTCGGATCAAGCGCAGCAGGATCAGCCGCATCTGTGGCTGCTGCCGTTGGATTATCGCTCAGGGCAGGATCCAGTGTCTCACTGGGGCTGGTGGCGTCAGGTATCTCGGTATTCAGGCCAGCAGTATCAGAATCGGCGGGGTTGCCCGCTTCTGGGGTGGCGCCATCCGGATTGTCAATCGCTGCGTCAGTACCGGGTTCCACTGCCGGCAAAGCGGCATCCGTTGCTGCAGGGACTGCGGTGTCGCTCTCGGAGCTGGCGACGGTCGCCGACTCGGATGCGCCCGCCTCCAGCGCCAACTCCAAGCGGCGCATGTCGGTATTCGAAACCTCCAGCAGTTTTTCCATGGTGGTGACTTGCTCATCCAGCGCCTCAACACGCGCCGAGAGGTCACTATTTTCGCGCTGAGCCGATACGAGTTCCTCTTGCGTACTGAGCAGCTCAGCACGCAAAGAGCCCGCATCGCTGCCGGCCGCACCCGCGGCCGACCCAGCTGCACTGGCGTCCGTTTCGGCGCCACTGCTCAATTTAACCCGGCCTTTCACATCGGCGGCCGCAGTGTCGCGTTTGACTTGGCTGCGCGATCCATCGAGCTGAGCCTCCTGTGCGGCACCTCGTTCGCGGATCTGCGTCGCTACAGCTTGCTTGGCTGAGCGAGGGTCCATATCGATATCAGATTCCGCCGGCAGGCGCAGCACAGCGCCTTTCTTCAACAGATTGATGTTGTTATTAATGAAGGCATCCGGGTTGAGCCGCTGAATGGCCAGCATGGTTTGCTGCACCGAGGCATTGCCGGGACGATTAGCGCTGGCGATGGCCCACAGGGTTTCGGCTGTGGTGACAGGGCCATAGGAACTGCCATCACTGTTAACCCTGGGGCGGGCGGCATCTGCTGCCGGGCGCGGGCGGGCGGCGGGTTTTGCCACAGGCGCAGGCCTTGCGGGCGCAGTTCTGACGGGCTGAACGGCGCGCGCGGGGGCTTGTTTAAAGACGGGCAAATCCAATAAAACGGTGTACTCACGCAGCAATTTGCCACTCGGCCACTGCGCCTGTACCACAAAATTCAAATAGGGTTCTTTGACTAAACGCTCTGAGCGCACGCGGATCAGGGGGCCATTTGGGCCCTGCATATCAATCGAGAATTTGAGCTCATTTAAGAAAAAGGGTCGGTCAATGCCAATGCGGTCAAAATCTTCTCGGCTGGCAAGCCCAATCAGAATTTCTTCTGCCGTCAAGTCGCGCGCCTGCAGCAGCTGAATCTCAGCATCCAAGGGTTGGTTCAGATGGGAATTAAGCTTGATTTCGCCAAGCCCCAGAGCCGCAGCCCAAGGTGACACCATAGAGGCCATGCACAAGGCAATAACCCGACGAAGAAGCCTAGCTCGATTGCGTGAAGCCATAGGATAACCCTTGTTGTTATGTTTCGGGTGGCTAACCAGGAAGCCCACCAGCCGTGCACTGGTGAGGGTCAGGGGAGGGCATCAATATAAAACGCACCTTGTCAAATCCCCGCTGACAACCGCCTAAGTATTCAGGATAAACAGGGCTTTTTCAACTTTATGCGCAGAATGACTCGAATAACACGGTCAATAAGGGAAAGGAACCAGGGCAGTCGACACCAAAAGCCGCCTGGCTGCCCTGTGTAGCCTGTCTTAACTGCGTAAAGTGGCTTAAGCGCCTTGCAGAATGCGCAGCATGCGGCGCAAAGGCTCAGCAGCACCCCACAAGAGCTGATCACCCACAGTGAAAGCACTCAGGTATTCAGGCCCCATATGCATTTTGCGCAGCCGCCCGACGGGAATCGACAGGGTGCCGGTAACCGTCACCGGGGTTAAATCCCGCATTGAATCCTCGCGGCTATTGGGTACCAAACGCACCCAGTCGTTGGCCTCCCGAATCAGGCTTTCGATATCGGTGAGAGGAACGTCTTTTTTGAGCTTGAGCGTCAGCGCCTGACTGTGGCAGCGCATGGCGCCAATGCGCACACAGAGGCCATCGATGGGAATGGGGCTGGCGCCTGTGCCGAGAATTTTGTTGGTCTCCGCAATACCTTTCCATTCCTCTTTACTTTGACCCTTGTCCCAGGCTTTATCGATATACGGAATCAGGCTACCCGCTAAAGGAGCGCCAAACTGGGCCTTAGGGAAGTCATCACTGCGCAGACGTGCGGCAATGCGCTGGTCAATGTCCAAAATGGCACTCGCCGGATCGGCGAGCAAGCCAGACACGGCGCCATGTAAATCGCCCATTTGTGCCAGCAGTTCACGCATGTTTTGCGCGCCTGCGCCACTCGCCGCCTGATACGTCATAGAGCTGACCCACTCGACAAGGCCCGCTTTAAATAAGCCGCCCAAGCCCATCAACATCAGACTGACGGTGCAGTTGCCTCCGATATAATTTTTAATACCACGATTGAGCCCGGCCTCAATCACATCGCGGTTCACAGGGTCGAGCACTATGATGGCGTCATCGTTCATGCGCAGGCTGGAGGCCGCATCAATCCAGTAACCCGCCCAACCTCGGGCGCGCAGCGGTTCAAATACGGCGGCGGTGTAGTCACCGCCCTGGCAAGACACTATGGCATCCATCGCGGCTAGTGCATCCAGATCGTGCGCATCTTGCAGCACGGGCACCACTTTACCCACATCCGGAGCCTTGGCGCCCGGGTTGCTTGTGGTGAAAAATACGGGGTCTATCGCTGCAAAATCATTTTCGTCGCGCATGCGGCCCATGAGTACCGAGCCCACCATACCGCGCCAACCTACAAAACCGACTTTCATATTCAATACTCTCTAAACCATTTTAAGGATCTTGGGGTGTCGTGCTGCAATCACGCCAGAAGTTCTGCCACCACGGCATCGCCCATGCCTGCACAGGTGATTTTTTCCGTGCCGGGCGTGGCGATATCGGCGGTGCGCAAGCCTTTATCCAATACGCGCCCCACTGCGGCCTCGATGGCATCTGCAACAGGGCCTGCTTGGAGGGAATACCGCAGCATCATCGAAGCCGACAAAATCGTCGCTAAGGGATTGGCAATGCCCTGCCCGGCAATATCGGGCGCGCTGCCATGCACCGGCTCATAGAGACCGGCGCCACTCGCATTCAACGCAGCCGAAGGCAGCATGCCAATCGAGCCTGTCAGCATGGCGGCAGTGTCCGACAAAATATCGCCAAACATATTGCCCGTGACCACCACATCAAATTGCTTGGGTGCGCGCACCAATTGCATGGCGGCGTTATCGACATACATATGGCTCAAAGTCACATCCGGATATTCCGGCGCCAAGCGCTCCATCACCTGCCGCCATAACATGGTCGCCTCCAAGACATTGGCTTTATCGACCGAGCAGACACGCTTATTGCGCTTGCGCGCCATCTCAAACGCGGTGCGGCCAATGCGTTCAATTTCGTGCTCGGCGTAAACATAGGTGTTATAACCCTGCTTTTCGCCATTTTCCAAAGTGCGGATGCCGCGTGGCTCACCAAAATAAATGCCGCCCGTTAATTCGCGCACAATCAAAATATCGAGGCCCGACACCACCTCGGGTTTCAAGCTGGAGGCATCGGCCAATTGCGGGTACAAAATGGCCGGACGCAAATTGGCATAAAGTCCCAATGCATAGCGCAACTTTAACAGGCCTTTTTCAGGGCGAATCGAGACATCGACTGCATCCCACTTGGGGCCGCCGACCGAGCCCATTAAAATCGCATCGGCTTTTTTGGCTTTTTCAAGTGTGCTATCGGCAAGCGGAACGCCATAGGCATCAATGGCCGCACCACCTAAATAATCCTGATCCCAGGTTAAATTGAGTGACCATTTTGTATTGGCTGCCGAGAGAACTTTGAGCGCCTCGGTAACAATTTCCGGGCCTATGCCATCGCCGGGTAAAATCAATAAATGGGGCATGGTAAAACTCCTCGCACTAGTGCGCTTGACCAAAATGAAATAACCAGGGCGCCGTTTTTTGCCGATGCGCTTCATAGTGGGCGATGGCGTCAGCGTCTTGCAACGTCAAACCGATATCATCCAACCCGTTGAATAAACAGTGTTTGCGAAAGGCATCCACCTCAAAATCGTAGCGCTCGCCAGCGGCTGCCAGCACCTGTTGTGCGGCCAAGTCGACGGTTAACTGAAAGCCCTCTTCGGCATAGAGCGCTGCGAATAATCGGTCAATCACCGCTTCTGGCAATACAATCGGCAGCAGGCCATTTTTAAAACAGTTGTTATAAAAAATATCGGCGAAACTGGGCGCCAGTATGGCGCGAAATCCGTACTCCTCCAGCGCCCAGGGCGCGTGCTCACGGCTGGAGCCGCAGCCAAAATTTTTGCGCGCGAGCAAAATACTGGCTCCCTGGTAACGCGGGAAATTCAGTGGAAATTCCGGGTTTAAGGGTCGGGTGGAATTGTCTTTACCCGGCGCGCCTTCATCCAGGTAGCGCAGCTCATCAAATGCGTTGGGGCCAAAGCCTGTGCGCTTGATCGATTTTAAAAATTGTTTGGGAATAATTAAGTCCGTATCCACATTGGCGCGATCCATCGGCGCCACCAAACCGGTATGGGTTGTAAATGGTTTCATGATGGCAGCCCTTAAAAAGTTCGAACGTCAACAAAATGGCCCGCAATTCCTGCCGCCGCCGCCATAGCGGGGCTGACCAAGTGAGTGCGCCCACCATAACCTTGGCGCCCTTCGAAATTGCGATTCGAGGTGGAAGCGCAGTGTTCACCCTCGTTCAGCCTGTCGGCATTCATCGCCAAACACATGCTGCAACCCGGCTCGCGCCACTCAAAACCCGCCGCTTCAAAAATTCTATCCAGCCCTTCGGCTTCCGCCTGCGCTTTCACCAGGCCCGAGCCCGGTACCACTATGGCTTCTTTGACTGTTGCGGCCTTAAACCGCCCTTTCACCACCAGAGCGGCAGCGCGCATATCTTCGATGCGGGAATTGGTGCAAGAGCCAATAAAAACGCGGTCAACCGGAATATCAGTAATCGCCTGGCCCGCACGCAACCCCATGTACTGCAAGGCGCGCTCAATGCCCGACCTTTTCACCGGGTCCTGTTCCTCGGCTGGGTCTGGCACTTGAGCCTGGACGGGCAATACCATTTCGGGCGATGTCCCCCAACTGACCTGGGGCGCTATGTCCTCGCCTTGCAAGAGCAGTTCAGCGTCAAATACCGCATCGTCATCACTGTGCAGCTGCCTCCAGGCCTCTAAGGCCTGCTGCCAGGCTTCGCCTTGTGGCGCAAATGGGCGACCTTTGACATAGTCGAGCGTAATGTCATCCACCGCCACCATGCCAGCACGCGCACCGGCCTCAATCGCCATATTGCACACGGTTAAACGGCCTTCCATGCTCATCTCACGAAAGACTTGCCCGGCAAATTCCAGGGCGTAACCTGTGCCGCCGGCTGTGCCAATACGGGCAATAATCGCGAGTACGACATCTTTTGGTGTCACGCCAGCCCCTAACCGGCCTTCCACGCGGATGCGCATGTTTTTCATTTTTTTGGCGACGAGGCACTGGGTTGCGAGCACATGCTCGACTTCGCTGGTCCCTATGCCAAATGACAAGGCGCCCAGGGCGCCATTGGTTGAGGTATGGGAGTCACCACAGACGATCGTCATGCCGGGCAAACAAGCGCCAGATTCAGGCCCCACGACGTGCACTATGCCTTGGCGTGCATCGTTGATTTTAAATTCAAGAATGCCGAGCTCGTCACAGTTATCATCGAGTGTCGCCACCTGAATGCGGCTGGTATCGTCGGCGATGCCCGCCACGCCATGCTGGCGCTCACGGGCAGTCGTCGGCACGTTGTGATCGGGTGTGGCCAAAATCGAGTCAACCCGCCAGGGCTTGCGGCCGGCGAGGCGCAGACCCTCAAAAGCCTGCGGGGATGTCACCTCATGCACTATGTGGCGATCTATGTACAAAAGTGCCGAGCCATCGTCGCGCACCTTGACTAAATGCTGCTCCCACAGTTTGTCGTAAAGCGTTTTGCCGGCCATGCTGGCCTCCTGTTGCGGGTCAATACCCTGTTACTGGTCAATACCCTGTTGGTGGTCACTACAGTGTGTTGCGAATAGATAAATGTGTTGTGAATAGATAAGTGTGTTGCGAGTAAATCAATTCAGCTTGGAGTCTACGACAGGCTTGCAAAATAACTCCAATTCATTATTTTTATAAATTCGATAAAAAATGGGAATACCTATGGACAGCGCAACTCTCAAAGCGTTTGTGATAGTGGCCGATACAGCGTCCTTTTCTCTCGCCGCCGAAAAGCTGTTCATCACACAACCGGCCGTCAGCAAACGCATAGGTGCACTGGAAGCGGGGCTTGGCCGGCAACTGTTTGACCGCCTCGGCAAACAGGTACAGCTCACTGAAGCGGGCCGCCTATTGCTCCCCCGCGCCCGCCACATCTTGGCGGAAATGGATGCCGCCAACCGCGCCATGGCGGACTTGTCGGGCGATGTACGCGGCGATTTGCACGTGGCCACCAGCCACCATATCGGCCTGCACAAGCTGCCGCCGGTCTTGAAGACCTTTTCTGAGCAATTCCCACGGGTCAATTTGCGGTTTGAATTTTTGGATTCGGAAGTCGCCTGCCAGCGGGTTCTCGAGGGCCGCTGTGAGCTGGCCCTGGTGACGCTGCCACCCATAACGCCGGCACTTTTGTGTGCTACGCCGCTCTGGCGGGATCCACTCGTGTTTGTCTGCCACCCTGGCAGTGAGCTGGCACTCGCGCCAAGCCTTGTGACACTCAGCCAAAGCCCGGCGATACTGCCCGATCTCAATACCTATACCGGCCAGCTGATACACCGGTATTTTGAATCCCAGGGGCTGGGTCTCAACATCAGCATGGCAACCAATTTTTTAGAAACCATCAAGATGCTGTGCTCAGTCGGCTTGGGGTGGAGCCTCCTGCCCGATTCTCTGGTCGACAACCAGCTGCACCGTCTGCCGTTGCCCGAACACCCCTTGAGCCGAGATCTCGGCCTGATCGAACACCGCGACCGAACCCCGAGCAACGCCGCCGCTGCCTTTAAAAATGCATTGATGCGCGGCCTTGTCACACCCAATCACCTGTGAATCTGCTATAAAACCCACCTTTCATCTCAGTCATATCCCATCAATGCCCTTTTTTGCACAGGACCTCCTATGAAACGCTCCTTACTGGCGGCCGTCTTGGCCTTAAGCCCGCTTGCCGAAGCGGATTTTATCGGCCTCTACGGTGGCCTGACTTACTGGGATGCCGAGCTTGCCGGCACTGTGGGCGCGTCCTTGGACGTCGCCAAGCGCCGCAGCGATCAGCTCGCGATACCCGACTTTGCCGTGCGCAACACCGAAGCCGACGGCAGCTATTGGCTCTGGGCCGCGTTTGAACACCCGATTCCACTTCTGCCCAATATTCGCGCGGAATATCTGGTCTCTGAACACAGTGGCACCAGCCAGCCCTGCCCTACAGGTGAGTTCGATACCGACATCCTATTTGACGAAAGTCAGTGCATTGTGATTGAGAAACTCGGCGATAGAAAAGTGACAGAGCTCGTAACCACCACCCTGAACCTGGATGTCGTGGATCTCACCGCCTATTACGAAGTGCTCGACAACTGGGTCAGCCTCGACCTGGGCCTGACGGTGCGCATGCTCCAGGGCGACTTTATTGAAGACTTACCTTTGCGCAGCGTATTTGGCGTGAGCGCGAGTACCTGTTCCGATGGTGGTGGCACAAGCGCTGCCGGTAGCGCCTGCATATTGCCAGCCAAACAAAAGGTCACCCCCATTGATTTTGTGTTGCCGCTGTTGTACGCCAAAGCCGAGGCCGAGCTCCCTTTCACCGGCTTTTACGCCAGCGCATTGGCGCAGGGGATTTCTGACGGGGATAACAGCATGAAAGAAGTGCGTGCCGAACTCGGCTATACCGCAGACATCACACCCTTGCTCGAAATCGGCGCCACACTCGGCTACCGCTACAGCGATATGAACACAAAAGATCTAAAAGGTATTTTCACCGAAGATGCCAAACTCTCGGGTTTGACCGCGGGCTTTTTTGTCCATTTTTAAACTCTGCTTTGGGGCCAGCGCCAGGCCCCAAAGGCTGCTCTAAAGCCTTACAGCGGCTGGCAGCGAGGGCAAAAGACAGTCGCCCGCCCTTGCAGCATCAATTGCTCCAGTTCTGTAGCGCAGACGCGGCAGGGCTTAGCCCCTCGGCCATAGACGGCGAGTTGCTGTGCAAAATAACCGGGGCGGCCGTCACCGCCGACAAAATCGCGCAAGGTAGTACCGCCTTGTGCTATGGCCGCTGACAGCCGCTCGCGCACGGCCTGAACAAGCCGCTCAAGTTCTGAAGAATTCAATGACTGCGCCGGTTTGAGGGGATGAATCCGCGCCAAAAACAGCGCTTCATTGGCATAAATGTTACCCACGCCCACCACCACCTGCGCATCCATCAGCGCCGTTTTGATGGGCACTCGCTTGCTGGCAAGGCGCTTCCCGAGCACGGCGGCTGTCCAGTCGTCGGCCAAGGGCTCAGGACCCAGGTGCGTCAGCAACGGGTGGCCGGTGCAATCTTGGCCGTCATGCCACACAAAGGCTCCAAAGCGCCTGGGATCGTGGTAACGGACCGTCACGCCCGCCGCAAAAACCAAGTCGATGTGATCATGCACGCGAGGCGGCTCGTCTTGTGCAATCACGCGCAAACTGCCGGACATACCAAGATGAATCAATAAAACCCCGGTTTCAAATCGCCAGAGCAAGTACTTGCCGCGCCGGTCGATAGCCAGCAACCGCTGACCGCGAAGCCGCAGCGCCAGTGATGCATCCACAGGCCAGCGCAGGCGTGAATTGCGCACACAGATGTCAGCGACAACAAGCCCCACACTGTGCGGCGCTAGCCCCAGGCGAGTGGTTTCAACTTCGGGTAATTCGGGCATAGGACAACCTCTGGGATTTTGTCGCGTGTTTTATCCGGCAAAAAATCAGCCCCATAAAAAAACCCAGCACCAGGCTGGGTTTTTGGATAACACCGCGAAAGGCCAATCACATTATTTGATTTTGCCTTCTTTGTAGACAACATGTTTACGAACAACGGGATCGTATTTTTTGATCTCCATTTTCTCTGGCATGGTGCGCTTGTTTTTATCGGTGGTGTAAAAGTGGCCAGTACCGGCCGTCGAATTTAAACGAATTAAATCACGCATGGGTTAATCCTCGTCTGCAGGGGGGCCAAAGGGCTTAGACGTTTTCGCCGCGAGCGCGGATATCGGCTAAAACTTGCTCGATGCCTTTTTTATCAATAATGCGCATACCCTTTGAGGTGACGCGCAGTTTTACAAAGCGCTTTTCAGACTCCACCCAAAAACGGTGGCTGTGCAGGTTCGGTAAAAAACGGCGCTTGGTATGAACCTTGGAGTGGGACACATTATTACCCACAATTGGGCGCTTGCCAGTCACTTGACATACTCTAGACATTGCTCTGCCTCATCAATACATAAATTACGCTTTCTGCTACCGTTAAACCCCGAATCGTAAAGACGGGGCACTTTGCTTATAGGCTTAAACAGCCCCGGCACTGCCCGGAAGCAATGACCCGTGAGCACTCAATAACCCGCGAGCACAAGGAAGCGGTCACAAACCCAAATTTGGGCCGCGGCAGACGCCAAGATGACGGGCTTGACAGTCGCTCAACGCACCTGCCAGCGACAGTAGCGAAGGTTTAGGGTACCTGAACATTCACTACGCGGCGGGGGCGGCCAAAAAGAGGCGCGTTTTATACCAGAAGCCCCGCGAGCTGGCAAATGCTTTCATCGCGCACTGACCAAAGCGCTTGCCCTTGTGGCGCCAATTACGTACAATCCGCGGCCATTTTAGGCGGCAGGGTCGCTTAAAATCACGGCGCAAGCTCTGCGCCCGGCGCCAATGGTGGCATCGGGTTGAAACAGGTCTACCTGTGCTTCGCGGCGTCCACTCTTTTGGAGCATACAATTATGTACGCAGTTATCGTATCGGGCGGCAAACAACACCGCGTCCTTGAAGGTGAAGTGCTTCGCCTTGAAAAAATTGAAGCTGAAACCGGCGCCACAGTGACCTTTGACCAGGTGCTGTTGGTCGGTCAAGGCGACGACATTCGCATCGGCACGCCCGTTGTGAGTGGCGCCAGCGTTCAGGCTGAAGTCCTCAGCCACGGCCGTGGCGATAAAGTTACCATCATCAAATTCCGTCGCCGTAAACACTCGATGAAACGCCAAGGCCATCGCCAATGGTTCACCGAAGTGAAAATTACTGGCATCAACGCTTAATAGAGGGTTATAGAACATGGCTCACAAGAAAGCTGCCGGTAGTACGCGCAATGGTCGCGATTCCGAAAGTAAACGCCTCGGCGTGAAATTGTTTGGCGGACAAGCGGCTCAGGCCGGCGCCATCATTATTCGCCAGCGCGGCACCCAGTACCATGCCGGCGAAAACGTTGGCATGGGCAAAGATCACACGCTGTTTGCCAAAATTGATGGCGCTGTGAAGTTTGAGGTTAAGGGTCCTAACAACCGTCGTTATGTGAGTGTTCTGGCCTAAGCCAAGCCTGACTCCGATGGAGACCCAAAGCCCCGTCACTGATGGGGCTTTTTTATTTTGTCGTATCGACGCGCCAGGGCGCATCCCCGGCGAGGGATAGAAATGAAGTTTGTAGACGAAGCCCCCATTTACGTTCAGGCTGGCAAAGGCGGCAATGGCTGCTGCAGTTTTCGCCGCGAAAAGTTTATTGACAAAGGCGGCCCCGATGGCGGCGATGGCGGCGATGGCGGCTCCGTTTTTTTGGAAGCTGTCGACAACCTCAACACGCTGGTCGACTACCGCTTCACCCAAAAATTTATTGCGCCCAATGGCCAAGGTGGCTTAGGTGCCAACTGTACCGGCCAAAAAGGTGAGGATCTCATTCTGCCTGTACCCATTGGCACCTCAGTGATCGACGAGGATTTAGGCCAGGTCATTGGCGATTTGACGCAAGCCGGGCAACGGCTGATGGTCGCGCAAGGCGGCTGGCATGGTCTCGGCAATACGCGCTTCAAATCCAGCGTCAACCGTGCGCCAAGGCAAACCACCAAAGGTAAAGAGGGCGAGGCCCGCCAACTGCGGCTCGAACTCAAAGTCCTGGCCGATGCCGGCATGCTGGGGCTACCCAATGCGGGTAAATCGACGTTTATTCGCGCCGTATCGGCCGCCACCCCCAAAGTCGCCGATTACCCCTTTACTACGCTTGTTCCCTCCTTGGGCGTGGTGAAAGTTAACCAATTTCGCAGTTTTGTCGTAGCGGATATTCCAGGGCTTATCGAAGGCGCCAGTGAAGGTGCCGGGCTCGGCATTCGCTTTCTCAAGCATCTCACCCGCTGCCGCGTTCTGCTGCACCTCGTCGATATAGCCCCGTTGGATGGCAGTGACCCGGTCGAAAACGCGCTCGCCATAGTGCGCGAACTGGAGCGTTTCAGCCCGACACTCGCCGAACGCGAGCGCTGGTTGCTGCTGAATAAAGCCGATTTGCTCGACGATGCGCAGATAGCCGCCGTTCGCCAACGCATCCTGGACGCTCTGGCCTGGCAGGGGCCAACTTATGTCGTGTCGGCAATCAACCGCCAAGGCACGCCGGCGCTCTGTGGCGACCTCATGACCTACCTGGAAGACGTCTGGGCGCAAGAGCGAGAGAACCCGGCTCTGGCGGAAGCCGAGCAGTCGCTGCAAGCCCAGATGCAAGCGGAAGCCCGCGAACATATTCGCGCCCTGCGCGACAAGCAGCAGGCCGCAAGACGCGCCGCCGCCACAGGCGACGATGACGATTTTGACGAAGGCGATTACGATGTCGAGGTGATCTACGCGCCCTGATCCTTTACTCGCCCTGGCACAAGCCGCGTGACGACCTGTGCTGTTTTTGTGTGTTTTTACGGGAATCGACTGTGCAACCCTCCGCCCCTCTCATGCTTCGCCAGCGGCTCGGCCAAAATCGCCGCTGGGTTTTTAAAATCGGTAGCGCACTGCTGACCAACGACGGCCAAGGTTTAGACCGCGAACGCATCGCCGAGTGGAGCCGGCAAATAGCCGAACTGATCAAGGCGGGACACCAAATTGTACTGGTGTCCTCCGGCGCCGTCGCGGCGGGAATGACACGCCTTGGCTGGAAAGAACGCCCCACGGCACTGCACGATTTGCAAGCGGCGGCGGCCGTCGGCCAAATGGGCTTGATTCAAACCTATGAGGCGATTTTCTCGCAGTTTGGTTTGCTCACAGCTCAGGTTCTGCTCGATCACGATGACTTTTCAAACCGGCAGCGTTACCTGAATGCGCGCACCACGCTGCTCACACTCGTCGGGCTTGGGGTTTTGCCCATCGTGAATGAAAACGACACCGTCGTCACCGACGAGATTCGCTTTGGCGATAACGACACCCTGGGTGCGCTGGTCGCCAACGGCGTTGAGGCTGATGCCTTAGTGATTCTCACCGATCAACCCGGCATGTTTAACGCCGACCCACGCAACAACCCGGATGCAGTCATTTTGCACGAACACCCGGCGCAGGATGCCGCGTTGATGGCCATGGCGGGCGGTGGCGGCTTACTGGGTCGAGGGGGCATGCAAACCAAGGTGCGCGCAGCCCGCCTCGCGGCCAGATCGGGTGCCGACACCGTCATAGTGGGTGGGCGCCTCCCGGATGTGCTGACCCGCGTGGTTCAGGGCGAGCGGATCGGAACACTCCTCTACGCCGAGGATCGCCCCCAAGCGGCGCGCAAACGCTGGCTTGCCGGCCATTTGCAAGCCAAAGGTGAGTTAATACTCGACGCCGGTGCCGTCAAGGTGGTTCGCGAACAGGGTAAAAGCATACTGGCCATTGGCGTCACCCAAGTGACCGGCCGCTTCACCAAAGGTGAACTCGTGATCTTTCGCGACCCGGATGGCGTTGAGATCGGGCGAGGACTCACCAGCTACAACAGCGACGAAGCCCGTAAAATTGCAGGGCGCCCGAGCCGCGAGATAGTCGACCTTTTGGGCTACCACGACGGCGATGAGCTGGTTCACCGCGACAATTTGGTATTGATCTAGCGAGCTTCGGCTATGGCACGGGCGCTACGTGAGGCTGCCCGCCGCTGAGGTTCGAGCGCAATAGTTTCTGACTTTCGATAGAGATGTTTCATGGCAACCTTTAAACCGCATATTCATGCTATGTCGGCCTACAAGCCGCCGCTGGATGGTCGCAACCCCGCACAACACACACTGCTCGATTTTAACGAGCGCACTGTGCCCGTGTCCGCTGCCATTAATCAGGCCCTGATCGACTACATCCAAGCCGGTCGCTTGCAGATGTACCCGGCCTATGGCGATATCGACAGCGTTATCGCCGCTTACTGTGGCGTCAAGCCTGAGCAGATCATGATCACCAATGGCTCTGACCAGGGTATTGACCTGATCATTCGCGCCGCCTGCCAAGCCGGTGACGAGGCCATCATTCCAGGCCCAAGCTTTGCCATGTACAGCCAGTGCGCGAAAGTGGAGCAACTGCACATTGTTGCACCGCAGTACACCCGCGAGAGCGGCTTCCCCTTGGCCGAGGTCCTCGCCGCCATCACCCCGAAGACGCGCCTGATTTGCCTCGCCAACCCCAATAACCCCTGCGGCAGCCCCATCGCTCGCGAGGCAATTGCCGAGATACTGCTAGCGGCTCCCGGCGCCACGGTGCTGGTGGATGAGTGTTATTTTGAATACTCCGGGCTAACCGTGTGCGACTGGGTCGACCGCTATCCCAACCTTGTCATCACCCGGACCTTCTCTAAAACCTGGGGCATACCCTCGTTGCGATTGGGGTTTGTGATCAGTTGTCAGGCCAACATACTGGCGCTGCTCAACGTCCGCGGCCCCTACGACATCAACCAGCTCGCCATTGTCGCCATTCGTGCCGCCCTCGCCGCCCCCGACTACACACACCGTTACGTTGAGGAAATCATGCAGGTCTCCAAACCCCTGTTGGAGAGCTTTTTGCGTGAGCACAAGATCGACTTTTGGCCGAGTGCAGCCAACTACCTGTGGTGCTTCCCCGACAAGGCCGAGCAATTGAATGCGGCGCTGCTCGCGGCCAACATTTTGGTGCGCCCCAAAGTCGATGCCACCGGCCGGCTGGGACTGCGCATCACCCTCGGCACAAAACCCCAAACCGAGGCTGCCATAGCCGTTTTGGCCGCCCATCTGTAACCCTGCGCCGCAAGCGGCCAAGTGCCCGGGCAGGGCGGCACCCCATGAGGTAACCCTATGCTGAATACACTGATACTGGTTTTAGCGCTGATAGCGCTCTTATCCATTGCACTGGAAGAGGTGATTCACCTCAACAAAGCCAAAAGCACCCTGTTTTTGGGCTGCCTCTGCTGGTTGGCGCTCTTTATTGACGCGGCCAACCAAGGCAAAACCGAACACATGCGCCATATGCTCGATGAAAACCTGCTCGAAATCGCCTCGCTGTGGCTGTTTTTGATGGCCACCATGACGTTTGTGGCCTACCTCAACGCACGCGGTTTGGTGAGCGACCTGGTGAGCCGGATGCTACCGGGGGAAATGAGCCTGCGCCGGTTGACCCTGCTACTGGCACTGTTTTCAATGGTGTTATCCATGCTGTGTGACAATATCACCGCCACTCTCGTGACGCTTGGCGTGATTCAGGCCTTCCGGCTGGAGGTGCAAGAGCGGATCAAACTCTGCGTACTGGTGGTGTTTGCGGTCAACTCCGGCGGCGTCATTCTGATTACCGGCGATGTCACGACTTTAATGATCTTCAACGCAGGCCACGTCACCATTGGCGAGCTGCTGAATCTCGCCGTGCCTTCAGCCATCGGGGTCGGCATCCTCGCCGTGTTGATGAGTTTGGGGCACAACCGGCGCATTCAGGCCGAGGTCAACACCCATCAAATAGAGCCGCTGGATGTGGTGATAGCCGGGCTGTTTTTCAGCACCATTATTGCCACCATGGTATTGAATATCTTTTTTGGCATACCGCCTGTTCTCACCTTTCTCATGGGACTGTCGGTGATGTTTATGATCGGCGGCTTCGTTAACAAATTTCACTCGGAAGTGCACTTGCTCGAGTACATACGCCAAATTCAATTTGACACGCTCTTTTTCTTTTTGGGCATCCTATTAATTGTCGGCGCTCTCAAAGAGGTGGGTGTGTTGGTGTGGCTCACCGATTTTTACGTCAGCGTCGACCCGCAATGGTCCAGTTATGCGATTGGGCTTATGTCGTCTGTGATGGACAATGTGCCCTTGACCGCCGCCCTGCTGAAGGCAGACCCTGACCTCAGCAAGCCACAGTGGCTGTCACTCGCCTATGCCGTGGGGATTGGCGGCTCCTTGCTGGTGATAGGATCCGCTGCAGGTATCGTGGCCATGAGCAAAATGAAAGAGCTGACCTTTCTACAATACATGCGCTACTCCCCGTACATTTTGGTGGCTTACAGTGCAGGCTACCTGGCAACTATTGGGCTGGTGTAACGTGGTGCCTTGGCGACAATTGCAACTTCGTCCACTGCAACGCCGCCCACTACAGGCCCGCCAACTGGTGGGCTTGGCGCTCTCGGCAGCCTCCTTGGCACTGCTGGTGCCGGGCGTCATGCTGCCGATGCTGAGTTTGCGTATCAGCGCGAGCTTTCCTTTTGTGGGCCGCGTGGATTTGTATAACCAAACGCAAAGCATCAGCGAGTCCATCCGCAGCCTGCTCGACAGTGGCCATACCGCCATTGCAGTGCTCATTTTTGTGTTCAGCCTGGCGGTACCGCTCATCAAACTGGTGTTGGTATTCACCAGCCTGCTGGCCCCGCCACGGCTCACGCAGGTCTTTGACCGCACTGTGAACACCATCGGGAAATGGTCTATGGCAGACGTCTTTGCCGTCGCCATCTTTATGGCCTTTTTGGCAGGCCAAGCACACCCCAACTCCGAGGCGCAGCTGCACAGTGGCTTTTATTGTTTTTTGGGCTATTGCGTCAGCTCTTTGCTCGGCAGCCAGCTACTGGCGAGTGGGCCAACCGGCGTAGAGCCCAGCCGTTCAATCTTGCCGTAGCTCGGACAAGAGAGCCTCCATTCGACCGAAGGACACCTGCTGATGCGGTTGCATCAAGCCTAAAAAAAACAGTATGCGCAGAGCATCTTCCGTTAACACCCAGCGTTTGGCGCCGCGCCGGTTGATAAAAATCCATTCGCCGCTCTGCCGGATCACCGCAGCGAGTTTTAAGCGCTCAGCCCCGGTTTCATCCTGTAAATCAAACCAATCGCCGGCTTGCCAAGGCAAGGCGGCATCGGGTTCAGCATCCGGCGATATCTCGTCAGCCTGATCGAAGTCGTTCGCCACGGGTGGCAACCACAGTCGCTGCCAGGCGGGAAATAGGGTTTCCAGCTGATACACCATAGGCGCCGGAATCTGATCCCAGTGCTGCCAGCGCAATGATTTCAGCGCCAATCGGCGCAAGAGCGCACGCGACTTAGGCTCGGCGACATACTCCGGTTGGTGCGACAAGCCCTGCCACCAGGCGGGGGCCAAGCGATTCAACAAACAGCTCGACGGCGGCTGTGGTGAAGCGTCAACAGGGGCGACGGCCTGGCGGCTAAAGCGGTTTAGATCGGAAATTAAACGGTCCAGTACCGGTTGACCCGCCAAGAGACCAGCCTCGATGGGGGGCCATATTGCGAGGAGGAATACCCGTTGCTGCTGCCAATCCGCCTGGCGCAGCGCCTGACAGAGTTGCGCCAGGGTGTCGGCCGAAAGGCCCTCGCCTGTTTGCGCTGCAGCGGCCGGCTGAAGCAGACTACTGATGACCAGCAAACGCGCACGCTGCAGCACTTTGACGGCCTCGGCATCGCCTTCTAGCTGTTGCAGCACCGCCGCAAAGGCGTTCTGCACCGCCTTGACGCGCGCCTCTAGCGCTTCATAACTCGGCGCAACCGCCTGTTTTGCCTCACTCACTTCAGCAGGCGACTTCTCACCCCAAACGCCATCGCGCATAAAACCTCTCACACCGATACCACTCACGCCGATAGTCGTCACATCGATACCACTCAAGACCGTAAAAAAACACCTAAGTCTAAAATCGATAGTGCCGCAGCCAACTCAATAAACGTGTTAAATTTTTCGGCACGCTACTGGATGACGGTTAAAATTGCAATCGTGGCGGAATCTTGCCGGCGCCTCAGAGGTCTTCCGGATCCAGGTCATAATCGACGATGAGCGGCGCATGGCTTGAGAAGGCGCGGCCATGATAGTGGCTGGCGTATTCCACCTTGGGGGCCAGTGACTCACTGATAATCTGTAGATCGGTGCGCCAGCCATCGCCCTCGCCACGCAGGCCAGACGGCCACCAGTTAAAGCACTCTTCACCCACAGCGTTTTTATGCACCAGCCGATAGGCATCCGCATAACCGATCTCATGGCATATTTGGCTAAACCACTGCTGTTCTTCGGGCAAACAACCTGGCTCCGTTTGATGGTTAACGCCGTTTTCAAGGTCGCGCCTCGAGGGTGCGACCGCCCAGTTACCGCAAAAAATAAACTGGCGGCGCTTGCGGGTAATTTTGTGCATCCAGGCTTGCAGGTCTGCAAAAAAACGTGACTTGATCGCGAGGGTTTCAGCATTGACGGCTTGTGGCGCCAAGAGCGAGCCAATGCTGAGATGCGGATAATCCAGCTGGACATAACGACCTTCCATATCAACACCGCTACTAAAACCCAAGCCATAAATGAGCGCTTTAGGCTGATAACGCGTGTAGATTGCCACACCTTGTTTGCCTTTCACGCCAGAGTCGAACACATACGCAAAATACCCAGGCAGTTGATAGCGAGGGTTATCGAGTTCCGGCTCCAAAGCGCGCAAATCCTGTAAACAGATGATGTCGGCCATTTGGGTGGCGAGCCAATCGTACAGACCCCGGTTAGCCGCTTGGGCTATACCATCAACACTCAACGAAATGACTCGCATGACAACCTCGAAACAATACGCTACAAACGGTGCACCACAAAAGCCGACAACGGCTGACAGATCCTGAGTATAGAAAGGGGGCGGCTCCCCTGCTGGGTGGCGCATTAAAACACACTTTAGATCACACCACACGGCGGCAAACCGCCAGCATTTAGCCTGCCAATACAGCATGAATCCTCAAAATTGATTACACTGGCGCACTTTGTGTAATCGACAGTGACTTGCCCATGTCCTCTTGTAACAACACCCACAACAGCACCCACAAAAGCCCCGATCAGAACACCTATAAAAATTATAAAAATGCGTTTATTGAATTGGCCATCCAATGCCAGGCCCTGCGCTTTGGCAGTTTCACGCTAAAATCTGGCCGCGTCAGCCCGTATTTTTTTAATGCCGGCCAATTTCGCACCGGCAAAGCCCTAGCTGCTCTCGGCCGTTTTTATGCGGCTGCGCTCGAATCTGCCCATGTCCCCTATGACATGCTCTTTGGCCCGGCTTATAAGGGCATTCCCTTGGCCACCGCCTGCGCCTGCGCCCTGTCAACTGAGCACAACAAAGATGTCCCCGTCGCCTTCAACCGCAAAGAAGCCAAAACTCACGGTGAAGGCGGTAGCTTGATCGGCGCCCCCCTATCCGGGCGCATTGCCATTGTGGATGACGTGATTACCGCCGGCACCGCTGTGCGGGAGGTCTTGGCATTAATCGCCGAGGCTAAAGCGGAACCTGCTGCGATCATCATTGGGCTTAACCGTCAGGAGCGCGGCCAAGGCAGGCTGTCGGCTATTGCGGAACTGGAGCAAGAAACCGGCGTCCGGGTGCTGAGCCTGATCGACCTCGCCGACATACTCACGTATCTTGAATATCACGCAGCGGATTACCCCGAGGTGCTTAGCCAAGTCAGCGCCTATCGCGAGGCCTACGGCGCGGATTAATCCCGCTGACGACACACAGCTCTGCTGACGACAAACAACCGCCATCCGAAATCCAAACGAGCCTGTAATGCAGCAAAAGACGAACATGACTGACCTCGTAGCACCCACATCCGCAGAGACCATCAAACGCCGCCTGGGGCGGCTATTCTTGCGCCCGCTGTTTGCGGTTGCGTTAGCAGGCTTCGCCACCTTGGCCTTGGCGCAAGGCAATTATTACCGCTTTCAGGACGATAAAGGCGTCAAGCACATGGGCTACTCAGTCCCACCCGAGTATGTGAAATACGGTTATGAAGTTGTGTCGCCCGTGTCGGGGCGCGTGATCGATACCATAGCGCCCGCGCCCGATCCGGATGAAGTCGAAAAAGCGCGCGCCAAAGCTCAAATGAAGGCCGATTATGAGCTACTCGAAAAACGTTACAGCTCATTACTGGATATTGAAGCCGCCAAAAAACGTAAACTGCAGAATGTCGAAGCGGGTATTCAGCTAGGCGAAACCAGCCTGTCCCAAGTCAAAAAAGAAATAGACAACCTCTACACCCAAGCGGCAGGCTTTGAGCGTGCCGGCAAGGCGGTTCCGAGTTCATTGATGACGACCCTGTCAGGGCTTGAAGCGCAGAAAAGCTCGATTGAAGCCACTTTGGCTGTGCGACAAGCCGAGAAAACCGAAATCGAAAAAAAATCCGCACAAGAGCGCACTCTCATGATTGACGGGGCGCGCCTCTTTGACCCCAAACGCCACGCCAGCATTACGGCTTATTTGGAGCGCGAAGCCGAAAAAGCACAACGCGCGGCCGAACAGGCGAAAGCCGACGCTGAAAGCACCGCCAACGCCTCTGACGCATCCGAATCGGACCTGTCAGCGGGCGAAAGCAAGGCGCCCGCTGCCTTACCCTCTGCTCCAGCCACCAGTAGCCTACCCGCCGCCAGAGCAGAGGTCTCACCTAGCAGTGCGGTATTGCCTAGCAGTGCGGCGCCGCCAAATACTCAAACCACCCCCTAAGGACCCAGGCCGCCCCTAAGGGTCGACCCAGGCTCAGCGGGCCACTCAATCAGATTATTTTTCCAAGCGGCTTTTATTGGTGATGAGGGTGCCTACGCCCGCATCGGTGAATATTTCGAGCAATACCGCGTGTGGTACCCGGCCATCAATAATATGCGCGCTCGCCACACCGCTTTTGACCGCATCCAAAGCGCACTGAATTTTCGGCAACATGCCGCCGTAAATGGTGCCGTCTGCAATTAATTCATCCACGCGCTGTGTACTGAGCCCGGTCAAGACCTGGCCGTTTTTATCCTGCAAACCCGCGACATTGGTCAGTAACATTAATTTTTCAGCTTGCATGACCTCGGCAATTTTACCCGCGACGAGATCGGCGTTAATGTTATAGGACTCGCCTTGAGTGCCTACGCCCACGGGTGCAATCACCGGAATAAAATCACCCTGCACCAGCAAGTCAATCACGCTGCGATCAACACTCGCCACTTCACCCACCTGGCCAATATCGATAATTTCTGGCGCTTGCATACCGGGGGTTTGGCGCGTGACGGCCATTTTGCGCGCACGAATCAAGCGGCCATCTTTACCCGTCACACCGATTGCATGGCCGCCATTGTTATTGATGAGGTTAACAATTTGTTTATTGACTGTGCCGCCCAGCACCATTTCAACCACATCCATGGTGGCGCTGTCAGTCACCCGCATTCCATCAATAAATTGTGATTCAATATTCAGCTTTTTTAATAAATCACCAATTTGAGGCCCGCCACCGTGAACCACTATGGGGTTCATGCCAACCAGTTTCATGAGGACAACATCGCGTGCGAAGCTGTTTTGCAAGGCCTCATCGATCATGGCGTTGCCGCCAAATTTCACCACAATGGTTTTATGCGTAAACCGTTGAATATAGGGCAATGCCTCAGTCAACACCTTGGCAATGGATGCAGCCGCATCACGTGGGGTATCTGTCATATCCACCTCAATTAAGTCAAATCAACACATCAGAATTCAGATTAAAACGCTGACACAGACGCTACCATTTTGGTACCAGCGCCGGGTCTAGCTTGCGCAATTCGCGCGTTAATAACGCTTTAATATCGTGCAGCTGCTCGCGGCTGCTGGCCTCGGCTCGCAGGGTTAAATAGGGGCCGGTATTGGATGCGCGCACCAGCCCCCAACCTTGCGCAAACTCCAGCCGTAATCCATCCAAACTGGTCACTTTGGCGTCTTGAAAATCGCCTTCATCCTGCAGGCGCGCCATCAAAGCCATTTTTTGTGCCTCCGCAACCGGCACCAATACCTCCGGGGTTGAAGGCCACTCGGGGAATTCGGTCATCAGGGTGTCGAGGTCCTCTTCGGCCAAGCTCAGAATTTCCACGAGTCGCGCACCAACATAAAGGCCATCGTCAAATCCAAACCAGCGCTCTTTAATAAAGATATGCCCAGCGTATTCGCCACCCAAAAGCGCGCCCGTTTCGAGCATTTTGGCTTTCATGGGCGCGTGGCCTGTTTTCCACAAAATGGGGCGGCCGCCAAATTGGGTAATCACATTATTGAGGTGCCGCGAGGATTTCACATCAAACACAACATCCGCACCGGGGTTGCGTTGCAGAATATCTTTGGCGAACAGCATTAAAAGCCGGTCAGACCAGAGAATTTTGCCAGAACCTGTCACCACCATCAGCCGATCGCCGTCGCCGTCAAAGGCGATACCCAAATCGGCCCCAACCTCGGTCACTTTATTGATCACATCGCGCAGATTAGCTTCCTGGGTAGGGTCTGGCCCATGATGCGGAAAGGTCCCGTCCAGGTCGCAGTACAAAGCCGTAACACGGCAGCCAAGCGCTTCAAATAGACTGGGCGCCACCTTACCGGTAACACCATTACCCGCATCCAGCACAACATGGATATCATTGCCAAGCGCTATGTCCGCCGTAATGGTATCGATATAAGACGGCACCAAATCGCGCCGACTTTCCTCGCCATGCCCCGAATGAAACAGCCCCTGCTCCATACGATCACGGATTTTCTCCAAATCTTTATCGGCCCGCGTGCGGCCCTGCATCACAATCTTAAAGCCATTGTATTCGGGCCCGTTGTGGCTGGCCGTCACGATCACACCGGAGCGGCAGCCGCTTTGTGTCTCGACAGCAAAGTACAGTAAAGGGCTAGGTACAGTGCCGATATTGATAACATGGCAGCCCGTACTCAAAACACCCCGCACGAGGTACTCGGCTAAAAGAGGGCTGTGAGTGCGCGCATCGCGCGCCACAAATAAGGATGACTCGCCAATATCCAGCGCCTCCGTGCCCAAGGCCTGCCCCAGGCGCTGGGCAAATTCAGGGGTTATCTCGACCAGGGGGGCATCGTTTTGCGTGGCAGCGTTTCGCGTGGCATCCGCTTGCGCCACACCGCGAATGTCGTAAGCGCGGAACACCGTTGGCGAAAACAGCCGTGAATCGGTGGCCTCAGTATCCGCTGGAGGTTCATTCTCGGCGGACTGAGGCTCGGGTTCATCAAACCCCAGTAAATCTTCCTCTACGCCCATGGCGCGAATATCCACAGGCGCAAAAGCCGTGCTCTCGCCGCGCACCTGGCCCAAACGCTCGTAGGTGGTATTGATAGCTTTTTGCCGGCGCTCCTGCTTGCGCGCGAAGATAAAATTCACCGCAAAGGCGGTGCCCAGTGCAACCAACCACGTCAAAGCCGCGCCCAGTGCAAAAATACTCCAGTTAATTTGCAAACCGGCTTCAATTGCAGAGGAGGGCGCATACTGCACCACCCAGGGTGTGCCCTCAACGGGCTTGCGAACGGGCGGTAAAAATCCTCCGGCGCCCGCGCTGAATAAAACATGCTCCCCACCCGGGTAGGTCTGCAAAAAACTGAACTCGCCTTTATCCGCCACGCCGTCCATCAAGGCCTCAAACAGGCTGTCGAGCGGTGCCGTAATCAGCAGGGTACCCACAACCGGTTTGCTCGCGTCTGTGGGAATGGGCAAGGCAAAATTCAGCCGCCAGCCCATCGATAATTTAACGGCTTCAGGGGTGATGGTATCGCGCTGCTCGGTGCGCTCAATCATTTCCATATCACTGAAACGCAAAGGCAAAGGCGCATCCAGGTTCAACTCAGCCGTTCCGGTCGCAATGAGACGCACACCGTCGGCCTCGGGAAAACTGCCAATAATGTTCAGACGGATGCGCCGCAACTGGCTTTGGTCTTGCGCGGCCAAGGCGTCTTCCACCTCACGACTTTGCGCAAAAAACGCCACCTTTTTTTGCAAACCCAACCAATGGCTGGCGAGATTGCTGACAGCTGTTTTGAGATATTGCTCAGAAAAACGCGCCAGCTGCTGCTCGCGCTCGGACACAATAAGTGTTTTCCACAGGTAAAAGGTCACGCCTGCGCTCACTAACACCGCCACAATCAAGCCAACCACCAGTCGCGTCGAGAGCGGCGTATCGCGCCCGGCTGGGCGCTTTGATTTTTCGTGTGTTTGATGGGTCATACAGAGCCAGTCCAAAAGGGCTAGTGAGACTGCCGCGCGCGCTGATAATGCGCCGCAATACAAACAAGCAATTCCCTAGCCAGGGCTAATTTTGTCATAGCCGGAAAGTGAACAACCCCGCCAGCATACAATACGGTGGCCGCATTGTAGTCGCTGTGAAACCCCCTGTCTTGGCGGCTGACGTCGTTCGCCACCACCATATCCAGGTGTTTTTGCACGCGCTTATGCTCGGCATACTGCGCCAGATTGTCGGTTTCGGCCGCAAAACCTACCACAAAAGGTGGGCTGGGCAAGGCGGCCACCGCAGCAATAATGTCGGGATTTTTGACGAGTTCCAGCGTCACGCTATCTTCTGCGCCCTTTTTCAGCTTGTGCTCCGCGACGGTCGCGGGGCGATAGTCTGCAACGGCGGCGGCGCCTATGACACAGTCTGCCTGAGTTGCGAGCGCCAAGGTCGCGTCATACATCTCGCGCGCACTCACCACCGAGATACGCGTCACGCCAGCAGGGCAAGGCAAGGCACTGGGGCCAGAAACCAAGGTCACCTCTGCCCCGGCAGCTGCCGCTTGCGCCGCCAAGGCATAGCCCATTTTGCCCGAACTGTGGTTGGTGATATAGCGCACAGGATCCAGCGCCTCCTGGGTGGGGCCTGCGGTAATCACCAAGCGGCGACCTTGCCAAGCCACTAAATCGTTGGCATCTGAAGGCCGCGGCGCCCAGTGCGCCAGAATCTGGGCCAGAATCTGCTCAGGCGCCAGCATGCGCCCGGGCCCTTCATCGCCACAGGCCTGAATGCCCGAGTCCGGCCCCCAAACACCCACATGGCCAAAGGCCTTCAGCCGCTCCAGGCTGGCTTGTGTCGCCGGGTGACGCCACATGGCTTGATTCATGGCCGGCACCAGGCGCAGTGGCGACTGGCTCGCCAAACAGACTGCGGCCAACAGGTCATCCGCCAAGCCCAAGGACAGTCTGGCCAAGGCATCGGCTGAGGCAGGTGCAATCACAATCAGCTCAGCCCAGCGCGCCAGCTCAATATGCCCCATGCCCAGCTCAGCGGCCTCATCAAACAAAGCGCGCCTGACAGCCCGCCCCGATACCGCTTGCAAACTCATGGGCGTAACAAAGGCTTCAGCCGCCTGAGTCAATACCACCTGCACCTCAGCCCCCAATTCGCAGAGGCGCCGAACCAGTTCCGGCGTTTTATAGGCGGCGATACTGCCTGTGATACCCAATAAAATGCGCTTGCCCAATAGGCGTTTATTCATGGATTCGAACCCTGTGTTAGCAAGATGCTGTGTTAGCAACAAGCTGTGTTAGCAACATGCTTAGCGAGATGCGCAGCCCGCGCCCGTTTAAAAACGCCACGCTTAAAAACACGACGCTGCAACACGACGCTGTAAGTTGTAAACCGCTAGCGCCAGCGCCAGCCGAAGCTCCAGCGCAAGCGGCCTTCACCCAACGCATCGCGACCGAGACTGGACCCCAGCTCCCATTCCCCCAAACCCGGAAGCAGCCAGTGGTAGCTTATCTGATGCGTCCACTCGTTGCGAAAACGCTTGTCGTCGTAGGTAGCCCAACGCAGCTGCCATGTCATAAAACGATCATCATCGCGCCAAGAGCCTGCTATAACCTGGCTCTGCCCAGCGCCTGCTCTGTGCAGATCACGCTGCGATTGCATCGCCCAGTGCCCCAAGACGGCACCACGGTGGGTAAATCCCTCGTCATAGATATTGTTGGCATACCAACCGACATCCCACAGGCTGTAGGCATAGCGTGCGGATAGGTGATCACGCAGCAGCGAGGGCAATTCCAGCCCGACACTGACCGCCGGATTGCCGAGCTGGTAGAGCCGGTGGTTAGAGGTGTCTTCGCCCGCCAATTCCACGGCAATCGCCAGCGGAACCGGCGCGCCAAAATGCATGCGGCTGGCAATAGCAGCGACCTGATTACCCGATTCTGCCTCCACACTGGCATCGTTATCGGCACCATAAGGGTCATAAAACGCACGCGCCAAAGTGCCTAGATCAACCGGCCGATTGCCGCCGCCAAACTGAAATACCCGATAAGCCCCAAGGCTCCACCAAGGCACGGGATACACCCGGAGTGCAAGCCCCGAGAGCAAAGGCGCAGACTCCCGACTCCACTGCCCTTGGTAGAGGGTGGGCTGGCGACTGAGTTTGGCGACAAACACCTCATACTGCCAAGCCGCACCCAATGCCTGCAGGGGAATTGGATTAGAAACCGTCACAGAGGGCAAAACTTGTGCTTGCGTGCTCACCACCTGCGCCTGGCCATCGAGTGGCGACCACCAACGCGTGCGGTAACCCAGGTCCCATTGAAAGGCGTCAGTGCCGACTGAGACGAGGCTTGCGGTCGGCTCCACGCGGGCGTTGGCGCTCATGGCGCCCGCCGTGACAGCCACCCAGGACAGCGGTTGCCACTGACCGGCGGCCATTATCTGACTGTTGACATCCCAAAGTGTGCCATAACCATTGGGCAGGAATCCCGTCCCCTCCGCATGGTGCAGGCTCACCGCCAAACCCGTCACAGCCAAGGGAGATCGCCAAGCGGCGAGTTGAGTGTGCAAACGGTGATGCAACGCGGGGGATGAGTCCGCAATCCGGTTTAAAGCCGCCTCGACCGCGCTGACGCTGTAAGGGCGCGACAGGCTTGGCATATCGGCAAGCACCGCGAGTAACGCCAGATCGCGCTCTAGCACCGGGTCCTGATTGACGGGCAAGTAGGCGGTTGCCGCGTGGGATGGCAGGGTCAAGGCGAGCCATAAAATGCCCAGCCCCACCCGCAAGGCACGCATTAGGGCTGGACGAATTCTGGACGGGGCAGCGGGTCGCACCTCAGTCGAGAGCAAATGAGCGGAGAGTCTGGCGTTTTGCATGGGGTGTCGCCATCATGGCGCCTTGATCAAATGGTGGGGTTCTCTATGCAAGCCTGGAAAGAGCGCGGCATTTTACTGGCATACCAAACCCTTGGCACCGTTTTATTACCCGCCTGGCTGCTGGGACTTTGGGTGCGAAGCTTACGGCAGCGCGATTATCGACATCACTTGGGCGAGCGCCTCGGCAGCGGCGCCGAGGCCCCTGCCCCGGTGGATCTATTAGCCCATGGCGCAAGTCTGGGCGAAATCAATGCCTTGGCGCCCTTTTTGGAGGCTTGGTTGCAGGCGCACCCCGGTGAGCGGTTGCTGATCTCAACCTTTACCCCAGCCGGGCGCGCGCGGGCGCTGGCCCTCTTCGGCGACCGCGCTGAGATCACTTATCTGCCGATCGACAGCCCAGCCACTGTGAACCGCTTCTGGGCGCGTTGGCAGCCTAACGCTTTGGTGATCATCGAAACCGAACTCTGGCCCACGCTGATTCATCGCGCCAAGGCGGCGGGTGCCAAGCGCCTGCTGATCAACGCCCGCTTGTCATCGCGCTCAGTCAAGCGCTATAGCAGGCTGCGCACCTTGATCGCACCCGTGATCCAAGCTTTCGACCGCATACTGGTACAAGACGACACTCAGCTCACCCGCTTTAAGGCGCTGGGCGCCACAGAGTCGCAGCTGCAAACCGGTGGCAACCTGAAATACGACTGGCATCCCATGCCCGATGTGTTAGCCCAAGCCGCCGACTGGCGGCAGCGCCTCGGCACGCGGCTGGTATGGGTGCTCGGCAGCAGTCACGCGGATGAAGAAACGCTGTTTATCGAAACCTTCCGGCGCCTTCGCCACGACTTCCCAACACTTTTATGGGTATTGGCGCCCCGCCACGCTGAGCGGCAAAACGCCTTGGCCAAGTTGCTTGGCACCGAGTGGCATATCGCCCGCCGCAGCCAAGGCGACTTCCCGGATGAGACCACCGATATTTGGCTGATCGACACCTTTGGCGAACTGCCGCGCTTTTATGCCCTGGCGGATGTGTGCACCCTGGGCGGCAGCTTTAACGGAGCCGGGGGCCATAATCCGCTGGAGCCGGCTGCGCTCGGTAAAGCCTGTGTTCTGGGGCCGAATATGCAAAATGCCCAAGCGCTGGTCGACTGTTTAGCCAGCGCCAACGCCTTAATTCAGGTGACAACCGGTGAGGATCTGCTCAAGACACTCACCGCACTACTCCACTCGGCTGCACACCGGGAACACCAGGGCACTTTGGCCCGGCAAGCCATTGCGCCACATCAGGGCGCAAGCTTGCTGGCGCTTCGAACACTCCAGTCGTTGGAAACCCAGACGACTGACGCAAAAAAGAACTAATTCAAAGAGCGGCTCATCAAAGAGCCACTCATTCAAGAAGGGCTCCTTAACGAACGACTCATTCAAGAACTACTGCGTAACAGCCGGGGTTTTTAGGCCCGGTTGGGTTTGGGCGCTCAAAGGCTGCGTTTGAACGTTCAATAAATCTTTACGAAAGGTCACAAATCGCGGTGACTCCGCATCGCTAAAGTCATACAAGAAAATAAATTCCTTGTTGAGGCTAGCGGGGGAGATGCTCACCTCATACAGGCGCCCCCCCACGCGAAATCGCTTGGTTTGCTCGGTGATGGGGGCATCGATACGGTACTGGTAACCGCCCAGGTACTCAAATTCGCCATATTCATCGCCTTGAGTGCCGCGCAAAAAGAGCGCGACCGGCTTGCGGCGGCTGGCCGTCTGTTGCGCATTGCCATAGGCCCGAGCCATCTCGGCTTTGGCTTTTTCACGCGCACCCAGGGCCTCATCAGTCGCGACTATAGATTCTTGAACTCGAGATTCTTGAGCAGTAGCTCCTTGAATAGTAGCCCCTTGAACAGAATGGCCGGCACCCTCGCCCACCGGCGAGCTAACCACCCCATCTTGCCCCTTAGGCAGCAAGGATTGAGCCGCAAAGGCGTCGTAACGGGCTTGCAGACGCTCGCGCTCAGCGGTTTGAACCACCAACTCCTGGCGCAGCCGGGTGTTCTCGTTCTGCAACTGAGCGACCTGACGCTGCAGCGCCTGAACGTTAGACCCCAGCTCCACCCTCACCTGCTCGGCTTTTTTAGCCGCCAATTGGGCTAGCTGTTGCTGCGACAGCGCTTGAGCCTGTCGCGCTTCGCTCGCGGCCAATTGATTGCGCAGTTCCGTCTCTTTTTTCTCCAGCCGCACCAAAGCGCTGATGCGCGACTGAGTCGCGAGCTCGGCCAAGGCCAATCGCTGCTCGGCTATCTGATAAAGCTGTTCATTTTTGGTCGTGGGATCTTGCTGATAACGCGCTTTGGCCTCGCGCAATTCCTGCTGCTTGTCATTCACGGCACGCTCATAGTCGGCGAGCTTTTTTTGCTCCGCGACGCGCTTATGCGCCAACTGGTCCAATTCTGCAGTCCAGGCTTGTGTGTCGGCACTCTCTGAGCGGGGCTCTGCTTGCGCACCCAAAACCACTGTATCCAAAACCACAGAACCCAAGACGACAGTCCCGAAGGCCATGACAGCTAAACCCCTCGCAAAAAAACGGCTTAAAACACCCCAAGCCTTCGGGTGAAAACTCGCCTGCTGGCGAGAGGGTGATGATTCCATGTCAAGATCCTCAAAGGCGATTTAGGGTTTAACGTTATTCAGCGATCGGCTCGCCAATCAGCCCTGCACCAACTGGCAGGGTCTTATCTGACTGCGCACGACTGGCGGTTTTTTGATCACCGGCATGAATCCCACTCTAGGCGAATTGTAAAATGACCAACGTGACGATCGACACATTTATTAATCCACACTGTTATTAATTCAGGATGTTATTAATCTAGGGTATGGATTGCTCGGGGAATAAGGGTCGCACTCAGCAGCAGGGTTTATAAGCCGTGCCGATCCCTGCCACCGTTGACTGCTAAGCTCTTGGCAGAGCCTTGCCGCCAGGAGCACCCAGAATGCAGCCACCCCAAACGCACTGCCACCCACTTTTTGCGACCTTGGCAGAGACCCTGCAGAACCCCGATACAGCCGAGACCTGGCTGGCGGAATTGCTTGGCATCGCCTACCGCACCCACGCCTGCTCCGGCAGTGAGCTGTGGTTATGCGATGACGATAACGGCACTCTCGTGCGGCAGGCGCAGTTTCCGCCAAGTGACGCCCCCATCACCCCGGCAGACACACCATTGGATGCCTCCTGGGTGACAGAGCTGCGGCAAGCCAAATGGTTAATCGGCAAAAGCCACAGCCGATTTCACACACCGAGCAGCCAAATAGCCGCCGATATTTATTTACAAAGCGATGGCATTTTTATGGGAGTTGCTCGGTTTTTGTATCCTAAAAACGAGAGCCTGCCGGCCGAGGCGGCGGCGATTTGGCTCCTGGTGCAGCAGGCGTTTCATCACTGGCATTTACAATGGCGGGCTCAAAGCCATTTATCGGCTTTTCTTGAAAGTGAGCAACGTTTTCACGCGCTGGCCAATTCGAGCGGCGCGGCCATTTTCGCGTTTCGTCGCCAACTTATTTATGCCAATAAAACAACCGAACAGCTCACAGGTCTCACCCAGGATGTGCTGAAATCCTTGCCCCTTGCCTTGATTTTTGGCGAAGGGTTTACCACTACCTACAGCGAGGAGGCCTTAAAAACCCATTATCACCCTCAGGCGCTGGAAATTGAATTCGAGCATAGTAGCGGCGAAATTCGCTGGGCCTACATCTCACTCACCCAAGCAGAATTTGATGGCAGCCAGGCCTGGCTCGCCAGCGCCTTTGATATCACCGAGCGCAAGCGGTCAGAAATCTACATGCGCTACAGCGCCTATCACGACAACCTCACGGGCCTACCCAACCGCTTAAGTCTGATTGAAAAAATTAACCGCTGTTTAGTGTTGGCGAGCCGAGACCGCTATTACCGTTTTGGGTTCTCTGCCATTCAATTTGTAAAATACAGCCAAATTCAAAAAGCCCGAGGCGGAATTTACCTCGATCAATGGATGATCGACACTGCCTTAATTCTCAAACAAAATGGCGAAACAGGCGATTATTTAGCACGACTGGCGGATGATACGTTTGTCATAATGTCGGAATCGCGCGGCACCGGGGAAAAGCTACTGGAACGCGGCCAACAACTCGCGCAGATATTGCAAAGCCAGCAAGCCGCCGACAGGCAAAAGGGCACGCACTTTGCCATCGGTTTATTGGCGGCGCATGCCCATTTTCACCATGCGGAAGAAGTGATTCGCCATATTCATTACGCGCTGGAGCAAGCCTGCGAAGCGCCCACACTGGATACCGCACACCAACCCCAACAGGTGGCGTTATTTGATGAGTCCTACCAATTAAAACGCCAGCAAAAACGGAGCCTCGCCGGAGCACTGCGACAGGCTATTGAAAGCCAGCAGATCACCATAGCGCCGGATGCGACCCGTTTTATCTACCCGTTCGGTAGCAACCGTTTAATAGGGTCTATGCCGAGCGCCAGCTGGCGCGATCAGCCACTACTCGGTGACGATTATTCAGATTTATCCCTTTTTACTGACGATATCCCCACGCTTATTCGCTTTGCACAACAGCTCAGCGGGGGCGCAACCAAACCCGACAACAACACGCTGATCTGGTTAGATTTCCCGGCGAAACTCCAGCTACCGCTGGAATCCGTGGCCGCGATTATTCAATCGTTACCGACCACACAAGCCCACTGTTTGCAAATCGCACCCCAGGCACTGATGCCAGCGGGTCAAGCGCAAACATTGCACGACATTTTGCAAAAACACCCCTGCTCACTGGCTCTCGCACTGGACGACATCCCTATCGGCTATCTCACCCAACCCGCCCTGCCTCAAACCTGGCCCATTCGTTACCTGGTCGTCAATGCCGACAATATGGCATCCACCGCTATTCACCGGCTGCCGCTATTACTCCACAAAACCCTAACCCCAGTCACCCAAACCCCCACCCAAACCGCAACCCTATCGGCTAGATGCCGATAGGGTCCGCTTTGCAGTATTTTTCGATGTAGGCTTCGTGGGTGGGCATCACCGTCACACACTTTTGAACAACCTGGCACATTTTGCTCACCACATTACTAAGATTTTCATCTGATAAAACATCTGCCAGCGGGCTGTAATCTCTTGCAACAAGTCCTTGCCCATGCATAACAGACAGCCAGCTAGGCTCACTAAATAGCTCGAAGTTATCTCGAAACACAATCGACCCCGACTTATACAAATCAATTTTATTTTCAAGAGACGCTGGAATCTGCATATCTCTACAATATCGCCAAAAATCGGAATCATCTCTATTTGATGCATGATAATGCAAGATAATAAAGTCCCTAGTGCTCTCATAATCCCAATCCATCGCTTTATTAAATCGATCCGCCATAAGCTGCATGTTATCCAGGTTTGGCATCATCGACAAAAACTTAGAAATGGCCGACTGAACAAAATAAATGCTAGTTGATTCTAACGGCTCAATAAAACCAGATGCCAAACCAATCGAAAGACAATTCTTATTCCAGATTCGTTCTAGTTTTCCAGTTTTAAATTTAATCTTCTTAACAGCGGTTAGGGCATCCGCTCCAAGGGAACCCACAAATAACTCCTCGGCGCTATCGTCAGCCAAATAGGCGCTAGAATACACAAACCCGTTGCCACGGCGGTGTTGCAAAGGAATTGCCCACTGCCAACCTGCACCATGCGCTGTAGACGTTGTATACGGATCAAGCCGGCCCGAATTAAGTGTTTGTACTGCCAGGGCTCTATCCACAGGAAGATAACGCGACCAATCCTCAAACTTTGTTTTTAACGACTGCCCAGCCAATAAAGATTGGAAACCACTACAATCAAAGAAAAAATCTCCTTCTACTTGACTGCCATCATCAAGCACCAACGACTGAATGCCGCCATTCTCAGCAGATAATCTGACATCAGTCACATTAGCCTCAACTCGAAGAACTCCTCTGGACTCTGCAAACCCTCGTAAAAATCCAGCATAAGCCAAGGCATCTAAGTGATAGGCGTACCGAATATTATTCAGCGGAGAATTATCAATCGATTGCGGTCTTATAAAAAGACCCTGCTTACAAGCCAAAACATTCAAGGAAAAATCAAAAAGATCTTTACACAAACCCTTTTTATAGGCTCGCTGCCAAAAATGATGGAAGCTAACTCCTTCAATCTCAGTGCCATAAACACTAAAAGGGTGTATGTAGTCATTTCCTTTCCACCCCCAATCTTTAAATCGAATACCCAGCTTAAAAGTTGCTCGAGTTTTTTTCATGAACTCTTGCTCATCAATACCGAGCATCTGATTAAAAAGAGCCATACTAGGGATAGTTGCCTCACCCACCCCAATGGTACCAATATTAGCCGACTCAACCAGTACTACTGGTAGGCCTTTTTGATAAAAAACCTTAGCCAGCGCAGCTGCCGCCATCCACCCGGCAGCCCCCCCCCCTAGAATTACAATTTTTTTGATTCTATTATCACTCACCGAAGCACCCATCAAGAAAATATTGTATAAAGGCTTAAAGCCGATTGAGGCCATTCATTTACAGCCATATTTGCACTCAAGCTCGACGAGTGATCACGCATCTTATTCACTTCGTTTCGAATATCTCGTTTAATACGCATCAAGCCAGCCAACAAATCACCTGTAGGAATCACATCAACCCTTTCACTGTAAGCTCTAGGAATTAACCCCTGACCAATGAGAACGGCCACCCAGCTAGGACTCAAAAAAAGGCCTTTTTCAATTTTTTGATCAACATGCCCAGCTTCACGAAAAGCATCCATTTTTGCCATCAAGCCTTCTGGAATATCCATATTTTTACAATATCGCCAGAACTCAGTGTCCTCCCTGACTGTATTTTTGTAATGCAGAATAATAAAGTCGCGTATTTTTTCATACTCGACACTCATTTTTTCATTAAAAAATTCAGCCTGCTCACTATAGGAAATTGGCGAGGTAGATAGGGCCTCAAAAATCTCTGTGATAGCCGCTTGAATAAGATAAATACTAGTCGACTCCAGCGGCTCTAAAAATCCTGACGACAACCCAACTGCAACACAATTCTTACTCCAGGTTACTTGCCGTCGCCCCGCCAAAAAGCTTAATCCTCTTGGCTTAGCTAAAAACCCATTTGGAAAAAATGAAGCGAAGCTCTCTTCCGCCTTTTCATAACTTAAAAAGTGATCACTAAATACATACCCCGATCCAAATCGATTTTGCAGTGGAATTTTCCAAGTCCACCCAGCATCTCTCGCTACTGCCTGCGTAAAGGGAGGAAGCACCTGGTTGGCAGCCTGCGGAGCCGCTATCGCTCTATTACAAGGCAACCAATGACTCCAATCAACATAAGGGACGCCCAATGCTTTACCCAATAACAAAGACTGAAAACCCGAGCAATCAATGTAAAAATCCCCTTTGACGTCGGCACCGCTGGCCAGCCGCAAAAAATCAATATCTCCAGCCTGGCTATCCAGCGTAACGCTATCAACCGTATCAACAAGATGCAACAAGCCTCGCTCCAGGGCGATACCTTTTAAATAAGCTGCATATTTTGCGGCATCAATATGAAAAGCATAGGCAAAGGTAGAGCGCAAAGATTTTGGATCCTTCGAAGGGTATTCGAACTTCCCCTTTCGACAAGCCACCACAGGCAGTGAATAATCGAACAAATTACTATCAAAACAATAATCTTTACACTTCATCCAAAAGTGATGAAATGGCAAGCCGTCAATGTTTATACCAAAATCTCCGAATGGATGGATATAGCTGTCACCAAGAGCCCCCCAATTAACAAACTCAATTCCTAATTTGTAAGTAGCCCCTGTAGCGGCAATAAACTCCCCCTCATCGATCCCCAAACGAGAGTTAAAATACCTTATATGTGGAAGTGTTGCCTCCCCAACACCGACAGTACCAATCATCTCCGATTCAACAAGCGTAACGCTAAACAAGCTCTTATCCAATAAGGAAACCAATGCCGCCGCAGTCATCCACCCTGCGGTCCCTCCCCCTACAATAACTATTTTTTGCATAATTTTTCACAAAAAAAAAGCACGACATAGTCGTGCTTTTTTCAAATACCTCGTTAGAAAGTTGCCTGAACGTAAGCAGCGAAACGTCTATCAGCCACAAAATAAGAACGTGGAGTTTTAACACCTTCTTGATTGTACTGAAGGGACGTTTTGACCACTTCGCTCAGCAAGTTACTTGCTTCTAAACCAACTTTGTAGTTATCTCCAATTTTATATGAAGCTGACCAATCAAGCTGACCGGTTGGCTCGCCATAAACAGGAGAGAACGCAATAACATCACGCGAGTTCATCAACCACTCAGAACGCCAACTGTACGCAAATCGAGTTTGAAAGGTGCTGTCATCGTAAAACAGTTGCAAACCAATGTTTTCTTTTGACAAGCCTTCTATCGGCAGCGCACTGAAGTTTCTGAAGGTTCGACCACCAGCATCCGGAGCAATGACATCCGGCGTAGATTCTTTTCCGTCAATGAATGTATAGCCTACGCTAGCACCAAAAGGCTCCAACGAATCATGAATGAAGCTAAAGTCTGATTGGGCAGACAGCTCATAACCCTGGATTGTTGACTTGCCTTGATTTGTCAGTGCGGTCACAGAAACGGGCGCAACTGCACCTGAAACTGGGTTGGTGAATTCAACAGTCTCTGCTCCTCGACGGAAAAAATCCCGATTATTTTTGTAAAACCACGTTGCAGTAACTGACCCCAAGTCAGCAAAGTACCATTCCAGAGTCAAGTCATAGTTAGACGTCACTTCAGGGGCTAGATTTGGATTGCCGCCTCTAGCTGTGTAACCGTTTAACACCGCGCCAGTGATAGGGCTCGTAGCATCTCCCGGCACTGCATTGGTCACTGTAACTGTTGAGCCAATATTCGCATTAATTCGCACATCGTTCATTTCTGGCAAGTAAATACTTTCCGATGCAGCAAAGCGAGCGATCAAATCCTCTTGCAATTCCAGCTTGAAGTTGAAGCTCGGTAAAACGCGTGAAAAGTTTTCCGCTTCAACCGTGGTAGAAGCTCCAGCTGCACCGTTATTAAATGCTATATCATTTGCCGATATTCTCGGATTGAGTGTTGAATTGACAGCGAGTAGCGCAGCAGAAAGCGATTGAGGGAAGTTTATAGCGCCAGTATTGGTCAGATCATAGCTGACATACCGGAGACCCACGTTACCACTGTAAGGCTTATCGGCCGCCTCGTCACCGAAGTCTAACCGAATATAGAATGCCCCACGGGTTTCTTCCGTATTGTAAACTTCGCTTGGACGAAATGGCGACGTCGCATCAGTGACGCCAGATCTAAGCGCTAGAGGGACCCAACCGGTTGTATTTTGGCGCAGTGTTTTACCCAATGCATATGGCGTATTTAGCGCTTGAAAATAACTTTCAGAGCCCCGCTTCAAAAAAGACTCAGCCGGGAACCAGAAAGTACTATTTTCAAAAAGTGCTCCGCCCCCCATATGATCATTGAAGCTATAGGTCTCAATTAAACCACTATCAACAAGTTGTTGATCATAAGTTGACACACCACCAGCCCAACTTTCTGAAATATTTCCCCAGCTGTAAGCTGACTCACGAGCATCTAACTCTTTTTGAGAAAAACGCGTACCTACTTGGATAGATTTCACCCAGGCATCATCAAAGTCATATTTAGCACTTCCAGAAACGGCTATTTGCTCACCCTCACTGTCTTGAGCAAAATCCATCGCAGAACGATAAAAATAATTACCCAGAGCCTTGGGATTATTACCTAGAATTCTAAACTTTGGATCATCACTATTTCTTAAGTCAACAGCAACGTCAAGTCGACCCGCATTACCGTGGCCACTCAAGTCAGCAGCCTCAAACGTAGCATTTACGTATTGCAAGTCAGCAACAAGAGTCAGGTTGTCATTGGGCGTAACTTCAAATTTCAAACTCGCATCATTAATGATACGGTCCTCTTCTCGCGTACGAATCCCAGCTATGTAATTGACCTGCTGTATAGTCCCTGACTGGAATTGACATGGATCGCCGTTAAAGACGTCTTGAGAGCACGCAAACGAGCTATTAGCACTTAGCTTCAGATTGTCCGCATTGCCACGAGTGTCGCCAAATGGCTGCTCGGGGTTTTCAAGGAATCGATCAACCCAAGCGTATTGGGAATCTGAGCGAATAAACTCAAAGGTCGCCTTCACCGTTTCAGATGGATCTGAATATTGAAAAGCCGACGAAAAACCCAAACGATCACGCTCATTGATCTGGCTATTAATACGCACACCCTCAGGAGCGATGAATTTTTGTTGAGGCGTGGAAAGCGCTTGGTATTCGTAAAAATTAAAGAGGCCCATACCGTCGCCACGGGTTTGCGTTTTTGACGCAGTCACAGAGACAAGAGCTCCAAATTTACCGCTATTCGTATCCCAAACATTGCTGGCTATGCCAGACAGGTTAGGATCAAACTTTTCAGCAGCATCGCCAAAAGCACCTTTTACAGTGCCGGCCAATTGCAGCTCCTCTTTGTCAAAGGGTTTACGTGTAATTACGTTCACAGTACCGGCAGTACCGCCCTCAATCATATCTGCAGTAGTGTTTTTAACCACTTCAACCGTGCTTACCAACTCCGGTGGAATATCCGCAAATTCCATTTTACCATCGTTAGCGGCACTAAATGAATCGCGCCCATTAAACTCACTGCGCGTGCGATCAAGCCCGCGAATAGTCACTCCACCACCTTCGGCAGCAAAGTGGTCTGGGTCGTTGGTTGCCTCAAATCGATCAATCGCGACTCCAGGAATGCGTTGAAGTGCTTCAACAACCGACTTATCCGGCAATGCACCAATGTCACTTGCTGTAATCACATCTTTTACAGTGGATGCTTCACGCTTGATGTCTTGAGCATTTTCGAGGCTTTGTTTGATGCCGTACACCACGACTTCTTCAAGCAGTGCGGGATCTTGTGCGTCTTTTTCTTGTGCGTAGACGTGAGCGGCTGAAACGGCCATCACGCAGGCGGCAAGTGCTGAGCGCTTAAATAACGTGCGCCCTTGTTGATTCTTATACTGAGCCATAGCTCCCCCTAGGTTGTTTTTCATAAGCTTTATGGTCAACGTCCTCCCTGCCACCAGTCTGCCCGACTATTTTATGGGTTATCACTGGGTACAGGGTTGATTTAGAATGGGGGCCGACATCAAACACAATGTATGCGTCAATATATTGGCAACCCCAATGCGGACCGGGCTAGGATACGGGAATTGCCCGCAAGAAAAAACCCCCGTTTGGCGTTCGTTGTCATAGCCGCAAACGCTTGACAACGGCTTGAGTACCCGCGAAAAAACTGAACTAAAGCAGGGATTTTAGCCTTGTAGGCCTCGACAATAAGCGTTATAACGACCACCCACACCCGACTGAGAGATCAGCCAAAAGCATCACACCCGTGTGATTAACGAGATTTTGAATGGCCAAAACACCGGACGCCCCCTCAAACCACTCCGCGAGCACCGCAGGCTCAAACCCCCTTCGGCCGGAGCATTTTGCGCTAAAAGGGGGGTTGATCCCCATGACGCTGCTGGAAGTGCGTTCTGAAAACGTGCAGTCCTTCACACAAGAAGTGCTGACGAAGACGGCAGCCGCACCTGAATTTTTTCTGGGCAGCCCCGTAGTGCTGAGTTTTGAGCAGCTGCCAGAGGCCAGCGAAACCTTCATGCGGACCGCTCTGCAAGGCGCCGAAAAAGCCGGCTTCAAAATAGTCGGCTTGAAAGGCGAGGGCGAACCCCTGGCGGCATTGGCTCGTAAGCGCGGCATCGCAGTATTTCCGGCATCAGCTAAAACCGCCGCCAAACCGGGACGAGATTGCTCGCCGGTAGCAGAAAGCGCGGCCAAGCAGAGTGCGCAGCCCGTCACGGCTCACGACAGAAGCCCCAGTGCCGAAACCAAAACGCGCACCATAGTGACGCCGATTCGCTCCGGCCAGCAAGTTTTTGCCGAGGGCGATTTACTGATTCTGGCATCCGTATCCCCGGGGGCCGAGCTGCTCGCCACCGGCAACATCCATGTTTATGGCGCGCTCAGAGGCCGTGCCTTAGCGGGGGTGCAGGGCGACACCAGCGCGCGAATTTTTTGCTTAAGCCAGGAAGCCGAACTGGTCTCGATTGCCGGGCATTTTATGATTGACCAAAGCCTGCGCGATGCCTGCTGGAAATCGCCCGCTCAAATCGTGTTTGATGGGGAAGCCTTACGGGTATCGGCGCTTTTGGATGCGGTTAAATAGAGGCAGTTAATAATCAACGTTTTATACAGTGACAGGGCAAATGGCCCATGCAATTAACGGAGCCTTTGGCTCTCAATTATCAGTGCGCAACGCAATTTAAAGGGTGATGGGTGTGGCAAAAATTATTGTAATGACTTCAGGTAAAGGCGGCGTGGGCAAAACGACCTCAAGTGCTGCTATCAGCAGCGGTTTGGCCATGCGCGGCCATAAAACCGCCGTGATCGATTTTGACATAGGGCTTCGCAATCTTGACTTGATTATGAACTGCGAAAGACGCGTGGTGTACGACTTCATCAATGTGATTAATGGTGAAGCATCGCTCAAGCAAGCTCTCATCAAAGATAAACGCTGTGACAACTTGTTTATTCTGCCCGCCTCGCAGACGCGCGACAAAGACGCACTGAAACAAGAAGGTGTCGAAAAGGTACTCCAAGACCTGATTGCTGATGGCTTCGAGTACATTATTTGCGATTCGCCAGCCGGCATTGAACACGGCGCCTTCATGGCCTTGTATTACGCAGATGAGGCCATTGTAGTGGCCAACCCAGAGGTCTCTTCCGTGCGCGACTCAGACCGCATTCTGGGCATTTTACAAAGCAAATCCCGCAAAGCGGAGCGCGGCGAGCGCGTCATCGAGCATCTCCTATTAACCCGTTACAACCCGGAGCGCGTCGCCAAAGGTGAAATGTTGGCTGTTAATGATGTAGAGGAAATTTTAGCGACTAAACTCCTAGGCGTTATTCCTGAGTGTCCGTCTGTTTTAAAAGCGTCAAACCAGGGTCTACCGGTGATTCACGACCCGGAAAGCCGCGCTGGCCAAGCCTACCATGACGCCGTGGCCCGCCTGCTCGGCGACAACGTCGAGCATCGCTTTTTAACACCGGAGCATAAAGGACTCTTCCAACGCCTTTTCAGGAGAAGCGCATGAGCATCCTTGATTATTTCACGCGGACAAAATCGAGTACGGCATCCATCGCAAAAGAGCGCTTGCAAATTATTGTGGCGCACGAGAGAAAACGCCGCGATCAGCCAGAGTATCTCGCCGCCTTACAGCGCGACATTATGGAAGTCGTCAAAAAATATGTCGATATCGACACCGACAGCATCGAAGTGCAACTGGAAAAGAACGGCGATTGTTCAGTGTTGGAATTGAACGTGACCCTGCCGGAAACCCTACCAGAGAAAGCATCTGCCTAACCCAAGACGCTTTTCACAAGTTTACAGTTTGTTACATAGGATAGGTTGAGTGCGCCCCTTGGTGTTGCTAAGGTGGCGCACATTTTTTTACAGTGTGCGCTTTTGGTGGGCAGTCCTGCGCGCCGAGAGCTGATCATTTTTTAATCCATTACATTCACTCGACAATAGCGAACCTCCCTCATGGTGCCTCAATCATTGACCTCACTGTGGTCCCAACACAAATCCTGGCTGACGCCCGGAATACTTTTGATTCTTGCTCTATTGGCTTACGTGGCAGGCTTGCAGTACCCCAAAGGCATGTTTTGGGATGAAAATTACCATGTTGTCTCGGCCCGTAAACATGTTGATGGCGTGATGTATATGGAGCCGCACCCGCCACTCGGCAAAATGATTCTGGGCTTGAGCGAAGCCATCTTTCAACCGAATGCTGACATCGATCAAAGCATGCTCATCCAAACCGATTATTTAAAAGGCGATGAAATGCCGCAAGGCATGGAGTTTTGGGCTTACCGCTTGCCCTCCGCCGTTATGATGGCGCTATCAGTTTGGTTTTTGTATCAAATATTCTGGCGGATTACAGGGTTTAGAGTCGTCGCGTTTGTTTTTTCGCTCTACCTTATTTTTGACAACGCCATGGTGCTACATTCCCGCGCTGCCATGCTGGAGGGGGTGCAGTTTTTCTTTATTTTGTGGGCGCTTTGGTATTTTGTCCGCATCATCACCAGTGCCGTCCCCATCACCTTAAAACACTACCTCATTTTAGGCGCCATTATTGGCTTGGTGACTGCTGTCAAGGTTAATGGCCTCATTTTAAGTTTGGTATTGGGCATGCTGCTACTGGAAGATAAAGGCAAGGCCTTGCTGCAGGGTGAAATCGCCGCCAGCCTGGAACGCGCAATATTGGGTAGCGTGGCCTTTTTTACGGCCCTAGGCGGCGTTTTTGCACTGGTGTTTTTTGTGCATATTGGTCTTGGCACCAAGATTCTGCCCGGAAAAATCTATAAAGCCTCACCCGAGTATTTGGCCTCTATCGAGAAAAATGGCGGCTTTAGTTTCACCACCTTTCGGCTCGGCTTTCGCGACAACTTGCGTTACATGTCGGAATACGCCGATGGCGTGCCACGGCTGGATATTTGCAAAGACACGGAAAATGGCAGTTATTACGCGCGCTGGCCGTTTGGTGGCAAAGGCATTAATTATCGTTGGAGCAAAGACACCCATGATGGTGTCACCAAGGTGAGTTATGCCTATTTGCTGGGAAATCCACTCATCTGGCTAAGCGCACTGGCTGGCATAGTGCTGTCGGTAGCGCTGGTTATCGGTCGATTCGTGTTTGATTTGCCAATCAAACACGAGCGACTTTTTATGTACATACTCTATTTCAGCGGCCTGTATGTTAGTTACATGATTGCCATCGCACAAATCGAACGGGTCATGTATCTTTATCACTATTTTGTTCCCCTGCTGTTTGCCATTATTAATTTGGGGTTATTGTTTACCTACCTATTCAAAACGCAGCTCGACAACAATTGTTTGCTAACGCGCGTTAACCTTGGCTTACTCGGCTTCATGGTTGTTGCGGTTTTTGCCTATTTTTCCCCCTTCACCTATGGCATACCGCTCACTGAAAATCAATTTGAATTACGTAACTGGTTTTCGCTATGGAATATCGAGGTGGTGAATTAATCATGAAAGACTCTACACTTTCCATCGCGCTCGGCAAAACACAGGCTTGGGCGCACTCTGCTAT
>JACCDR010133967.1_pt1 | contig 63207 bp, 78 predicted proteins | sample 7446431 | NCBI WGS metagenome assembly JACCDR01 (sample SAMN15323443, study PRJNA562643) | freshwater metagenome | isolation source: river surface water | place: USA:Blue River Watershed | collected 2017-08-17 | reverse complement strand
AGTACTGCTAGCTCTAACCTGCTATCCCTGTTAAATTGTATATGTGACATCCTCGTGTGTATTTTAGCTTGTAATGGTATACAGCTACAGTACCACGGGGATGTTGCGTTTCAGGTTAGAATTCAAGATACCACTATTGACTCTTTATTTAAAAAGAGTATAATAAGTGTAAATAAAGAAACACCCCGATAGGGGTTTTTCTTTAGGAAAATTAACAATATTATTTAAAAATATATGTCATTAACAAATTATTTGTCGGACACAAAACATGAAATGACCAAAGTAAATTGGCCAACAAAAAAACAATCTATAGTTTTTTCTTTGGTTGTGATTTTGATATCTGTACTAACTGCATTCTTTCTTGGATTGTTTGATTTTATATTTTCAAAAATATTGAATATTTTCGTCTAATTATTTTTTAAGTTTTTAAATTATGTCTAAACAACAAATACAAGAGGGTAGAAATTGGTACGCCATACACACTTACTCTGGCTACGAAAACGCAGTTTTGAGAAATCTAAAACAGCGCATAGAATCTTTGGGTATGGAAGACCGTATATTTAATGTATTGGTGCCTGTAGAGAAAAAAATAAAAATAAAAGGTAATAAGAGAGTTGAAGAAGAAGAGAAAATATACCCAGGATATGTGCTCGTAGATATGGTAGTTACTGATGACTCTTGGTACGTAGTACGTAACACTCCTCGTGTTACAGGATTCGTGGGTTCTGGAGTTTTTCCTGTACCGCTTGATCCTAAAGAAGTTGAGAGTCTTATGAAGAGAATGAGTAACGATACAGTAAAACACAATATTGACCTGTCAATAGACGATACTGTTAAAATTGTAGACGGTCCGTTTAAAGATTTGGAAGGTAAGGTTGGGGAAGTGGACGAGTCTCGTGGAAAGATAAAGGTACTTGTCCCTATGTTTGGTAGAGAGACTCCAGTTGAGCTCGATTTCTTGCAAATAAAGAAGATTTAAGGTAGTCTATAATTCGTCAAATAATATACAAAAATGGCTAAAAAAATAACCAAAAAAATTAAACTTGTGATAGCTGCCGGTAAGGCAACACCCGCACCTCCTGTAGGTACGGCTCTTGGTCCTGCTGGTATCAATATAGGTGAATTCGTTACAAAATTTAACGAAGCTACTCGTGAAATGGCTGGTACTCTTGTTCCTGCTGAAATATCAGTTTATGAAGATAGAACTTTTGATTTCATACTCAAGACTCCTCCTGCATCAAACCTTATTATTAAGGCTCTTGGTATAGAAAAGGGAAGTGGTAAAACTCCTACTCAAAAGGTGGGCACAATCACAAGAGCTCAACTTGAAGCCATTGCAACTCAAAAGATGGTAGATCTAAATGCAAATGATCTTGAGGCGGCTGTAAAAATAATCGCTGGTCAATGTCGTTCAATGGGCATCGAGGTTAAGGGATAGTTAAAATTTTAAACAAAAAGAAAATAGAGCACTTCTGTTACTCAGAGGTGCTCTATTTTTAGTGTCGGTTCGTATTTTAGGCAAGCTTCCGCAAGTAGTCGCCTGTGGCATTCTTCAGAAGTGTGCTCTATACACAATAGAGTTACGTTGGTGACGAGTGCGATTGTGGCTAGACTTTGTATAAGCTCACACTTTTCCGGAGTGCCAATCTCTTCTCTGTAGCGTATTTCAAACCTATCCCAACCTATGTCTCTTTTATAGTAGTCACCCATGAGCTTGCCTGATGGTGCCAAGTCGACTGCGTGGAATGTATACAGTCTCTCGGTTATTCGTCTATCTGGAGTGATTCCGTCATTTAGTGTATGACGACTCATTACCGACAATCGAATACCGCCAAAATTATGCGGTTTGTTTCTTAAAATACATGCTGTAAAAAGCATTTCTAACTCCTCTTTTTTTAATATACAAGATCAGATAGATATTTCAAAGGTACCCTATTTCTTTATTTCTCTGTCTTTATATAGTTGAGGTAACATGCTCATTGGATTCCATTCTTTCATTAATTTCTTTATGTCTTTTGTTGTTTGGTATTTACCTTCTTTTGAATAGTCATTAGACAATATTTCACCAGCTTCAAAGAATATAAGCTGAGCTACGCGTCTCCCCACAACAAGAGGGATGTAATAGTGTTTTGAGTTGTTTGTTATCTCCATCGTCCACCTGTTTACATATCCAACATCACCCCATCCTGCGCACTTACATACCTCGATAAAACTTCTTCCGAGAGATGAGCGAGCTTTCATCATTGTTGTTATGTGGTTTCTTCCGCCTACGAATTCGTTTGTGTGGGCAAGTATTGTCTCTCCTGGGGCAAGTAGTATTACTCTGTCTGTTTTTGCTATGTTTCCAAATGTAAATTTGTAGTCTTTAAAAACTTCTTCTGCTGTCTTTGCTTTCAGAGGTTTTGTACCCCAGACACGATTTACTTGTTCTTTTTCGTATATGTTGAATATGTTTTGAAAATGTTGAGGAGGTTGCTCGACAAAAAAGTATTCTCCTAAAGTAAGGTCGTAGCTAGATGTCGCCAAGTTCTTTCTATTAAATGGTTCGATTATGATGTCTCCTTGTTCTAGAGATTCTAATATTTTTTTATCTGATAGTGCCATGTCCTCAGTATAGTGGGTGAGTTTTTAAAATGCAATATCTTTACTTTATAGTTATATCATGCTCTCCTCGCTTTACATCAAAACGATCTGGATCACTATCTAGATGTATTACTAGCCCTTGTTCTTTGAAAACATTTCGCAACCTATCTGCCATTTGTATTGCTCTTTTGCGTAGAGTTGGGTGTACAAAACGTGTTGCCCGCAATTCTACTAAATATACAAGATGGGGAAGAGAGCCCGTTACTCTGTTTGGTAGTTTGTATCCCATTGGAATGTAATATTGTTTTTCAAAAGGAGACACATCTAAATTATTTATTTTCTGTTCTTGTGATGTTATGAGTTTTTCTGCTTCTTCTCTAAAATCTTCTGGTAGTTCGTCTAGATACCACTCTTCAAAACCATGAGTAGTGACTACAAGTGGCATTCTTTGTTGCACTGCTCTATGTCTTTGGATGTCTCTAAATGACCCAAAGTCTAGGAGGAATTCAAATTGCACTTCACCACATTCGTTTAATTCTTTTGGTATTTCTGTTTTAGCTGGTCTTGTCTCTAATATCTTTTTATATGAATCTAACATCTCTGTATCAACCATATTTCGTGTGAGTCCAAAGTCTGTGCCAGTTTCTTTTGTAAAATAATATTCTTTTTGCATCCATTCAGAATTATAAGATTCTGTGCTGTCGTATAGTTTGTGTCCAAATGAGCTAGGGAATGCTTCTTTTAAGGCTTCGTCACAAGCAGATGCGATGTTGCGGACTTCTTCGAGTGGGTGATGACGAAGTCTTTGTATATGATCGGCTGCTTGTCTAAAGTTGGTGTGCCACGCCAAGTTGGTGGTAGCTCCTGACGGCAAGAAGCTTCTCATAATATCAAATGCTCTAGCTAGGATTGCTTTGTTGTATATTTTTTCGTCCTCACCTTCTTGGATAGGGAATCTTTTTGGTAAATCAGATTTTAATACTTCGAGACCTTTCATATAAAATTCTCGCCATGTTTCGAGGAGTTCTTTTGTTTCATTACTATTTTTTGGATCTAAAAAAGGTTGATTGGCAAAATCTATATATCTTGTAGATGCTTCTTGTCCTGAATATAGTGGCCAATCTTGTATTGCTTTAGCTGCAAGCATCGATACTCCTTCTATAAAGAGGGTACAGGTACCACAGTCCCCTATAGATTTGTGGCCATATCCTACATAAAAAGTGGACATAAATTTTTCTGGTCCCTTTTGTGACAATACTTCGAGATGGTTTTTGATACCTCCTATAGATCTAGAGTGTAGAGCCTGCAACATTGCCTCCGATTCTGGAGTAATGACAGAGCCAGTGTTTAATATAAGAACAGTACCACCACCAACAATATTTTTTGATGTGTGGTTTATTGATTTGATATCCATATGTATAAGATTAACCTCTATATGTTTGTATGATAGCATGTGGGTATGCAAAATAAAAAAGGAATCTTTTTTGTATTAGAAGGTCTGGACGGGTCAGGGAAGACTGAAGTTATAAATCGTCTAAAGACAGAAATGCCTAATATGGTTTACACAAGAGAACCAGGAGGAACCCCTTTTGCTGAGAAGATAAGAGAGGTTTTGCTTGCCGATGTTTCGAAAAATGTACCCGCACTTCCTATGCTTTTAGGTTTTATGTGCTCTCGCGCTTCGCATGTTGAAGAACTTGTACTTCCAAATATACAAACAGGTGTTTCTGTGGTCTCTGATCGTCTCGATGCTTCCACTTTTGCTTTTCAATTATTTGGACAAGAACATCGAGATTTGGAAGATAACTTCTGGTACATCAGAAGTAATATTTTTAGAGACATTTGTGTACATTATATATATTTAAAAATCAGTCCTGAATTGGCAAGATTACGTAGAGGTGGGCGCAATGAATCAAATCATTTTGATGACCAAGTCGACTCGTATCATGGTAGAGTTTTTGAGGGTTATGAAAATTTTTTTGAAAAGATAAAACAAAGGTCAGATAATTTTTCGGGGTCATATTCAACTGTTCATACGGTCGACGCCTCAGATAGTAAGGAAAATGTTTATCAGCAAGTATTGTCGTATATTAAAAGTATATTAGAAAATTAATAAATAGAATGATAGCCGTCCTCTAAAGGACGTATCGGACGGCACTATTTCCCTAAATCATATGAAAGACACACAAATAAAAAAAATAATAGAAGCGGAGAAGAAGAGACAAAAGAGCGTAATAAACCTGATTGCTTCTGAAAATTATGTGTCATATGATGTTCTAGAAGCTTTGGGGAGCGAATTTACAAATAAATACGCAGAAGGATATCCGGGTAAAAGATATTATGGTGGGCAAAAATTCTCAGATCAACTCGAGACTCTTGCACAAAAAAGAGCACTAAGTCTTTTTAAATTAAAAGACACAGAGTGGGCGGTTAATGTTCAGGCACTTTCTGGTTCTCCTGCAAATTTGGCTGTATACGTAGGTTTGGTGCCTCAAGGGGGCAAGGTGATGGGCATGTCTCTTGATCATGGAGGACACCTTACACATGGTCACAAAGTCTCTGCTACTGGCAAATTTTGGGCTCAGGTGCCATTTGGTGTAAATTCTGATACAGAAAAAATCGATTATGATGCAATACGAAAAATAGCAATGACCGAAAAGCCAAATATAATCGTGGCTGGTTTTACCGCATATCCTCGTACCGTTGATTTTAAAAAGTTTAGAGAAATAGCAGATGCTTGTGGCGCATACCTTATGGTGGACATGTCTCACTTTGGCGGACTCGTAGCGGGAGGAGCTTATGCGCAGTCTCCATTTGATTGTGCTGACGTTGTGACCACAACAGTACACAAGACTTTGCGTGGGCCTCGTAGTGCTCTTATATTTTCAAAAATAGATAGTAGAGAGCTAAATAAAAAAATAGACAAAGCCGTTTTCCCAGGGCTTCAAGGTGGCCCACACTTAAATCAGATAGCGGCTGTGGCCGTTGCTCTCAAAGAAGCAGGAACAGGAGACTTCAAAAAATATGCAAAGCAAGTAGTTAAAAATGCTAGGGCCTTGGCAGATGAACTTAAAAATCTTGGTTGGCATATTATTTCAGGTGGTACAGATACACACTTGGTTTTGGTAGATACATGGATGGGCGGAAGTGGTGTATCTGGTAAAGATGCAAGTGATATGTTAGAAAAAAATGGCATCATAGTAAACAAAAACACGATACCAAATGAGACTCGCTCTCCTATGGATCCATCTGGAATCAGACTTGGTAGTGCAGCAGAGACAACTAGAGGCAAAAAGGAAAAAGATTTTGTGGCGATAGCAAAGAAAATTGATAAAATATTGAGAAAATGATATAATAATAGGTATGAAAGTAGCCTATAAAAAATCAAAAGATAGCAAAATATTAGACCTTCCTGTTCTTGTAGAGCAGGATCAAAATGGTGTTTATGTAGGTTCAGTACCGAGTCTTAGGTCTTGTTATACTCAAGCAAAGACACTCGAAGAACTTTACAAAAACTTAGAAGAAGTGGTATCTCTTTGTGTTGAAGTTGAAAAAGAATTTTTTGGGAACAAAATACAGGCTAATAAGATTATTGGATTTCAGAATATTCCTTTCTCTTTACGCTAATGCCACGATTACTACCAATCTCTCCTAAGAAACTTTTTAAATTCTTGGAGAAAGAGGGTTTTGAATGTGTGAGGATAAAAGGTAGTCATCACTTTTTCTTACATGTACTCGATAGATGCACTACTTGTGTACCTTTGCATTCTAATCAAGATATAGGAGTTGGGCTTTTGCATAAAATTTTGCGAGATATAGAAATGTCAGTGACTGATCTTATAGAAAAAATAAAATAGATGAATATACAGAACGAAATAAAACAATGGATAAAGAAAACTCTAAATCTTGAGGTTGATTTTGTTGTGGAGCATCCGGCTGATATCAAAAATGGTGATTTTTCTACAAATATCAGTATGGTTCTTGCAAAGAAAGAAGGCAAAAATCCAAAAGACTTGGCGTTATCTTTTAAAGAAATTTTAGACAAAGAAAAAATAGATGAAATAGAAAAAATAGAAGCAGTGGGTGGATTTATAAATTTTTATTTATCTCAAAAGTTTTTTGAAAGTGTTACTAAAGAAATTTTAGATAAAGGAGAAGGGTATGGGTACAATGATTTGTTAGAAGGACAAAAGACTATAATAGAATATACTGTTACAAATATTTTAAAGCCCATGCACATAGGGCATTTGATGGGTAATGTGATAGGTGAATCTTTGTCTCGAATACTTGAGTCAAATGGTACAGAATTAAAAAGAAATAACTATCAGGGTGACGTTGGACTTCATATTGGAAAAGCAATATGGGGCATAATAAAATCAGGTGGAATAATAGATGGTACGGTGAGTGATAAAACCAGATACATAGGCGAGGCCTATGCTCGGGGGTCGTTATCTTACGAAGATGACCTTGTTGCTCAAGAAGAAATAAAAGATATAAACAAAAAAGTTTTTGAAAAAAGTGATGAAGAAATAAATAAAATATACAAATGGGGTAGGGATGCTTCGCTCGAACATTTCGAAGAATTGTATAAGAAACTCGGAACTAAGTTTGATTTTTATTTTTTTGAAAGCGAAGTGGCAGACAGCGCTCTTACTATAGTAAAAGAATTTTTGAAGCAAGGATTGTTCGAAGAGAGTGAAGGTGCGATAGTTTTTAAGGGTGAAAATTTTGATCCAAAATTACACACAAGAGTGTTTGTTACAAAACAAGGACTTCCTATGTATGAAGCAAAAGATATTGCTCATGCTATTCGTAAATATAATGCTTATAAATTTGATAAATCAATAATAATCACGGCAAATGAGCAAGACGAATATTTTAAAGTAATGCTCCGTGCGTTAAAGGAAATAAATCCTAAGATTGCGGAGAGCACAATGCACTTGTCGCACGGTATACTCAAATTGACTACCGGCAAGATGGGTTCAAGGAAGGGAAATATTATAACAGGAGAAGCTCTGATAGATGATGTTGAATCTTTGGTAAAAGAAAAAATAAAACAAAGGGGTTTTGATAAAGATGAGAGTGACAAGGTGGCGGAGATTGTAGCGATAGGAGCTATTAAATATTCTATTTTGCGACAAGCGATTGGGGGCGATATTATTTTTGATTTTGATAAGTCACTTTCATTTGAAGGGGACTCTGGGCCTTATCTTCAATATACTCACACAAGAGCAAAGTCACTTTTAGAAAAAGCAAAGAATGAAAATTTTGAAGTTGGTAAAGAGAGACCAGATAATATGCCACTTACACTTCTTGAAAAATATTTATACAGATATCCTGAGATTGTAGAAAAAGCAGGTAGAGATTACGCACCACACACTTTGGTTACATATCTTACTGAGCTTGCGTCTACTTTCAATAGTTTTTATGCGGAAGGCAAGATAGTGGGTGAGGAGAGTGCTTATTCTCATTATAAACTCACTCTTACAGAAGCTACAGCTACCGTACTCAAATCCGGCCTCAATCTACTTGGTATCAAAGTTCCAGAGAGAATGTAAATTCCCCTACAAAGGGAATTTATATCAAACCAAAAAACTTACTAAAGTAAGTTTTTTGGTTTGATTAGATTCTCTCATAATGAGAATTCATGCAGAAAATGTTTGGTACCAAATGGTACTAAACATTTTCTGCTAATTTATCACTGTTAATTTATACTCCGATATACATTTTTTCCTGTATAATAATATTTATGGAAAGACTTGGACATCAAAATCCTCAAGAAAATATAACACCGCAAATACGAATCCCTACCGAAGATATGGGAACTCATAAAAGAGAAGAGAGACTTCTATCTGCTATACCACATAGTAATATTGGTATTCCAGAAAAAATGTCTCCACGAGAGAGAAACGAAGCTTTTGAAAAAGCTTATAATGCGATAGTCGGTAATGAAAAGTTGGAGAAACTCGCGATTATGGGAATAAAAGGAGAACATGGTGCTTTTGCTAAGTTTACGAATATGATCAGTGAATTGTGTTTAATGCTATCTGATACAGATATAGATAATATAGTCAGAAATTTTAATACAAATCTAATAACTAAAGCAAATTTATATATAGATAAATATAAAATTCCAGAAATCAAAGTTTCTGATTTAAGGTCAGGTAAAGGTATATTAACTAATTCTATTGGTATAAAATCTATAGCCCACTTTGTCCGAGCTCGAATGAAACTTCACTCATTAAAACCAAGTGTTGTGCCTGCCTTTTATTTTGAAAATTATTTTGATGCGATGCACAACATTGACCTCATAGAAATATGGCGACAAGAGGATGGGGTAGTGATGAATCTAATACAAGTAAAATCTAGAGAATATACAAAGGAAGAAATAGAAAAAAATACAAAGGTGCATCGAGAATGGGTAGATGGGTATGCGATGGATTTGGATTCATACGAAAAGTCTTTTGAAGTAGTACCAGAGGATTCAGAAAGATATAGAGAATTTTTTTCTGACATTTCTCATGTAGAAGATATTTTGTTTGAGATGATAACAAGTGAGGATGGTATGAGCACAGATTCTTTGTTTGAAAAACTAGAAATTAAAAATAAGCCAAATGTAGAGAGGGTTTGGATTTTGTTTCAATACCTAGAAGCCATAAAAGAGGCATTTTCTCACGTAGAAGAAGTTGGCCTTTCCGAAGAACAAGTATCTCGTATAAGAGGTATAATTTTTGATATAGAATCAAAACTCGCCGTGGTTGCATCGAAGAAAAAAGACATGGCAGGTGTTTCTGAAATTCACTCTATCTGTACTGTGGCAGAAAAGGTGGTGAGCGACAGGGTAATATTTAAAGGCGAAGATGGTAAAAGGAAGGCAATAAGTATACACGAATAGTATTTGACATTAATAAAAATAGTAGTATAATATATAAGAGATGCAGATTCACAAAGAAGGCGAAGGGGACGAAGTTAAAAAGCTTCCTGTGGAACCCCAAAAACTCAAAGGAACTTTGGTCGAGAGGGCAAAAGCCTTCATTGTCAAAGTAAAACAAAATTTGAAACCAACAAAATAACACTCGTAAGGCAACGCGCCCTACGGGTGTTTTGCTTATGTAAAAAAAATAATGATATAATTACTCACATGTTAAAACTAAAATCAAAAGCGCCACAATTTTCACTTAAAGATGAAAATGGTAAAGTGCACAAACTTTCCGATTATTTAGGTAAATATGTTCTTCTATATTTTTATCCAAAAGATGATACAAGCGGATGTACTAAACAGGCTTGTATGATAAGAGACGATTTTCCAAATTTTCGTAAATTAAAATGCACTATATTGGGAGTCAGTATAGACAGTGTAGAGAGTCATCTAAAATTTAAACAAAAATACGATCTACCTTTTACTTTATTATCTGATGAAGATAAAAAGGTGGTCCAAAAATATGGGGTCTGGGCACAAAAGAGTATGTACGGTAAGAAATATATGGGCACACTGCGCACCTCGTATCTTATTGATCCTAAAGGTAAAATAGTCAAAATATACGAAAACGTAAAACCAGAAGTTCATGCGGAAGAAGTGCTCGAAGACTTAAAATCACTCATTAAGAATATAAAATAAGACCCTATCTATTAAGCTATTTGACAATAAAGAGTTATTTGATAGTATGTACGAGAAGCTCGATTGAGCTTTTCATTTGCTTATAATATGTCACGATCACTAAAAAAAGGACCATACGTAGACCCAAGAGTCTTGAAAAAGATTGAAGGTAAAAAACCACAGGAAACTGGGGTTATAAAGACTTGGTCTCGCGCATGCGTCATCTCTCCTGAAATGGTTGGTTTTATATTCGGAGTACACAATGGTAAAGATCATATAGAAGTGCTCGTTTCAGAAGATATGGTAGGTCACAGATTGGGTGAATTTTCTCTTACTCGTAAATTCATAAAACACGGAGGTAAGATGCAAAAAGACTTGGAAGCAAAGAAAAAAGAAGCAGAGCTAGCAGCAGCAAAGAGTGCTAAAGCAGCTTCTGAGACAGCAAAGAAAAAATAAAAAATGAAAGAAATAACAGCACAACTAAATGATTACCGTCAATCACCTAGAAAGGTGAGGGTTGTTGCTGATGCACTTCGTGGTAAAAAAATACAAGAAGCAAAAAACAGACTAGATATAATAACAAAAAGAGCTACAGGCCCTCTACATAAACTCCTTAATTCTGCTATTGCAAATGCAAAAGATTTGGGTGCAGACCTCGAATTGTTGTCTGTAAAATCAATAGAAGTAAACGGAGGCAAGATTCTTTACAGAAGAAGACCGGTATCTCGTGGTAGTGCTCATCCTATAAAGAAGAGAACAAGCCATATAAAGATAGTTTTGGTAGAAAAGACAAAAGCGATAAAGGCACCAAAAAAAGTAACAAAAAATAAAAGTAAATAAGAATTATCAAATTTTATGAGTCATAAAGTACATCCATACGCACATAGACTAGGCATAATCAGAGATTGGAGATCTCGTTGGTTTGGTGTAAAAGCAAAATACAAAGAAAACCTAAAAGGGGATGTTCTTATATATGGATTCTTGAAAAAGAGATTAAAAGGTTCTTATGTTAACGGTATTGAAATAGAGAGAAATGTAAAAACTTTCCGCATTATCATAGAATCTTCTCGTCCTGGTATGATCATAGGAAGAAATGGTGAAGGAATGACAAAATTGAGAGATGATGTTGTTCGTTTCATGAGAAAAAACAATCTAAGTATAAAAGAAGAATTGAAGATAGATATCAAAGAGGTAAAGAATCCTGAATCTAGTTCAATGATAGTTGCTCAAATGGTAGCCGAAGGACTTGAAAAGAGAATGGCTTTCAGACGTGTTGTAAAACAAATGATTGAAAAAGCTTTTGCAAACCGTGATGTTAAAGGTGTAAAAATAAGTCTTTCAGGTATCATGGGTGGTTCAAATATGGCAAGAGTAGAAACAAAGAAAGTAGGAAGAATTCCACTTCAAACTCTTCGTGCAGACATAGACTATGCTTTCCATGAGGCTCTTTTGCCGCTTGGTAAAATAGGTATAAAAGTTTGGATTTATAAAGGCGATATATTTGCAAAAAAATAATCTTTTAATATTCAATTTTGAATTTTTAATTTTAAAACCATGTTATTCCCAAAGAAAGTAAAATACAGAAAATGGCAAACAATGAGACGAAATCCAGATCGTGTTGGTCCGGCTACTCGTGGTGTTACTGTTGCTTTTGGTTCTCATGGTCTTAAAGCTATGGCGGCTGCTCGTGTGACTTCAAATCAAATTGAGTCAGCAAGAAAGGCTATCAGTAAGGCTGTAGGAAAAACAGGAAGAGTATGGATTCGTATATTCCCAGACATGCCATTTACTAAAAAGCCAGCTGAAGTAAAAATGGGTAAAGGAAAAGGAGATTTGGAAGGCTACTGTGCGCCAGTTCTTCCTGGTAGAGTAATGTTTGAGGTGGATGGTGTGACTCCTGCTATAGCAATGGAAGCTTTGAGAAAGGGTGGAACAAAAATGCCTATAAAAACAAAAATAGTAGCAAGGGCTTGATTTATTTAGAAATTTGTGTAGATTTGTAAGACAAGAACATCATGAAAGAAGTATCAAAAAAAACAATAGAAGAATTAAATGAGGAGATAAATGAAAAAAGAGTCTCTTTGCGCGATATTCGATTTGGCGATGCTTCTAAAAGTAAAAATGTGATGGTTCAAAGACAGATCAAGAAAGATATCGCAAGACTTGAAACACAAAAAAGAAATACAAAATAAAATATAATGGAAAAGAAAAATACAAAAACAGTTGAAGTAGAAGCAAAAGGCAAAATCCTAAGTGGTGTTGTTGTGTCTGATAAAATGAAAGACACAGTTACTGTTTCTGTTGTACGTTTTGTAAAACATCCAAAATATAAGAAATACTACAAAGTTAGTAAAAAATACAAAGCTCACGATGTTGGTAATACTAAAAAGATAGGGGACAAAGTTTCTATACAAGAGTGCAGACCTATATCAAAAGATAAACACTTTATAGTCAAATAAAAATATATGATACAAGATAGATCAATAGTTAAAGTGGTAGATAATTCAGGCGCTAAAGTGGGCCGAATATTTAAAATATTAGGTAGCTCAAAAAAGAGATACGCTGGTATAGGTGAGCTTGTAAAATTTTCTGTCCAAAAAGCAGAACCTAGAAAAGATATAAAAAAGAAAGCGGTACTTCTTGGTATGGTTGTTAGACAAAAATCTCCAATGAGAAGAAAAGACGGTTCTTACATAAGATTTGATGAAAATGCTGTAATAGTTGTAGAACAAAAAAAGGGCGAGATAGTGCCAAAAGCTGGACGTGTTTTTGGTCCTATACCACGCGAAATCGCTGAGGCAGGTCATCAGGCTATTGTAACTCTTGCACCGGAGATTATATAAATACAGAGAAATATCATGAAAATAAAAAAAGGAGACAAAATAATAGTTACAACAGGTAAAGACAAGGGTAAAACTGGATCTATAGTAAAATCTTTGCCAAAAACTTTTCAAGTTGTTATTGATGGTGTAAACATAAAAAAAGTTCACGTACGTGCACGTAAACAAGGAGAGAAAGGAAAGATAATTGAAAAAGCTATGCCTATACATGTTTCCAATGTAAAAAAAGCATAATACATTTAAAACCACCAACATGAAATTAATGAAAGAAAAAACAAAAGACGCATACAAAGAACTCAAAGATGTTTTGGGTTTGAAGAATGTTATGCAGGCACCGAAGATACTAAAAGTAGTAGTTAACTCTGGTGTAGGTTCTTTTGTTGATAAAAAGAAAGTAGAGATAGTAGAAGATCGTCTTGCAAAAATAACAGGTCAAAAACCTATTAGACGCGGAGCAAAGAAAGCTATTGCAACATTTAAATCCAGAATGGGCGATATCGTCGGAGTACAAGTTACCTTAAGAGGCGATAAGATGTGGAGCTTTTTGGACAGAATGTTTTCTGTTGCTTTGCCTCGTACAAAAGACTTTAGAGGTATAAGTGAAAAGGCGGTAGATGAGATGGGTAACTATACTCTTTCTATAAAAGAGCACACAGTTTTCCCGGAGACAGCAGACGAGGATTTGAAAGATGTATTCGGATTTTCTGCTACTATTGTTACAAATATAAAAGATCCTAAATCAGCACTCCATTTCTTTAAAGCGTTAAACTTTCCATTCAAAAAATAATATCCTTAGTGAGCTATACATAAAGCTAAGACAAAACGCGCTCCTCCTTTGTAGAGGGCGCGTTTTGCTTCGTCTATCGTAGATTTTGTTGTATATACATCGTCTATTAAAATTATGTTTTTATTTTTTATTTTGTTTGGAATGGCCACCATCGAATTTTTAACATTTTTTTGTCTATCAGATTTGTTTAACTGGGTTTGTCTCTTTGTTTCTTTGATTTTGATTAATGAATCGTAAGATATGTTTAATTGATTATTAGACATATTTTCTATATCTTTTAAAATCTCTTCACATTGATTGAATCCTTTTATTAACTTCTCTTTCTTACTCATCGGCATTCCTATTATGATAGGGTTACTACCGTTTAGGATAGACATTTCTGAGCAAATTTCTATTAGTTCATCATATATATAAGAAGATATTAGAGTTCTTATTTTATTATTATTTTTATATTTTATTGAATGAACTATTCTTCTGACTATGTCGTTGTGATAGTCGAACAATACAAATATATCTTTATTCCTTATACTCGATTTCGGTAGTAATTCATATAAAGTATACTGTTCTAATTTTAATAAGGCTTTAATCTTATCGTCTTCTGGAATAATAATTTCAGATAATATATCCAAAAATTTTTTCACCAGATTTAATAATTTGTTCATATTGTATATGATATAATTATAACACCATGACTTTTTTTACTGATATCTTCAAATCTAAAAATGTGAGCGCTTTGGGCATAGATATAGGTTCATCTTCTATTAAGATTGTTCAATTACAAAAAAAAGGTGAAAAGGCTGTACTCGAGACTTATGGGGAATTATCTCTGGGGCCTTATATGGGTGCGTCCGTTGGTCAGTCAACTAATTTAAGTACAGAAAAAATAATACAAGCAATGAACGATCTTTTGAATGAAAAAGAGGTGGGTATTACTACTAAAGTTGCTGGAATTGCCATACCGTTTAAGGCTAGTTTGATGTCTATCATTCCTATGCCAAAAATTCCAGAAAAAGAACTTGGTTCGATGATAAATATAGAAGCAAGGAAATATATACCAGTACCGATGTCAGACGTCACAATAGACTGGTCAATAGTGCCTAAACAAGAACTAGAAGATGAAATAAATGATAAAGAAAGTTCTGGTGCAAAAATGATAGATATACTTTTGGTTGCAATTCATAATAATATAATTAATCAATACAAAGAAGTAGCCACTAGTACGAATATAGATGCAAAGTTTCTTGAGATAGAGGTTTTTAGCTCAATGAGAGCTGTCCTTGAAGGAAATCATTCTCCTGTAATGATTTATGATATGGGTGCTTCAACTACTAAACTCTACATTATAGAGAGGGGATTGGTTTATAGTTCTCATACTGTTAATCATGGGTCTCAAGATATAACGTTTAATATATCTAGATTGATGAATGTAAATTTTGAAGAAGCTGAAGTGATCAAAAGAAATATTGGCATTGGTGTTACTCAAAATGGTGTTGATTTATCAGAATCAGTAAGTCTAATAACCGAACAGATATTTACAGAAGCAAATAGGTTTTTATTTGATTTCCAAAAAAAGAAGAATCAAAATATAAAAACCGTTTTTCTAACCGGTGGAGGCTCTGCTCTAAAAGGTTTTAGAGATTTAGCTGCCAATAATTTTAAGGTAGAAGTCGTTTCTGGTAATCCATTTGAAAAAGTAGAAACGCCTGCTTTTCTCGAAAATATATTAAAAGTCACTGGTCCTGAATTTGCGGTCGCAGTTGGCTGTGCACTACGTTGTCTTGGTGAAATGGAGTAATTAACACTTGTTTAATATACAATATAGCCTTTTATAATATATAATTGATTATATATTATGGCACCAAACTTCCAGTCTTCATTTATACCAAAAGGACCAATTACAGAAGATGTTTTTAAAAAACAGAAGACAAACCCTGTATCTATTATTGCCGTATCTCTGTTTACGTTTACTCTAATAGGTGCCGTATCTTTATATTTTTATAAAAATTATATTAGCAACAATTTAAATCTTATCAAAATATCAATATCAGATGCAAAACAAAGAATAGACCCGAATTCTATAAATAACATGTATGAATTTAATAATAAATTACAGACGGCTAAATTAATAATAGCCAATCATACCTCGTCGTCTAGGATACTGAAAGAAATCGCTTCTTCTACTGTGGTAAATATTTTTCTAACTGATTTTGTATTTGATATAGATGATAAAGGAGTATCTAAAATAAATATGAAAGGCTTGTCAAGCAGTTATGGTGCCATAGCTCAACAGGAATCTGTGTTATTAAATAATACTAATTTTAAATCAGTATCAATATCAAACATTTCTTTGGTAGATAAAGGGTTAATATCTTTTGATATTTCTTTAACGATAGATTCGGCCTTACTAAAGTATAAACCTACCATTAGTGTCGATTCAAACCAATTTCCTGTTGGTGTAAATGAATCAATAAATTCAACTTCCTCTAAACAAAATAATTTATCTAATTCTAATAAAACATCAAATAAAAATTTAGAAAATGATCTATCGAATAACATAGATGATATATCTGATATAATTAACTTGGATACTAATTTAGACTTAGATAATATATAAATTATGACTAGCTCATCCACTATTTTAATATTTCTACTGACTTTTGGGGTTAACTATTTGTTCTCATACCCGATGTATGAGGAGGTAAAAAATTTGCGTGCTGAATATAAAAATCAGCAAGACTCTTTGGTGACTATTAATAATATAGAAATAAAAAAAGATGAATTATTGAAACAATATAATTCTATACCTAAAAATATAAAAGATAATATAAATAAGATTTTACCAGATTCAGTCGATTTCGTCAAATTGATATCTGATATAGATGGTGTTGCTAATAAGTATGGGATATTAATAGAAGGTCCTAAATTAAAAATCAAAAGTCCTTCAGTTGGTGGTTCTATAGAAGAAGCTCAGCCTGAAAAAACATTTCAGTCTGCTATAGTAGGTTTTTCCTTTTCTTCTAATTATTCCAATTTCAATTATTTTTTAACTGAACTAGAGAATAGTATGAGAATTTTAGATATAAGATCTCTAAATATAAGCCCAGGCCGAAATGGTACTTATGATTATTTATTAGAATTTGAAACATATTGGATTAAAAATATATGAATACTAAATCTAATAAAAGAACATTAATATTAGTTTGTCTATTAATAGTATTAGTTTTCGTGACTTTTAGGGTGAATTTTAATTCTAATATAAATGAAAATTATATTATAGATGAAGCTGATTCTTTTGAGTCAGATATAATTAATATATTAAAATACGTTGATAATATAGATTTTGACACAACTGTGGTGTCGGATAAAAATTTTCAATCTTTAAAAAGTATAGATAGGCCAATACCAAATCTTCCTGTTGGTAAAAACGATCCTTTTGTTGGTATTTGATAATTATTACATATGAGCGTATTAGATATACTTGCAAAAAACGGGGCTATAGAAAAAAGACAAATAGCCTCTATACATGAAAAAATAGAATCATCTAACGGTGATATTGATAATGTTTTAATTAATATTGGTGTAAGTGAAGAAGATATTATAAATGCGAAAAGTGAGTATTATTCTCTTCCGGTCGGAAAGATTGATCTGTCGTCCATTAATGAAAAGTTATTAGAGTATATACCAGAAGAATCGGCTGTATATTATAGATTTGTACCAATAGGTCTAAGAGACGGTATACTTGAGGTTGGTATGGTTGATCCCGATAATATATCGGCTCGTGATGCTATAAATTTTATTTCCTCAAAAATAAATCTGCCTTTTAAAAGTTTCATAATATCAAAGGATGATTTTGATAAAGTTTTACAATTATATAAAGGTTTGTCTGGTGAAGTGACTAAGGTGTTATCAGAATTGGAAACTGAATTGGTCTCTCAAGAAAAGACTGAAAAAGTGGGTGGTGAAGATAATGAGAAATCAAATATGGATGATTCGGAAGAAGAAAATGATTTAAGTGCCAATCAAAAAGACGATGTAACTGTTATTGAGAATGCTCCCGTTACTAAAATAGTAGCAACAATGCTTCGCTATGCTATCGATGGTCGTGCTTCAGATATACATATAGAACCTACTGCTTCAAATGTTCGCATACGTTTTCGTGTTGACGGTGTTATGAATACTTCACTAGTTCTTCCATCTAGAGTTCATTCTGCAGTTGTTGCTCGTATAAAAATTATGTCAAATATGAGATTGGATGAAAAAAGAAAACCTCAGGATGGTAGATTTTCAGCTAAGTTGGATGAGAGAAAAGTTGATTTCCGTGTGTCTACTTTCCCGACTTATTTTGGAGAGAAGATAGTGATTCGTATTTTAGATCAAGAAAAAGGAATTAAAAAATTAAATGAATTAGGGCTTAGTAAGAGCAATTTGGATAAAATAATGAAGGCAATCAATCAGCCATATGGTTTGATACTTATTTCTGGTCCAACCGGATCTGGAAAATCCACAACCCTTTATTCTATGTTAAATGAAGTAGATAAAGATGGTAAAAATGTTCTTTCTCTGGAAGATCCTATTGAATATAACATGGAAGGAATGAGTCAGTCTCAAGTCAGACCTGAAATAGGTTATACTTTTGCCTCAGGACTTAGAACAACTCTCCGTCAAGATCCGGATATTATAATGGTGGGTGAGATTAGAGATAAAGAAACTGCTCAACTTGCCATACAAGCCGCGCTTACTGGTCACTTAGTATTTTCTACTATTCACACAAACACAGCTATAGGTGTTATACCAAGACTTATAGATATGGGTGTAGACCCTTATTTAATTGCTCCTACTCTTGTAATTACGATAGCACAAAGATTGGCAAGATCCTTTTGTCCTGGTGCTGGTAAACCGATACCAGTAGACGATAGTATTAAGATGATGATTGACAAACAGTTCTCTGATTTACCAGGAGAATATAAAAAAGATATTAAATTTGGTGATAAGGTCTATGAAATATCTCCGGGGCCAAATTGTCCAAACGGTGTTAAAGGCAGAGTTGCTGTCATGGAAGTACTTGAGATCGACGATGATATCAGGAGTGTTATTTTGAAAAATCCTACAGAACAGGATATATGGAAATATGCGAGATCTAAAGGAATGTTAACAATGAAAGACGATGCTTTGATGAAGGTTTTTGACAGGGTGATACCATTTGAAGAATTTAATTCTCTATAAGATGTGGCTTATGGAAAGCTAAACCTGTATAATATTTACATATGGATAAAGAAATTAAATACAATATAGTAATGCTAGATGACGATGATTTTTTGGTAGATATGTATACAACAAAATTTAGTGCTAATATGATTAAAATATCTGCTTTTAAAAATGGTCAACTATTATTAGATCATTTAAAAAATATAACAGATATAGATCTCATTCTTTTAGATATTGTTGTTCCTGGTATGAATGGTATAGATACTCTAAAACAAATTAGAGAACATAAACTCGCACCAAATGTTCCTGTTGTTATGTTAACAAACCAAAATGATGAAAGTGACATAGAAGAGGTTAAAAAATTAAATGTGTCAGGTTATATAGTTAAGTCGTCAGCAACACCATCAGAAGTAGTTTCTAAGGTAATACAAATAATTAATGATTCAAAAAATAAATAATTAATATTATGGATGATCTAGATACTTTATTTGATTTAATAATAAAAGAAGGTGCTTCAGATTTGCATATATCTGAAGAAAGAGTCCCTTATTTGAGAATATCTCGACAACTAGTTCCTTTAAGTAAGTATAAAATATTTACTAAAGATATGATGGAAAAGATTTTAAATAAGATTCTTTCAGATTCTAAATTAAAATCATTTAATATGAACCAAAGTTCTGATTTTGCTTATTCTTATAAGCAAGAACGATTTAGAGCGCATGCTTTTATCGATAGACAGAAGTTGTGCATAACATTTCGTCATGTACCTAAAAACATTCCTTCTTTATCTGAATTAGGTTTACCTGATGTGTTGGCAAATTTTGCTAGATTAAAAGCAGGATTTTTTTTGGTAGTAGGTCCAACTGGCCATGGTAAGTCAACAACCCTTGCTTCTATGGTGCAATTAATAAATTCAGAGCGTCTTGAAAATATAATGACAATAGAAGATCCTATAGAGCATATATTTATACCTCAAAAATCAGTAATACATCAGAGGGAGGTCGGTATAGATACTCCTAGTTTTGGTCATGCATTACACGACTCATTTAGAGCAGATATGAACGTGATAATGGTCGGTGAGATGAGAGATGCGGACACTATATTGACCGCTGTATCTGCGGCAGAAACAGGACATCTTGTATTTTCTACTCTACACACAAATAATGCGGCCCAGACAGTTGATCGTATTATAGATTCTTTTGAGTCTAGTCAACAAAATCAAGTTAGGACACAGCTAGCTGCGTCTCTTTCTGGTATATTTTCTCAACGTCTTGTGCCAAAAATATCTGGAGGCCTCGTTCCTGTTTATGAATTATTGATAAATAATTCTGCGATATCAAATTTGATTAGAGATAATCGTACTCACGAGATAAATATGGTAATAGAAACTAGTTCCAATGAAGGAATGATAGATTTTAATCGTTGTCTCGTTGAGAAAGTGAATGCAGGACAGATAAATATAGAAGACGCTTATCTTTACTCTACTAACCCTAGATCATTAGAGAAGATGTTATAGCTTTATGATATTTACATATACAACAATAAAAAATAACGGACAAAAAGAAACCGGTACCATCGACTCTCCCAATATGGATTCCGCAATCTCATCTTTACAAAGACGTGGACTTATTCTTTCTTCTATTAAACCAAAAGAACCAGAAACTGATATATTAAAATATTTTTCTTTTTTTAAAGGGGTATCTAATAAAGACATAGTTATACTTTCTAGACAAATGTCTATTTTGTTTCAGTCTCAAGTTTCGGCCCTAAGAATTTTTAAACTGATAGGTACTGAAGCCGAAAACCCAACACTCAGAGAGCATATGTTGCAGATAGTCGATGATTTACAAGGAGGTTCTTCCATATCTGTTGCACTATCTAAACATCCAAAAATATTTTCAGATTTTTATATTAATATGATTAAGGCAGGTGAAGAATCCGGACATGTTGATCAGGCTTTTTCATACTTGGCAGATTACATGGATAGAAATTATGAAGTATCATCTAAGGCTAAAAATGCATTGATATATCCAGCTTTTGTTATTTTTACATTTATAGCAGTGATGGTACTTATGTTTACCGTCATAGTTCCAAAAATTGGGGTTATTATTAAAGAATCTGGACAAGAAATACCTTTCTATACAAAAGCTGTATTTGCTATTAGTGACATATTTGTGAATAATTGGTTAACAATGATAGTCGCGATTATTGCTACTATTATTGGTATATTATGGTACTCAAGTACACCAGAAGGTAAAAGATATATTTCAAACGCAAGATTACATATACCATATCTAGGTGATTTATACAGAAAACTTTATTTATCTAGATTTGCTGACAATATGAGTACTATGGTTCTGTCCGGTATACCTATGTTAAGAGCAATAGAAGTTACCGCATCTATTATAGATAATGCTATATACAAAGAAGTTTTAAATAATGTTCTTAATGATGTAAAATCTGGTAAAGCTTTGTCTGCTTCCCTTACTCAACATCAGGAAATACCTAGTATTCTTACACAAATGATAAGGGTGGGTGAAGAATCTGGAGAATTGGGTAATATACTAAAAACAATGTCTAATTTCTATCAAAGAGAAGTTATGAACGCTGTAGACACTTTGGTTGGTCTGATAGAACCCGTCATGATCGTTGCTCTTGGTCTCGGTGTGGGTATTCTTCTTGCTTCTGTGCTTATGCCTATATACAATGTTGCATCTACGGTCTCATAGGTTGTTCTCATTAAATTATAGATATCCACATCTGAATAACTATAAAATTCTTGATTATATATAATATATACAAGCTTGATAAATAGTTGGTCGATAGTTCCAAGCTTCTCTCTCGAGAGAGTCATTAATTAATTCAAAAATATTAAAAATTTATGTCAAATTTGAAAAAAGGTTTTACACTTATCGAACTTCTTGTTGTTATCGCTATTATAGGTATTCTTTCATCAGTAGTGCTCGCATCACTAAACACTGCTCGTGGACGTGGAAATGATGCCAAAGTAAAAGCTCAATTAGCTGGCCTCCGTGCTGCTGCTGAATTGTACTACGATACAAATGGTAACTATGGTACAGCTACAGCAAGTTGTGCTGCGGGCATGTTTATAGATCCTGTTACTGCATCTGGAATGATTACTTATACTACATCAACTAACTATCCTGCGAATGCAACTCTTACTTGTGTTTCAACTGGTGCAAAATATGCAGTATCGGCATTATTGCCGGGGGCAGGTGGTACCAATTCTTTTTGTGTAGATAGTTCAGGTAATGCTAAACCAACTGGAACAGTGACTATAGCATCTGGTGATGCAGATTGTTAATCTTTACTGATTAACTAATTAAAACAAAAGTGGCCACAATGGCCACTTTTGTTTTATATAATGATATAATAGTAATTAATATGGATTCGCTTATTATCTTTTTCATATTCATTATTGGGGCCTCAATTGGTAGTTTTTTAAATGTGATAATCGATAGGTACAATACAGGGCTTCCTTTTATGAAAGGAAGATCGTTTTGTTTTTCATGTAATTCTAATTTGAAATTTTGGCATATGTTTCCGGTTCTATCTTTTCTTTTGTTAAAAGGTAAATGTGCTTATTGTAAAGAAAAAATACCAAAACAGACTTTTGTATCCGAACTAATTATGGGTTTTGGCGCTATGTTTATATATAATGTGTATCTAAATAATTTTTTTGATCATGGCATTTTATTTCCTATATTATTGTTTATTATTTTTGCCCACATTGTAGCGATATCCTTCTATGATTTGAAGCATTCCATAATTCCGGATTCTTTTTTGGTAAGTCTAATTTTGTTCATATTCATAAATCATCTTTATGTTGACAACAGCCTGGTTTCTTATTTAATCGCAGGATTAATTTGCAGTGCTCCATTTGCTTTTATATTTTTTATATCGAGGGGCAAGTGGTTGGGTTTTGGAGATGTTAAATATGTATTTTGTGTAGGTCTATTACTTGGTTTGCCTCAAGGTGTCTCTGCTGTCGTTTTGGCTTTTTGGATAGGTGCGATCTTCTCTATATTGGCCATATCTTTTAAAAAAATAAAAATATATTTACCGTTTATGTCTAATAATTTAACTTTAAAATCCGAAATACCTTTCGGTCCGTTTATTTCGATTGGAGTTTTAATAAGTTTTTATTTTAATGCCGATATATTTTTTTTGAACTCTATATTTAATAATTTTTAGTATGTTATCAAATATTTTTAAAAATAATAAAGGTTTTACTTTGGTGGAATTAGTGGTAGTTATGACCATTATATCAGTCGTAACTACAGCGGTTGTTTTTCAGCAAAATAGTTGGAACGACAGATTGGCTGTAAATACTCAAGCTTATGACATGGCTTTAACTGCAAGACAGGCTCAAATATATAGTCTAGGTGTAAGAGAAAATAAAGGTGGTACAGGAGATTTGTTTGATGTTGGATATGGTATTTGTATTGATTCAAATATTTCATCCTCATATTATTTTTTTGTTGATAATAATAAAGATCAAAAATGTTCGTCGGATGAATATCTAGAGACCAAGACTTTAAACAGAGGGGTTGTTATAGACAGAATATGTGGTTTTAATTCTGGTGGACAATTAAGATGTTCTCCTGACTCAGGAAATCTGATTAAAGTGAACGTATCTTTTTTTAGGCCGGACCCTATTGCATTTATTAAATTTATAAATAGTGGAGGAAATGATTCGACTAACATTTATGGTCCTGTTAGTATATATTTAAGATCATCTGGTGGTGTGCAATATCAGTTAAAAATTGATTCTAATGGACAAATATCAGTTATATAATGTGTAAAAAAAATAATTATAAAAACAAAGCTTTTACTTTGGTGGAATTATTGATATCTATTTCACTTTTTACAATTATTTCTTTTATATCTATAGGCGCACTCATCACTATTTTTGATGCAAATAAAAGATCTCAATCATCTAAAACTGTAGTGGATAATTTAAATTTAAGTATAGAGGACATGGCCAGAACAATACGTTTTGGCGATACTTATCATTGTGGATCTAGTTTGCCTCTAGATTATCCAAATGATTGCTCCGTCGGCTCTAACCAACTTGCTGTTCAGTTTGAAGGAAATACAATTGTTTATCGTTTGAATGGTACATCATTACAGCGCTCTAATGATGGAGGATCGACTTATTCTACTTTAACATCCTCAGATGTTGTTATAACACAGTTAAATTTTTATGTTTTCGGTTCTTCTAATTTAGATGTTATGCAACCTTATGTTGTAATTGTTATAAGGGGTTATGTTGGAAATAGACCAATCAATCAGTCTACATTCTTTATACAAACAGTTGCTTCTCAAAGAACGTTAGATGCTTCATAATAAAGTAAAATGATGAAATTTTTTTCAAATCAAAAAGGTTTTACGGTTTTGGAATCAATAGTTGCGATTTTTATATTATCTTTATCAATATCAGGTGTTTTTACTTCTGTGCAACAGAGTCTCTCTCAGTCTGTTATCGTGAAGGATGAAATTAAAGCTTATTATTTAGCGCAAGAGGCCGTGGAGATTATCCGCAACAAGAGGGATATTAATCAGATAGATAAGATAAATAATCTAGCTACAACTAATTGGCTTGCTGGTATATCAGAATTATCTACAGATCCTTGTTCTTTTGGAAAAATATGCAGAGCAGATGTTGTTCCTTTTAGTTTACAGAGATGTGGTGATGCATGGGATTCTTGTTCTAATATAAATTATGATTCTAATTTATCTTTATATACTTATAATTCTGGATCGGAAACTAATTTTAAAAGAGAAATACAGATAGAGTCGGTATCGTCTACAGAAGTTTCTGTGACAGTTAGGGTTTCTTGGAGAAAAGGTTTAATAAATAGGGAATTTAAAATAAAAACTCACTTATTTAATTGGGTGTAAATATATGTATAAATCATTTTTTTATAAAAAAGATAGACAATCTGGGGTCACTATTTTTATTGCAGTTGTAATAATGGGTATACTATTATTTATAAGTTTTACTGTTTCAAATATTACAGCAAAAGGTAGTATGTTTGCTTCATCGGGCAGAGATTCTCAGTTTGCTTTTTATGCAGCTGATGCTGGCATTGAGTGTGCTATATATTGGGATACAAAATTTGATCCCTCTAAATTTGACCCATCATTATCTGGCTCTCCTATAACTTGTGGTGGTTCAACTATATCTTCTGGACAGGCGATACCTGGTCAATCCACTACAACTCTTATAGGTGGGGGAGGTTCTAATCCGATTAGTACTTTTCATTTTGTTTTAAATCAAGGGTCAAACTCGGTGCCACATTGTGTAATTGTTGCTGTAACTAAAAGACCGGATGGTACTACTCATGTAAAATCAAAAGGATACAATACTTGCGATGTTAATAATCTGAGAAGAGTAGAAAGGGGTGTAGAAGTTACATACTAACAAGTGTCATTTTTTCTGATAATATGTCTATATGGATATCAGTTCAGATATAAAGGTTCGTGTAGATAATCTAAAAAAGGCGATAGAAAAATATCGCTATGAATATCATGTTTTAAATAAAACAAATATATCTCCTGAAGCTTTAGATTCTCTGAAACAAGAATTGGTAGAATTAGAAGCAAAATATCCATCTCTAATAACACCAGATTCTCCAACTCAGAGGGTTGCTGGTGCACCTTTGCCTCAGTTTGAAAAAATTACACACACGGTTACCCAGTGGTCTTTTAATGATGCTTTTAGTGAAGAAGATATTTTGGATTTTGACGGTAGAGTGATGCGTCTATTGTCTAAGAATGATATTAAACCAAAATATACTTATGTTTGCGAACTAAAGATTGACGGCTTGAAGATAGTTTTAGAATACAGAAAAGGTGTATTATTTACAGCGGCTACTCGTGGCGATGGTAAGGTTGGAGAAGATGTGACATTAAATGTTAGAACTATAGACTCAATACCTCTTAAGTTGTTAGAACCAGTAGATATTATAGTAGAGGGAGAAGTTTTTATATCTAAATCTCAATTTGATGTAATAAATAAAAATCAGAAAAAAATAGGTTCTGAACAGTATGCTAATCCTAGAAATTTGGCAGCTGGTACATTGAGACAATTGGACCCAAGGATAGTAGCGGAAAGAAAATTAGATTCATTCATATATGATATAGCCTCATATAATGGAAACATAAAATCACAAGAAGATGAGTTGGGTCTATTGACAAAATTAGGTTTTAAAGTAAATCAGCATTATTCTGTATGTAAAAATATAAATGAAGTAATAGCTTTTTGGAAAAAATGGCAAAAACAATTTAAAAAACAGGACTATCTAATTGATGGTGTAGTGGTTAAAGTAAACGAGACAGATATTCAAAAAGTTTTAGGTTATACAGGAAAGGCTCCACGCTTTGGTATTGCTTTCAAATTTCCAGCTGAACAAGTTACGACTGTTGTGGAAGATATAGTTCTCCAGATTGGTCGTACCGGAGTTTTGACACCAGTTGCTCACTTAAAACCTGTATCCATTGCTGGATCAGTTGTATCTAGGGCAACTCTACATAATCAAGATGAGATAGAAAGGTTGGATGTAAGGATAGGGGACACTGTTATTTTACAAAAAGCGGGAGACGTTATACCGGACATTGTCTCTGTAATATTAGAAATGAGAACAGGCAAAGAAAAAAAATATGTCTGGCCTAAAAAATTTGACGAGTGCGGGGGGAATGGCGAAATAGAGAGGGTTAATGGACAGGTTGCATGGAGATGTAAAAATAAAAATTCTTATATACAAAAGAGAAGAAGACTACATTATTTTGTCGGTAAGCATGGATTTGATATAGATGGACTAGGTCCAAAAGTTGTCGATTTGCTTATTGCGCATGAATTGGTTTCTTATTATGAAGATTTTTTTACCTTAAAAAAAGGTGATATATTGAATATTCCAAGATTTGCTGAGAAGTCTGTAAATAATCTTTTGAGTTCTATAGATAAATCAAGAAATGTTAAATTATCAAATTTGTTGGTAGCACTTTCCATTGATCAAGTCGGGGAAGAGACTGCTAATTTGTTGGAAGATAGATTTGGTAATTTGGACTCTGTCTTATCATCTAAATTAGAAGATTTTGAAAAAATAGATGGCATAGGCCCTGTTGTTGCTAAGTCTATTTTCGATTGGTTTAATAATGAAGAAAATAGAAAACATCTTAATCTACTGTTGAAAGAAATATCGATAGTAAAAACAGACAACAAAAAAATTAATGAAAAAATAAAAGATAAGACTTTTGTTATAACAGGGACACTTGATTCTATGAGTAGAGATGATGCTAAAGACAGAATAAGAAATGCTGGCGGAAATGTTTCAAGTTCCGTATCAAAATCCACTGATTTTCTTGTTGCAGGAGATAATCCTGGAAGTAAGTATGAAAAAGCAGAAGAATTTGGAGTAAAAATATTGTCAGAAAATGAATTTTTAAGCCTATTTTAAATATCTATAAAAATGATATCATCTGTATATGGTTTCTAAAGATGATATAAAAAAGTTGGCAGACCTCTCTCGTATTGAAATATCCGAAGAAGAGGCTTCAAAATTAAGCGAGGAAATAGACTCTATTTTGAGTTATGTAGATGAAATAAAGTCTGTGGTTGATACAGATGACTCTTTGGTTGCCCCTGATAATTCACTACCAAAAAATGTAACAAGAGAAGATGTTTTGGGCGACTCTATTTCTAGCCCTTCTTTGCTTATTGATTCGATGCCAAATTCAGAAGATAATTATCTAAAAGTAAGAAAAATATTGTAGTTATGGATATCTCAAAAATGACAATAAAAAAGGCGCGTGAGATGCTCGACAACAAAGAGTGTACTGCTGTCGAATTGGCGAGTGCGTATCTAAAAAATATAGAATCACAAAATAAAAATCTGAATGCGTATCTCGAAGTGTTTGATGATGTTTTAGAACAAGCAAAAGAAGCAGATCAAAGAATTGCAAACGGAGAAAAAAATCCATTACTTGGTATACCTTTGGCTATAAAAGATAATATTTTAATAAAAGGTCGTAAAGTTTCTTCTGCTTCAAAAATATTGGAAAATTATGTAGCTACTTATGATGCTACTGTTATATCAAAATTAAAATCACAAGGAGCCGTTTTATTGGGGAGGACAAACATGGATGAATTTGCTTGTGGTGGATCCACAGAAAACTCTGCGTTTGGCATAACGAAAAACCCTCATGATGATACAAGAGTACCAGGGGGTTCTTCTGGTGGCTCTGCCTCTGCTGTTGCAGGGCTCATGGCTTTATGTGCTCTTGGTTCTGACACTGGTGGTTCTGTTAGAGAACCAGCTGCATTTTGTGGTATCGTCGGTTTTAAACCAACTTATGGCAGTATATCTAGGTCTGGACTTATGGCTATGGGCTCATCTTTGGATGTTATAGGCCCAATGACTGTTAGTGTTTCTGATGCTGAGATACTTTTTGATTCCATGAGGGGTAAAGATAAATTAGATGGTACTTCTATTGATGTTACTTATGATGATATAAATAAACCTTTAACAATAGGTGTACCTAGACATATTATAAATAATGATGGAATAGATAATTCTGTTCGTTTAAATTTAGAAGAATCTATAGATAAATTAAAATCTCTTGGATACAAAATAAAAGATATAACATTGCCAAATATAGACAAATCTCTCGCGGTATATTACATACTTATGCCAGCAGAAGTTTCTTCTAACATGGCTCGGTTTGATGGGATTAAGTATGGAATGTCGATCGATTCTCCAAACCTTTTGGATGTATACAAAAAAACTAGGGGACAAGGGTTTGGTAAGGAGGTGAGGAGGAGGATTATATTGGGCACTTATGTTCTGTCTTCTGGTTATTATGATGCGTATTATGGTAAGGTCATGAAAGCAAGGAAAATAATAACCAAAGAATTTTCCGAGGCATTTAAAGATGTGGATGCAATACTTACACCAACTACTCCATCTCCAGCTTTTAAAATTGGTGAAAAGTCGGATCCTCTTCAAATGTATTTAGCTGATATATTTACTGTAACAGCAAATATTGTTGGGTGCCCTGCAATATCTATACCATCTGGTTTTGTAGACGTGGGTGGCAAAAAACTTCCTCTTGGCATACAATTAATGTCGAAACACTCAAGTGAAAATATTTTGTTTCAAATAGGCAAAGATTTTTTGGGTGAATAATTCTATAAAATAAAATGGCAGGAGATAAAAAAGAAAAACCAAAAGGTTGGAATTTTGATCCAATAGAAGGTGTTATAGTTTTACTTTTCATTTTGACTGTCGTTGCAACACTTGGGCCTATGTTGATTAGGTATTTTTCTTCCGGAGAATTTTCTTTTTATGGAATGTCTTTTTCTGGGTTAGCAGATTTTTTTAAAAACAATTCTCTTATATTTAAAGCCTTAGGATTTTCTATTGCTGGAGGCGCTGCCGTTGGAACTTTTATACTAAACAGAGCTGCTGATGCTATAAGGTTGGCCGAAAAAGCAAAATTATTTTCTAATTTATCATCAGTTGGTACTGTGGCAACCGGTGTTTCAACAACACAGAGTGCAGTCGGTGGTGTTGCTCCTATAAAATTTCCTTCTGAAACCGTTTTATCAAGATGGAAAAAAATAATAGAATATACAGAGTCGAATCAAGATTCAAATTGGAGACTCGCTATTATTGAAGCCGATATAATGTTGGGCGATTTATTAGACACCCTTCATTTGCCTGGTAATACAATAGGGGAGAAGCTCAAAGCGGTAGAGCGTAGCGATTTTAATACTCTAGATTATGCATGGGAAGCACACAAAGCTAGAAACATGATAGCTCATGAGGGGAGTAATTTTATGTTAAACCAAAGAGAGACCAGAAGAATAATTGGCCTTTACGAAGCGGTTTTGAAAGAATTCTATGTTATTTAATATTAAATGTGATTACTTTTATTAAAACAAAAAACACCGTAGAAGGTGTTTTTTGTTTTATACGTGTTGCGGAGTTTGGATTCGCACCAAAATTTCAAGGTTATGAGCCTCGCGAGTTACTATTACTCTACCCCGCAATTCATACATTATACACAGTATCAAATATCAAACAAGTATTTAATTTATCCACAATTATATAATTAAATATATTAGAACTAGTCATATAATACATATATGGCTAAATATCAAAATCGGATTAAAGCGAGAATAATGAGAAAGGATGGAATGTCTATTCTTGTTATTGCCAAAAAATTAGGTGTATCAAAAAGCTCTGTGAGTCTTTGGTGCAGGGATATTATTTTGACTGATGAGCAATTTGAAAAATTACGAAAGAATATGGGCGTATCTTTCAAATATGGTCAAAGAATAGCCTCACAGGTAAATAGACAAAAGAAATTAGATGTTATTGAGAAATCTGATAAATGGGGGAAGGGTGCTATCAAAAAAATTTCTAAGAGAGAACTATTATTAATTGCCACCGCTCTATACTGGAGTGAGGGATCAAAGACGGACAGTACCAGTACCTTTATGTTTATTAATTCTGATCCAGAAATGATATTGCTAATGAAAAGATTTTTAATCGATGTATTGGAGGTTGTCGCAACAGATATTGTTTGCAGTATTCAAATTAATAGGGTGCATGAAAAAAGGATAAAGAAGGTGTTGAATTTTTGGAAAAATCTGCTAAAATTGAAATATTCTCAGATTAGGAAGCCTTATTTTGTAAATACAAAGGTAAGTAAAATTTATGAGAATCATGAAAATTACTATGGTGTTTGTAGGCTATTTGTTAGAAGAAGTAAGCATTTGAAATATAAAATGCTTGGTCTAATAAAAGCATTAAAATCAAATATATTGCCGGCGTAGCTCAGGTAGTTAGAGCATCTCACTCATAAAGAGAAGGTCCCAAGTGCGAGCCTTGGCGTCGGCACATTAAAGTTCTAGATTTTGAATATTGTTAAATGTAGATAAGAAAGAGGGGAGGGCGAACACAAGTCCGATGAGGGGCAATACAACGACTGCTACGGTAATAATTGCTGTCTAGAGGATGTATTTTCGAGTCTTTTCGACAGAGATATAGATAAAAGGTCGATTTTTGTTTCTAAATTTTTCACTTTTTGGTCAAGGTTGGGTTTTATAAATACATTATCTCATTCTTGTTTATAATCTATAATCTGATTAGGTAAATGTTCTGTCACGATATATAATATAATTTATGCCTATAAATAAAAAAGTTAATAGAGACTTTTTTAAAAAATGGAATAGAGAAATGTCATATATTCTGGGTTTTTTCACCGCAGATGGTTCTATGAATATAAACAAAAGGGGTGCGCATTTTTGGAATATCCAAATAAATGACAAAGATTTATTATTCAAAATTAGGGATACGATAAAATCTAATCATACAATAAGTGTTAGGCCAAAAAAGATAAATCAAAATACTTCGTATAGATTGCAGATCGGCAGTAAAGAAATGTTTAATGATCTGTATGACTTGGGTATAAGACCAAATAAAACTAAAAGCTTGTCAATACCAAAAATTCCCAATAAATATCTTTCTGATTTTGTTAGGGGGTATTTCGATGGTGACGGTAATGTTTGGGTTGGTTTTGTACACAAAGATAGGAAAAATCCTTTATCTGTTGTGAGGACAGTTTTTACTTCTTGTTCTAAGAATTTTTTACTTAAATTAGCACTTATTTTAGAAGAAGCAGGTATTGGTCATGGTGTCCTAAGTGTGACGAAAGGTAATTATTATAGACTTAGCTATAGTGTAAATGGCTCTTTAAAATTATATAGTTTCATGTATAATGGTTTACGTTCCTCTTCTTTGTTTCTAGAGAGGAAAAAACGCGTCTTTGATAGGTTTATAAAGATGCGGGTGTAGCTCAGCTGGTTAGAGCGTCCGCCTGTAAATTTAATTGCAGCTTTCTGTCGAAAGGATAGATTGAAACTCTTTGGGATAACGGTGAAGGCTAAGTGGTAAGTATTGTCGAACCATATGCGAACACCGTGGGAACTCTGATTTTTTAAATCGGGGAGCGCCGTAGAGACTAGATACCAGAGCACCTACAAGTTTTATTACTCATGGTGAAGATATAGTCCACGCCATTATGAAAATAGTGGATCAGTGCACGCGGAAGGTCGTGGGTTCAAGTCCCATCACTCGCGCTAGATAACAAAAAACCTCACTTTATAATGAGGTTTTTTGTTATCTCCAGCTGGTCGATGATGGGACTTGAACGGCGGAATGTGAAATTTGTAGCAACAAATTTCCATGAGCCGGTGCCCCCGCCCGAATCGCAAGATTAGCCTGCGAATCGTTGCGGGCGGGCAGACCAAAAATTTGTGACTGACAAATTTTTGAGTCGAGGGAAAGATTCCCATCACTCGCGCAGCGGAAAATAGGGCTAAAACAATGGCTCTATTTTAATATACTGACTAGATTTTAGAACCATGCTATGATTTTAGTATGGAAAATTTAGAAAGTGAAAATAATAGAATATTAGAGATAGAGAAACAATTAGCCGATCTCGAAGATTTAATTGATAGACAAAATGATTTGATTAGAAGAACTTTTCAAATTAAGTCAGAATTAGATACTGAAAATAGATTTTCTATGAGTGATGAACAAGAGCCAATTGAAGAGAGACAACAATGGGAGAGAACAATAGATGAACTTAATCATCAATATGATGAATTACATAAATTAGAAAAAAGACGTGCATCTTTGTGGCTTGAAAAGCGTGGTGAAAAATAATTTTTTGATATCCCAGTTCTAATATCGTCCATCAGCTTGCTCAAATAAAACGCTTTTGGACCTTTTTTGTTTATAAGGTTGAGAACTATCTAAAATTTTTCTATTTACAATATTTAAAATATCTGTTATTATATAAAACAGGAAAAAGGAGGGTAAGGCTATGAGAATAGGCTAAAGGAGGCTTGTTCATGCAAAGCAATCCCAATCGTGAGAAGATGAACCCTTGGATGCACTACTACGGAGGTTGTTGTATTTATTGTGTTTCGGGTGGGCGCTGGAACAATCGCCCAAACACTCACGGGAACGCGAAGCGAGTCACGCTCCGCTCTTATAGGGATGGTTCGGTTGGTGGTGGTCGCAAGGCTTCCAATAACCGGATCAAAAATAACAATTAACCCGACTCGGAAGCTCAACTTCGGTCGGGCTTCCATTTAAGATTATTTAAAAAAGTATTTCGATATGCTTGATGTAAGATAGTTTTGAATGGGAGTAGAGAAGCTTCCTATGTTCTTTAGGAAAGGAAAATCTAAGAAGATGTGCAAACTCGCTGATGAAGTACGGAAATTGAAATTATCTAAAGAGAAATAAGTGATGCTTACTACTGAGCTTGCTCGATTGAAAATTGAGTTGGCCAATCAAAAGGCTGGGCTCAAGACTAAACTTCTCGCTCTTCTTCGACAATCTTTGGATACAGACACTCCGTTGTATCTCTGGTTCTGGTGCAAGAAAGATATTGATCTTCTACTCGAGCACGGAAGTCAGGAAGTAAAGGTTCACTTTGACGCAAACGGTATGTCACTTAGTGACCACCCATTAAGGGTCAGCGGATGGTGGTCTCATCGGGACCATGCCGTAAATGAGTTCGAATCACTCGGAAAAATATGGGGTGACGTAGTAACTCTTAGTGAAATTGAATTAGGAGGAAACGATACGACTCTGCACATGAAAGTTCAGTTGAGTCTCGAGTAACCCACCCACCCCCCACGACAGTAGACAAAGGTCTGCTCGTCGTAAGAGGGGTGGATTTTTGTTTATATAAATTTAATAACAAGTTGTATTTTTTACCGTACTTGGTATTCTGTATTCGGAGGCTATATGAGAGGTATACAACATGACACGACGGACGCTCAAATTGAAGAGATGGTTCGTAGGTGTTGGGAAGCAAGGAAAAAAGGTAAGAAAAAAAGTCCTGTTTTCCTTACAGAAGAATCTTACCGAGAATTCTTTTTAAAGATTAGAGCACAATCAATAATGATGGAGGAGTTAAGGAGAGAAAGTCAGAGACCTTCTGACTTTAGATATGGGGTTGCTTGAAAACAGGCAACCCTTTTCGTTTGACAAGAATATTCAGTTTGTTATGTTTAATGCAGTTGCAACAACCCATGGGCTGAGTAAGGTCAATGACGACTATCTCAAGAGTAGAGCTATGTCATTATGGCTTGGTCTAAGGGGAGAAATCCTTTTGAGTCCCATGGGATTAGTATGGTCGGGCGTCACTTTCGAGTGGCGCCCGATTTCTTTTTAAAATTATAAACTTAGATAAATCACCCCGAATAACCGGGGTGATTTCGGAACTACCGAGGCAGAGGAGGCATGTGTTCTATGTTGCTCATGACTACACTTGCAGTATCAAGCATTTGAACAGTTGTGTTCTCAGCTGCCTTAAAAACGTCGCCTACAAGGAACTTTAAGACTAGGATCATTATCCCAAATCCGATAGCTCTTCTCATGTATTTAAAATCGGCGGGGGTTTTAACTTTTGTTGACTAGACAAAAGCGAGCATCGACCTTGTCTCATCCCTCCGAACGTTGGGCCTGATCATGGGAGCTGGGTCTTATTTTGAAAAGTAGTTCAGACTCAATGCTCGGAGGCTTTCCTTATGTGCCTTGGCAAAGAGCTGTATATTTATATATTAACATGTTTTTAATATTAGGCAACACTATTTAAAATATTAATTTAAAACTTGGTAAATCTAAATAATATAGATATAGTTAATATGTGAAAATATTTAAAACCATTATATTGATAATAGTTTGTATTGGAACTTTCATATATCTCGGAGATGCTGTTTATAAGTTTCAAAATCCTTGCTTACAAACAACTTACTATTCTTTAGGAAGATTTGATAATTCTTTTGGTATAGATCAAAAATATTTTTTGGATGCAGTCAAAGAATCTGCTGACTTTTGGAATAAAGAACTAGGTCATGATGTTTTCGTTTACAAAGACAATGGACCTTTTAAAGTCAGCCTTATATTTGATGAGAGGCAAAAAACTATAATTCAAAAAAATAGAACAGAGTCCGGACTCGAACAAGCAGAAAAAATATTTACAGATTTGGATAGAAAATTTGAAGAATTAAAATCTGAGTATGATAGGCGAGTAAGTGCATACGATTCTAAATCTAAAGATTTGGACATGAAAATAAAAAGTATTGATAATAGAATAAAATTATGGAATCAGAACCCTGGTACATCACAGGAAGAATATAAATCTCTACAGAAATCTCATGATGCCGTAAATAAAGAGATAGAAGTTTTTAATCAAGAAAATGCTTCTATACAAAAAATGTATTTGGAGTTGGATAAAATATTAAAAGACAGAAATAGGGCGGGGGAGATATATAATTCTGTTGCTAAAAAATATAATGAAAAATATGGTCACGGACTAGAATTTAATCAGGCAGAATATGTAAATGAAGGCAGGGGTGATATTGGTAGGATAGATATATACCAATTTACTGACAGAAATGATCTTGTTAGGGTTCTTGCTCATGAGTTTGGACATGCATTAGGTATGGATCATGTAGAAAACCCAAGCTCACTTTTGTATTATGTTGCAAATTTGGGCAATAAAGAAAAGCCATATCTTACTCCAGAAGACAGGGTAGAATTAAGTAGAGTTTGTAAAATATAGATACATGAATAAAAAAATCCAATCAATTTTAAATATATTTTGGTATCTTTTATTATTGTTTTTATTCATATATTCTATTTTCCTTATTAGAAGTGGAAGTTTGGAATACACAATATCTCAACTTGGTTTTTGGGCACCACTCGTTCTTGTTTTGCTAAAAATAAGTACACTAGTCATAGCACCACTTGGAGGGACGCCGATATATATTATATCCGGGGTTTTGTTTGGACCCCTTTTTGGTTTTTTGATTTGTCTTTTGGGCGATATACTTGGCTCTGCGATATGTTTTTTGATAAGCAGAAAATATGGTAAAAGGATGGTTTTATATTTTGCCGGAGAGAAAATGTATCAAAGTATTATGAGGATTATAAATATAATAAGTGATACAAAATCTTTCATAAAAGCACGACTGGCACTTTTTAGTGTTCCAGAAATACTTGCATATGCTTCTGGATTGAGCACAATATCTTTTCCGAAATTTATATTTTTACACTCTCTTTTTTATATACCAATAGATTTCTTGTTTGTATTTTTTGGATCTCAGATTGTAAATATGGCCGGCTCAAAAGCATTTTTATTTAGTGTGACTTTTATTATTATATCTGGTATAGGTTTGTCTTTATTGTATAAAGATTATGAAAAAGTAGATTCGATGTGATATAAATGATACGTGCCGTTGTAGCTCCGCCCACAACGCTTTCGCAAGCTCGGCTTGCATGGCGGGCGGGTCAGTTGGTGGAGTTGGTCTGGAAGAAGGTTTTTAAAAAATAAAATAATGCCGTTGTAGCTCAGTTGGCACCCGCCCGAACGACTGAAACAGGGGAGTCGTTCAGTCGGGCGGGGAGCACTCATTATGTTTACTGTTTATATTTTAAAAGATCAATATGGTAAGATTTACAAAGGCATGACTAATAATCTCGAGAGGAGATTGAGAGAACACAAAGGTGGGCATACTGTATCTACAAGCAAGATGGTAAATCTGAGAGTTATCTATACAGAAGAATTTAATTCTTTTGAAGACGCAAGAAAAAGAGAAATTTACTTTAAAACTGCAGCCGGAAGAAGGTTTCTAAAAAATAAAATAATGCCGTTGTAGCTCAGTTGGCAGAGCACTCCATTGGTAATGGGGAGGTCATGGGTTCGATCCCCATCAATGGCTCCAAGCGTAGCGAAGGAGACATTGAAGTAAAGCAAACTTTATTGCTATAATCTATATATTAAAATAATTTTTATTTATGAAAAAAGGCTATATTTTGGCTATTGTTGGTCTAATTTTTTTTAGTGCTGTGCCGGCTTTTTCTGTTGCTCAAACTCAAACATCTGACGTTGTAAAAATTGCCTGTGTATCAGGTGCTGTTTCCGTCAGAGAAAGAAAGTTGTCTGCAAGTTTTACAAAATACAGTACTGCCATGAACACTGCTTATACATCCAGAGCCACTGATCTTGCCAATGGTTATCTAACAGCTTCTTCATCTGTTGCTAAGGTAAATGTAAAAAATGCTTGGAATAAATTTAAGACTACTTCTAAAAACGCTTCTAAGACTTGGAAAACTGAAAGGAATACCGCCTGGTCTGAATATAAAAATACCGTAAAGACATGTAAGGCACCAAGTGGAGTGAACGATTCTGGTTATTCTGGTTCTGAACCATCTCTTTAATATTTTGTCGTTTTGATCAGAAAAAATGGGTTGTGGCTTTTAGCCACAACCCATTTTTCTTCATACTCAATGGCTTATTTTTTGTTATAATCAAATAGAGAGGCAAAGTGTGTGGTCACTGCAAGATTAGATACCTTGCGAAGTATGTGGCCACACAAGCCTCTTGTTTTTATGAATCAACAAGAAATAAAAAATAAAATAGAAAAATTGGAAGCTGACATGCTCGACCCAAATTTTTGGTCTGATAAAGAAAAAGCCCAAAGCACGATAAAAGAAATACAAAAATTAAAAGACGAAGCGCTTGGTGTGGGTGAGTACGACAGAGGTGATGCAGTCATGACTATTTTTTCTGGTGCAGGAGGAGATGATTCTGAAGATTTTTCTGCAATGCTCATTAAGATGTATATGAAATATTTTGATAATAAAGGCTGGGGATATGGTGTGGTTCATGAAAATCAAAATGACCATGGAGGATATAGAAATGTGACTATAGAGATATCCGGAAAGAATGCTTATGGTACTTTAAAGCGTGAATCTGGTGTTCATAGACTTGTTCGTATATCACCATTTAATGCAAATGCAAAAAGACACACAAGCTTTAGTATGGTAGAAGTGATACCAAAATTTGATACGACAGATAAAAGCAATATAGAACTAAAAGACGATGATTTGAGAATAGAATTTTCTAGGTCATCTGGTCCTGGAGGACAAAATGTAAACAAGCGCGAGACTGCTGTGCGCATCGTGCACATACCGACCAATCTTTCTGCATCTGCAGACGGAGAGCGTTCTCAGGCACAAAATAAAGAAAAAGCTCTAGCGATATTGAAAGCAAAGATTTACAAAGCTCTCGAAGAGAAACGAGTTTCCAAAGAAGAGGGTATGTATATATCAAAGAGTACTCAGGCAGAATGGGGGAGTCAGATACGATCTTATGTGTTGCATCCATACAAAATGGTCAAAGATCATCGTACAGGTGTAGAAACAAGCGATACAGATGGGGTGCTAGAGGATGGTAAAATAGAAGAGTTTTTGGAAGCGGAAAAAGAACTATAAGTTAACAACTCATTTGTAAAAATTGATAAGGGGGTTATAATAAGTAGGTGATTATTTTTGATAATGTCTCAAAAAAATATAGTGGAGATTATGTCGCACTCGACAAAGTGTCTTTCTCTATTGCACCCGATGAATTTGTCTCTATTGTCGGTCCTTCTGGTGCGGGAAAAACTACACTCCTCAAGATGCTTCTTGCAGAAGACAAGCCAACAGAAGGAAAGGTTTTGCTTGAAGACACTGATATTCATACTCTCCGTGGGGAAGATATAAACTATGTAAGAAGAAAAATAGGCGCTGTGTTCCAAGACTTTAGACTTTTGCCTCAAAAAAATGTATATGAAAATATAGCTTTTGCTATGGAGGCTGCAGGTAGGCCAGATCATGAAATAGAGTCAGATGTGCCTCATGTGCTCGAGCTTGTAGATTTGGGAAACAAAATATGGAATTTTCCTCACGAACTTTCGGGAGGTGAAAAACAACGTGTCGCGATAGCAAGAGCAATCGTTAATCAACCTGACATAATAATCGCCGATGAACCTACAGGTAACCTTGATCCTGTAAATACTTATGACATTGTGCAAATATTTAAAAAAATAAATGACTTAGGTACTACTGTAATACTCACTACTCACAACAAAGGTGTTATAGATTCAATAGGAAGGAGGGTTATAACAATGCAAGACGGAAAGATTGTGAGAGATGACCAAAGTGGTAAATATACCCTTTAATAAAAATCAGAAATGGATCCCGTAGTAGAAAATGGTATAGGAAAGATTTTTCATATCGTGTATAATGATATAAATGCGTTATAATGTAGCTTTATTATTTTAACTTAAGAATGGTCACGCTTTCCAAAAAGCAATACCATTTTTCACTACGGGATGGAAAAAACAGAATTCAAAACAAAACTAAAGAGAGTTGCAAAGGCAGGATTTTTTAATTTTTGGAGAAGTGGGTACGTGTCTTTTGCTTCTATGCTTGTGATGATAATCACACTATCTGTGATAGGTGGTGTTATGTTTGTTGGTGCGATACTCAATATCACAATGCAAGAGCTCCGAGACAAAGTAGATATAAATGTATATTTTGTGACAAGTGCCGATGATACAAGTATTCAATCTATCAAGAAAAAAATAGAAGCATTGCCTGAAGTTGCAGAAGTAAAATATGTAAGCAGAGAAGATGCTCTTGCTAGTTTCAAAATAAGACACGAAAATGACCAAATAACATTGCAGGCTCTAGAAGAATTGGGGGATAATCCACTCGGTGCGGCTCTAAATATAAAAGCAAAACTCCCTTCTCAATACGAAGGTATTGCCAATTTCTTAAATGAAGAAAATATACTATCTCAATCTGGTGAAAAATTGATAGATAAAATAACTTATTTTGAAAACAAAGTAGCAATAGATAAGCTCTCGAGAATTATAGATTCTGCTCAAACTCTCGGTCTTACCATATCGATTGCTCTCGTTATTGTTTCTATTGTTATAACATTTAATACAGTCAGACTTGCAATATATATCTCAAGAGAAGAAATAAGCGTGATGCAACTTGTCGGTGCTTCCAAAAATTATATACGAGGTCCTTTTGTTGTGACCGGTGTTTTGGTTGGTCTTATATCTGCTGTGATAACTCTTATAATCTTTATTCCAATATGTTATTGGCTCGGTAATACAACAGAAAACTTTTTCATCGGTCTAAATGTGTTCAAATATTACATGAGTAATTTCTTCCAGATATCTTTCATTGTTATTGGATCTGGTATAGGTATTGGTGCTTTGTCAAGTTTGCTTGCGGTTCGCAAGTATTTGAAGTTGTGATATCTTAAAAGAGTAATAGCTAATTCAAATTACGGGTCATGTTCTGATTGATAGTCGCGCTTCAACAGATAATTGCGCGACATGATCTTGGAAGATCAGACACGGTTTCATTAAATCGTATGAAAAAAAGACACAAGTATATATTTGTGATAGGTGGTGTAATGTCTGGTGTTGGTAAAGGTATCACCACTGCTTCTATTGGCACCATACTACAATCTAAGGGATTCAACGTATCTCTCATGAAAGCAGACCCGTATCTAAACGTAGACGCGGGCACAATGAACCCCACAGAACATGGGGAAGTTTTTGTTATGGATTCTGGACTCGAGACAGATCAAGACATGGGAAACTATGAAAGATTTTTAAATAAGAGCTTGCCACCAGAAAACTACATGACAAACGGAATGATATTTAAATATGTTATTGATAAGGAGAGGGCTCTTGGATACAAAGGTAAATGCGTAGAACCGACATATCATATTACCGAAGAGATATTGCGTCGCATAAAAAAATCAGTAGAAAAAAACAATTCTGATATTACAGTTTTTGAAATAGGTGGGACAGTAGGAGAGTATCAAAATGCTATTTTCATCGAAGCTGCTCGTATACTCAAACTTCAAAATCCAAAAGATGTTATGTTTGTGCTTGTGAGCTATTTCCCAATACCTTCAAAACTGGGAGAGATGAAGACAAAGCCTACTCAAAATGCAGTGAGACAACTTGCTTCTTATGGAGTAAATACAGACATGATTATCGCAAGAAGCGAACTTCCTCTTGATAAAAAAAGAAAAGAAAAAGTGGCTCAAGCTTCCGGAATACTTCCGGAGTGTGTAGTCTCAGCACCAGACATAGAATCCATATATGATGTACCAGTCAATTTTGAAGATGATGCGATGTCTCAAAATATATTAAAACATTTTAATCTTCGTCCTCAGAAAAAAGATTTGGTTGATTGGAGGGCTTTTGTAAATAATTTTAAGAATAGTCAAAAACAAGTAAAGATAGGTATCGTTGGTAAATATTTTGATACAGGAGATTTTGTACTAAGTGATGCATATATTTCTGTTATTGAAGCATTAAAAATATCTGCTACTCATTTGAAACACAAGGCAAAAATAGTTTGGCTAAATGCTAAAGATTATGAATCTAATTCATCTAAAATAAAAGAACTTTCTTCTTATGATGGTATCTTGGTGCCAGGAGGATTCGGAGAAAGTGGAGTGGAGGGTAAAATTAAAGCTATACAATATTGTCGAGAAAATAAGATACCATATTTTGGAATATGCTACGGTATGCAACTTGCTGTTATAGAATATTGTAGAAATGTTTTGATGTGGAAAGATGCACACACAACAGAAGTCAATCCAAAAACAAAACATCCTGTTATAGACATACTTCCAGAACAAAAAAAGAATTTAGAACAAGGCAAGATGGGTGGCAGTATGCGACTCGGTTCATACCCAGCTTTACTTAAAAAGGGAACTATCTCACATGGTTCATACAAACAAGATGTGATAAGAGAGAGACATAGACACAGATACGAAGTTAATCCGGATTACATAAAAGATATAGAACAAGCGGGACTAGTTTTTTCTGCCACTTCTCCTGACAACAGGTTGATGGAAATTGTGGAATTACCCGTTTCAAAACATCCTTTTTTCCTTGGTACACAGTTCCATCCAGAATTCTTGGCTAGACCTCTTTCTCCTCATCCTATATTTTCTGCTTTCATCAAGGCTTCTATAAAGAACAAAAAATAAAATGACTCCTCTTAGGGTTGTATTGTTATTGGTTGTTGTGTTTGGATTGTTTTGGTTTTTTTCTGATAGTCAAAATGTTTTGATAAAAAAAGAAGACCAGAATAATAGAGAAGTAAAACTTTTGTTTGTTGGAGACATGATGTTTGATCGTACGATAAGAAAAAGAATGGAGAGTTTTGGAGATCAGCATATTTTCTCTTGCGTCTCCAAAACTCTTTCTTCTTATGATGCTGTTTTTGGGAATCTTGAAGGCCCGATCACTAATAATATCTCTGTAAGTAGAGACACCGTGCCGGGAGATATAGATAATATGCGCTTTACTTTTGATCCTAGTGTGGGAGAGCTATTAAAAAATAATAATTTCAAAGCAGTATCTCTTGCCAATAATCATATTTTTGACTTTGGAGGGACTAGTGTCATTCAAACAAAAGAAAATTTAACAAAAAATAAAATAGGGTGGTTTGGAGATCCGACAGACGATATGGGCAAGACTTTCAGGGGAGATGGGTATGTGATAGTCGGATTCAACCAGTTTTTGGGAGTTGATAGTGTAGATAAAACCAAAAAAGAAATCAAAAGATTTAAAGAAAACGGCAATGTAGTGATAGTCTTTGCTCATTGGGGAGAAGAATATTTTCCTGTTGTTGATTATCAGAGAGGTTTTGCATATGAGTTTGTCGACTCTGGTGCTGATATTGTACTCGGTGCACACCCCCATGTGGTGCAAGAAAAAGAAATATACAAAAATAAACACATATACTATTCGCTCGGCAATTTTATATTTGATCAGTGGTGGGAAGAGAGTGTGAGTACTGGTTTGGGAGTTGAAATAGTGCTCAAAAAAGGGGAGGAGCCAAGTTTAAGCGAACTTTACTTCAAATCAAGTCGTGATGGCCGTACTTGTTCTCTGTAATTTTTTTATTGACATTAATATACGAATATCTTATTGTATAAGAGTAGACCGTTGCACCAACCCCTTGGTACGGTCTATAGTACAACCCTCCAACTAAAGGCCGCGCTCATCATCCCCCCGGTGTGTAGCGTGGCCTATTTTTATTGGTGATTTTTCTATAAAAAGCAAAACCCGCACAATAGCAACGGATATTGCTTATTGGCGGGACTCATTTGTTTGGCGCACAGAGAAGAAAAACCAAAACCCAGCAAACGTTGTTTGTTGTATTGCTATGTTCTGGATAAATCGTCCCTATGGTCGCAGTGGTTATTCCTGTTGCTACAAGAATTATCTTTATTTTTCTAGACACAGTTACTCCTGCTTGATATGTAAACATTCTATTTATCGCGTGTCAATTTTTTATTTAAATTAAATAAATTTTAAGTGTTTTACTAAACTACTTATTTCTGTTATTTTAAAGACTATTACGGGATCGTCTAATGGTAGGACCTCGGACTCTGAATCCGAGTATCTTGGTTCGAATCCAAGTCCCGTAGCCGAATTGACGTTTTTTGCGAGCGAAGCGATCAAATACAAAAAAGCGTCAATTCGCTTCGCTGTGTTTTTGATAAAAAACTCAAGAAGGTTAGCGTAAAATTCGCGTCAAAATTAGCAAATTTATACGATAGTATTTTTGCGAGCGAAGCGATCAAATACAAAAAAGCGTCAATTTGCTTCGCTGTGTTTTTGATAAAAAACTCAAGAAGGTTAGCGTAAAATTCGCGTCAAAATTAGCAAATTTTGACGATTAATAAATATTGTGATTAAATATATAAAGGAGGTCGGCAATGTTCTTGTTCGACAAATGTATTTTTATGGGCCTCGAACCCATAACTCATCGTGTTCAGAGATTTTGCGGCTTGGATAATTTCTGGCTAGCAAAGTGTGCGGCTGTAGTGTTTGTGGTATGCATGTTTGATACATGGACGAATGCTGTTCCGGTCTCAGGAAGACAAGCTTTGCTATCTGTTGAGGAACAGAAGATGTTGTTTTCTTTTTTCAAGATAGCCTTCATACCGGCCGCTTTCATGTCAGCAGTGTTCTCTGTTATCCTAACAAGCTCTATGTCTGAGAGGGTGTACAGAGATCAATTGAAAGGTCTATCAAATAAATGGAAGTCAGACTTCGAGTTTATTTTGATAAGATTATGGTTATGGGTTGGTGTAATTTCTATTATATTCTATGCGTCTGGAGATATAATAATGCACCCGACCTGGTTGATGGAAGACCTCAAACAGACTCCTTTTGCACCTATCGGATGTCTATCGGTGTTTGGATGGGTCTATCTTGTATGTTGCGATCCTTTACCCAGATCACCGAGTTGGCTCAAAGAGAGATTGGAATCCTTTTTTACAAAGAGGGAACCAGTTTCTGAAGCCAGTGCTAGTTGACCCATCAGGGAGACCCGTCTTTCTGGTGGGTTTTCTCTTTTACACCCCACCTCCAAATCCCTGCTATACTTACCTTATGCAAATAGACGAACAAGAATTAAAAAATAAATTAACAGAAGAAGAATATAAAGTTCTTCGGGAGAAGGGGACAGAGGCTCCTTTTACTGGCGAGTATGTAAATGAAAAAACTTCTGGAATGTATAAATGTAAAGTTTGTGGTAATCCTCTTTTTTCTTCAGACAAAAAGTTTGATTCTGGCACAGGATGGCCTTCTTATGATGATGCGATAGAGGGTGCGGTCAAATTTGTTACAGATGAGTCTCATGGAATGATTCGCACAGAAGTCAGATGCAGCAAATGTGATTCTCATTTGGGACACGTGTTTGACGACGGACCAAAAGAGACTACTGGCAAAAGATATTGCATCAATTCTGTTTGTCTCAATCTAGAACCAGACGGTAAATAACAAATGTATTCAAAAAGCGCTTTTAATAAAGAATTTTGGAACAACTCTAATGTTATATTTTAAAAACAGCCCTGTTTTGTAGAGGTGTTTTTTGTGATATTATATTGTCTATGAAAAATATTTTATGGATAGGTGGACTTATAATTATAGGAATAGCTTTATTATTTTTATTAGGCGGTTCTACTACTTCTTCGACTAAATATGAGCTAGGGGTATGGAATCAGGTAGATAATGTAAAAGGTGTTGATCCTAAAGTGTCTTCTACTACATCTGTAGTAATAATGGAATATAGCGATTTTGAGTGTCCTGCATGCAGATCATATTATCCTGTCGTAAGACAGCTAGTTCAAGAATATGGAGATCGGGTAACATTTGTTTACAGACATTTTCCACTTATAAATATACATGCAAATGCAGAGTTTGCCGCTCGCGCAACACAAGCGTCGGCTAAACAAGGAAAGTTCTGGGAGATGCATGATTTGCTTTTTCAAAAACAAGAAGAATGGGCAAAAGAAGCAGATATTTCTAAACTATTCGAATCATACGCTACACTCTTGGGTCTAAATGTTGATCAATTTAAAATTGACTTTGTTTCAAAAGAAGTTAAAGACTTTGTAAAAGCACAACGCGTACACGCACTCACTTCTGGTATACAAGGCACACCTACATTCTTTATAGAAGGGAAGAAAATAGAAAATCCAAATTCACTCGAAGCGTTCCGTGCTTTGATAGAGGAGGCTCTCAAAAACAAAAATCAATAATTTTTGTTTTATCTAAAAAATATTTTTTGGTAATCAACAGTTTATTTTTGCTCGTTTGTTTTATCGTTGTATCATATATGTATGAATACAACATACTCTGAAATTTATTTTGTTATAGCATCAGTCTCTACTATTATCGTAGCTGGAGTATTTTTGCTTTGCACTTTTTATATTGCATCTATTTTGCATGATATAAAAAGATTATCAAAAATCGCAAAGAGGGAAGCCGAAACTATTGCTAGAAGTTTTGAAAAAGGCGCAGAGTTTTTTGGTGGAGAATTATCAAACGAGGCAAGTAGTTTTTTACGCACTGTATTTGCTTTACTTATGTCTCAAGTCGTAAAAAAAACAAGATCAAAATCACGCATTAGATCTAAATAATATAATATAAGATGAAAAGAATATTTACTCTCTCTTTTTATACCGTCGCATCTGTTCTGGTATTCTTTTTTATTGCAGATAGATACATAGAGTCTAATAATCAAAATACTGACATATTAAGTACTCCTACACGCAGTGCCGTGGCTTTTGAATGGGAAAAAAGTGTAAATATATATGTACCAAAAAGATCAGATTCCGACTGTTCTTTGGTATATCCTGTATCAAGAAAAATATTAAATGCAGAAACTCTTGGTCCAGGTTCTTTGGAGGCTCTATTCTTAGGTGTTACAGATGAAGAAGAAAAGAGTGGTTACATGACTTCTATTCCAAAAGGTGTCTTGGTTCAAAAATTTGAAATACAAGATAAAACTGCCTACGTAGATGTGAGTGCAGAATTTGCTTCAGGTGTTAAAAATAAATGCAGAAAAGAGGCTGTTAATTCTCAGATTTTTAAAACACTCTCAGATCTAAGAGATATTGATAAAGTAGTACTTTCCGTAGATAGTCAGGTCTATATGCGATCTGATTAATTTTTTGGATTAATTATCTAGTGTCGGTCTTTGGCACAAATAGAAGCCCGATCAGTGTAAGTATTGCAAGATATGCAAAAGAAGTACTATAAGATGTATAGTGAACTATTGGAAGAGCGATGAGGGGTGCAAAGATAAAAGAAAATGGTCTCATCATTCTAAATATACTTATTAGGTCAGTATCTTCTTCTTTTACGTGTTTAAAGAAATAACTTTCACTAGCAATCTCTACAATACTTGCCCCTACTCTTGTAATAAACAAAAGTATTGCCCATACAAAAAATATTTTTGTATCTATGTATGTAATGAGGAATGTTGTGATTGATATAATTAGAAATCCGACTTTTAACAATTCTTTTTCTCCCCATTTTTTGTCTCCTAAAGTACCTGCTGGTATTTCGAATAAGAGAAATGGTAAAAGCATAATTGTAAACATCATTCCTATGCTTTTCCATCCGAATCCTATTTCTATACTGAGTAAAAGAGGTAGATATATTGTCATCCAAGAGAAGAAAAATTGAAGAACAAATTGAGCTCCTATTATCTTTACTGTATCGCCACCTTTTTTGAATGATTTTATTATCTCCAATATGCTCAGGTGCTTTTTGTTTGTTTCTTTTCCATTTTTAAAATAAAAAACAGTGAGAGTGAGGAGGGGGATTAGTATTATTGATGACAATAAATATACATTGGAAAAATCCGTGCCTTTAACCAAGAAAGATACAAGGAGTGGAGAGATGACCCATGCCAAGTTTGATATTGTAAGAAATGTTCCACGTTTTCTCCCTGTTGTATATTCGTCCTTTATTTCTTGTTCTAAGTGCACATCAAGAGAGAGTGTAAGCATCGATTCTCCTGCTTGGTGTAGAAGAAAAAGTATGAGAACAATATATCCAATATCGGTTCTACCCATCCCAAAAACAGAAACTATTTCTAATATTATGTATATAGAACTAACAAAAATACTTCCGTATTTTTTAAACAATATTGGCGCCAGATATAGTGAACTAATACTTAATATCGAACCTATTATGTAGAGTGTGTTTAGTGCACCACTGTCTACAAATTTGTTTAGTAGGGAAGAGTTTACATATGCTACAAGCGCATAGTGCATCGCAAGAAGAAAACCTCCAGTATAAACCAAATACAAACTTCTGTTTTTATTCATATATTTATATTCTACATTAAATATATGATTTTTACTTTATGTTTACATTGAATATGTTTTGTGTTTATATATGAAGTAGAAATCGTCCTAAGGAGGGGCGTAGAGAATGATGTCGACTTATGCCAGGAAAAGGCGGAGCAATATCCACTTTTTCTACGTGCCAATGGTATGTTTTTTGGTCCTTACACTGATATTAGAAATCTCAGTGTTGCGACAACTTTTTTGCTTCGTGGCCATTGTTTTTTTGGTTTTTTCGTATCTTAAAAAGATTCGTAAAATTTACCAAGATTATCTCGAGAACCAAAAAGACCATTAAATGCCCGGCTCAACCGTAAGGTTGAGCCGGGCATTATCTTTAATTTTTTTCTACTTTCAATTTAAACCCCAAGTATCACAGGTATCACTATTGGATGCTTTGCTGTTTTTTGGAATAGGAATTGTGACACGGCTTCAGTTACGTTGTTTTTGATAAAATCAAAATTTATAGGATTCATACCACGGGTACTGTCTTCTATATTTTTCTTTATTATAAGTCTTGTGTGTTGTAGGAGTTCTTGAGATTCACGTAGGTAAACGAAACCACGAGATATAAGATCTGGAGATTTACGGAGTTTGCCTGTTTTTAGATCTATTATTGCGACAATAACAAACATACCATCATCAGCAAGCATCTTCCTGTCTCTCATAACTACTTCTTGCACATCTGCCACAGCAAAACCATCTACCATAACAGGGGATGATGGTGCTGTTTGTTTGAGCGCCACAATTTTTTCTCCCTTGTCTTGTATCTCTATAATCATACCGTTGTTCGGTACTATTATATTTGATTCAGGCATACCTAAAGTTTGAGCAAGTTCTTCGTGTATACGTAGCATGTAGTGGTTGCCGTGTATTGGAATAAAGAATTTTGGATTGATGTGTCTATGTAGCCACTCTAGTTCTCCACGGTTACCGTGTCCTGTTGAGTGAATGTATACATCAGATGTACGATAGTGAATAATCTTCGCTCCTTGTCTTGTGAGGTTGTCTTTTAATTTCTGCACTGCCCTTTCGTTTCCAGGAATAATAGAAGAAGAGAGGAGTACAGTGTCTCTTTTACTTATCTTTATGTGTTTATGGCTCTTGTTTGCCATACGCATAAGTGCTGCGAATTCATCACCTTGAGCACCTGTTGCAAGAACAATCATCTTGTCAGGAGGATAATTTTCGATATCTTCAACTGGAATAATAGTATCCTTATTAACCTTTAGACGGTTTAGTGATCTTACTATTTCTATGTTTTGCTTCATGCTTCTGCCTTCTACTACAACTTTCTTACCATTTCTCTCGGCAGCTTCTATGATCGCGATTATACGTTCTAGCTGGGAAGCAAATGTTCCTATTATCAATCTTCTTTTTGTATTTCTAATTATCTCCTCAAGATTTTTGTGAACTATTTTTTCTGGAGTAGAAAATCCTGGGTTGTCTACGTTTGTAGAATCCATCATCAATAACAAAACTTTTTGTTTTTCAAATCTTGCATACTCTTCTTGTTCTCTGTCTGCTGGGATACCATCTGTGTGCTCTAGTTTTATGTCTCCTGGGTTAACTATTGCTCCATAAGGAGTTTCTATTATGATTCCCATTGAGTCTGGTATTGTGTGTGTCACAGAGAAAAATCTCACTTTGGTTTTACCAAGTGTTATGACATCTTCTTTTTCAACGATGCGCATGTCTAGTGTTGGTAGGTGAGGGAACTCTTCTTGTCTTTTCTTTATCATTATTCCAGTAAGCTCTCTTGCATACATTGGAGGGTTTCCTATTCTGTACATGATATAAGGTATACCACCTATGTGGTCTAGGTGTCCGTGAGTAATAATTACTCCTCTTATTTTTTCTTGTCTTTCTTCAAGGTATTTTGTGTTAGGTAATATGTAGTCAACTCCTGGAGTATCTTCGTCTCTAAATTGAAAACCTGCGTCTATGACTATGATGTCGTCGCCGATTTCAATGGCGGTCATGTTTTTACCTATTTCTTCTACACCTCCTAAAGGAATTATTCTTATGTTCTCACCGACTGGAGGAAGGGAGAGTGTTTCTGTTGTTGGTTTTACGTCCTTTTTTTGATTCTCCGCTGCACCAAATCGTGAGTTTGAATTTACAAATCTTCTTCTGGTAAAGCTTGTTTTAGAACTAGTTCTTCTTGTGTTTGGTGTCTTTGGATTTGTAGACACTTCGCTTCTAGGTTTTTGTTCTCCTCCTATCGTGAAGCTTCTTTCTCTGTTTCTGTGTTGGTTTATCATATTATTATTTATTAAATTTAATTTTTATTTTACGAAAAATTTCCATACTTTGTCTGTTTCTATGTACCATTTGTGTACACCAGAAAATCTCTCCTGACGATATATTACATTATCAAGTATTATATTTTTTACATCTTCCCTTACTAAATATAGAACCTTTGGAGAGAATAAAAATATTGCAGGAACGTCCCTTACTATTTCTTGTTTTAGCTCCTTATAATATTCTTCGTTTTTTATGGAGTCTTGGCTGCTTTGTATTTTTTCTAATATTTTATCTGCAGTTAGGTTTGTGTAAAGTGCTATATTAAGACCCGGATCGTTTCGTTCAGCAGAATGCCAGAATGGATATAGGTCATGGATTTCTTTTACCACTTCTCCGAAAAGCAAGGCTTCATATTTTCTTCCTTTTATTATATTTTGACTAAGGTCACTTGGTTCAAATATTTTTACTTCTACTTTTGCTCCGATTTTATTCCATGTTTCAGCAAGTATTTCTGCCGTCTCTTTTAATTCTGGATTACTAGTCGTAGTTATGTCAAAGGCTAATTGTATTGTTTCTGATTTTGTCTTTTTTTCTAATATACCATCTGAATTTGCTTTCCAGCCAGATTTTAATAAGTATTCCCTTGCTCCTTCTATATCTTCTTTATTTAGAATATCATTTTCTTCTATATCTGTTGGGATTGGTCCTGACAAGGCCACACCTTCACCAGATAATACATCATTGATAATCCTGTCTTTTGGAGTTGCTTTTAGTAGGGCCACCCTTACTTCTTTTTGTAATAATGCTTGAGATAAATTTTGGTTAAAGAACAATCCAAAAACTCTCGGTAATATGCTTTTTTGTACATTATTTTCTTTTTTTTGTTCTTTTATTTTAGAAGAAGAGTCTGATAATAGTATATTATCTATGTCATTGTTTTGATAGGCTTTGTTTATATCGTTTTCGTTTTGATAAAAAGTAAATATTATATTATCTATAAAAGGTCTACCAAATACATATTTCTTCCAAGCCGTAAGTGTTATTGAATTCGGTATTCCTCCTGAATTTTTTGACACACTACTTACTTTATATGGACCAGATCCTATTGGTTTTATGTTCCATTCACTAAAAGCGAATTCCTCTGAAGTTATATCCTTCCATACATGTTTTGGTAGTATTCCTAGAGTTAGTGAATCTATAAAAGGGGAGTAGGGTTTATTTATTGTAAAAGATATCTCTGTGTCACTTATTTTTTGTATCTGTACTCCTAGCCAACTAGAGCTTTTTGGGCTTTTTATAACAGGGTCTTTTATTCTGTCTATTGTGAATATTATATCGTCAACAGTAACTTTTTTATTATCATGAAAATAAGCGTCATCTTTTAGTATAAATGTATATGTTTTTCCATCTTCTGAGATTGAATATGATTTTGCTAAATCTGGAACAACAAAGCCGTTTTCATCTATTTTTACAAGACCCGAATATATGATTGATGTCAGGTCTTTGTCTGTGTCTGATATTGAAAGAACTGGATTTATAAATCTCGGAGATCCTATTGTACCTTCTCTTAACTCGCCACCTGAACTAGGTATCTCGACTAAGAAATAATTGTTTACTTTGTATAGTAGACTTAGACTGCTTGTTACTAATATTACACAGAGTCCATAGAATATAGTTTTTTCTGTGGCTTTCATATTTGACACAACATCTTCCATTCGAGACAAAAATTTTATTTGCCTCATCTCCACGAAGAACTTTTCTAGAATAGAATTCATATTATTTCTTTTAGCTTTATATTTGTCGTAATTCTATTTTTATTACTAAATTAATTAAAATGAATTAGTTTATAAAACTATATTATAGATTTTGTATTAATATACGAGGTTTACTAGGGTTGATGCAACGAAAAGACAAGCTACTATGATTGTAGATCTAAAAATCCATAGTTCTGGACCACGTCTTGTATGAGTGTTTCCTTCGAAGTTTCCACCACCAAAAGCACTACCGAGAGAGCCTTCAGATTGTTGAACCAAAACCAGTATTCCCAAGATGACGCTTAGGGCTATTTGAATATAAGACAACATTACTTTAATAGATACGAGTATATCATATGCTTTCTGGATTGCAAATAATTGCAATCAAAATAGGATATAATATAATATCTGGTGCTTTATTATAAGTTTATATAAATATAGATATGAAAAAAAATACATTGCAAAAAACTGCACATAAAGCAAAAGACGTAAATATAGTTCCATTAGGAGACAGGGTTTTATTAAGACCTGTATCCTTAGAGGATTTAAAAACTACTGTTTCGGGAATTATAATTCCAGACACAGTACACAAAGAAAAACCAGAACATGGCATAGTTATTGCTGTGGGGGAGGGTAAAATGGTAGACGGTGTTCGTGTTCCTTTGCCGGTAAAAGTTGGAGACAGGGTTGTGTTTTCTAGATATGGATACGACGAAATAAAGATTGAAGACGAAGAATTTTATATTTTGAAAGAAGAAAATCTGTTGGCTATTATCAAAAACTAATTAAAAGAAGTTGTAAATTATTAAGTAATTAATTAAAAGAGGAAGATAATCACCCTCTAATCGACGTATCGCACGACTTAGATTAGTAGATTGAGTTGTAATTTATTAGTAATTAATTAAAAGAAAGAAGGTCGTCCTCCAATCGACGGTCGCGCTTCAATGGACAACTGCGCGACATGATCTTGGAAGATCAGACACGATTTCGCTAAATCGTATGGCAAAAAAAATATTATTCAATGAAGAAGCTAGAAAATCTCTAAAGAGAGGAGTGGACGCTGTTGCTGATGTTGTAAAAGTGACAATAGGACCTAGAGGTAGGAATGTTGTATTAGATAAAAGTTATGGAGCTCCTGTTATTACAAATGACGGTGTCTCTATTGCAAAAGACATCACGCTCGCAGACAGATTCGAAAATATGGGGGCGGAGATAATAAAAGAAGTTGCAAACAAAACAAACGACATAGCGGGAGACGGTACGACTACTTCTGTGGTTCTTACTCAGTCAATAATAAATGAAGGTCTCAAGCACACTAGTATGGGAGTAAATGCGATGTCTCTCCGTGCTGGTATAGAAGAGGCAACAGCAAAAGCTGTGGCCGTACTTGGTCAAATTGCAAAACCAATAAAAAACAAAGACGAAATAAGACAGGTGGCTACAATATCTGCAGAGTCAGAATTATTAGGCACAATAATAGCTGACACAATCGAAAAAGTTGGAAAGGATGGTGTTGTAACAGTAGAAGAATCACAGACTTTTGGTGTAGATTCTGAAGTGGTAGAAGGTTTGGAATTTGATAAGGGATTCATTTCTCCTTATTTGGTAACTAATCCAGAAAGAATGGAGGCAGAATACAAAGATGCACCAATACTCATTACAGACAAAAAAGTATCAAGCATAAAAGAAATATTACCCCTACTTGAAGCGCTTGCTGGTACGGGTAAAAAGGAGTTGGTAATAATAGCTGATGATGTTGATGGGGAAGCACTCTCTACATTTATTGTAAATAAATTAAGAGGGGGTTTTTCTGTGCTTGCTATAAAAGCTCCAGGGTACGGTGATCGTAAAAAAGAAATGTTGGAAGATATTGCTATTACTGTCGGTGCAAAAGTAGTGTCAGAAGAATTAGGATTGACTCTAGAAAATGCGACAGTAGACATGCTCGGACGCGCTTCAAAAGTTTTGTCTAAAAAAGACAGCACCATAATAGTTGGAGGCAAAGGTGGCAAGCAAGCAATAGAGGCTCGCGTTAAAATACTCAAAAAACAAAAAGAGGGAATGGAGTCTAAATATGATAAAGAAAAGGTGGATGAGCGAATAGCAAAACTATCTGGCGGTGTTGCAGTTATCAGGGTAGGTGCTGCTACGGAGACAGAAATGAAATATTTGAAACTCAAAATCGAAGACGCTGTTGCTGCAACTAAGGCTGCTATTTCTGAGGGAATAGTCGCGGGTGGTGGTTCTGCACTTATACGTGTTGCAAGAAAGATGAAAGGAATGAAAGCTACAAACTTTGCAACTCCAGAAGTTGCTCTAGGTTATGACATAATACTCCGCGCTCTCGAAGCTCCACTTAGACAAATAGTATTAAACACAGGAAATGCAGATGGTTCTGTGGCAGTAGAAAAAATAATGAATTCAGATAAAGAAAACGCAGGCTTCAATGCAATGAAAGAAGTTTTCTCTGATGATCTTATAAAGGACGGAATCATAGATCCTGTAAAAGTGACTCGTACAGCACTGCAAAATGCTTCTTCTGCTGCTTCCATATTGCTTACAACAGAGGCAGCGATAGCTGATGCTCCAGAACCTAAACAATTACACCCTCAAGCAGGAATGGGTGGAGGTATGGACTACTAGTTGACATAAAAACTAAAGTCTGCTATACTGTATAATAGAGATTTAATTCAATTTTGAGGCGATAGCCTCGGAAAGGATAAGCATGAAAGTCAGATCGAACGTCACGACCGGTGCAGACTCGCTCGTCTGGGGCGGTTAGCCTCAGACAGCGAAAAACCGCCTGTGTCCTCGTAACAATACGACGGGCCAGGCGGTTTTAATATTTATAAAAAAGCTTAAATATGATATAATGTAACTATTAGTAATCTAGAATATTTAAAAAATGCAAGAGAATCAAACAAGTTTTTTACAAAGACATAAGTTTGCAATAGGTTTTTTGGCGGTATTGTTGGTCTTGGTAATGTGGTCAGTTTCTGTTTACAACGGTTTTGTATCACAAAATGTGGCGATAGATGCTCAATGGTCTCAAGTAGAAAATCAACTACAAAGACGCTTTGACCTCATACCTAATTTGGTCTCAACTGTAAAAGGAGTAGCTAATCAAGAGCAACAAGTTTTTGGTGATATTGCAGAAGCGAGAACAAGATACAGTGGCGCTTCATCTCAAAATGAAAAAGCTCTGGCTGCAGGACAACTTGAATCAGCCCTTGGAAGACTTTTGGTAATAACTGAAAATTATCCAGTACTTCAATCATCACAATCTTTTAGAGACCTGATGGTACAACTTGAGGGTACAGAAAATAGAATTTCTACAGAAAGAATGAAATACAATGATCAAGTCAAAGTCCTAAATACTGGTATAAAAAGATTTCCAGGTATGTTGTTTGCATCCATCTTCGGTATAGAAGAGAGAAATTATTTTGAAGTCACAGAACAAGCAAAAGAAAATCCAAAAGTTGATTTTGTAAACTAACATTTCATTTAAAAATGAAATTCAATCAAATTAAAAACATTACTACATTAACTGTATTGATGTTTTTAATTTTGCCCATAATCATCTTTTCTTTTAATGTGCCTTCAAAACCTGTCTCTTTTGTCTCCGACTACGCTTCTATATTAAAAGAAGACGAGCGTATTTCTATTGAAAATAAACTAGTCAAATTTGAACAAGATACATCAAACGAGATAGCAGTGGTCACAATAAAAAGTCTAGGTGGAGAGGATATTGCAGATGTTGCACAGCAGTTTTTTACACAGTGGGGTATAGGGAAGAAAGATAAAAATAATGGTGCACTTTTGCTTGTTTCTCTTGATGACAGAAAGACAAGAATACACACTGGTTATGGATTAGAAGGGTCCCTGACTGATCTTGGTACCTCATACATACAAAATGATGTTTTGGTTCCTTGGTTTAGAAAAGGTGAGTATGGTACAGGTATAAATCTTGCGACAGATGAAATCATAAAATCGATACAAGGTGAAAATATAGTGCCGGATAATTATGTATCTCCAAAAGAAAACAATAATTCTCTCTTGAGTAAAATATTAAATAACTTTGAGTTTTTTGGATTTTTATTTTTTATTTTAGTACAAGTTTTGTTTTCTTTGTTGGGACGCTCAAAATCATGGTGGGCTGGCGGTGTACTCGGTGGTGTTGTAGGGCTTTTGTTCTTCATTTTTGCATCGATGACAGTATTTCTTATTATACCTATGGTTTTGTTTGGATTGCTTCTCGATTATTTACTATCAAAGCATTATAGTTCTATAAATAAATTTGGTAGACCTCATTTTTGGGGCGGTGGATTTGGTGGTAGAGGCGGAGGTGGTGGGGGTGGTTTCGGAGGGTTTGGTGGTGGGTCTTCTGGAGGTGGAGGATCTAGTGGTAGTTGGTGATATAATTATTTTTAAATCTAAATAAAATGGAAATCAAAGACAAAGAATTACACAGGATAACCACTACAACTCTTGTATATAAACCTGATTTTACATATCTCATAACAAAGAGAGCAATGCACAAAAAAGTACAACCAGGTAAATGGACAATACCTGGCGGTGGTCTTTCTACAGATGATTATGTTAATAGTCCTTCAAATACAAAAAATACTCCGTCTTGGTATAATGTACTTCAGAAAGCATTACTTCGTGAAATAAAAGAAGAGGTCAACCTAGAAATAGGGAAACCGGAATTTTTGGTTGACCTTACTTTTATTAGGCCAGATGGTGTACCTGTGTTGTGTCTCAGTTATTTTGCTCCGTATGTGTCAGGTGAAGTTGTGTTAGATGAGGATGCAACTGAGTTTGCTTGGGTTACTTATGAACAAGCAAAAGAGTATGATTTGATAGAAGGTATCCTAGAAGAGATAGAGATGATAGATAAGCTACTTCGTGCTAGAATTACCTAAATTAATATATAAGATAAAATTATGAAAAATATAACAATATATTCAACACCTACTTGTCACTTTTGCCATCTTGCAAAAGATTATTTTAATGAGAAGGGAATCGCATATACAGAATATGATGTTCTTTCTAATCTAGAAAAGAGACAAGAAATGGTTGATAAAAGTGGTCAACTCGGTGTTCCTGTAATAGTAATAGGAGATAAAGTGACAGTTGGTTTTGATCAAACAGAGGTAGAGGCTTTATTAAATAATTAATAGAAGTTGGCCGTGCTCCAAAGGACAGTCGCGCTTCAGTGGACAATTGCGCGACATGATCTTGGAAGATCAGGCACGATTTCGATAGTTCCAGAGATTGAGTAGTAAATTATTATAAATTAACAAACAGAAGTTGGTCGTACTCTAATCGACGTATCGTACGGCACGATTTCGCTAAATCGCATGCAACCAGACGAAAGAGAAATGTTAAAAAAGGCTCTAGAATTGAGCCAAGAAAATAATAAAATGCTTCATTCCATAAAAAGGGGAATGATGTGGGGTAGGGTCACCAGAATCCTGTACTGGGTAATAATAATAGGTGCTTCTATTGGTGCATACTATTATGTTGAGCCATATTTAAATACAGCTATCGGCGCTTATGGAAGTGTAAAAGGAGACCTAAAAACTTTTGGAGATTTATTAAATTAGTGTTATTCTATATTCCAGTCAGGTGATGCTAGTTTATGGTTGCATAAAAAAGTGTCACATTGCCGAGATAGCTCAGTTGGTAGAGCGCTTCCCTGAAGAGGAATAGGTCCCCAGTTCGAGCCTGGGTCTCGGCACCAAAAACAAAACCGATCTAGTTAAATAGGTCGGTTTTGTTTTTCTAGTTTTTATCTCGCTTTTAATTTGGTATTAATAATCAATGAAGATGATTTATTTTTTTAAAATAACTAATCTTTCAGGTCTTCTTTTGGAGAAAAGATTGAACAAAAAGACTCTATTTGTTCAGTAGAAGATTTTTTTAATACATCGCTATAGAATATAAATATCCTATTGATTGTATTCTCATCTGGCATAAAACCAGTTTCGCTACTGTACGATATACCTAATTCGTTACCAGGTACTGTTTCTGGGTAGGTTAAGAGTTGTTGAATACAGAAACCTTTGTTTGATGTGCTAAAATTTAAATATCCTGAAACTGATTCATTTGAATATCCTGAAAATTCAATATTACTAAAAATTTTCTTTGAACTTATATTGCTCATGCTGCATGCGTCTGGTTTTTTTATGTTTTTTACATAAGGGTACAAAAATAAACTTTTTTCCTGAGAACAATTAGGAATTACGGAGCTTATGTAAGAGGGCATACACTGATTAAATCTATCAAAAAGATATTGCTCTTTATCGCAAAATAAAATTATCTCTCTATCTGAAGTAAATGGAGGGGGTGGATTTTTGATCAGGTGAAAAATAGAAAATAGAATAAAAAATATAAATATGTAAAAAAATGTTTTTTTGTTTACATATAAAAAATCTCTCTTAAAATTTTTAAGTTTACTATTTTTTATATAAACAATAATTAAAATCAGAAGAAGTAGTATTATTGGGGGTATATACACTAAGGAAAGTAGACTGCTTAATGAGTAGAGTAGAAATTTACCTATTTTGTGTCCAGTACTCGTGTTAATATTTTGTTCTTTGTTGTTTCTATATACAAATATTGAGGCAAATAAGCCTGATGCCAATAAAGTATTAATAAACAATATAAAAAATGCATAAAATTTAAAAATACTTGGAGATTCAATTATTGCCTCCGTAGTAGATGTAATTGATATTATATGTATTATACCTGGGTATAATGGTGACATTAAAATATAAATCGGCGCCAATACTATACATCCCATGTCACCATTGCATAATGGATAAAAATTAAGATATATGGCAAAAATATAAATTACAATACTAGCAATTGTAATAATGAGTATTGGCTTTTTATATTTATATTTTTGATCGACGTCTATTTCTGAGGAAGTAGGTGCTGTAATTTTATTAGTATATATAATCTCAGAATCTGGTTGTTCTTGGTGCATATTATTTTAATTACCCCTCACTTTTAGTTTTGCAGAGCGGTGTTTGTCTAGTTTTGGAAGTTTGATGATAAGAAGGCCGTGTTTTTCTATTGCTTCTGCTGAATCTACATCTATTTCTTGAGGGAGTACGACAGAACGTGAAAATGTACCCCAATATAATTCTCTGTGGTAATAATCATCATCCGAAACATTTCTTTCTCCCTCCCTTTTTCCTTTTATTGTCACCATGTCTCTAGATATAGACACGTCCAAATCTTCTGGTTTAACTCCAGCAACCATCGTCTTGATTATTATTTCATTCATATTTTGATACACATCAATAGAAAGTTCACCCTCTTCTGGTGGGGCATTGTGTATCCAATTTTCTTGTTGAGGCTGTGTTTCCGGATATGATTCTTCCTCAGAAGATATATCTACAACTCCTGTAAGTTTTTCAAAAAATGATCTTCTATCTTTTGGCATGTATTTTTAGATTATGAATAAGTATTTTTTACTTTTTCGATGAGAAGAAATATGGAAATTATAAGCACCCATACGCCTGCAAATATGAAAAATTTCTCACTCTCAAGTCTAATTATAAGTAAATTGAAAGCACTATGCAATGCGATCGATACTATTATTCCAATAATTGCAGCTATTCTCTTTATTTTATGGCTTTTATAATATGTTAATCCTAAAAATACTCCAATTACGGCAGATGAGGCTACGTGCAGTAGAGTTGCCCCTATAAATCTCGAATTTCCTATAAGTAAGCTTTGTACAAGGAATCCTTGATCAACAAAATTTCCTATAAATAGTGCATTTTCTAATGCCGAAAATCCTAATGCAACAGTTACCATGTACATTACGGCATCTATTGGTTCATCCATTTCTCTTCTCTTTAGTCCGCTTAGATATGCTGTTATGAATTTGAATATTTCTTCTACGCTTGCCCAGAGTATTATCGTGAGTGTTGATATGTTTGATAATGTAAAAGCATATATAAATTTTTCTATAGGCAATACAATAAATACAGAAACCATACCAGCTAGGAATATTGTGATTATTCTAGTTTTTGGTTCTGGGTGAAGTCTATCTTCTTTGAGCCAAAACCAAAGCCAAAATATTGCAGGCAGAACTCCACCGAGTAGAGATATAAAAATTGTTGTGATAGAGGACATCTTTGTATAATAAATATTTTACTCTATTTATTATACACTGGCCATTTTTGAACCATAAGCATTTTTGTATTTTCTGTGGATTGTCCCGGAATCATCTGCCATATACTTTCTGTTATAAAAGGCATGAATGGATGAAGCACTTTTAATTGTTCTTTGAGTAAATAACCAAGCATGTTTTTTGTGCTTTTATTTGTCTCTTCTGATTTTAGATTAGGTTTGCTTTCTTCTATTATCACGTCTGCAAAAGTGTGCCAAGTATAATGATATATTTTCTCTGCCGCCATATAAAACCTAAATTGATCCATGTCTTCTGTAATTGATTTTACAGTCTCCTCCCATTCTTGTATGTATTTTTTATTTACTTCGTTTTCTGTTGCAACAACAATGTCTGATTCTAGATTCTCATTATTTTCGAATACAAATCTAGAAATATTCCATATCTTGTTTGCAAAATGCTTATAGGCTTTTAATTTCTCGGGAGACATTTTACTGTCATTACCTGGGCCGGTTCCAACAACAAGAGCCATGCGGACAGCGTCTGCACCGTATTGTTCTATCATCTCTACTGGATCAATGTTATTTCCAAGTGATTTACTTATCTTTCTGCCTTGAGTATCGCGAACAAGTCCGTGAAGATAAACATTTTTAAAAGGTATTTGGCCGACTAGGTATGTAGACATAAGTATCATCCTTGCAACCCAGAAAAACAATATGTCGTATCCTGTTTCCAATACTGTAGTAGGGTGATAATTTTTAAGGTCTTCTGTATTATCTGGCCAACCAAGAGTAGAGAAACTCCACAACCCAGAAGAAAACCAAGTATCGAGCGTGTCCTCGTCTTGAACCCAACCTTCTCCTGGTTTTTCTGATCCACAGTATATTTCTTCTTTGCTTGCGGTGAGCGAAGTCGAACTGTACCAAACTGGAATTCTGTGCCCATACCATATCTGACGACTAATACACCAATCACGCAGATTTTCTATCCAGTTGAAATATACTTTTTCAAAACGGTCTGGGAGTATGTTAATGCTTTTGTTTTCACCAACAACAGAGAGCATCAACTTTTTTAAGTTAACTTTTTCTCCTTTTTTAATATTTGGTAAAGTATCGAAAGGGTATTCAAATTCTTTGGTTACACTTACAAACCATTGTTTCATTATTTGCGGTTCTATGACTCCGTCAGTTCTCTCTGCTGTTGCTATGTTGTGAATATATGGTTCTTCCTTTACTACTAAGCCTTTCATCCTTAATTTTTCTACGATTTTTTCTCTAGCATCTTTTATTTTTATGCCAGCAAATTCTCCTGCGATAGGAAGTAATTTACCGTACTTGTCTATAATTTGTTCTTTGTCTAAATTATGTCGCTCTGCTATCTCAAAATCTACGTTTGAGTGCCAAGGGGTTATTGTCATTACACCAGTTCCGAATTCCATATCAATTGACTCATCTTTTATTATAGTTGTATCTATCGGGCCGTTGATCCATTCTACAGTCATTTTTTCTCCGTGAGAGTATTTTTTATATCTCCGATCTTCTGGGTGCATTACTACATATTTGTCACCAAACTTTGTTTCTGGTCTTGCGGTACCTATTACAAATGGTCCGTATTGAAAATAATAGAAAGTAGTTTTTTCTTCCTTGTATACTATTTCATCATCAGATATTGTTGTTTGTCCTTTTGTATCCCAATTAACTATCCTGTCTCCTTGATAAATGATTCCATCATCATACATTCTTTTGAAAGCAGTATTAACTGCCTTGCTTCTTTTCTCATCAAGAGTAAAAGCTTCTCTAGACCAATCCAGAGAACAACCCATCTTTTTCATTTGAGAGACTATTGTGTCATGACTATCCTTTGCAAATTCTTCTATCCTTCTTAGCATTTCTTCTCTGCCTATGTCATACCTATTTTTACCTTCTTTCTTTTGTATCTCTTTTTCTACTTTTGATTGTGTGGCAATCGCCGCATGATCTGTCCCAGGTAACCACAAAGTTCTTTTACCTTGCATACGGGCAAATCGAGTCATTATGTCCTCAAGAGCCAACATATAAGCACTACCCATATGTAAGTTCCCTGTAACGTTTGGAGGGGGGAGTACCATTGAAAAATGCGGAGCTTCTTCTGATGTTATACCTGTCTTTATACACTCATCTGGATTAAACAGGTTGCTCTCGTGCCACATCTTATAAATAGAGTCTTCTGTATCTTTTGAATTGTAAGGTTTACCCAAATTCTCTTTCATATTCATATAATACATCACATTTTAGTTTTGTCACAAAGTGATTATATTATGGGCACTTACCATATCGATAGAAATTATATATAAAAGTCATTTTTTAAAATACTTTTGTCTTATAAAATATAACTCTTTATAATAAAGGATTTAAAAATTTATAAAAGACAAATCTACAATAATAAAGGACATTTATACTAAAAATATTTACTATAATCGCAAAATAATGTTGTATATAAAGGATTTATTGTCATTTTGGGCAGATATATAGATGTTTGCTCTTGTCTTGACAAATGGTCAATATATGTTATTTTAGTGTATCTTTAGTGATTAAAGAATTAGCAATAAATTTTACGAATTTTATAAAAAATATGAAAGAAATAATCAACAAAAACAGATCAAAAATGTCTCGATTCATGAGCGCATTTTTACTCGTTTCCATACTGACTGGATATGTGCCTACAACTTTGTTTGCAGCAGAGCCGATATCTCCTGTTTGTGAAGTTGAATTCGTAAGCGAAGTCTCTAATCACACTGTTCAATTAATGGATACAGTCGACAATATACTCCGTACAGATGTTTCTGTATCTCCTGCACATGTATACACAGTTGAAAATCCTCAATGGAATTGGACAAATATTCCTGATGCAACATGGATTTGGTCTTCATATGAAGTTGAAAAACCTAGAGCCACTACAACTGTATTTTTTAATCGTTCTATAACTGCTGGTTCTATAAAAAGTGCTACTCTTACAATAGCTGCTGATAATGCATACAATGTAAAAATGAATGGCATGAACATTGCATCAAGTCCAATGCCTCTCAGTGATTTTTATGCTATTTCAGAAAATTTTAATCAACTTCATGTACACGATATACCTGCAAGTTATTTTGTGGCGGGCACAAATCAGTTTGCGGTTGATGTAACAAACATTGCGATTGAGTCAGATTTAAATCCGGCTGGTCTTGTCTATAAACTAAGACTTGTCGGTACTGATATAGTTGGTGGAAAAGTTATATCTTGTGAACCTGTTGCAACTCCAAACACACCTCCTACAATCACACTAATCGGAGCAAACCCTCTTGAAATAACAGTAGGTACAGTATTTACAGATCCAGGCGCTACTGCAAATGATGCAGAAGACGGTAATATTACATCAAGTATCGT
>JACCDR010952504.1_pt1 | contig 63369 bp, 84 predicted proteins | sample 7446431 | NCBI WGS metagenome assembly JACCDR01 (sample SAMN15323443, study PRJNA562643) | freshwater metagenome | isolation source: river surface water | place: USA:Blue River Watershed | collected 2017-08-17 | reverse complement strand
GAGCCCGCGGCGAACAAGCTGCGCCTGATGGAGGACTAGCATGGCGACCATGCTGATCCCTGACTCATCGATCGCGCAGCCCAATGACACGTTCATCTGGTGCTGCCCGATCGACGACCGTAGTTGGAATGAACTGATACGCCTGTCCGAGCAATTCAAGTGCGTGACACCCGGCGGCCTGCGTTACCTGCATCGCATTGGCAGGCAGCGCAAGCGGCTCATCATCGTACCGTGGAACCCGGAGGCGCTCGAACGTGACTGCCCGTGGCGGGGCGATCCCGTGCGACCGTTATCACAGGCAAGCGTCGAGCAGGAGTGCGCATGGCTCAGGCTCATCAAAGATTGGCAGCATCCGATCTACGTCGTGCCGCATGGCAAGCCGCTCACCATGCAGCAGATCATCGAGCGCGCAATGGGTAGCGCGCCGCATCTGGTGCAGGACTTTGAATCGACGAAGGAGGTGAAAGAAGATGGCTTGGAACCAACGTAACGCGAGGTTCTACTGCATGGTCAACGCGACTCACAAACAACCGCGAACCGTGCTGTCGGACGACCGGCTCGTGGTCGTGGCCGCGGGGGAGCAAGGCATGCTGCGTGTTTCCCTGCGACGAGATGGGCTCGAAGAGTCCGTAGAGATCGGTCCACGCGGAGGGAAGAAGTATACGTACCGCAACATCGACAAGTTCATGGTCGAGTTCTGCCCGTGGCGATCGTGCGATGACCCCGACGCTACTCCCGTCGTGATTGCTTCAGGCCCACTGGACTACGATCGTGTGAAACACGGTGAAGCGATGGTTCGCTTCGACGACCAAGCAGTCGAGGTGTATCGCACCATACGCGCAATGGAAGTGATGCGTGAATAGCATTCAGGGCACGGTGACAGGACGGTGGTCGAGCAACGGGAAAGTCGATCGTGTACGGCACATCAACCCCGGACGCTCGCCTTACAAGCCACGCTCTCGTTACCTGCACGAGATGTCCGCGTACACGAGCCTCAACCGCTACTGCATCGCTGATCGTAACGACATCCCCGTACTGCTGTTCACAACCTATGCCGAGGCGCAGACCGTTTGCGAACACATCAATATCAACATGGCGAAAGAGGTACTATCGTAGCGGGCAGCAACCCGCGATGACTTATTGACTTTGGCACACATGCGTTATCATAATTAACACGGTGTTAAATACACCATTGGAGACTACATGAACCTGAAAGAAGCGAAGAGCCTGATCAAGACGACGTTCAAGACCCAGATCGAGACCGGCGTCCGGTTCGCGATCGAGTTGCAGTCCGGTCCCGGCATCGGCAAGTCCGAGGGCTGCGGGCAGGTGGCCGAGGAACTGACCAAGGAGTTCGGCGAGCCCGTGGCGTTCATGCCCTGCTTCCTCTCCACGCTCGAAGCCCCGGACGTCGGCGGCTACAAGATCCCGACCAAGGACACCGACGGCACGCCCATCACGGTCTCGACCCGAGCGCCGTGGATGCCCAGAACCGGAGCCCCGAAGTACGGCATCATCATGCTCGACGAGTTCCGGCAGGCATCCCACGACGTGCAGAAGCCCGCCGCGGAGTTGCTACTCAATGGCCGAGTCGGCGACTCGCAGTTGCCCATCACCTACTTCGTGGTGGCAGCGTCGAACCGGGAGAAGGATCGGTCTGGTGTGCAGCGCGAGTTGGCGTTCATTGCCAACCGGCGCATGCTCATCAACGTCGATCCCGACCTCAACACGTGGATCGAGTGGGCCGAGCGCAAGGGTGACGTGCACCCGTTGGCGATTGCGTTTGCACGTTCGCATCCCGGCAAGGTGTTCCAGTCCGAGATCCCCGACAAGACCGGCCCGTACTGCACTCCCCGCACGTTGGTCAAGACTTCCTACTTGATCGGCAAGTTGGAGATGGCGGCGTTCACCGAGGCGGCGGCGGGCTACATGGGCGAGGGCGTGGCAGCCGAGTTCGTTGCGTTCCTGCGCGTGGCAGACGAGCTTCCCGAGTACGAGGAGATCGTGGCGGCCCCGCTCAAGGCGCACGTGCCGACGCGTCCTGACGCTTCGTACGCGGTCATGCAGCGCATCGCTCACCGGGTCGACGGCCCGACGGCATCGGCTGCGTTCCAGTACCTGAAGCGTTTGGGACGTGAGTACCAGATCGCCGGGCTCAAGGCCACCGTGCGGCGCTCGTCTGCGCTGATGCACACGCCCGAGTTCGCGTCGTGGATTCGCGAGAACAAGGACATCGTCCTCGCAGCGAACCTCGTGAAGAAGTGATCGAGCTTTTCACACACCTGTCCCACCGAGTGAGGATGACGCTGTTCTGGCTACCCATGCTGCTCAGCGTTATCACGTTGGAGCTAGCCCATTGGCTGCTCGTTAATCCAGAAGGAGATCAAGAAGATGGCTAAGAAGCAGACTTTCAAGACCCACACGACGGCAATCGACAGCGCCGTCAGCGATGCGTTCAGCGGCATGGACGAGTTGAAAGACGAGTTGCAGAACTGGTACGACAACCTGCCCGAGTCGTTCCAGAACGGCAGCAAGGGTGAGGCGTTGCAGGAGGCGATCGGCAACATCGAGGGCGCGTCGGAAGTCGACATCCCCGACTGCCTCACCAACGGCCCCGAGTTGCCCGAAGTCACGTACTCCGAAAGCACGCGCACGAGCCGTTCGGCCCGGCGTGACACGTGTGTCTCGATGCTCAACGGTGCGGCGGATGCCGGACGCGAGTACGTCGAGACGCTCAACGCGTTGGAGTACGAAGACGGCAAGCTGAAGCCGTCCGGCATCAAGACCACTTCCATGCTCGAAGACGAAGGGTGGCCCGAAGATGAAGACACTCGTGACGCGTGGGTCAGCGAGATCGAGACGTTTGTCGACGACTGCGAGAACGCAGCGTCCGAGTACGAGAACGTCGAGTTCCCCGGCATGTACGGCTGATCTGCCGTACGTCTGCAGCAACTTCCTTGGCACGGCGCGTGACCCGCGCCGATGCCACATCTGCCTGAACCTGAAGGAGGTACACGAAATGCCGAAACCGGCACCGCAAGACTATCCCTACATTCGTGCGTGGGGATGGATGATGGGTAGCGACCGCTACTACATCGAGCAGGAGATCGAGACCGCACGCGCTGACAAAGCACCGGAGGATGCGATCTACTGGCGCTTCGAGAACGAGACCGAGCGTACGGGTGCCCACGTGTGGCACCGCTTCGCCGACGTCACCAACCCTTCCACCACCCACGCCATCGAGCGTTACATGTCCGAGCGTTACCCCAACAAGGAGACTCACCATGAGTGAAGACTTCGACGAGATCCAAGACATCCTTTCCGACATCCTCGACGAGAAGAAGCCCGTCGTCATAGCGGCTCCGGCAGCACCTGCTGCCAAGCCGAAGCCCGCCCCCGTGCAGGCCGACGACGACTTCCTCGACCTCGACCTCGACAGCTTCGAGCCCGTGGCTGCGGCCCCGAAGCCGAAGGCCGTTATCACGCCGGTCGCCGAGACGCCCGACGAGATCGAGATCCCCGAGCCGAAGGCTGCCGCTTCCACGCACGTGTTCACCGACAGCGAGGACGCCGCACGCATCCGAGTCCCGATCCCGACGTTCACGTCGGAAGAGATGATGGCTGCGTTCGACATCCGCAACGTCGCCACGCTCGTGACGCTGCAGACGAACCGTTGGCACGCGAAGGTGAAAGACCGGCAGGCGAGCCGTGACGCTGCCACTGCCAACCAAGCGGACGAGCGTGCGTTCGAGACGCGGAAGAAGTTGCTCGTGGGTGCGGATGAGTTGCTCATCACGATCCACAAGGCGATCGACGCCGCGCGCATCGAGCATTACGCGATGACGCTGCCGTGGTCGACGACGGGGCTCGACGACACGGGTCGCCGCACGGGCGGGCGTTTGCTCATGAACACCCTGTTCTTCGAGTACACGCAGAAGATGGCGAAGTACCGCAAGGAGATGGAGGACGCGCTCGCGATCTTCGAGCCCGAGTATCCGAACCTGATCAAGCTCGCTCAGGTCAAGTTGGGTAAGCGGTTCGATCCGCGCGAGTACCCGAACCCGTCGGCGATCCGTGCGCACTTCAACCTCTCGTTCGACTTCCAACCCATCCCGAAGGGCGAGGACTTCATGGGGCTGCCGAAGCAGCAGTTGGACAAGTTGGCGCAGCACCTGAACTCGCAGACCCAGACGATGATGGAGAACGCGATGCAGGAGAATTGGGTGCGCCTGCACGACGTCATCAGTGCGATGGTCGAACGCCTGTCGTCGCCCGACAAGCGGTTCCACTCCACACTCGTGGAGAACGTGCGTGAGGCGGTGCGACTGACCGAGCATCTCAACATGACCAAGGATCAGCGCATCACCGACGTGCAGAAGTACGCCGAGAAGCATCTCTGCAAGCACGACGCGGAGGAACTTCGCAAGAACCCGACGCTGCGACTGCAGGTGGCGGGGCATGCGAAGTCGGCGATCGGCATGATGGAAAAAGCTGCGCTGAAGAAGCGTTGATTAACACGGTGTTAAAGGAGATCAAATGACCGCAACAACGAACGAGCCGATCAGGCTCACCGAACTGAAGGTGGCAATGCTGCTGTACGTGCCATTCTTCGCATCGCTGATGATCGACATTCTGGAACTGAAGGTGGGCAAGTTCCCCGAAGTGTTCGGCAACAACACGCCCACGGCAGCCACCGACGGCAAGACGGTGTGGATCGACGAAGACTTCCTCAAGGGGCTCAAGCTCGCCGAGGCGGTGTTCCTGCTGTGCCACGAGATCGCTCACTGCATGTGGATGCACATGGCACGTGGGAAGAACTACCTCGACGTCGGCTTCGACGGCGCGAAGTTCGACCCGAGCATCTGGAACATGGCGGGGGATTACGTCATCAACGACATGCTCGTGAAGTCGCAGATAGGTGACATGCCGAAGGGCGGCTTGCATGATCCGCGGCGCTTCACGCACGAGATGGCTGCCGACGACGTGTACCGGGAACTGATGAAGGACCCGCCGAAGCAGGGGAAGGGCGGCATGGGTGGTACGGGCGTGCCGGACCAACACGGCAATCAGGGTGTCACGCTCGACACACACATCCTGACGCCACAGACCATACCCGATCAGGAGATGCGCCGCGCCGTGAAGACGGCAAGCGAGGCAGCGAAGGCACAGGGGTCCATGCCGGGTGCGCTCGAACGGTTCGTGACCGAACTCATGAACCCGCAGGTGCCGTGGCAGGAGAAGTTGCGCTTCCACGTGTCCCGCAACATCGGTCGCGACAGCAAGACGTGGCGCTCACCGAACCGTCGTCGCCTCATCCTGCAGAAGATCTACATGCCGAGCTACACCGGCCACGCGGCGGGTGAAGTGGTGGTTGCGATCGACACGTCGGGCTCCATCGGTCAGGGGGAACTGAACATGTTCCTCTCCGAACTCGCGGGTATCCTCGACGACTGCAAGCCCGAGAAGGTGTGGGTCCTTGCCATCGACGCACGTGTGGCAGCCGTCACCGAACTCGATGAGGGAGCGGATGTCGCCAATAACCCGCCTGCGCTGAAGGGCGGTGGAGGTACGAGCTTCAAGCCTGCGTTCGAGTGGTGTTATCACGAAGGCATCGCCCCGGCGTCGCTCATCTACTTCACCGACATGTACGGAGACTTCCCCAAGGATGCTCCGTCGTATCCGGTGATCTGGTGCGCGACGTCGGACATCAAGGCCCCGTGGGGCGAGACCATTCGCATCGGCAAGGAGGAGCGCGAATGAGACGGCTCATCACTGCCGATTTCAGCGAGCTTGAGATACGCGTACTCGCAATGCAGAAGCGCCCCAAGAACGCCGAGGAGCCGAAGGATCGGGTGCGGCGGCTCATGACTCGCTTGGAGCAGACGGTCCCCTTCCCCATGAACGTGGAGGAGTTCTACTCCTCCCTGTTCCCGCCGGGGTTCGTAGACATGGTGATGACGCACGAAGTCACTGTCCCGCTGCACAACATGCGGAACGTGACGCCGCGCGGCAACTCTGCAACGGTGATGATCGCTCCCGACAAGTTCATCCGGTGCGAGTTCGCCGGACTGATGCCCATACCGCATGCAACAAACAACACGACGAGCAGCGGGCTGATCATCTGCAACAAAGACCATCCCGCTATCGGGAAGGTCTTGGAGTGGTACTCAGCGGCGATGAGCTACGACACCCTGATCGGTGGTGCGGAGTCAGCGATGACACAGGCGTTGGAGAGCGTCGCTTCTCCCGCATGGCAGGAGTTGCACCGTGCGATACGGACCAAGCCGGGGCACGCCACGTTGCGTGCGCGGCGACGTCTCAGCGAGATCGTGTCGGATGACGACAAGAAGGTCTACGACGACATGCTTGCAGCCGCCGTGCTGCTGCCGGAAACCAAGCTCCCACACGCGTGGGTTGGACTGTTAGGGAGGTAACATGGGAAGAAAGAGATCGACCAAGAAAGAGCCGCTGACTAAGGTGCAGCGGGACCACAATCGTGGACAGTTCCTGAACCGCATCCGAACGATGATGTACGCCAGAACCATCGGCATGGCACCGTTCCCCTACGAGCCGCGGACGTTCTACAGGATGGTGTGGGGAGAGGCTCGCATGGAGGCGATGGCTGCCTTGCCGATCGACATGTTCGATCTGCAGGACACGGTCATGGTGCACTCGACGGAGAGCGAGCATCGGGACACCCGCCCCTACTGCGCGCTGCGAGTCAGGCTCGGCATGAAGCTGCCTCACCAGAAGAGCGCAGTACTCGTGGACGACTGCCTGTCGATCGAAGATCGGGGCATACTCAATGCGTGGGCAAGGCTCAGGCTGCGCCTCATGGACGAGCGAGACCAGATCGTCGGTGCTACGGAAGGCATTCTCAACACGGCTGTGACGTACGGTCAGATCAAGGCGTTCTGGCCGACCGTGGAGAAGTTCATGCCGTCTGAGGTGCAGGAGAGTATGCGGTCGTTCCAGAACTCTCGACCGTCACCCTCGATGTACAAGGCGTGGGAGGAGAAGACCAAGCATCGACCGGGCGATGTGGAACTCATGTTGGTGGAAGCCGCCATGTTCGACACATGTGACCTGAACGATCCAATCTCGATACTGTACTAACCACTGGCCCCTCGGCGCTTAGGCGTCGGGGGGCCTTTCTTTTTGCCTGAAATCGGTCTTGCTTGACTTTAGCGTTATCATGGGCGAGCATCGCGATATGTCCTTTTAACACGGTGTTAATTCATGGCAGTCAAGACGAACAACCCGATGATGGGCCGCCCGGTCGGCAACAAGTACAAGGTGCCGAAGAAGTTCTGGAACGATTGGAGCAACACGGCGCGGCGAGTCTTCAACAAGACCTACTCGCGCATGCTGCGCGACCAGTTGATCTTTTCGCACCCGAAGGCGACGCCAATGCCGAAGGAGCATTGGAAGACCGTGGCATGGAATGCAGCGGTCATTGCTGCCGACGCTGCCGCAGGCTTCACGACGAGGATCATCAAGTGAAGCCCGAACGCATCTTGAAGGAGGCCGGACTCACGCTGCAGCAGCGCGGCGTCGAGCGGGACATGCCCCAAGGCGAACGCTCGATGGCACAGGCGGTCGAGATCTTCAAGGCGATCACAGGCGTCGAACTGAGCGAGCGGCAGGGGTGGACGTTCATGGTCGCCCTCAAGCTCGCACGGTCGACGCGCGGCAAGCCGAACCCGGACCACTTCATCGATCTGGCAGGATATGCTGCCCTCCTCGGCGAATCAGCATTGGAGGGGCGCTTCGATGAAGCCACCGAAATTTCTCCGTGAAATAGCCAAGGTGGCACACGAGCAAGGGTGGACGTGCGCGAAGACTCGCAACAACCACATCAAGTTCCGTGCACCGTCTGGTGAAACAGTCTTTACGAGCAGTACACCCGGCGACGTCCGTGCCGTGCACAACCTGACGGCCATGCTGCGCCGTAAAGGACTCAATATATGAAGCCGAAGATCCGGCCCTCGTTCGGCATGTTGGTCGTCGTCGCGCTCGCCCTCGTGGCGCTCTGGGCAGTGGGAGCGTTCAAGTGAGGTGCGGCGTCATCGACTTCGAGACGTACTACGACAAGGAGTACTCCCTGTCGAAGATGTCGACTGAAGACTACGTCAGCGATCCTCGCTTCGAGATCATCCTTGTCGGACTCACGTGGGTCGGCGGCGAGAAGGTGTGGTTTACAGGCACGAAGGAGGAGGTCGGCGACTGGCTCGAAGAGCAGGGCATCTACGACGCGTTCATGATTGCCCACAACGGCTTCTTCGACTTCCTGATCCTTGCCGTACATTTCGGGCGCACGCCCAAGATGATGTGCTGCACGCTGAAGATGGCGTACGTCTTCCTGCGACCACACGTGCTGTCGTGCTCGCTTGAGAACTGCCTGAAGGAATTGGACGCCCCGGTGCAGAAGGGCACCGAAGTCAAGAACATGATCGGCAGGACGCGCGACTCGTTATCACGGGTCGAGATGCGGCGCTACGCGTCGTACTGTCTTGACGACTGTGTCGGCACGCTCTTCATGTTCGAGCAACTTGCGCCGCAATTCCCGAAGGAAGAGTTCCGTATCATCGACATGACGCTGCGCATGTGGACGGACCCCGTCCTGCTGCTCGATGCCAACGTGCTTGCCGAGAACCTTGCCGAAGTGCGGGCCAAGAAGGCGCACCAACTCTCGCAACTGCCGGGCTCAGTCACTCCCGACATGCTTCGCTCGAACCCGAAGTTCGCGAAGGTACTGGAGGCGTACGACATCGAAGTCCCGATGAAGATCTCCAAGCAGACGAAGCAGGAGACCTTTGCATTTGCGAAGACGGACAGTGGGTGGAAGGATCTCGAAGAGAAGTGGGGCGACCACCCCGAGGTGGGCCCCATCCTCGCAGCACGTATCGGGGCAAAGAGTACGATCGAAGAGTCGCGCTCCGTGCGCCTGCTCGACATCGCCAAACGCTACCGGCGGTTCCGTATCCCGCTGATGTATTACGGGGCGCACACGGGGCGCTACGGAGGCCGTGAGGGCATCAACGCACAGAACCTGCCACGGGTGGACAAGTCGCAGATGCGCTTCGCCGTGCACGCCCCACGAGGCTACGTGGTGCTTGCCGCCGACTTGGCACAGATCGAGGCGCGCATCACCGCATGGTTGGCCGGATGTGTGCAGCTTGTGGATGGCTTCCGCCGCGGCGAGGATCTGTACGCCAAGTTTGCAACACGTGTGTTCAATGTAGAGGTCCCGCCCGGCACGCAGGAGAACCGCACGAAGGAAGACAAGATGCGCCGCTTCGTCGGCAAGACGTGCATCTTGGGACTTGGTTTCGGAATGGGCGGCCTGCGCTTGAAGGTCACGCTGCGCAAGGACGACCTGAAGTTCACCATCCAACAGACGGAGGGAATGGTGAGCCTGTATCGAGGCGAGTACTGGCAGATCCCCGGCCTATGGCGCAAGTTCGATCAGACTGTCCAGATCATCGCTGACGGTGGTGGGCAGGTGCAGATTGGCCCTGTGACGATCGGTAAGGGAACGATCGTGCTGCCCAACGATATGCCACTCACATACCCGAAGTGCCGACTGCGCGAGGTCGAGGACGAGCAGGGGCGTCGTCGCGCACGTTGGAGCTACATGTTTGGAAGCGAGGTTCGCTACCTGTGGGGCGGCACGCTTACGGAGAACGTGGTGCAAGCTCTCGCTCGTATTGTCGTCATGCAGAACATGGTGACGGTGCGCAAGGAACTTGGCTTCCGTCCCGCGCTGCAGCAGCACGACGAACTTGACTACGTTGTGCGTGCGAGCGAAGCTGACGACGTCTCGAAAGAGATCGTAAAAATCATGAGTACGCCCCCGTCATGGGCACCTGATCTGCCTGTTGCGGTCGAGGTGATGTACGGAAAAACTTTGGGAGACTGTAAGTGAAGACAGCGGAGTTTCTGGCGAGTCTGCGCGGCGCACTCAGTGAGGCGCTAGGCGCAGACGTTTTCGTGAGCATCGAGTTCCCGCCGCTGACCGTGCACGCGTCATGGCTGCCCGAGAACGCCGTGCAGCGTCGGCATGCCGTGTGTCGCGTCGACGCCAGTTTCTTCGACGGCGACAGCGCCAACCACCAGATCTTTATCGGTGACTGCGTCAACGCAGCACTGCGGGGACCACAACTCAATGGCTAAGGCATTCGCATGGTCGTTCTCGGCGCTCACTCGCTACGAGACGTGCCCCAAGCAGTACTACCATCTGAACGTCATCAAGGACTTTCAGGACACCGGCAGCGAGGCGTCGAACGACGGCAACATCATCCACGAGGCGCTCGCGAAGCGCATCGGCAAAAAGGTCCCGCTGCCGCTCGAACAGCGCCATCTCGAAGGCATCGCGGCGCGCTTCGCCGCACTGCCGGGCGAGATCAAGGTGGAGATGAAGCTCGCACTCAACAACAAGTTCGAGCCCGTCGGCTATTTCGATCGCGACGTGTGGGTGCGCGTCGTTGTCGACTACCTGAACATCCAAGACTCAACGGCGATCATGGTCGACTGGAAGACCGGCAAGCGGAAGCCTGACTTCACTCAGCTTGGGCTCTCGGCTGCTGTGCTTGCACGATGGATGCCCGAGGTCGAACTGATCAAGACGATGTACGTATGGACCGGGCAGCGCGCGGTGGACCCGAAGAACTACTCGCTGTCGAAGCTGACGCAGGTGTGGGACGAGATGCTGCCGCGGGTGAAGAAGATGGAAGAGGCAGTGAAGACGACGGACTTCCCTGCCAAGCCGTCGGGGCTGTGCAAGAAGTATTGCGTGGTGAAGTCGTGCCCACACTACCAAGTCGGCAGTCGATGATCCGCACCGAAGACGAGGAAGCGTTCTGGGCCCCTTCCAGTGCGGGCAAGCGCGGCATCACCAACACGATGCAGCAGTCGCTGATGGCTGTACTCAATCGCCGCCTGAACTTTCAGGTCGAGGAGATCGAGATCTGGCGCAGCGATAGGGACTTCAGGGAGATCGTGGCAGTGCGCTTCAAGAACGGTCACATCCTCAGGACGACGCCCGCCGCGGCGCGCTCGGAAGAATTCCTTGCGTCGTGCGTACTCGTGTATGACTTGCCGCCGAAGCGATGACACCTGAAGGCAAAGTGAAGGCGCGCGTGAAGCAGTTGCTCGGCCTGTTCGGGCCGAAGCTGTGGGCACACTGGCCCGTGCAGACGGGTTACGGTGCGCCGACGCTCGACTGCACCGGGGCGCTCAACGGCCACGCGTTCGCGATCGAGACGAAGTACAACGACGTGCCGACCAAGCGGCAAGAGCTTACGATCGAGGAGATGCGCGCCGCAGGGATCGCGGTCTTCGTCGTGGGAGAAGAGATCTACACAGACGAGAACGGTAAGTCGTGGCAGGCAAGCGGGATGCAGGAGTTGGGTGAATGGCTGCGGTCGCACAAGTAAGCCCAAAGCATCGGCGCTTTGCGCTGCCGTTCGACCCGGCGCTAGCGAACATCGTGCCGGGCGCGATCAAGCACGACGGCAAGGTGATCGTTCCGCACACGGTCGAGACGACCCGCATTGCCCGCAACATGGGGTATCGAGTGCCTGCACCGATCATGTCCCAATACGATTGGGTGGGGACGACGCCCTTCAAGACGCAACGCATCACCGCAGCCATGCTGACGATGAACAAGCGTGCGTACGTACTCTCGGAGATGGGTACGGGCAAGACTCGTGCTTCGTGTTTCGCGATGGACTGGATGATGCGTGAAGACGTCATCCGCAAGGCGCTGATCGTTGCGCCACTGTCGACGCTCACGTTGGTGTGGGCCCGCGAACTGGCGCTGTACTTCCCCCACATCACGCACGGAATCCTGCACGGCTCGCGTGACAAGCGGCTCGAAACCCTGAAGAAAGACTTCGACTGCTACATCATCAATCACGATGGCGTGAAGACGATCGCCAAGGAACTGATCGCCCGGCGCGATATCGACCTCGTCCTGATCGACGAGATCGCCACCTTCAGGAATGGCGGCACAGACCGTTGGAAGGCGCTCAACGTGCTACTGCAGGGCAGGGCGTACGCATGGGGCCTCACCGGCTCGCCCACGCCTAACGACCCCACAGACGCTTGGGCACAGTGTCGGCTACTGACTCCCAACGCGGTGCCCAAGTTCTTCGGGCGCTTCAAGCGGGAGACCATGCGGCAGGTGAGCCAGTTCACGTGGGTGCCGCAGCCTGATGCACTGGACAAGGTCTATGCCGCGATGCAGCCCGCCGTACGGTTCAAGCGTGCGGACTGCGTCGAACTGCCGCCGGTCAGTTACGTCGGTCGGCTGACGCCGCTGTCCCCATTGCAGGAACATGTATACAAAACGCTGATGCGGCAGTTGCGCATGAGCTTCAAGCAGGGCGAGGTGACGGCAGCCAACGAAGGCGTGCTGTTCTCGAAGCTGCTGCAGATCGGCTCAGGTTTTGTGTATACGAAGGACAGGGGCGTCGTGGACCTGAACCCGAAGCCCCGCCTCGACGAACTCATGGCAGTGATCGACCAATCGATTGGCAAGGTCATCGTGTTCGTCGACTTCATCCATGCCGTCAAGCACGTGACCGAGGTCCTGCGCACGTACAAATACTTCCCCTCGATCGTGACGGGAGAGACCGGCAAGGCAGAGCGCGACCGCATCTTTGGCGCGTTCCAAAACAGCACGAAGCCGCGTATCCTCGTGGCCCACCCCAAGTGCATGGCCCACGGGCTCACCCTCACGGCGGCAAGTACGATCGTGTGGTATACGCCTACCACGTCGCTTGAGACTTATGAGCAGGCGTGTGCGCGTATCACCCGCCCCGGTCAGACCGAAAAAAGTTTGATTGTGCACTTGACGGGGACGGCAATCGAAGCGAAGCTGTACAAGCGGCTGCAAAAGAGAGCGAAGCTCCAAGGCAGCCTGCTCGAAATGTTTGAAGAAGGAGACAAAGAATGGCTGATGTGACTGTCGCTCAGAAAGTCGCGCGCTACATCCGCTTGCGCGACCACAAGAAAGCCGCTGACGAAGAGTTCAAGAATTCGATGGAGCGTGTCAACAAGGCGATGCGCGTCTTGGAGAGCGAACTCCACGCTCACCTCCTCGAATCGGGCGCGGACCACATCGGCTGCGAAGCCGGTACGGTCTACCTGAAGACCGAACTCTCCTGCACGGTGGAGAACCGCGAAGAATTTCTTGCGTTCCTGCAGGGGAACGAAGAGTGGGACGCGCTCGACGTGAAGGCCAATAAGACCTTCGTGAAAGAGTTGTTGGAGAAGGGCGAAACGCTCCCGCCCGGCGTCAAGGTGAGCACGTTTCAAACCGTTGGTGTCCGGAGGTAATGGTAATGGGCCAAGTCGTCAAGACGCAGAAGGTGCAACTGCCTGCTGCATTCGCGCCGTTCGTTGGAACGACGCACAACAAGGAACTCACCGAGGGCGTGACATCGGGGTTCCCGATCATCTCGTTCCGCGGCAAGGTGTGGCGCGTCCGCAAGAGCGGCAACGAAGAGAACTACGTGAACGACGAGGGCGAGGCGATGCCGTCGATCGAACTCGTCCTGATCCGCGCCAACCCGCACCCGGCCAAGACGTACTACGAGACGGCGTTCGAGGAAGGTTCGACCGAGCCGCCGCGCTGTTTCTCTGCGGACGGGCAGAAGCCTGACCCGTCGGTCGAGAAGCCGATCTCGCGTACGTGCGCGGCCTGCCCGAAGAACGTGTGGGGCTCGAAGCTCACGCCGTCGGGCGCGAAGAGCCGTGCCTGCTCCGACGTGCGGCGCATGGCGGTGGCTTTCGCACACGAGTTGGAGGAGAAGGGCAAGGACGCGACGCTGCTGTTGCTGCGCGTGCCGCCCGCCTCCCTCAACCCGCTGAAGGACTATGCCGAGAAGACTCTGGAACCGCGCGGGCTCCAGTACTTCATGTTGGCAACGAAGGTCGGGTTCGACGCCAACGTGGCGCACCCGAAGCTCACGTTCAAGCCGAAGCGCCTCCTCACCGAGGAGGAAGCTGTGGCAGTGGTTGCACTGCGGGAGAGCGAAGACGTTCGCCGCATCCTTGCAGAGGCAGGGGAGTTCGACACGGCGGGAACTACCGGGGACGGCGAGGGGCCGTCCGAAGAGGGCGACGAAGACGCCCCGGCTCCCGTCGTGTCGGCGACCCCCCGCAAGGCGAAGCCGCGTCCCGCGGAAGAAGAGGACTTCGAGGAACCGGCTGCCCCCGCACCGGCTCCCAAGAAGGCCAAGGTCCCGCCGCCCCCGGCGGCCTTGGATGACGAGGAAGAGGACGACGAGCCCGCCCCGGCTCCCGCTCCCAAGGCGAAGGCCAAGAAGAAGGCCGCGCCTGCCCCTGTGGCTGACGAGGACGATGCGGACGACGAGCCCGCACCTGCCCCGGCAGCCAAGCCCAAGAAGGCTGCAGCGCCCGCTGCTGAAGCGGACGATGACGACTTCGAGGGCATGCTCGATTCGATCCTGAAGCCCGTCAAGGGCTGACGGTAGGAAGGCCGGGCCGGAGGGGTGGGGGCACCCTTCCGGCCCGTTTGCGGGGACGGGGAATGGATCTTCTAGACTTTCTCAACACGATCGTCCCAAAGGGGCGAATCGTCATCGGGCGCAGGGTCCCTCGCAAGGGGGCCCCCGGTGAGTTCACTATTGCACACACGTGCTACAAGTTTCATACCGAGGCGGTCGAGGCGATAGAGTCCCTTGCCGCCGGGCAGGAGGACCTGTACTTCGCGCTTGCCTCGTACCGACAGGGTTTCCACCAGAACCCCACAACGGGCAAGAAGCAACTCCGGGTCCGTGACAATGTCGACGCCCTCAAGGCGCTCTGGTTCGACATCGACTTCAAAGGCGCGTATCCCGACGCCAAGACGGCGCTGATCGCGCTGAAGGTCTTCGGGCAGGCCACGGCGATGCCCCTGCCGTCGATCGTGGTGGGCTCCGGGAACGGCCTGCACGCGTACTGGCCCCTGACCGAGCCCACGCCGCCTGAGCGTTGGCAGCGGCTCGCAGACGCCCTCAAGGCCGCCGCCAAGGAACAGGGCCTCGGTGTCGATCTGGTCTGTACAGGCGACGCCTGCCGCATTCTCAGGCCGCCCGGCACGCACAACTGGAAGGACCCGGCCAACCCCAAGCCGGTCGAGGTTCTGTACACGAGCGGCAAGACCTTTGCCTACGACCGGATCGAGGCGGCGCTGACGCCGTGGATGGTGGCCCGCCGGGCTCCGGCCTCTCGTACCACACCTGTTACGGGAGCCAACTCCGACCTGACCGGCGGGCTTGCGCCGCGCGAGACGGTCGCTACCCGGTTCGACGAGGTCATCAAGCACTGCGGGGTCATGCGCCACGTTGCGGAGGTTCACGGCAAGGATTCCCTCGAACCTGAGTGGAAGGACACGCTGCAGCTTCTCAAGTACTGCGAGGATGGCGAGATCTGGGTGCACGCGGTATCGGACGGGCACCCCGGCTACAAGCCGGACTCCACCGACAAGAAGTGGCAGCAGCGCCTCGCCAACTCGGCGGGGCCGACGCTCTGCTCTACGTTCGAGGGCTACCGCCCGGCGATCTGCGCGAAGTGCCCGCACAGTGGCTTCATCAAGACGCCCATCCAACTCGGCACGGAAGGCATGCAGGACATCGAGGGCCTGCCGAACGGGTGGCGGGTCTCCCCCAACAAGGGCGGCGTCGAACGCCTCATGATCGTCGATCAGGGAGAAGGCAAGACGGAGAAGGAATGGGTGCGCGTGCTGCGCTACATTCCTGCCAACCTGCGTGTGACGCGCTCGATCGTCGGCGGGCGTTACGAACTGCTGTTCGACGTCGAGATGCAGAACTCAAAATCGTGGTCAGTGAACCTGCCCGGCGGCACGTTGGGCAACACGCGCAAGCTGTGTGAGACGCTCGCTGACTCCGGACTCGTATTCAAGGGCCGCGAGCCCAAGGACTTCGTGGATCTTATGGCTTCATGGCTACAGAAAATTCAGGCTGCTCGTCGCGTTGCTGACGTGACTGAGCAACTAGGGTGGTTGGCAGACGGCGACAAGGTCGTGGGATTCTCCACGGGCCCGACGACGTTCTATACCGACGGTCGCGTACGAAATGACGTGCGCGCTGCTCGTGAGTTCGCGGCGATCAGTCGCTTCTACGAGGCGCGCGGAGGACTCGAACCGTGGAAGCGCGTGGCAAGTTTTATTGCAGAGCAGAACAACCCGGCCTTTACAGCGATTCTTGCGTCCGCTTTTGGGTCGCCACTGTTAAAGTTCACGGGACTGAGCGGCGGGATTCTGGCAATCGTTTCTACTGCGAGCGGTGTCGGAAAGTCTTCAGCTTTGAAGACGAGCCAAGCCGTGTGGGGGAGCCCGACGCACGGAGTGAACGCAGTTGACGATACGCCGAAGTCGGTGGCCCGCAAACTCGGCTTCCTGAACAATCTGCCTGCATTCTGGGACGAGTTGCGTGGCCGCAAGACCGTCGAGGACTTCCTCACGCTCGCGTTCCAGATCACGCAAGGCAAGGAGAAGTCGCGGCTCGATTCGAGCGCGCAGCTTCGTGAGTCTGCGACGTGGGAGACGATGCTGATCGTGGCATCGAACGAGTCGATCTTCGATGCGATGGGCCGGGGCACGACGGGCTCCGATGCCGGTGTGGTGCGCACCTTCGAGATCTTCGTCGAGCCGTTCAAGACCGACCGTAACCGTGCCGAGATCTCGCTGCTGTTCGAGCAGTTGCACCAGAACTACGGGCATGCAGGGCGCATCTACGCGCAGTACCTCGCCACACATCATGTCGAAGTGCAGGAGCGTGTGCAGGACATGTTCAAGCAGTTGGCGCTCGCCGGGAAGATGGAGGCTCAGGAGCGGTTCTGGTTTGCCATCATGGCGTCGCTCGTGGTGGGAGCGGAGATCGCCGACAAGCTCGACCTCGTGAAGCTCGACCGCCGCACACTTCTGTCGTTCTTGATGTCAACGCTGAAAAGGCTACGTGGCCGATCGGGTGAAACGCTGCACGCTACGGAACCGGCAGAAGTGGCGGCGGCCTTCATGCAATCGTATCAGGATCGCGGCCTGACGGTGGATCGGTTTCCACAACCGCGTCAGAACACGGCGACGTACATTCCGCAGATCCTTGGCGGTGCGCCGAAGGCCGACAAGATCATGTATCACGTGAGCCAAGAAGAACGCCTGCTACGCGTCCCGGCCAACGAGTTCGCCCGGTGGATCGACCATCGCGGACTGCCGCCGTTCACGATCATGAAGCGCCTGAAGGATGATGCAGGCGTGAAGACCCTGCGCTGCAGGTTGGGTATCGGCACGAAGTGGGAACTGCCTGCACAACGCTGCCTGCAGTTCTCCCTTGACGCGATCGAAGCCGCTAGATTGGGCGGTTCTTCGCGTCCCGACGATAGCCCCGATTCACTCCCCGCGGCTGCACCCGCAGATTAGAGTCATCGTTGGTGCCGCCGCGGGACAGCGGCTTCTTGTGGTCGATGTCCTTCTTGTCGCCCTTGCGTACGAGGCCCTTCTTCTCGAACTCGGCACGGGCGGCGTTACGCATCGCCCGCTCCTTCTTGGCTTCAGGCGACGCGTGATAACGCTCGTAGTACGCCTTCGTCGATTCCCGTGTCGGCATCAGTCATCCTCCCCATAGTCGTACGGCTCTCCCTCTTCAGCGAAGAGGACGTTGCGGCCCCGCAGATCTGCACCGAACTCGTCGATGCGCGCGTTGCGATCGACCCGGCGGCGCATGGCCTTCAGGATATCCGAACGCGTGATGGGATTCACAGCCCCCTTCGAGTACTCGCGGATGGCTTCGAGGGCCGCCGCGCGCTCACTGTCTGAGGTCGCATTCACCATCCCGCGGATCAGGCGCGACCGCTTGGCGCTTTCGACGTCCTGCTTGGTGCGGATTGCCTCACCGCGGCTGAACGATTCGGACGCCTTCATCGTCCCAAAGCCGAGGGCCTGCAGTCCTACATCACGTGCGCTGAGACTGTCAGCGCCCAGATAGGTCGTACCGTCGCGGCCCGTGATCCCCTCTTCGGCGAATCGTTTTGCACGCATGAGGTCCTTGAGGAACTTAGGCGCAGTGGTCTCGACCGCCTTCGCCACATCCCCTTCCACCACATACTGCATCGCCTTGTACGCGTTTGCAGCAATGCCGACTGACGGGCCGCCGAAGGTCATGCCGATCGAACCTAGCAACGTCTCAGCACTCTCCGGATTCAAGTCCAGAAAGTAGAGCGATCCGAGCGACATGCGGGCCGACAGGTCGGTGCCGAGCATGGCACCGACAGGACCCTTGCTCACTGCGCGCCCGAGGTCGTCGTTCAACAGTCCGCTCGACCACTCGCGCAGCTTCATGTCGAACTTGGCCCCGGAGATCACGTCCTGCGCACGATCGTCCTCGTCGTCGAGCCCGGCCATGATCATCCCGGCGATGATCTTGAGCGGCTGTAGCGTGGCACCGATCAGGCCGCCTACGGCGAAGTGCGTTGCGAACACGCCTCCCAAGATCTTGAAGGCTTCTTTCCGCTCCGTCGGGTTGTTGCTGAACGTGCGCATGGTCTGTCGCGCCATCAGCGCATACATGTGCTGCGGGTACTTCATGAACTGGAACGCGATGCGCCCGAGGTCGCTCTGGAAGTACCGCGGCGAGTTGGCACCGGAGTAGTTGAACTGCGTGTGCTCGACCGCCTGCTCTGCCGCCGAGACGGCAAGGTCGTGATCTCCGTACTTGGCGAACGAGAGGTCGTAGGCCGCAATCGCTGTCATGATGCGGTTGTTGACTTCCGTCAGGTGCGCCATGATCCGCGTCGCGTCGAGCGTGCGCTGCCACGGCGTGTTGACGTTGCTGCCGTCAGCGATCTGGCGGAGTTCTGCGACGAACGACAAGTCGATGATCGAGCGGCGCTGCAGATCCGTGAGCATGTCAAGGTACGGCTTGGCCGTCTTCTCGCCGAGCTTGTTCCTGATCTCTGCACGCACGTCGTCCAAGACCATGAACGCATTCTCGGCCACGGTCTTGCCGCCCTTGCCGAGCACGCGCAGGCCCGCCCACGAGTCCTTCGCTTGGTCGAGCAGCGGCGGCGCGATCAGCGCCTGCGCCTGCGTCAGCGCTTGTGCCGTCTCCTTCCATCCGTACTTGGCACCGAGGTATGGCTGTGTCACGAGCCACGGCTGAGACATGTTCACGAGCCAGTACGAGACCGAGGAGAGCAGCATGAACTGACTCACCTCGCTCGCCTTCTGTACGAGCGTGCTGATCTCTTCCGGGTCCGTCGTCATCTCGTCGCGCAGCCGGATCTCCTTCGCCACCTGACCGGCCCGCAGGCCGTTGTCTTGTGCGAACTTGCCGATGTCGGCACGCGCGTCCGCCATCTTCCACCCGTACCGAAGCTGCGACATGTAGTACGCCGCGGCCTTCGAGTAGGTAGCAAACGTGCGGTGCTGATCCGTCTCGCGGAAGCCGCGCGTGTTCTGCCGCTGCTTCTCGTGCTTGCGGAACGATGATTCAGCGAGCGAGGCAAGGTAGAAGTTCTTCACCGCTGCCTGCGCCGCGGCGTTCCCTTCGAGCCGGTCGAGGATGCTCTTCAGTCCACGTGTACCGGAGATCGCGGGGGCCTTGTTGAACTCCTCGCGCTTCAGGTTGATGGGCTTCGTGTTTTCCCGACCGTAGAGGGAGACCAACTCATTGTAGTCGTCACGCGCCTGTGAGGGCGTCTCGGCCATGCGGAACTCTTCGTCCCACACTTCGAGCGTCAGGTTGTCCTCGCCGCGCTTGAACTGCAGCGTTGGGTCCTTGGCACGAAGCTCTTCGCGATAAGCTGCGAGGTCCTTGACCGTGTTGAAGTGTTTCGTCTCGCGCAACTTCTTCGCGTACGTCGTGTACTGACCAAACCGCTTCAGCGGGAAGTACGGGCCTTCGCTCATCGTACGCAGCGCACCAAGCTGAGCGATGCTCACGAGGGCCGCCTTGTCGAGCTTGTCGCCGAACTCGGCCTGTAGGCCCTTCTTCGTGTTGAGCTTCTTCGCAAGTACGTTGTCTTCGGTGTACAGGCTATCGAACTCCTTGACGGAGATCTCAGGGTTCTTGCCCGTCGTGAGGTAGGCACGGAGCGCGTTCAGGACGGCGAGCGCCTGCTGCTTGTCGTGCGTGTCACGGTAGTACTTCTTGAGCGCCTGATAGTGCGAGTGCCACGCGGGCAGGGCCGCATACATCTTCGCAAGTTCGGCGTGCTTGGCCCGCTGATCCTTGGTGACGAGATGTGCATTCTCCTTCGCCGTGATGGGAAGGTCCGGGTGCACGGCATGGACCGTCGCCTGCGTCATCACGCGCGAGAAGTTCGCCGCCTGCTCTCCGCCGTGCTTCTCGATCAGCTTCGTCCATTCGCGCGAGTAGGCGTCGACGGCCTCCATGTTCTTGGAGTTGTCGGCGTTGCGACGGGTGAACGCGTCATAGTAGCGCGAGAGTGAGCCGTCCGAGAACGTGTTGGAAAAGAAGTCGCTGATCTGCGACATCGTCAGGGCACCGAGCGTCCCCGTACCGACGTTCTCCTTCGACCGCTTGGCAAGATCGTACACGGCGTCACGCCAGTTCTTCGTCGACTTGAAGTTGTCGATCAGGCGGTCAGAAATGTCGACGCCCGTGAAAGGAATGCGCGCAAGACTCAGCGTCGGGCGGTCGCTGATCGAAGCGAGTTTGCCGTTGTCGCGCAACGTGATCTGCCGCCCAGAGAACGTAGAGTCGCGGAGCGACATGGCGATATCGAGCAGGGTTTCATACTCCTGCGGCATGCCGAGCAGCCTGCGCACAAGTTCGACGGCCCGCTCCCACAACGTACCCTTGAAGGATTCGACACGTGCATTACGCATCTCATCCTGCAGTTCTTTGTTGGAGAACACTTCTGCGACGAACTCCAACACGTTTGCATCGCCGTAAGCGAACTTGCTGCTCTTGCTGAGCTTGTTCAGGCGGCTGTAAGTGGCGCGACGCAACTGCTGCCATGCGGCCCGCAGCGCGTCATTGCGCAGAAGTTCCGCCGCAGATGCGGCGTGCGTAGCTTCGTGCACGAGCGTGTGTACGAAGCTGTCCGGATGCCGCGTGAACTTCTCTGCGAGATTGATGGTCACGTACGCGGCTTCGCCGACATCGCGACCGGCTTCGTACGTACCGCCTTCTTCGGTGTCGTTGCTGTACGTCGCCTCCACCTTCAGTGCGTTGATACCGGGAACGCGCAGGAGCGCCTTCACGGTGTCGCGGTACGGGCTGTCGGCAGGAAGGTGGGCGTCCAGAATACGCAGGGCGTCGCCGAGCTTGGTGCGGCTCGTCTCGAACCCGTTCAGGTAGTTTGCCAGTCGCGCTGCAACGGACTGATGTGACTCGTCTCGCGCAGACGCGATCACGGGAGCAGCCATCTGCAGCTTGCGTGGCGTACGCTCAGGGCTCGTGACCTTGTCTTCGACGAGCTTGGCGGGCTGCGTCGTGACCTGACCGATCTCCATGAACGTATTGCGCAACTCACGAGCGGCCTGCGCCATCGTCAGTTCCTTGCGCGCAAGGCGGGGGCCGACTCGCTTGTTGTACGAACGTGCACCGGCAGGGAGGAGCGAGGCGATGTTGGCGTCCTTCCACACCCCGAGGCGGCGCAGCGAAGCATAGAACTTCTCCTCCGCCATCGAGATCTGCGTCGGCGATACCGCCTCGCCGATCTCCTTCATAAGGCGCGAGACAGCGCGGTCATACTTGTCGACCATCGGCTGCATGGCCGCAAGGCGCTCCTGCTCGCGCTTCTGAGCCTGTTCTTTTTCGTACTCCTGCAGGGTGAGCGTGCCTGCGATATCCACCTTCCGCTGCTTTGCCCGAGTTGCGCTCTTCTGCTGTTCGATCCACCAGTCGGGTGCAGCACCGTCATGGCTGCGAGAAGTGTCGCCGCGCTTCCAACCTTCGAGCACGCCTTTATCGCTGAACGTGAACCCGACGCTCTCCAGTTGCGCAACGATTGGATCGTTGATCATGGCAGAGAACTGCGGGCTCTTGCCGATCCACAGCAGTGCCGTACGTACACGCTTGATGTCGATGTCGCTAGGCGCGAGATCGGGGCGCTGCTTCATGTTGACAAGTACCGGGGAAATCATGTCCCGGTAATACTTGTGCGCCGAACCAAGCCACTTCTCGGCGGCGCGCTCAAACTCCGCAAGCCGCTCACGCTGCTCCTTCTTCAGGAACTGCCTGCCCGGTCGCGACATCACGTCATTCAGTTGGGCTTCCGTCATGGTACGGAAGAACTTCGTGAAGTCCTTCAGGTCGCCACGGATGAACGCGCGGAACGCCTGCGAGAAGTTGGCCTTACCGCTTTTCTCCATCGGCCCCATGATGAATTCGCGGCGACCGAGTTCGGCGAGCCGCTTGGCAAGGGCCTTGGGCTCCTTGTTGCCGATGATCTGGTTGATCGCACTGTTGAACTTGCGTGCGGTCTTGGCTGCGGCAGGGGAGCGGTCGCCGCTGCGCAGCAGGCCGATCGCAATCTGGTACATGTTACGCAGATATGCGCGTCCGGCGGCCACGGCTTCGACGTCTTTCGGGTCGACGCTGTGTACGCGTGCAAGCGCCATCTGGATCGAGCGCACCGTGCGCCCGAGTTCCTTGTATGCAGCCGACGCTTCTTCGCGATCGGCAGCACGCTTCTCTGCACTCTTCTCGATGTCCGCCTGCGTCTCTTGCTCGACGATCAGCGACGATACGTTGATGCGCGAACGCCCGACCGAGATCTTGTCGAGCTTGCCGCGGCGACCGCCTTCCTGCTTGCGCAGTTCGCGCTGCGCACGCTTGATGAGCTTCTTTTTCTCAGACAGCGTGGGGTAGCTCGCCACGTAATCGTCGATCGTACCGCCGGAGGGCGTGAACTCGTTCGTCGCGCCCGCGTCCTGAGCCGTGCGTGACCGGAGGCTGTTGAAACTGAGATCACGGTTGGGGCGAACATCCGACGTGCGGCCTTCGTCGCCCTCGGCCTTCACCTTGACCGTCTGGTCGCGTTCGCGCGTGACGTGCAGGCCCGACATGTAGTTCGCGGCCTTCATGAACTCTTCATCGATACGCCCTTCACTGAGCGCATCCACCTCTTCGGGCGTCATTGGCGTGAGGTCGCCAATCGCTTCGACTTCGGGTGTAGCCTTCATCGTGATGCGCGACGACGCACGACGCTTTCGCACTGCCGCCGCGTCGACCTTCTCCGCAGCCTTGGCAATGTCACTGGCCGTCGTCTCGTACTCGTACGACTGCTTGAACGTCTTCAGACTGCGCTCGACGTCTTCACGCTCGCTGCGCAGCGCGTCAGCACGCGCCGTGTTGTCCTGCACCTTCGTGCGAGTCTGCGGGCGGATGTTCGTCTGACTCTCGTTGTCTTCTTTCGAGATCTCCTGCTGCACGCGCAGGCTCGTCTCCTCGTTGAGGAGTGTCTCGTAGCGATCGTAGAGTCGACGATAGCGAGCGTTGATCTCCTCCACACGCGCAGGCGTCGTCTCGCGCCGCGGCTTGAAGCGGATGTTATCGGGGCTCTCGAACTTGCCGCTGCGCTTGCGCTTCTGCGTCTCGTCGGCCACCTGCGCCGCTTCGGCCATGAGGTCCGCTGCTTCCGCACGCGTGTTACCTGCAAGGGCGTAGTCGAGCACGGGCCCTTGCACGTCTGCAGGCAGGGTCTCGACAGCGTCGCTGACGGCCCGAGCCGCCACACGCTTCTCACCTGCCTGTGCACGCTGCTTCGTCTCCTGCTTGACCTTCGTGGCCCGACGGCCAAGCGCCGCGTCGGCGCGCATGACAACGACTTCGCGGGTCGGATCTTCCTGCTCCCACTGCGCCGACACGGCGTCGGCTTCCTCTTCGTTGCGGACAAGCTGCTCGCGTGTCACGCCGCCGCTCTCGTCGCGCTGCTGCACGACGAGGCGACCGTCCGCCGGTTTGCCTGTCCCTGCACCTGTTGCGAGACCGAGGATCTCCTGCATGTCGACGCCCTGCTTGCGCATGGCAAGCAGTTCGTCCGCCACCTGACGGTTCTTGGCGATCAGCGTGCCGCCGCGCAGATCGAAGTTCATCAGTGGTACGCCACGGCTGCGCACCTGATCGAGCGTGCCCTGCTTGCGCAGTTCGGCGACGTTGTCGCGCGACAGGTAGAGCCCGAGGCGCGGGCTGTCCGGATCGGCGAGATCCTCCTGCTGCGCCATCAGGTCGACCATCGGCTCTGCCGTCGGCGCGTCCGGGGCCTTCGTCCCGCCGGTCAGCGTCGAGACGGGCTCGACCGTCCACTGCGTGTCGTCGTTGGTCAGTTCTCCCTGCTCGTTGCGGGAGAACTGGTCGACGACCGCCTGAGCCTCTTCGCGCGTGTCGGCATCCTGCTCGTAGCGCACGGCTCCGTCGGGCCCGCGGCCCGTGACACGGAAGCCCAAAACCTCCCGCTTTGAAGCGGAAGGGGTAGGCGCTGCTGCCTCCCCCTGCTCGAACATGTCGATCTGGTTCTCGTCGCGAACGGTGCCTGCGTAGCGTTCGGCCCGCAGTTGCTCGACCGTGTCGGCGCGCGTGACCGGCAGCCTCGCAGCACGATCGGGGAGAACGCGCTCGTTCGAGAACCCCTCCGGGGCGCTCTGGTCGGCCATCGGGCCGGGGCCCGCCGCCGGGAGGGGCGTAATGACGCCGGGAAGGGCCCCACGGCTGCGCAGGGGCTCACGCAGCCCGAGGGGCTGTTGGATACCGCCCTCAGGCAAGGCGAGCGCCGTGCCGGGCTGTGGCGCGTCGAGCGGGTAGCTGAACTGGAACTGGTCCTGCCGCAGCGCGAACCCGGCGGGGTCGGTGCCGCCGAAGGCCGCCGGTTCTGGGGCCCCGGAGAAGTCGCTGACGGCACGCCGCTGCATCTGGTCACCCGTGAGGTCCTCCGGCCACCCGCCCCGCTTGTCGGCGTACAGCCGTGCCTTGACTTCGTCGAGCACGGCGGGGTTCGGCGGCGTACGCACCATCGCCGGGCCGGGCTCCTGACTCGTGTCGGCAAAGTCCGGCTGCCCCGGCGGGGGGCCGAACATCTCGCCCTGACCGTAGGCCATCGTCGGCTGCCCGGCGAGGTCGGCCTCCTGTTGGGAGGCAAGGTCGGAGTTCTTGATCGCCGCGGCAATCGCCGGGTCGACGAATTGTTCCGTCTCCGCCGCCGGAGGAGCCTCCTGCAGCGCGCGGCGCTGTGGGCGCTGTCCGAGGGTCGCCGAGAACGCGCCGCCCGACAGGCCGCCTACGACGCCGCCCTCGATGCCTGCGTTGAACGTGCCCTCCATGACGCCCCGATCGCCGTCGTAAATCTGGGCGGCGATGTTCTGCGCCATCTGCTCCGCGACGCTCTGGCCCGACTCCTGCGGGGCCTCTGCGGCGAAGCCGGTGAGCGCCCGGCGCGTGAGCCCCATCCCGCCTTCCTTGACGAAGATCGGTTCGAGGTAGCGGCCCGCGGTCGCCGAGATCGCACCCACGACCAAGCCGCCGATCAGCGGGGCCGCCCCCTGAGCTTCGCCGATCAGCTTCTGCCGGGCGACACCCGGCGGCTCACCCTCTTGCAACATCTGTTGGTAACGTGGGGACTCAGCGCGCAGTTCCTCCTCCGTCATGCCCTCGATCTCTTGGGCGATGCCGTTGGAGATCCCGCCCATCGAGAGCGCACCTTCCGACGCGCCCAAGTAGGCGATGGCTCCGGGAGCCATGCCCGCCTTGAGCCACCATGCCGCCGGGCCGAGTGTGGCAAGTGTGGAGGGAATCGAGCGACCGAGCTTGTACCCCACCGACGACAGGAACTCATCCGCCCCGCCCTGCCAGATCGACTTGGTCGGGTCGAGCGTGTCCCACTGCCGGACGAGGCGCTCCTGTGCTTCCGGACTCATGGTGGCAGTGATGTCGTCGGCGACACCCGTGAGGCCGCGCCGCCCGGCGGCAAGCCGGTCGGTCACGAACGACTCGTTCTCGTCTCCCAACAACTGTCGGGAGCCGTACTCCAACGCGCCGGTCGCCATCGCGCCGAGTTCTGCGACACCGGCCCCGAGGTTCTTGATCGAGTCGCCCCACTGCGTCTCGCCGTTGGGCTTCGGGGCCGCGGGAGCGGAGCCCATGAGCGCGTCGAGATCCGCCTCGAACTGATTGAGATCGAAGCCACCGCCATCAGTCGGGAGCGCGCGACGCGTGGCCGCGCCGACGGAACTGCCGAACGACTTCGGCGCGCTCAGGGCGCGCGGAGCAATCGGGTCGATCTCCGAGAGGCGTGGATCGCCGTACGGGAACAACTCGTTGTAGGTAGCCACGAATTACTCCTGAGCGCCGCCGCCGTTCGCCCGCCGCATCACGTGCTCGATGATCAGGTTGTCCGGAGCACTTGGGTACTGCTGCTTCATCTGGCTCATCACGGAGGCAAGGCGGTCGGCCTCCATCTCGTCCGTCATGCCCATCATCATGAGCCGGTCGCGGAAGACGCGCTCTGCGTTGCGGAAGCCTGCGCCACCGCCGCCACCACCGCCACCACCGCCACTGCGGTAGTACTCCGCCTTGGCCGCGGACTCGCCCGCGTTCGCCTGCGCGTTCATCATGTTGGCAGAGGCGTTGGTGAGCAGCGCCGAGCCCTGCGCCGCGGCGAGCGGCCTGTCGACTTCCATGTACCTCTTGACCGTGAACTCGAAGTCGCGGGCATCCTTGGCGTACTCGCGCCACGAGCCCGGCTTGTTCGCCTGATCGACGAGCGTGAGGATCGACTCCGGCGTGATCGCGATCGGCTGCCCTGTCGGCTTGCCGGTCTCTTCGTCGATCGTGATGCCGTAGACCTGACCGTTGTATACACCGAGGTTCACGTCGTCGCCCGACGGGAACATCTGGTACGCCGCCTTGATCGCTGCCATCGCGCCGCGCGTATTGCCTGCACGCAGGAGAGACGCGCCCTGCATTGCGAAGTGGTTGAAGCCCTTCTGCTGCATGCGCATCGTCTGGTTGTCGACTTCTTCAGCGGCCTGCGCAAGCGGCATGCCACGGGCCACGAGGCCCTGCAGCGCCTTCTCGCGGAAGTCGCTCCAATCACGCGTACGGAAGTCCGGGATCGACTCCGGCCCAACGTCCGACACCTCGATCTTCGTGATGTCCATCATGTCCTGCGGCGATACGTCTGGAGAGATCGCGCGACGCCCACCGGCAGACACCGAACTGCCCGCAGCCATGCCACCGGAAGCCGGACCACCCGCAGCCGCCGGGGTAGCAGCCGGGGTTGCGGGGGCCGGAATTCCGGTGGCTGCCGGAGCCTGTGTGCCACGCTGCTTGTCGCGATAGAGACGGTCGGCTGCGCCGAACGTCAGCACACTGCCGAGGTCCGATGCGGCACCGAGCGCACGCACGCCCAAGTCGCCCATGAACGTCGCGTCCTCGCCGGGGCCGAGTTCCATGCCGAAGCGTTCGCGATAATCTTCCGTCGGCGTGTTGGCAACGTCTGCTGCAGTCGCGCCAAGCGCACCGACAGCACCGAGCTTGCCGACTGTTCCGCTGAGTGCGCGCCGCCCCCAATTCGCTGCACGTGCGCCGCGAGAAGGGCCCCGCGTGGAACCGTCCGGCTCCATGACGCTGCGGGCACGGTCGATGTTCGCGCCCGACACGAAGTCCTTCGCACCTGCGCCGCGGCCCGTCGCACGACCAGAACGGTCTGCACCCTCGATCGACTGCGTCGACCGCTCGACACCGCCACGTGCAGCGGCGCGCTCGCGTGCAGCGGCGAGCCGCGCTTCGCGATCCGTACCGTCAGCGTAGCCGCGCAACGCCGAGCGCGGACGACCGCCGTCGGCGTACATCTCTTCTTCGGGGAGCGAGGGCGCTTCACCGCTGTAGATGCTCTCCGGCGTCATGCTGCCCATGTCCTCGCCGAAGTCGGTAGCGATGTCAGCGACCGAGACGGAGCCTTTCGGTGGGCGCGTCATGCGGCCTGCGCCGCGGCCCTTGGCGAAGCTGAAGAAGCGATCGAGCCACGGATTCTTGAGGCCCCAATCGGAGGTCTCCAGACCAAGCTCGCCCATCTCCATGCGATGCGCGCCTTCCGCATCCTTCGCGCCGCGAATGAGGATGTCGTTGATCTCCTCGTTCTGGCGGTTGCGACGCCACCGCTGCGACGCGTCCACGCCCTCGGTGAAGGAGCGAAACACTGAACCCGGTTCGTATCCTGCAGCAGACATGACAGTGCTCCTTATGCCGGGAGAGCGCGGCGCATTTCTGCACGCTGCTCGACAGCAGGCTTGTGATACTTCTCGACGAGCCGGTCGAAGAACTCGACGCCCTTGATGCGAACGACGTCCGCCGGGATGATGTACTCCTCGGTCGAGACGAGCGCCTCGTCTTCCACTTCGCCCGTCTTCGGGTTGATGACCTTCGTCGGCACCTGATCGTCGATGCCGGAGCCGTCGCCGGGGCCGTCAGCGATGTAACCGATCGAAGGCTCCTGCCCGTCCGCGTAGCCGCGCAGCGCCTTGCGCACGCGCCCACCGTCCGCGATGCCCGCAATCGCTCCGCCGAAGCCTGCGATCGTGCCCCACGTGTTCGCACTGTTGGCGTTCGCCATCTGCTGCGACGCCATCTGGTTCTGGAAGCCTTGGTTCGTGATGTTGGCCGCGCCGCCGTAGCCCGCCTGCGCCATGCCACCCCACTGCGTCGGGTTGCCCATGTTGGCTCCGCCCGTGGCCGCCGTCTGGTTCGCACCGCCGACGCCCGCCTGTCCTGCGGCAACTGCCTGCCCGTACGAAGATGCCACGTTCGAGAGACCGCCACGACCCAAGTTCACCGCGTCTGCACGCAGCGCACGGGCCTTGTCTTCGACGTTGCGCGTCGCGTTGGTCATTGCGCCTGCAGTGGCCGCGGCCTGCTGCGAACGCACACCGATGTCGAGCGCGGCGTTGCGCGTCTGCGACGGATCGATGCCGAAACTTTCGAGTCGCTGCAGCGCGTTGCGGCGCGCGGCGTCGAACGACGTCGTGACGTCTGCGGCGGCACGCCCACGTTCCAGTCCGCGCCGACCGGCGGAGTCGTACGACTGGAAATCCTGTACGAGGTTGTCTTCGAGCGGACGGTAGACGTCCTCGTACCGCTGCCGGTCTTCGCGTGCGTTGTTGGCCTGCTCTTCCATTGCCGGAAGCTGTACGCCCAACACGCGATCGAGTACGGCGCGGTTCGCCGTGTCCTGCTCGCGCGCCCACGCAAGCTGCTCTTTCGAGATACGTTCCGCGGACTCGCCGCTCGCCATCATCGCGTCCGCGTACGGACGCATGTCGGGAGCTTTGACTGTGCCTTTACCGCCCATGTGCGTAACCCTTTAGCCAACGACAGTCGTCGCGGTGCATGGTGAGAATGTGGATGCCGCCGTCCGGATGCGCTTCCGGCAGGTGGAGTCGCTCCTTGAAGCCGAGCCGCTTGTCGATGTCGAGTGCGCGCGTGTTACCGCCCGTCACGCGGCCAACCACCATCAGCAGCCCTAGCTGTACGAAGGGGTAGTAGAACGTGCGGAAGATGAACTCCCGCGTCATCCATCCCGGCTCTCCTGCCATGTGCATCTCGCACGAGGTGCCGGTGAAGTTGCAGTAGCCGACGACGCCCACGATGTCCTTGTTGACGATGCGCCCGAGCGCGCAGAAGTCACTGCTCCACGGAAGCTGCACGCGCTTGGCGAGCCACTCGTAGAGCACCATCACAGGAGCGTTGACGAAGAAAGAATTCATTGGTCGCGCAACGTAACCTTCAGGGCCTTGAAGTCATCCTTCAAGTCAGCTTGGTTGCTGAGTACGGCACCGAGCTTCTCCTCGATGCGAGCGATGCGCTCTGCCGTCACCTGTTGGGCTTCGAGTGCAGAGACGCGCGCTTCGACCCGGTTGACGACTGTAGTGCCGACGACGAGGAACATCCCCGTCTGGATCAGCATGGTGATGAGAAATTCCGCAGACAGAAAGAACGTCTGCTTCCTCCGGCTAAGGTCCTGTTCCGGGTACTCGTCGGTCATGTCCGCTCCTTGAGTAGGCGTGCGGTCTTCCCGGCTAGGAGCCTGCCGACCGTCATCCTACTTTCTCTAATCACGTGTGTCGAGAGGGGTCGCCAAGGCGGCTTTCCGACAGGAGTGGTACAGGCCGTACATCTCCATGAGAGCCGTCGTGGTGTCCCCGAACGTCGAGTGCGGGATGGGGCCGAGTTCAGGGCACTCCGCCACCACCGTCGGACTCGGCTTGCACGCGGCCTCCCGCACGGGCTTGGTCGAGCAGCCCGCTAACAGCAGGGTCGTGAATGCAATCGCGATAGACAGGTACTTCACGGGTGAGGGTCTCCACCTTGCGGTTGATGGTCTGCTGCGTCACCTTGATCTTGGCGATCTCGGTGGCCGCGCCGTTCTGGGCACGCTCCTCGACGGCAGCGATCAGCTTCTGCTGCTCCGCCTGTTCGAGGCTCGCGCTCTCGATCCCGAGGTGCCGTCCGTAGAAGAACGTGCCGATGCACGTCACGATCCACACGACGACGCAGATAAGTAGCAGTTCGAGGCGCGTCATCCCTGCACTCCCGGTGCCTTCACCTTCTGGAAGGTGTTGCCAACGATGTAGGCGGCGACGGTCGCAATGATGATGTCGCGGAAGATGTTGCCGTCGATCTTCGCGAACCAGACGAGGACCGTGCACGCCATGCCGCAGCCCATCGTCATGATGAAGCGGCGGCCTCCCATACTGGTGATATTCATGTCACTTCTCCACGTCGACGAAGCCGGGCAGATAGACGGTCTTCGGACCCCGTGACTTGGTGGCAGTGATGTTCTGCTTCTTCGCCTTGAGTCCGTCCACCTGTACGGAGATGTGGGTCCACACTCCGAACTCGTGGATGCACTGATTGTAGGGCAAGTCCTTCAGGAAGGGCTCCAGTTTTCGTACGACCTCGATCGGACGCATGCCCTGCACGAGGAAGTCGCAGGCCCGCCCCTCCATATGTTCCGAGGTCAGGCTGCCACCGACCATCTTGTTGAGCCACAGAGGGCGGTAGCCCGACAGCACCGTGATCGGTCGCCCGAGGTAGTCGCGGATCGGCTGCATTACGAACGTGACGAGCCGCTGCAGTTGCGCCGTCGTCTCGGCAGTGGGCTCGATGACCCTGCCCTTGCGGGCCGCGGTCTCCGAGCGGTGGAACTCGTGCAGGTAGAAGTTCTTCGATAGCTTCATGGCAGGATCTCCTCGAACATGAATTGCAGGCGGTTCAACTCGTTCATGCCGACGCGCAACAGTCGACCGTTCACATCTGTCTTGAGCAGGTATTCGGTCTCGAATCGGTCGCGCTGCTGTCGGTAATAGAGGTTGTTGTTTCGTACATAAGCGAGGATGACGTCGTTCGCGCCCACCGTAGTTTGGGTGTCGCGCTTATCGTCCAACGTCACCTTAGGCCACTGCACATCGCTAGCGAGCGTAGTGATCACGTTGGTGCCGGGCACCGTGTCATACCATCGCAGCTTTGCCTGCCCCGCCTGCACGTACGCAATGACGGGTCGCATGTTCTGGTCGAACGCCAGTGACAGCTCTGTAACATTTGGCGCGTTGAATACGGCGACTTCAGGAGATGCGCCTGCACCTACTAGCACGTCGTCTGTGGCGGGGTCGATGCGCGCAGTCCACACCTGCACCTGTAGCCCTTGTGAAGGGTCGTTCAGCCCGATCCCACCTAACTCATAGTCGACGAGCCCGCTTGGCGGGTCAACGCTGTCCGGCGACTTGAACGCTGCGGACATGGCCGTCGTAGAGAGTCGCCCCATCGGAATCATGGGTTACGCGCCCAATTCACCTTGAACGTAAGCGTCAACGTCTTTGTCGAATCTTTCGGGATCGGTGGGTCGAAGTCGCACTGGAACGCTCCAACTGAAGTCTCCCACTTAGCCGACATGATCCCGCCCGCAAGGTTGCCCGCGTTCAGTCCGAAACTAACCGACCCCTGTTTCTCCAACGAGTTATTGACGTATGCAGCATTCCCGACAGGAGCGTTTGAGTACGCCGTGCCCGAGGGAGAGCTTGTAGTTGCACCGATCGCGCCGTTGTAGACGGTGATAGGTCCGCTGAAAAGAGTGAATGACGCAACTCGATTGAGGATATATCCCCAACGCGATCCAGACGTGATGATGGAGGGGCGCGCGACATAGTCGTGAGTACCAGAGCCGGTGATCGTGATCGTCCCGGTCTTATCTACCAGATCAGGGTAGATCCGTAGCTCATAAGACACGTCGAGCACTTCGTCCGACAGCACCGTCACAGTCGTGGGCGAACCAAACTCGTCGAGGATGAGCGCGCGGCTAAATAGCACCGTCCCGCCGCCGTTCGCCGCTGCCGATGCCGCACCCACTTCGGCCAAGTTTCCTGCAGCAGCGCCTTCCGCAAAACGAAATGTGGTCGTCAGCCACCCATAGTACGGCGCGGTCGACTGCGCCCCATAAGCAGACGCCTGAACAGTTGTCGTGCCTGCAACATACCCTCCAAGCGTGGTGTCGAGTACGTTGGGGGCGGTGTTGTCCGTCCCCACGTGGCAGGCGTTGACGTACGAGCCCGACCCGATGCGATTCAGCCCGACGTCGGTGATCAGGTTAGGGAACCAGTCGGCAAGCAGTCGTCGCGTACCGTCAGGGCGAACCGCTTCGAGCTTGAAGAAACCTTTTAGTCCGACTGATGCACTGATGTTCATGCGAGAACTCCCGAAACAGGTGCGCCGCTAACAAGAAGCGATTCTTCGTCGACTCCTAGCGGCCAGTTATCGTAGACGACGAGGGGGTCACGTAGCACGCCACTCACTGGCTCCCCTGACACCAGAAGCTCTTCCTTCCCCGCATCGATCGCGACCAGTACGACGCGCAATACTCCAGACACAGGTTCACCACTTGATAGAAGCTCGTCCTCAGGCGGAGCGTCGTAAGTACGCAGTATGTCTCGCAACGTGCCAGAGACAGGTGCTCCAGAAACGATCATCGCTTCGTCTGCGCCGAGGCCGAAGCGCCCACGGTCGAAATCGCCTGACCCGAGTAACTCCTCGACGACCTCAACAGGGTATGTCGGAGTTGTGAGGTAGAACCGCGGAGGCGGAATTCCGGGGCGGTTCAGGTGTGGGATGTAGATAGTGGGCCACATGTCAGTAGAACGTGAAAATAGCAATGACGCCATCCGCCCCGTTACCGCCGCGACCGCCGCTCGCGTACGCCCCATTGACCGCGTTGCCGCCACCGCCGCCACCGCCGCCGGGCCACCCCCCATTACCGCCGTCGCCGCCACTACCTGTAGCGAATGTGCAGCCGCCACCGCCACCGCCACCGCCACCGCCAAGAACCCCGCCGGGCGCGTCCATGCCGTCTTCGCCCGACGTAGCGTCGGCAACCGAGCTTCCCGTACCGCCTAGCGCACGAGCGGAATAGTTAGTTGCAAGATTCAATCCGCCGCTACCGCCCGCATGCGCTGCGCCTGAACCTGCGCCTGACGCACCTCCCCCCGCCGCTGCGTATGCGTCGCCCCCTTGCGCTCCTGCACTGCCGCTCGAACACCCTGCACCGGCTCCGCCATTCCATGACCCCGTGCCACCGGCGGCACTGGCAGTGTTATTGCCGCCGACCCCGCCTGCGCCGCCTGCGCCGCCCGTGACACTCAGGATGTACCCAGAAGAGACCTGCCCGATGCGCGATGTAAACCCTCCGCCGCCACCGACGCCACTGGTTGAGTCGGCGTACTGCGGGTAGTTGGCTTCACCGCCCGCTCCGACGTACACGCTTAGAGGTGTAGCCGCGTACGCTTCCGGAAGGACGATTTTCGCGCGCCCGCCGCCGCCGCCACCGGCACCGCCGCCAGTTACGCTCGCCCCTTTGTATGCGCTGCCGCCACCGCCGCCACCTCCTACCATGTAGACCAGACAGAGTTTGGCTCCTGCAGGTTTTGACCACTGGTACTCACCCGGAGTGAGATAGAGGGCGATGTGGCACGCGGCGGAGGGGGCTTGGATGAGCGTTCCAAGCGCAAGCCGGTATATGCGCCCCGCAGATCCGCGCCACAGCAGGGTGAACTTATCTTCAAACGTGGGCGCAGGGTCCGTTGCAAGTGCGCTGAAGTTCAGCGCAATGTTCGGGTTGCGCAGTGAGCCCGCAACGATGATGCCGTTCTCGCCGACGACTTTCCATCCGGCGGACAGCCGCTTGCTAAATCCAGAAGCGTTACGCATCAGTAGAAACTCCGCACAATCACGACGCCGACGCCGCCCGTGCCGCCCGCACCGCTCGCGCCCGCCGTACCGTTAGTAGAGCCGCCACCGCCGCCACCGCCACCGCCGCCTGTACCGCCTGCGCCGCCTGCGCCACCGTCCGCTTCAGCCGTCCCGTTACCGCCGCCACCGCCGCCACCCGATCCGGCGACTTCGTCGGTTGCGCCGTCAGTCCCCGCAGTGCCCGCACCACCGGCTACTGCGCCACCCGCAGAGCTAGTAGACGTGGTCGCCAACGGCACGCCGCCTCCCATGCCGGTAGATACGACATTGGAGCTTGTGACTCCACGCCCCGCACCGCCGCCTGCACCGGCAGACACGCTGTTGCCGGGACCGAGTCCGCCCGACGATACTGCACCGCCGCCAACACTACCGCTCTCCATTCCTACGCCACCGACTGTCTGCGCGCCGTTAGAAGCGGAATTAGTGCCGCCCGCGCCTCCGCTACCGCCCGTAGCGCGCAAATGAGTGCCGAAGGAGGATGTTCCGCCCGCGCCTCCACTAGTACCGTTACTGTCGTTCGTTGCCTGTGCTGCTGCGCCGGTCCCACCGACACCGACCGTCACTGCGACAGTGGCAGCTAGACCTGACGCTGCGAGGAATGCTTCGGTATACCCGCCACCGCCGCCACCGCCGCCACCGCAGCGGTGAGTTGCTGCTGCGCCCTTACGCCCTGAACCGCCACCGCCGCCACCACCAATCACGATGACGTGAACCGCTGTGCATCCTGCGGGCTTAGTCCATGTGTCGTCAGCCGTATAGATGTCGACAGTGGATACGACTGGTGTCCCGACTCCGGAAGGTAGCTCAGGTAGCGCGAGCAGCTTGTGATCCAAGGCACTTGCGTCGTACGCGATCAGCCGGTCGCCACTCTCGCCGGGGTCAGTACACTCGTCGAGTTCAGAGATACCCAACCCGATGTACTGCACAGCGCCATCGACGCGCACACGCGTACCGTCGCCGCTTGCGACTCCTTCATTCGCGTCAACATGTGCCGGGATGCCTGTACCTTTGCGCATCACGCCCTCAGAAGAAAGTGATCACGACCACAAGTCCTGCACCGCCGTCACCGCCGCGACCGCACGCTGCAATACCGCCATCGTTGCGCGCCGCTGCGCCGCCACCGCCGCCACCGCCGGGGAAGCCGCCTGCGCCGCCTGCGCCGCCTGCGCCACCACCGCCTAGGCTCCCGCCACCGCCGCCGCCGCCATTCGGAGCGCCGCAGTTCCCTTGGCTTGCGGGCGAGCCGCCACTGACTCCCGGCCCACCCGCAGTACCGCCCGAGATATTGCAGCAGGTGACGACACCCCCTGCGCCACCCGTACCGGATGCGTTCGACGAGTTAATGCCTGAGCCGCCACCGCCGCCGCCACAAGCAAAGGTGGATGACACGCCTACGTCACCGGCATTGGACTGCCCGTCTCCGCCGTTCCCTCCCAGATACAGCCCACGTCCCGACGCTACGCCTGCAGCGCCGCCGCCCGGCTGTGTACCGAACTGCCCGCCACTTCCGCCGCCCGCGTACAGCGCTGCGAACGCACTATGGGTGCCGTCGGTCCCGCTATTGCCGTTCGTAGAGTCGGATGTGACAGATGCTCCGCCCGTTCCGGCCACGCCGACAGTGACAGTCTCTGTTGAGCCAAGCTCGCTAGCAACGAACCAACCGTGAGTGCGTGCGCCTCCTGCGCCGCCGCCACCGCCGTCTTTGTTCGCACCGGCAGAGCCCTTGCGTCCGGAACCTCCTCCGCCACCCGCACCAATTACTACGGCGTACACCAGTACGGCACCTGCGGGTTTCGTCCACGTCCCATCTGAAGTAAACGCGTCTACTTGCGCAGCCGTTGTCGCACTAGCTCCTGTAGGAAGGTCTTCGATCGCAACCAGTTTGAACTCCTGTGCGACCGTATCTTCAAACACAATCTTGTCGTTCGCGGAATCCGGTGACACCAGTTCTGCCAACCCAGAAGGGTCAACACTGGCCTGCATTTGCGCCCCCACCTGCCTGACGCCAACGCCTTCACCTGCGGTGGCTGTTTCGAGCCCGTCGCTGACAGTAGGGCGGCCTTCAGGATCGCGAACACTCACGTCTCTGTAACCCCTGTGATCGTGTACGGGACGACGCTTGCCGTAGTCGATACGGCTTCAATCGCATCACCTGCTGCAAGCACGATCCTCGCACCGCTCTCCAATACTTCCGCATGATCATGCTGTTCGTTGAACACATATCTGCGCCACTTTCGCGCCGTACCTCCGCTACGCTTGATGTAGAGGACGACAGTCTGCGGAGTCGCAGTGTCACAGTAAAGGCTGACACTAGAGACATAAGTCACCGTTGCCGCAGGTGACGTATAGATAGCGGCCTGCGCGTTCGGAAGCGTGCCGTCAGCGAGCGACTTACCGACAAACGTGCCTGTCATGGTCTATACCCCCGCATGCCCGAGTTGTGGCGGATATCCACCACCGCCACCGCCGCCACCGCCAGTGGAGGAGATGACTACTTCACCGGGAGTGCCGTAATCAAAGTTGATGTTCGCGCCCGCCGTGATGCGCCGCGAGTTAGGCAGTATCGCAGTCTCGTCGTCGATAGTGAGATATGACTGCGCAGAAGTGTCTATCGCCCCCAAAGATACGGGGACGACGTTCGTACCATTCCACGACAGTAAGTCGCCGGATACGACCCCCGTCAGGTCGACGTCAGTCAGATCTGTGAACGCCAGTGTCGGCACTCCGGGGATAGTGACTGAGAAGTCGATCGTGTCCGCAGTTTGCGTGATGACCAAATCGCCAGAAGCAGTGAACGTACGGAGGTTGATGTTGACTCCTGTCTGGTCACGCAGTACTTCGTAACCACCTCCTACGTTATTGAATACGAGGTCCGTGTCAGTGATCGGCGGAGATGCTCCATTGCCATAGTCAGGAAGGACGGTGCAGCGCATCTTTGCCGCAACCTCGTCCCACTGGCAGGACATCAAGTCAACCGCATTCGCGGTCGCCGTAAATGTCGGGTCGATCCTGTTGACGAACGTCCATGCGCCGCTGCACGTTAGCTCATGCCCACCTGCCGAGTTCTGCCGGACATGGATGTTGATCGTCTGCCCGAGAACCGGATTTACGGGATCGGCTAGCGTACAGTCTCCCGTAAGCACTACCTCGAACACGTTGGATTCTGCGCAATCAATAGTCACCACACCGCTTGCAATTGGTGCCGTGACCATTGCGGTCCCTTTCCCCGCTGCATGCTGCCCAACGTGCCGCAGACGGTCGTAGGCGTACGCGCCCGTCTCCGGGTCGACCGCCTTATATCGAGGTGCGCCCGCATCGACTTCTTCGTGCGTAGCCCACGTGATCGCGCTCGACTCGCCCGCCTTGAATCCGCCGAGCACATCTTCCAACTCGTAGAGACGTACGAAACTGTCGAGCGCCGCCTTCGAGTTGCGCCGTTCATGGGTCTCGATCGCTTCGCGAATCGCCCGCAACGCGTTCGTGTGGGATTCGATCGAGTTATCGATCGTCGGGATCGCCGGGTATTGGCGGTTTGCGTCGAAGCTGATGCCACGATTGCGAAGCCTTCGCAGAACCTCCTTGACGTCCCGGATGAAGCTGTTCGTCATCAGACTTTCTCCAACTCTTTACCCGTCTCCGCAATCTGCACGGAGAACACGTTGGAGTTGCTCGCAAGCTCGAACTGCCACACGTCGCGCTTGAATCCAGTCGGCAATCGCATGATCGACTCGTCCACGATTGCGCTGTCGTAGACCAGTTCGCCGCCCGCCCATGCGCGGAAGCGCGTGATGGCAGGTTGCGAGTTGAGCGCCGGGGAGAAGTTGTAAAGCTCGCTCCCACCGAGCGGACCGCGGTTCTGCACCTCCGTCCACGTGAGGTATATGTCGCTGACGTCACGCTTCATCGCGCGCCCGAGCGGGCGCATGTTGAGCGTATTCAGCGGGTACGCGATACGCGCATCGTTGAACGACTGCAAGTACGCGGAGTTGGTATCGTCTGGAACAAACGCCTGCGCCTGCGTGACGAACTTGATCTTGACCGCACCAAAGTTGACGGGCTTTGGCAGGTGGAACTCTTTCGAGCGCCACTGCCAGAACAGCCGCTCTTCGCTGTTGGGGTCCCACTCGAAGACGCGCCCGGCGCGCAGAATGTAGACGTTACCCGTGTACTTGTCCGTCGTCACCGACGTGACTTGATCGAAAAAGTCGATCTCGATCAGCTTGGTCTTCGGCTCAGTCGGGTTGAACACGAATCCAAAGTTGCTTGCGTTGAACGCGATGTACTGCAAGCCGAGCGGCGCGGCGAAGATGTTGCGCGGGTTATAGTCTTCCCATTCCTCCTTCGTCAGCACGTCTGTGGTGATGACGTTGATGCCGCCCGCATTGACCATCACGAGACCGTTGAGCGACGGGTAGTACGCGCCTGCAACGGTCGCGACCATGCCCCGCCGCGACAGGCAGGGCTCGACCGCATCCATCTTCTGCATCGTGAACGACTGCGGCGTGACGCCTTGCCCGAGATAGGGCTGCGACTTGGTGCCGACGACAAGCGCCGTTCCCCACACCGCCATGCCGACAATCTCGAACTCCGTCGAGATCTGGTATTCGACCGGCCAAGCATGCGGACGGTATGGCTCCGAGAAGCAGATCGTGCGGCCCTTCCACCCGACGATGTAACCGTTCGGCATCGTCACCCAACCATCCATATCGGGTGGCGGCTGCCAGTACACGCTCTCCAAGATGTTGTTGAGCGCGACGGTGTCGTCAGGGAGATCGTCGACGAACGTCGTGGTCGACATGTCGTTGATCTCGCCCACGTAGAAGTAGGACGTCGACGCGTTACCGACGACCGTGCGATAAATTTTACGCTTGGTGATACGCCGGTTCGCCGCGTCCTCGACCGTAATCGAGATATTGCTCAGCGTGATCGTGGAGTCCGCGGGAGCCGTGATCAGCGTCGCATCCGCCGGAGGGCCTTCCTCGCCGTACTCCGAGACGAACGTATAGACGTACGCACGCGTTGTCTCCGTCGCCGTACCGACGACTGTCTCAGTCGCCGTCAGGGCGTTGGGCGGCTGCGGCACGCCCAACGACAGCGGCGGTTCGCCCGCAAGGATACGGTCACGCGTGTTGTATTGCGGCTTGCTGTACGTCAGCCCTGTCCAGTAGTAGCGGTCGAACGAGTCGTTGAGAATCGTCGAGCGCAGCACGTCGGTCGTCGCGTCGGCGAACGTCTGCCAGAACTCGTGCGTGTCGCCGTACACGTCGATCCACTCCCACCGATACGCACGCTTCACTTCGTACGGGAGGAGGGAAAAGTCCTGCAGCAGTCGAGGCACGCGAAGGCCGCGGATCTCGCCGCTCAGCAGCTTGACGTTTCGCGCGACCGTCGCAGCGGGGTTTGGCAGGAGCCGCTTCGATTGCCGCGGGATGAGCCCGCCGAAATCTTCCAATCGAATGGCGACCATGACTTACCCCGTGAACATGATGTACGCGAGAGCGTAGTAGGGAGGGACCGTGTCGACCGTCGCCGTATGTGTGTGATCCCCGGCTGCTGCGATCGAGTGGTCGTGCGATCCACCGCCACCCGCACCCTGCATCAGCGCAGTTCCAGAACCACCAGTGTTGGCAGACAGATACCCCTTCGTGCCGTTGGTGTTTCCTGCAATCGCCGCTGCAGCAGAGAACGACTCCGTGTCTCCGGCACCGCCCGACGCCTGTACGTATAGCGGGTGCGTATGAGACGGAATCTCCGCCGTCGACAGCGTGTGACCGCCCGTCGCCGCGCCGTGATCGTGAGCGCCGCCTGCCGACGTCGTGATGCTGTCCGTCAGTGCGCCGCCGGTTGCGGCCACCGCATACGTGTCACCTGCTCCGACGATGAATCGGTTGCGAAGATCGGGCGTACCGCCTGTACCGTCGCATAGCGCCCACCCGTCCGGAATCGTGCCGATCGATCCGGACCACAACATGATCATGCCGACGCTGAACGCGAGCGTGAGCGGGAAGGTGACGTCATTGCCGAGCGCACCGGGACCGGAGAGCGTATGCCCGCCAAGTTCGAGGTTGCCGCCAAGCGTGTCTCCCGACCGCTGCAGGAAACGCTCCATCGTGCCCTTGGTGTCGCGCAGTTCGCAGCGCGTGACCGTGTTGGTGAACGCCTGCGCGAGCGTCCCTTCCTGTGCGCGCGTGACGGTGAGGAGGTCTCCCGAACGCGCCGTGCAGTGCATGACCTCGATGTTTGCGAGATTGTCTTCGAGCGTGAGGACGAACCAATCGCCACCCGAGGGTGATGGGAACAGCGCGCCGTAGCCTGCCTGCACCTGCACGGTAACGTCGGTGTCGATGATGCTCACTGCGAGGGTCGCACTGGCTCCGTTCGTGAACAGTTGCTTAGCCACGAGCTACTCCTACTTCCCGAATCGCGGGAAGCTCCAGTTCTGTGCGTTGTTGTGCCCCTGCTTGGCGTCGCCCGACGCCTGCTGAATCCATGTGCGGAAGCGACGCAAATGATAGTCCGCTCCCGTCAGGTTCGAGTACGCCTTGGCAGGGTGTGCGAAGAGCCGCCCCAACGTGCCGTCGAGCAGCGCGTCGTAGTACCGCTGAAACACCCAATCCGGCAATTCGGTCGCCGTGATCTTTGGCGCGAGCGCGACGCGGAAGCGCAGCCCACCCGTGAGGTCCGCGCTAGGCGTCGGGTAGAGGCTCACGACGCCGGGCTCAGGCGAGAACCACCCGTAGGGCGACTGCCCTGCCGTCGCGCCTGCAGGCAGCCCTGCCATCGGCGACAGCGGGTAGTTGTTGAAGTCGACGCCGTTGACGGCGACCACTTCGGAGTTGACCGGGTCCGAGGGGACCGGAGTGTATTCCGTCTGGTCGGCGACGACGTCGACAGCATCGATCGTCTCGCGCCACGTGCGGCTCTGCGAGAAGAACTCGCGCGCAGCCAAGCGGAACTCCCGCGTAGCGACAGCGCGTGATGCGCCCGGCGTACGCGGCAGGAGATCTTTCAGCCAAACGTCGATGGCAGTCATAGGCCGACCAACTCCGTCTTGAAGTTGGCGAGCAGCGCCGCTGCACGCCCGTCGTTCGTGAACTCGTCATCCACGATCTCCGCCCACGCCACGACGAACGAGACGAGGGGGGAGTAGAACTGCATCGGAAGCGGGAACACTGTGTTGAGCGCCGCGACAGTGACTTCGGGGATGACGATGTCCCCCGCGGCGAAGGTGTCCCAGAACGCGTCTGGACGGATGCGCCCCATCGATTGCAGGCCGCGATTAAGCTTGTTGACGAGGAGATCGTCGCTGTAGCGGTAGGGCGGAAGCGTGTCCTGCAGGACTTCGCGCGCCTCCACCAGAAGCGTCTCGTAGGTCTTCGCCATCACCCTCTCCTCGAAAAATCCCCCGGAGGCTATCCTCCGGGGGACTGGTCTACTCGACCGTCAGGGAGGGATCAGCCCGCCTCGACGAACGCGCGACCCATCGCGACGCCGTTCACCACCCGGTAGCCGTAGACCTGCAGTCCACGGAGCAGGTTGCTGAACGACCGCTCGCTGCGCAGGGTCTCCATCTTCGTGAACTGCGACGCGAAGGTCAGCGCCGCCGTCGTGCCGAAGAACACCGCCTTCTCTTCCGTGTAGCCGCCGCCGGAGGCCGGGAGCAGGTTCGACAGGTAGAGGGTGAAGCGGTCGATCATGCCGAGACGCCCGTTGCGCAGAATCGAGGTGCCGTCGCCGGAGAGCGAGGCGTCCTTGAGGTCGGACTTCTTGATCATCGACGCCATCCACGCCGGGATGATCATCCAACGGCCCGTCTCCGGGATGTTGGCTTCGTCGAGGACCTGACCCGCGTCGACGATGAAGTCGAGGACCGACTTCTCGTTCGACGTGTCCACGCCCGTGCCGGTGCCCGCACCCGACTTCGTGATGAAGCAGGGAGCGCCCGGCGTACCGAGGCGGATGTTCTGCGCGATGCGGCCCGCCGAGTTGCCCCGGTTGTACGCACTGATGTCGGACGTGGTCGCGAGCGCGGCCAACACGTCGGTGTCGATCGCGATCTTGAACTGCTCCGACGCGTCTTCGGACCAGACCGACATCTGGTCGATGTCCGCCTGCACGGCCATCACGTCGTCGAGGGCGACGTTGAAGTACTTGCCCTTGTCGATGAGCAGTTCGATCACGTCCGAACCCGGACGCTGCACGGTGAGGTCCTGATTGACCTCGTAGTTCGAGATCTGGATCGTCGGACGCGTGCGGATGATGACCTTGTCGCCCTGACTCTTGATCTCGCCCTCGTAATCGGTGTTCGAGATCGCGGCCAGAACGGTGGCGTCATAGAACTTTTCGAGCAGCTTGCCGGACCAGATTTCCGGAATGAAGGTGCCCGAGTAGGCCGGGGACGGATTGCTACCGACCCACGGAGATGCTGCAACTGGATACATGGTGGATTACTCCGAAGGAACTGACGTTAACGAATACGTCCCTCGCGTTGAGCACTGAAGATGTCCGCCTCGATCGCCTTGGCCTTGGCCGGGTCGCCCCGGTACAAGCCCTGCTGCTTGTCGTGGTAGAACTTCGAGATCTCTGCGCGGGACCAGATCCGCTTGTTGTTAGCTCCATCCTGAGCGCCTGCTGCCCCGGCCTTCGGTGCGCCGGGGACCACCATGTCTTCGAGACGCTGTTGCGGTGATGCATCCTGAGATGCAGCCGGTGCGCCCGAAGCAGGCGGCGTTACAGCCGCGTGTTCGTTCAGATAGCTCTTGAAGAACGCCACGACTCGCGGTGCGTCGTGCGCCCTGTACGCCTCGTTCAGCATCTCGCCACGCACGCGTCCGGAGAACGGGTCCTTCTGGTCGAGCCAGTTGATGAACCCGTCGTCGGTATCCAACTGCTTCCAGTTGGGCACCTGATCCGTCAGCATGTCATGGACGGCTGCTTGGTCCTGCTTCACGATCCGTTGCGCGGTCGAGGACGCCTGATTGGCGACGCTCTCGACACGCTGCGCAACGGGCTGCACGCGCTGATCGATCCGCCTGTCGAGTTCCGGCAGGACTGCTTCCTGCGCTGCCCGGCGGACGACGTCGATCAGATCGGCACCGTACTCACGGATCTCTTCGTCTTTGACGAGCTTCACCGGCTGAGACGCTGCCGGTGATCCAGAAGCAGGACGTTGTGCCTGCCCGCCAAGCGAAGCCAAAAGCGCGTTGGTCGCAGTCACCTGCTCCTGCAACGCACGGTTGGCCCCCATGAGTTCACGAATCTGCGCCTGCAAGCGCGGGATCTCCGCGTTGTACTTGCCTTGCAGGACGCGGTACTGCTGCTCGAAGTTCGGCTGCGATGCCGGGGCTGCTTCGGGCTGCGTCGGCTGCTGAGCCGCGGGCTGAGCCGCGGGCTGAGCCGGGTCGGTCGGCGCAGGTTGTGCGTTCGGATCGGCTCCCGCCGGAGTGTTGATCTGGTCGATCAACTGGTTCGCGCGTTCGATCTGCTTCTTGACCTGTGCCGGGAGAGCGGACATTCGTATTCTCCGTTACCGTTGCTGAAATTTTTCGAGCGCGGCAGGAGCTTCGGCAAACGTCTTGTACAGATCGCGCATCTTGAGGGCGGCACCTTGTGCGCGGTGGCACTGTGCTCCCTCCGTCGACAGCGCGCGATCTGTCTCAGCGTTGACCTCTTCCACCACTGCACCCATGAATAGCTTGAAGTCTGCGTTGTTACGCAGATTGACGAGAGCCGCAGCGAGTTGCGGCGTGAGCTTCACCGCTTCTTGCCTACGCCGCTCGAACGGTCGATCGGGAGATCGCGGTTGCCCTTCGTCGGGCCGATGAACTTGCCGGACGGACCCTTCGCATGGCCTTCGCCGGAACCGCCATGCCCGCCCGAAGACAGGTTGTGGTTGATGTTGCGGTTGCCCTTGGTGTCACCGAGGAACTTACCCTTCATGTATGCAACTCTCCCAAGACACGTGTTAGAAGCCGGTGCCGAGTCTATACCACCTACGCGTGGCGTCAACTTGTCCTACCTCGGTGTAGGAAACCGCCGCCTCTCCTCCGAACGAGATCCCACCGCTTGTAGGCTCTACGTACAGGTGTGCCACGGGTGCGACGCCACCAAAAAACAAGCCTCCCGGCGTCGGCTCGACGAACGTGTCTGAGCGCGCGGCAACGCCTGAAAAGCTGATTCCACCACTCGTGTACTCAACCCATCCGGTGTCGCCGCCAAGAGCGCCGAACCATGAGCCGTGCCAGTTGCCTGAGGTCCGGCCTTGCCACACTACGTCACGTCCCTAGCCGTGACCGTGCGCGTACCCGCCGCGTAGGTCGCAGTGATGCGGTCCCGCATGCCGTCGAGGCTTTTGAACACAGGTGTAGCGCCTTCCAGTCCCGTCGCATCCCCCTGTGTCGCCGCGAGCAGCAAGCGGATCGCCTGCTTGAGCGACAGGTCTCCCTCGACCTTCGCTTCCAACACAGCGCCCGTCACGTCGTCCTGCGTCAACTCGTTGACCGAGACGATGAGTCCCGCGCGCACGGTGCGAGCCGGACGCATGTACAGAATGCCTTCGCCCAACACGTTGAGTGCCGCACGCTGTCCGCGGTAGGGCCGCATCTGCGCCGTGCCCACGCCCTGCACATCGAGCGACGGACTGATGAATCGCTTGGCGCTCATCTCCGCGGTGCCGACGGCGTCTGCGACGACCATCGCTGCGCAACAGTTGCCGTAGTAATGCAGGGCAGCGTATGAGGCAAGAGGCATCAGTCTGCCGTATAGAGCGGGAGTACGCCGAAGGTGACGCTAAATCCAAACGTGCCGACCGTCGAGGAAGTGATGTTCTGCACGCTGATGCCTTCGCCTTCGCGCAACACGATGGGCTTCGCCTTTGGGTTCTTCAGGAATGGCAGGAGGTCTTGCCCTTCGCCGCGGACCATCGGTGCCTGCGCCGTGGTGATCTCCTCACCAGAGACAATCAGGCCAGACAGTCGCGCGCCACCAGTTACCGTGCCACCTGTACGAACTGTGACGCCCGCCGGAAGAGCCGCCGCGCCAGAGTCGTGCTTCTCCGGCGTGATGACCGTACCCACTGAAGCAGCGGAACACTTCACGACATCCCATCGCAACGTCACGCCAGTGACTGCTGCAATCTGCAACAGGATGGCGCGAAGATCGTAAACCTCTACAAGAACGCCAGACGCGGCTGCGTTAAAGAGCGTGAGCATGTGCTTCGACGCTGCGGGAGCGACGTCGTTGCCCCACGCAGTGTACGTCGGCGCGGATTCCAGTGTGACGACTTGCGAGTGAACAGTGTCCGCGCCAATGACGCGGTCCACCATGAATAGCTTGTCGCCCGTGGAATCCGGCGGGACCTGCGTATAGGTTGAAGTCATGGATCAGTCCTCGCGGAACAGGACAGTGCCTGCCGGGAAAATGGGAGTGGAGAGTGCCGACACGACGATGTTCTGCGTCAGCGCGCCGCTGTACAGGATCTGCCCTGTCGCCACGACCGACACGCTGCCGTGGGTCCACACCTCAGTGCCGACGAACCCCGCCTCGATCTCGTCGAACAGTACGTCAACGGCAGTCTTGGCTGCGCTACCCGCAGCGTTCGGCGTGCCGTCCGGATCGCAGATCGTCCATCCCGTACCGTCTCGCGTGACGGTCTTGGGAGCGTAGTTGGTAGGCGTCGGAGCCGAGTCCGTATCCACTCCCGCTTCGGTGGGGTCCGCCGTATGGAAGTTCAGTTGTAGTGCCGCGCCGTAGGCGGGCATTGCCACTGCGTTGAATACGAACTTGATGAAGTCGTTCTCGGTTGCGTTGCTTTTGCTCATCGCTCATTCCGCCGTAAGTTGGGGGGTTAGGCGCAGTGCATCACCTAAGTTTGCAGGCGTGCGCGCGGTCGCGAACCTGTCGGAGAACATCAGGTCGAGCGTGATTGCGCGCGTCACGAAATAGCCGTAGATCGACGCACCTGCCGTGAGCGGACCCGTGAAGCCCCACTCCTGCTGTGCATACGCCGCGCTCGACGGTGCGCCGGGCGTGATCGTCCACGACGCGCCGAGCGTCTCGATCGCAGCGTATCCGCCGCCGTCGGCTTCCGTGTACGTGCCTGCCGTGTCCGTCTCAGCAGGCGTAATGTTGTTGGTGTACAGCCGATACACGAGGTTCTCGGTCAAGCCGTCCTTGTTGACGACGTACCTGAGCGACTGTGCTTCGCCGTTATTGCAGAAGAGGAGCATGTCACTCCACCAAGTAGCCGAGGCTTTGAGAGATGGCCGCGGGAGGGCGACGATCCGGCGGGATCTCCTTGTGCGTCGCTTGTCGCAGCGATGACGCGGGGAGATCCAACTCGATCTCGTTCTCGCCTGTGACCGGGTGCACGAGCACCACACGCGCCATGCCTTCGGGTGATAACGCCGTGAGGAGCCCGCGCTTGCCGGACGGGCCACGGATCACGATCCACATGCCGCGGCGGAGCCCGTGCAGTGCGCCCTGCGTCTTGTCGAACGTGGAGAGCGCCAGAGGCTGATCCGGCAGGGGCTCGCGCTTGAACGGATTCTTGAACCAACGCATTAGAACAGACCTACCAAATTGGATGCGCCGGTCCCGGTGGAGCGCACGTAGCTGCATTCAACCGGGACCAGTCCGCCATCCGGCACGACAAAGGAAACGTACTGCGTCGTGTCGTTGCCTACGGGGACAACCGACACCGTGCCGCCCGTACCGACATACACCGTCATAGCCCGAGGGCGATTGTCGAAGTCACGCAGCGGAGTTGCATCCGACGGCGTGATCGCTTTCGCGCAAGCAGGGAAGCCAGTGACGACGATGGGTTGGCGCGTGCGCATCAGCAGCCCTTACGCTTCTTGACCTTGCCGCCGTTGGCGTAGGAGTTGAGTTCCTCCTTGCGCTTCGCCATCGCTTCGCCGAACTTCGCCGGAGCGTTGGAGATGGACATGCGCTTGTCGGCGTTCTTGTCCTTCGGCGCGTTCTTCGGATTACCGTAACCGTCACCGATGCCGACTTTCGCCATCACCGATCGCGCATAGGTGGGCTTGCCGTACTCGCTGCCCTTGACCTTGCCGCCGTCTGCACACTTCCGCTTCATTTCCGCTTCCTCGCATAGTTCGTCTTTGGGTCGTAGTACTTGCCGCCGCTGCGATCTTTCGCACGCTCTTCGGCGGTCATCGCGTCGCGCTTCTTCCCTTCAGCCGTGAGCTTGCCGTCGTCGGTCATGTGCCCACGCTTCTTGAGTAGCGCAACCGCCATGCCCTTCGAGCCCGTCTGCGCTGCGAGACGCTTGACGAGACTCTTCCTTCCCATGTGCTTCTGCGTTTCCATCACTTCCCCGGCTTAGTGCCGCTGCCTGCTTGACCGTTGTTGGCGAACTGCTGTTCGACGCCCGTCGACTTGCGCGCCTGTTCAGGGCCTGCGCGCTCCTCTTCGGGTCCCGGCACCTGACCGGCGGGCACGCCGCCGACTGCGCCGGGCGCGAGCGGCATGCCGCCCGCCATCTGCGCAAGCGTGTCTGCGTCCGGCACGACGCTTTCGTGATCGAGCCCAAGCTCGCCCGACACCGACCGCAGCACGCTTGCGCGTCCGTTGGGGCCGATGATCGACATGTCGATCGGGTTGGCCGTGATCTGCAGGAACTCCAACTGGCGCATGCGATCCTGCTCGCGCTTCTGCGCATGGTTCACGCCCTTGACGATGACGCGCTCGTCGCCGCGGAACACGCCCGGCATGGTCATCATGATCATGTCGTAGAGTTCCTGCAGCAGCGGCTCCATCACGTCACGGTCGATCGCCGCAGCGACGTTCTGCAACGTCTTCGAGGCGTTGCCCATCAGCATCGCAAGCCCCGACGCCGTGCGTCCTGCGCCGCCTACCTTCTCGTTGCCGGTCATGTAACGCGGGAGCGAACTGACTTCGTCGGCCATGATGCTCAGCTTCTCGTACACGCCGAGCAGTACGTCCGCATACGACTGCGGTTGGAAGAAGTCGATCGGCTTGGTGCCGCTTGCCGCGACCATCGGGTCATAGCGCACGTGCCACCGCTTCCACGGGTACATGTCGTCGTTCTCGCCCGGTGCGAGGACTTCGTCGTTGATGACCACCTGCGGACCCGACGCGATCGACAGGTTGTTCACGAGTGCGCGCAACGTCGCGCTACCAACCGCCTGCACGTCATCGAGCATGTCGGGGAGTGCAGAGCCTGCGAGCGAGCCGGGGATCTTCTCGAAGTTCGTGATGTAGTAGTTCGCGCGCTGACGCGGCGACGGTGCAATCTGCACCTTGATGACGTGGCGATCGATGAGCCACGCCTGCACCTTGTACTCTTCGAGCGGGTCGGGGACTTTCATCGGGTCCATGCCCCAATCGAGCAGCGTCTTGCCGCTCACGCTGCCGTGATACTCGGCAGTATCGATCAGCCCGCCGCTCGTGCGAGGCCACCGTTCGCGATCTTCGAGCGCGGCGCGCTCCGCGTCGGTGACGTCCCACCAATCGCGCAGTCCGCGGTTGCTGAACTGGTCGAGCACCTCGTCGATCGCCGCCTTGTTATAGCCCGGCAAGTCGCGCACGGAACGCAGATCCTTGCGGGTGAGGCGGATGCGCTCGACGAACTCCGCTTCCATCACGTTGGCCGCGCCGGGCGACCAATAGAGGTCGAACGGTGACACGCGATACCAGAACAGCTTCGGCTTGTTCTTGACGACGCACTGCCCGTTCTCCCACGTGATCTGGGGAGCCATGCGCACGACGGGTCCCTTGAGGACTGCGTACGGGAAGATCGGTAGGTCGATCAGGAACTCCGCGAACGCTTCGTAGAAGTTCCCCTCCCACAACAGGTCGTCGACCTTGTCCGCGGCGCGCTTGACCTCTTCCTTCGCTTGCTTGACCGCCGCACGCTCCGCGCCCTTGCGCAGCATCGAGACGCGGTCGGCGATCTGCTGCGGATCGATCGGCATGCCCGCTGCCTGCAGCGTGGCTGCTTCGACGCTGACGAGTTGCTGAATCGTCTGCTCGATGTTGTTCGGCACTTCGGGGACGGGCGTCGGTGCGAGGTCCCACGGGCGGTCTGCGCTCAGGTAGACGTCGCGAAGCAGTGCGGTCGCGGCACGGCATTTGGTGGCCGTGATGCGGGCATACACTTCGCTGCCCGCGGTCTTCCTGATCTCTTGGAGTTTTGCGGCGTCGTACTGGCCGCGGTATGCGCGCAGTCCGTCGATGAGTTTCTGCGCGATGCCTTCGGTGTTGCGGAAATTCCGCATCTCCTGCATCCGATCCCTGATATGGGAGACGAGTGCGGGGAGTTGGGGCTCCGCTTCGGGCTGCGGTAGCGCGGCTCGCGCCTGCGCATCGAGCCCGCTATTGGAGACGACGCGGAGCAATCCATGACGCACAGGAACTTGGGTAGCGGGCGGTTGCAGCACGGGCCGTCCCCTTGGGAAATTTGCGCGAAGTGTGGAGTTCCCCCATCATGTTGTCAAATCTCTCCTAACAGGGTATGGGAATGGCCGCCAAGCAGGCTGTCACCGTGAGTGACAAGACCGTGGTGCCGGGCACCGACACAGAACTCGATATCGGCGATCTGAGCGCGCAAATTGCCGCGGAACTCGCTGCCCAACTCATCGATGCAGAGGGCGTCTGCGAGAAGTACGGGCTCTCGTCTGCGCAGTGGGAACGCCTACGGCGAAACCCCATCTTCCGTGAGATGCTGCGCGAGGCGGTACGCACGTGGCGCGGCGAGTTGAACGCCGGGCAACGCATCACGAAGAAGGCTGAGATCGTGTTGGAGGAAGCCCTGCCGATCCTCGACACGATGATCCACGACGCTAAACTGCACCCTGACTCACGCCTGAACGCGATCAAGCAGGTGGAGTCGCTGACAGGTCGTAAGGCGAAGGAGCAGGGCGGTCCCGCGGGCGGCCTCTTCAACCTGACGATCAACATCGGGAAGGGCAAGGGGGTGACCTTGGAAGGCGTCGCGGAGCCCGTCAGTGAGTAGCGCAATCTTCACCGGGCAGAACCCCGGCTTTTCCACGCCGACGGGCCCCATCGCTTATAACGCGCCTCCGACGATCTCCAACTTCATGTTGGACCCGGCAGAGGTCCGCCTCATCCTTGGTCCCTACGGCTCCGGCAAAACGACGGGCTGCATCATGGAGTTCGCCCGGCGCATGTTGGAGGAGTTCCCCGACGCCGGGGGTGTGCGCCGCACGCGCTTCGTGATCGTTCGTAACACCGCGCAGCAGTTGCGGCAGACCATCCTCGAAGACATCCGTAAGTGGCTGCAGCCTGTGATGCAGTACAAGGTCACGGACTCGACGATCGTCTTCGACTTCACTCACCCTTCACTCGGGAAGATCCATTCCGAGTGGATGCTGATCCCGCTCGACAAGCCCGAAGACCAACAGCGCCTGCTGTCGCTGAACATCACGGGCGGGTGGGTGTCGGAATTCCGTGAGATCCCCATCAGCGTGTTGGAGGCGTTGCTTGGTCGCGTAGGCCGCTTTCGCCCGCTCGGGGTCTCCAAGAACGCGTGGCACGGCATCATCGGCGAATCGAACCCGCCCGACGAAGACAGCGAGTGGTACACGAAGCTCGAAGTCGAACTGCCGAAGAACTGGTCGCTATTCAAGCAGCCGGGCGGCATGGAGCCGAACGCGGAGAACCGCGAGAACCTGCGCGACGGCTACTACGAGTCGCTGATCGAGTCGAACAACTCCGATTGGGTTGACGTGCACGTGCACGGAAAGTACGGCAAGAGCCTCTCGGGTCAAGCCGTGTTCCGCGCGAGCTTCCGCCCTGAGTTCCACGTTACGTACGGAGAACTGAAGGCGATCCCCGGACGTCCGCTGCTGCTCGGGCAGGACTTTGGTCGCACGCCCGCGTCGCTCATCGGTCAGGTGTGCCCCAAGGGGCGGCTCCTGATCTTCCGCGAAGTCTCCACCAAGGATATGGGTATCGAGGGCTTCTGTACGTCACTGCTGCGCCCCGACCTGTTCCTGCATTTCCCCGGCTTCTCGCACCTGATGGTGGGAGATCCGACCGGGCGCTACAAGGGGCAGTTGAACGAAGACAGCGCGTTCGACGTGCTAGGACGTCTCGGATTCAAGGTGCGCGGCGCACCGACCAACGATATCGAGCCACGCCTGCGCGCGGTCGAGCAACTGTTCTTGCGCCAAGTCGACGGTGGGCCTGCGATCCTGATCGACGGCGGCAACTGCCCGCTACTCGTGCAAGCGTTGAAGTTCCACTATCGCTACCGGCGCAAGAAGAACAATAACGAACTCGAAGAGACGCCGGAGAAGACTCACCCGTGGTCGGATCTGGTCGACTCGCTGCAGTACATGGCGCTCGCCATGACTGGAAACATCGTCGGCAAGTTCATGAACGAGGGGGTGTCGCGGATCACATCGCCTCGTCCATCCGTTCGCGGATGGACCTGACACTGGCGTGTTCGATCGGTATCTCGATCACCTGCCCGTCACCGCAAAAGATCCGTAGCATGTGACTGCGACGGTCGACATGCATAGTTGTCTTCCCGTCTTTCCCGATGTACGCACCTCCATGCCTGCAAAGCTCCAGTACGTCGAGATCATCAATCTCGTCATAGAAGCGTCGTACAGGGTTCGCGCCCTGCCATACACTTACCGCCAGTGTAGCGGAATCCAGTCGCACATCTTCAAAGCAGTAGGCGACCAAGGATCGACGTGCCCCTCGAAGAAAACGATGCGCGCGGTCTCGGGCAGCTTGCCACCATGAGGCTTGACGTCCATGCGGAAGCTGAACACCCCGTCCTTCTTTGTCCATCGTGCCTCGTGCGGTCCTAACTTGTAGCTGATCCACGCCTGATCACTCCCGTGATAGCCCGCGTCCAACGCGAGCTTTGGCGATACTGCCGGGTCGAAGTCGTCCCACACTTGCCGCCTTGCGCCTGCGGTCATCATCTGCATCGAGCCGTTGTACGGCGTCGTGCGCAGCGTCTCGCCCCAGATCACGAACTCTTCCTTGCGCGTCCATAGCGGCGTCACGTCCCGCGTGATAACGGCGTCGAGATCAAGCGATACGAAACGATCGCTGATAAGGTCGGCGGCTTCGGCGGAGTACATCTTGAGGCGACGGTAACATGCAGGATTTGCACCGCCGTGCGGGGAAGGAATCTCACCGAACTGCTTCCAGATAGGGATGACTCGAATACCGGAATCGAGTCCGTCCCAATCATCAGTGATGCAGGTGAACTGGTGCGGCGCATTGAAGTTCCTCTGGACCGCACGGTAGAGCTTGTTGACGTGCTCTGCCGTGTGATGGCTGCGATACCCCGGAAGCGGCTTCCACTTCCAACAGACGACGTTGAACATCAGAACACGCGCTCCCACTTGAAGCGGATTGGGTTCACCGATCGCTCGTTGCCTGATCGTCGCTTTTCGTCGAAGCGTCGGCGGTACTCGTCTCCGAACTTTCCTTCTTTGCGGGGTAGATCAGTGTTGGCATCGGCGACGACGTCGCGTTCAACGCCGAAAAGTACAACGTCCGAGAGATGGCAGCGCGGAGCAAGTACTTGGAGTTGGCGGAGGAAGGGGCCGTCGCCGCCGTAGGTGCCGCAGTAGTCTTCGTCATAGCCGTTCACCGCCCAATAGATGTTGTGCTTCACGAGGAACGTGTTGCAGTGGTACTTCCTGCGCGTACAGTCGGGCAGGAACGTGCGCTCGAAGGTGTAGTAGCGCGCCGGGTCAAGCTCCCGCGAGAACAGGTCGTAGGCCGTCTCAGGCGTGAGCAGGATGTCCATGTCGGACATGTAGAGCCAGTGGTTGTCGTCGACGTGGCTCGCGACCTTCGCGCCAAGGTTGCGTGCGCCGTGCTGATTCCACGGGATGTCTTCGGTCACGCGATACAGGCGCTTCGGGATCTTGCACTCCCTGAAGATGGGCTCCGCCGGGTGCTTGCTGCTGCCGTCGTCGATGAGGATTACCCTGACAGCGTGTCGGAGATCGCCTGCATAGCGGTTCCAGTTCTCCACCTGCCGCTCAAGCATCTGCGGGTTCTCGTAGTACGGGTAAATCATCCGCACTTCGTTGAACTTAGATCTCTCCACAAATCATCCCTACCATCTGTTGAAAGCTGATCTTCGGGAATACCGTCAACTCGCTGCGGTGCGTGACGTTGTAGACGTTGATGCCATCGATCAGCAGTTGTGCATGAAACCGTGACATCTCGACGACCCACTCACGAAAGTGCCCCGGCTTCGTCGCGCCTTCGGGTAGCGCCCACGGGTAGGGCGGATACCAGTAGGGCTCGCCGTTGAGCCCCTTGCACATGTCGAAGCCCAACAGGAAGATGTTGTCGCCACGCTTCGAGTGCTGATATGCAAGGTTGAGTGCGCACGCCCCGGAATTCGACCCTGCAAGCACGCCGGTCTCCTTCTGCAGATAGTCCGTGCGCAGGTGCTTGAAGACCTTTGCCGTGTGCCCCTTGACGTTCTTGTCGCAGCCTTCGCGAATCCAGATATCCCCCATCTGCTTCGCCTTCAAGTACGGCCAACGATTCTCGAACCACAGGCGGTCCATCGTCACGACAGTGTCGACATCCGTCCACAGCGCCGCATCGTTGATTCCGTACACGCGTGCCGCGCAATGCATGGAGCGATGCGGGTAATCCGCGACTGTGGCTCCGCCGCCGACGATGATCCTGTTAGACAACATTCCACGTCCTCACGCCGGAGACCACCAACTGCGACTTCGTCTCGCGGTGGATCTTCCACTTCATTTCCCGAAACGCCGCTTCGAGTTTCGCGTACCACCATGCCGCAGGATGGATCGTGATGTGCGTATTGCGCCCGTCCGGCAGGAAGCTCTTCGAGAGCGCCGTATCGATGTTGAAGAACACGCCCCACTTGGCGAGATGATCGATCGTCGCAAGCGTCGCATCGACCTTGTCTTCCTCCACGTGCTCCATGACGTCCGTGCAGACGACGAAGTCGACGCACTTCCATTCGAGTACGTCCTTGCCCTTCACGCCGGGGTCGTACTCGTAGATGATCGCGTCGGGGCGATACATCTCCATCGTCGGCTTGAACGTGCCGCGACCGCAGCCGAAGTCGAGGATCGTGAAACCCTGATTGAAGCGGTTCAGCAGCGGCGCGATCGTGGGAATCCACGAGGCCCCTGCGCCGCCCCACGGCTTGTCGTCGTGCTTCTTCTGCAGAAGGGCCTTGTATTCAGGGCTGATCAGATTGTCCATGCCTTCTCCCTCAGTTTTTCCGCCGCCCATAGAGCGACTTCGACGGGCATTGTTGAGAACGCGGCCTCGTACGTCCGCCCTGATTCGTCGCCCGTAATCAGTACCATAGCGACGGCGACATCTTTGCCGTCTTCTCGTGCATTCGCGACACGTTCCTGCAGTTGCTGTGCAAGCGCGACAGCGGTCTCCGAACTCCACGGCACCATCTGCTTCACGTCCGCCATGCAAGCCTCACGTGTTTCTTGCCGCGGTCGAGTACTTCGGGTCGCCCCAACACACGTACGAACTCTTCGAGCCAGTCCCGACGCGTGTGCCGAACGTCGAGGATCACCACTGCCTTCGGTGCCAGTGCCGCCTTCACCTGCGGCAGGTAGTCGCCGGGAAAAATGTGGAAGCCCCACGCAGCGAAGCTGACGACGAGGTCGAACTTGACATCGAACGACTGCGTGTAGGGAGCATGGTGTGTGTGGGAGGTGACGCCGTTCTTCTTGAGGAAGTCTGCAGCTACTCCCGCGTGGCTGAACGGTTTCGAGTGGCTCGCCACGACGGGAGGATCGTCGACTCCATCGAGCGTGTGTACAGCCAGATTGGGATACCGACGACTAAGCAGCACATCAATACCACCCAACCCACTGCCAACGTCAAGTACATTCCGGCAACGAGTAGGTAACACAGGAGCGATAGAGTTGTAGATCGCATCCAAAGAACGAAGGTATGCAGCTTTCCACGCATCGAACCCTCCCTTGTATGCGTCGCTCACCTCGCCACGCTGAATGAGAAGGTATTTGAAATGCTCCTTCTCCACAATCATTTCGTATAACCCCGCCAGAACATGCCGATGTGCCCCAAGTCGATCGAGTGCACGCCCTTGCGCGACAGGCGCATCGCAAGGCAGGTGGCGGTGGGTCCGGCGCACAGGATGACGCGGTCCATCTTCGAGCGCAGGACGGCGGCTTCAAGCTCGTCGATCTGCGCGTACGCGTCACGCCGCGGACACTGCGCAAAGAACACGGTCGCCGCCCCGGTCTCGATCAGGAACTCGGTCTTGAGTGACCGCTCGCCGCAGCCCACGAGCGCCACTGCCTGCCCTTCCCAGAGCTTCTGCAGCTTGTCGAAGTAGTTGGGGCGGTTGATCCACGGCGCGCTGTCAGGCCGCGAGATGAAGGCAGAAACGTACTCCTTCTTCGGGCTCAACTGCCGCGGGTAGATGTGCTTGTACCGCGCCCAATTCTTGTACTTCGGGCCTTCGGGGTCCATCGTCGGAATGCCGACGAGGCACTGCTTGTCGTTTGCGAGCAGGATCGCCGAGAGTTCGTCAGCGAGCTTCTTGTCGGCGACTTGCGAGACGCAAGATCCGCCCTTGGCGATCTTCATCTCTCCATCACCGAAGCGGGCGATGCTCTTGCCTTTCAGGACGAGGTCGAGGGTGGCTTCTTCACCGAGAACACGGGGGTAGTGCATTAGGGCTCCGCTTGGGATATATTCTGGTCGTCCACAGTCATCTTGATCTCCCCCTTCGGCCCGCCCTGTGCGGGCCTTTTTATTTGTTCAGCGGGCCGCCATAGACTGTGTTCTGAGAGTATTGGCCGGGAGGGGCCACCACCTTTACCGACCCCTGCTGTACCAGATGCGCCGCACGCTCAGCGACCCTCCGCGTAATCTCTTCTTCAGTCACTGCTGCGCGCTGCTTTTGAGCGTTCTCCACGATGCGCTGCATATCGAGCATCGGGACATCCGCCGTCGGCAGCCAGTTCAGTTCGGCCATGCTGACGATGTTCTCGATCAGCGCCTTGAGTGCGTCGAGATCCTGCGCCACGAACGCCGCCCGCTGCATCATGGGCGCGTCAAAGCTGTGGTTCTTGCGATAGTCGACCGCCATCACGACGAAGCCGTTCTGCACACGCCGGATCTCGATGTGCGTGACTTCCTTCGACGTGGCGGGGTTGGCCTGTGCAGCCATGCCGACGTTCGCACTCACTTGCCCGCCTTCACGCGCGCTGCCGCGTCCTGCAGGTAGGTCTCGATCGCACGACGGATATGCTCCGACGTGTTGATGCCGGTGCGCCGTGCGTACGCTGTGAGCGCCTTACGGTACTGCGTGGGCACGATCACATGGATGCGTGTGCCGCGGTCGATACGTGCTTTTGGCATGGTCAGTCCTTCGTCAGAATGTGGATCATGATCGCAGAATCTAGCATCTGAGCAAGTGTCGCGCGCAATTCCGTGCCTTGCGCGTTGGCTCCGGAGACGTTGGAGAGATTCACCTTCCAACACCCATCGTAGGCCACGGTGAGGGCACGCTTGCGACTGAACATCTTGCGAAACAGACGCTCCTCGTTCGCCGTCAGGTCGGAGATCTTCACGGGCCCCGACACTGCGGCGATGAGCGCCTGCGCGACGAGGAGGGCGTCAACGTCCTCTTCTCCACGCTTCTCCAACTCAGTACACAGGTTCTTCGCAATCTCCATCATCTCGACGAACGGGAGGTTGCGGATCTGCTTCGTCAGTGCTTGCAGGTGCGAACTCATGGCTTCATCGCGGCCAGAATAACCCGCGTCTGGTAGATCGCGTCTCCCAACGCATCGTGCTCGATCTCGGCGTCGCCGCGCGCAGGCAGTTCGCCACGCATCTGCAGGAGGTCGCGCAGCGGACGCATGTCGCGCCACTTCCACCACTCGATGAAGTCCTCGTCCACCTCGTACGCGTCGCGATAGAGGCTGTTCACAATCGTGAGGTCAAACTGCGGGCCACACGCCCACACGTACTCGCACCCGCGCAACAGCGGGCCTACCTGCTCCAACATCAGGACCGGCGGGATCGGCGACGGGAAGGAGAGTGAAGCGCGAGCGCGCTCGTTCTGCTTGAGCCACCACATGACGGTGTCGGCGTTGAGGTGGCGACGCTCCTGATCCTGTGCGCGCACGTTCGCACGGTAGGTGTTGGTGATGCCGCCATCGAGCGTGAAGAGCGCGACCCCCACCTGTACGACGACCGCGTTGGGTCGCGTACTGAAGGTTTCGAGGTCGAGGCAGGCCATCGGGCTGTTGCGGGTCATGGGCATGGGTGTCACCGAGTTCCGGGGGGAGAGAGTGTGTAACAGGTGTTCTGGATGCCGTGGCGGTTGCGCACTTCGTCGAGCCACTTATTGAGGCCGGGGTGGTCGAGGAACGACAGGTCTGCGCGACCGTCGAGCGGGCGCTGCCCCGACTGCGCCTTCTGGCGCATGTCGAAGTAGAGCGCCATGCGGATCAGCGTCGGCTCGTCGGGGACAGGGAAGCTCACAGCGCCTCCGCTGCCGCCCTGATTTTCGTTTCCGTCTCGTACCACTTTTCGTACTCCCGGTAGATGATCTCTGAAAGGTCCTTGCGCTGATTACTCGTGATGTGGTGCTTGGCAAGCGCGAGCCAAACATCGTCCTCGCCGGGGCGGCCCATCTGCTCCCAGAGCGTGAGCAGTTTCACGCCCATGCCGAACTTCGCCATCAGCGTGCCCGTCGGGCCAATAGGCGTCACGCCCTTGCTGCCCACCAACGTACCCCACGACATGCCGCGACGATCTTCCGGCGGCGGGCCGACGATCAGCGCGGCGGCTGCGAAGAAATCTGCTTTTTCCACCACTTGTAGAGCCCCTTCTCGCTCTTCAGGTCAAGTTCCAGACGTGCGGCGACGGGTCGCCCCGCGCGTTCGACCGGACGCGACACGTACGATACGCCGGGCGAGAGAATCCTCCTCCCCTCCTCGGTCTGCTGCGCCATCGCCACCTGCTTCGCTGCGAGCCTGCGCAGCTTTTTGGATTTCTTTGAATTCACCGCAATGGGCCTCGTGTGCTTTAAGTCGTGCAAACATCTCGTCGCGCTCCAAGCGCAACTGCGTGGCCTGCATCTCGCAGACCGTCAGGCGCTGCGTCGCGTCGCGCGTCGTGGCAGCCACGGCGTCGAGCGCGCGCATGTAGGAAACGAAGTGGCGGATCTCCTTCACCGTCATCATGACGGGCACTTCGAGCTTCTCGTCAGCGTCGATCAGCAGTTCCGCACAGCCTTCGAGGCTTGCGGCGGCCCCGCGGACGGCGTTGTCGTCCACGTAGACAATCTTCTTGTCGCGCATGAGAGTCGAGAAGACCTTGACGTGTTCGCGGATGGTGAGCTTTGCCATGTGTGCCAATCTGACACACGGCGGTGTGCGCGTCAAGCCCACCAACAAGAAGGCCCCCGAAAGGGGGCCTTCAGGCCGTCGGTTGAAATTCCCACGCTAAAAGGGCAAACAATTAGCGTGCTTTGACCTTCTTCCGCCGGATTTTCTTCGTCTTGCGGCTTTCCGCGATGAGCTTCAGTCGGGCAAGCCTCTCAGCTTTCCGCTTATCCAACCACAGCTTGATGGGAGCGTCAGAAAAGTCCTTCTGATGCGAGTCGTCTTGCAACTTGATCGCCTTGCTCCACCCGCCGCTGTTGAACACCCATACGCGGTGCTCGTCTAGTGCGGAGAGCTTTCGGGCCTTTTGCGCCACTGGACGCACAAGACCAGTTCCTCTCCCTCGCACAGCCAAGCTTCCGCAGAGACCTTTACTCGGCGACGACTTCCAGCCCCGTCACCGTGCCCGGAGCCGTCAGGTCCAAAGGGACCGCTTCGACCTCGGCGAAGTCACCCTCGTTCCCGGCGTTGTCGTAGCCCGTGACGGCGAAGTCGTACGTGCCTTCCGGCAATGCGGCGAGTTCCGGCACGTCCTTGAAGAAGAGGACGTGCTTGCCGTCCGCGTCGAGCGGCGGGGCCTTGACGTCGACCTTCGTCGAGTCGTAGTTGAACTGCATGCCGGGCTCGGTGGGCCCGTAATACAGGTTGAACCCGTCGGCACCCGGCAGCGGGTCCCAACGGAGCTTGCGAGAAACGATCTTCGGCATGGTCGCAATCCTCCACAGGTGAAAAACACTAATCGACGCCGACACCAGTAGGAGCAGGAATATAAGCGTAGACCCACCACCCTTTAGGCCGGTCATCCACTGTCCCCCCTCCGCCACTGGCGCTGTTCGGCACTATACCTGATACCCATACGGAGCAACCGGAGTTCTCACTGCTGAGCGGCCAGTAGCACATGCGCATCGAATAGGCCCAATGCCCGGCCTTCTTCGGCGCGTCAACTGTGTTGCAGTACTGCCGTACGACAGCCGTGGGCTTCCACTGCGGAAAGGTCAGTACTGCGCTCGTCTCCGTTGCGCCGCCCTCGATGCGGTATCGCTGCCACGCAACCTGCAGGTTAGTGACCTCGGTGCCGTCGGCCTTTACGTTCGGGTTCGTCCAACACAGTTGGTGGCTGCCGCCGACCTTCACGACATACGTGGCGATCTCGGTGTACGTCTGATCCACACCCTGTGCGCCGGGCGGGTTGAATGTCAGCGTCTGCGCGTTGGCGGTGATGCAGTACAGCAGTGACGAGAGCAGGATGACGAGCATCAGCATCACCGCGACGATCGCGTGCAGCGGGTTGCGCTCGTACCAGTCGAAGAACTTGTCGAACATGTGTGGAGACCTCGTGTAGGAAGCGGCCTACATACTACACGCACGACCAGATCAGCGCGCCCACGAGCAAGGCGACGGCGAACACGAGTCCCGCGACAGCACAGTCGATCGACCGCCTCAGACGCATAGGGGGACACCTCTGGCCGGGTTTTACGCCTTCGGGTCGTGAGAGGCAAGCTCGCGGGCGTACCACTCCTTGTAACCGTCGTACACCGCCAAGCATTGTTGCGTCTTTGCCCACTCGGAGTACTTCTGCATCTTAGACAGTGCAGAGTCGCCGAAGAACGCCTGCTCGTCGACAAGCCGCCTGAACGTGACTTGCTGAAGGGGCGTCCATTGACCGACACGCGGTGCCGGTGGGCCGCAGGCGAGCGCGACCGTGGTGAAGAAATTATCGTCGTACATGCTGTGCAGCGTACCACCGTGTGTACTCGTCATGGATGCGCAGCGCAAAGCTGAACAGTTGGCCCGTCCGCGTAAGGTCTTGCCACTGCGTCGGGCTGAAACTGTCCACGTGCTCTTTGAGCAAATCCATGAAGACGTCCCAATCCGGCATGGATGTGTTGATGAAATGCTTCGGTGCCCCGATGGCGAGCGCGACAGTCGCAAAAAATTCTGAGTCGTTTGTCACGAAGGGATGATGTGCGTGATGCGCACACTTGTCAAATTTTTTCGTGATATGGGGCCGTGAGACCTAAAGCGCACCCCCACCCCCCCGGCCCCGTGGTCCGGCACCCCGGTGGCCCGTCGGCTCTCCGCGCCTGTGTGCCCAGACGCTTTCCTGCCGCGCGTTATATGAGGGAGAGCACTACCGCTCAGCCCCGCACGGCAATTAACACCGTGTTAATCAAGGAGCAAACATCATGGCTACGAAGACCAAGACCGCCGAACCCACCGCACGTGCACTCAACACCACTGCGGCTCAGCGCATCGCACGTGTGTGGATCGCAGGCGACGCCGAGTACGCGCAGTCGGGCGGCATGCTCGCACGCAAGATCGCCGAGGAGGCGTCCAAGGTGATGCCGAAGGAAGCGCAGCCGATCAAGGCCGATGCGCAGGAAGTCATCGCGCTCGTGGCGAAGGCGCGCAAGTGGGGTAAGGGTTCGATCGCCGTGCGTGAGTCGCAGTGCATGGCGATTCTCTCCGCGCGTGCCAAGCTGCCCGCCGCGATCACTGCGATCACCGAGAAGTACCGCGCGTGTTCCTACGTCGATGCGTACAACGCGGCTTGTGCGATCAGGGACGGAAAGGCCCCGCTCGCTGCCGTGACCAAGAAGCGCAACGCGCGCAGCGACGGCCCGGCGGACGCGAAGGCCGCGAAGAAGGCTGCGTACATGAGCCTGAAGCGCGCGAGCGAACTGGCGCACCTGCCGCGTGCGTGGAAGGCCGCGATCCTCGCGACGATGTCGGAACTCAAGGACGCCAAGTAATTAACACGGTGTTAATTCGGCACACACGATAGGAGATATGTCGATGAAAGTCGCACTGTTCGAGTTCGAGGGTACGTTCGACGCGCAGGAGCAGATACTCCGCACGCGCGTGGAGCGCAAGGCGAAGGGGTGGGATCGCAAGACCGCCACGGACGCCGAGCGTTTGATGCGCGTGCAGCGCGAGAAGGCGCGCACGATGAAGCGCGACGCGGTGGCCTACGAGGTCGAGTGCATGGATGACTTCAGGCCGGGGCGTTAGGCGCACGTGGGGGCAGAGGCCGCAAGGCTTCTGCCCCTTCTTCATTTGCCCACACGAGCAATTAACACCGTGTTATTGCTAACACGTAGATTCAAATCATCGTGTTACCAGACTCACATCGTGTGCGTGCATGTGCGTGGTGAGGTAGTGGCGGGCCGCCGGGCCGTTATCATAGGCACATACATTGGCGCGTCGGGCCTTCGTGGCAATGAGGATATGATGCTGCCCTCGAAACCCGCGCTACTACTACCTTTCTACTATCTTATCTATCATATCCACATTATTTTTAGTAGAGGCGCGCTTTCAATAGAGTGAGGCGCGGGCCTATATGTTTGAGCACAACGGCACGTTATAGATTAGTCCTCCGCAAAACGGTGGATATGATATAAATGTGCGCCAAAAGCGTTGCGGCACAACGGCACCTTGTGTCAAAGTGAGCAGGCAATGATAGGATTCACCCACCACTATGATAGATTCAGGAGCCGAAATGCAGGGTTACACCGCAACGCTGTCCCGCAAGCAGTTCGCCAAGCTATGCGCCGCGCTTCGCGCCTACGGCCCCACGCTCCGTGAGCAGCGTGACCATGAGGCACGCAGGATTCTGACCATGTTCGCGCGTACGCTACCGACCCACGCTCCCTACACAGTGACCATCACTGCGCGCGAGTGGCCCATCATCAGCCGGGCACTCAGGCCCGAGGGCTCGAACCCTACGCCGGGCTCCGACGCTGCCAAGTGGTACGCCCTGTACGCATGGATGATCCTCCCGCAGAACTTCTACGGGCTGCGATCGTTATCACCCCGCACGCAGCGCGAGCATGCCAAGCGCCTCTCGCAGTCGACCCATCCCAATTAACACGGTGTTAATCGGGCAGCACCTTGCTGCCTCTCGGTCTCCGTCCTGCTCCTTCGGGGGCAGGGGGGTGGCAGGGTGCTGCCCGATTGATCGTCACAACCAGAAGGAGTAAGACATGCCCCATTACACAGTCACATGGACCATAAACAGCGAGGCGCTCGACCCGCTTTCCGCGGCAGTCGCAGCACACAACATTCGTACCCGGCACGACACGACTGCCAACGTCTACATGGTGCGCGATGACGACACCGGCAAGACCGTGATCGCCGACCTCGCCGAAGGCACGGCGCACGAGACGTGGGATCGTGGACCGCAACTGTCGAAGCCCGCGCAGCCGCAGGCCGAAGGGCAGCAGGACACGCTCGCCGACAGGCGTGCAGGTTATGCGCACCTTCGCATCAACAATCTCGAACAGCGGTTCGAGGCACTGACCAAGGACTTCAACGGCTCGTGTGAGCAGACCAACGCAGCGATTGCGCACCTCGCCAGAGACCTGTCGAACATGCGCTTGTCCTTCGTGCGTCGGCACGATGACACGGGCGTCACGATGCACGAGTTGAGCCGCCGCCTGCGGACCATCGAGTCGTTCCTCAACAGCTTCCACAATCACGGAGAGTAACCATGCGATTCAAGCGTATCAGCGTGGCTGCAACGCGTATCGACGTGGAAGAGAACGTCACCGAAGTGTACGTCAGGCTCTGGTTCGTACCACACCACGGGTTCTACCCCACACGTGACATCGCCGTGGCCGTGTGCGCCGGGCACCAATGCGACGACAGCCGGGTACGCGAAGTCG